>Ga0209052_1000074_pt1 | contig 53172 bp, 13 predicted proteins | sample WorMetHEROISLAND_2_FD_187409 | JGI IMG/M metagenome (GOLD analysis project Ga0209052, IMG submission 187409) | Marine gutless worms symbiont microbial communities from Max Planck institute for Marine Microbiology, Germany - Olavius sp. 4 HERON... | ecosystem: Host-associated > Annelida >...
GGGGAATGAGAAAAATTAAATGAAAAGTTTTTCCTGATTGATTTGAATAAAATGGTAAACTTTTACCGGTGGCATTGGTATCGATCTGCACCGGTGATATTGGTTCGGAATTAAATCGGTGGTCCCAGCAAAGACTGCACCGCTGCGACAATTGCGTTACTTGACGTTAATCAATTCGACGATCTGTTCGACGGCCTCTTTGGTTATGACTGGTGGCTGCCCCCCCAGGGCGGCGGCATCCGAGGCGCAGCCTTTGATAAGGATGGCAATCCGGCCATGACCCTGCAGTACCAGACCCATGATGGGGATGCCAACATGTTCGCGTTACTGCGCTGTAACGATGCAGCCTGCACGAGCACGGATGTCACCATGGTCGACGCCTATGACGATTACGACCCCAGTACCATGGTTCCCGATCTGATCTATCGGCCTGACAGCGGACTGCCGGTTATGGCTTACCAGCTCCAGTTAGGATACGGCGCTGCCGACGTGAAAATAGCGGCCTGCAACACCGAGGGCTGTGACGATCAGATTGCCACAACCATTTTTACGCCGGACAAGTATGGCAGTACCCAGTTCGACATGAACATGGAGAGTGAAAACATGTTGACCCTGGCTTTCCGAAACGTAGACGGCGGGCTGGTGTTCGCCCGGGTCGCGATCTGGGATCTCATCGACAGCAATGACTTTGAGGCCGGCTGGGGCTTCTACAATGACGGCGGCGGCGACTGTCGCCTCTCTGACAAAGATGCCGCATACGCGCACAGCGGCGTCATGACCGCGCGCATTCGTGACAATTCCGGCGTATCATCCTCGTTCTATTCCGACCCGATAGATCTGTCTGCCTACAGTCAAATCGCTGTCTCATTCTGGTACCAGGTGCAGCGCTTTGAGAATGATGAGCGCTTTGTTGTTGAGTTTAACGATGGCGTTGACTGGCAAGTTGTCGCGAGGTTTGTGAACGATATCGATTTCATTGACGATGGTACGTTTTACAACCCCACGGTCTTAATCGATAGCGACACCTATGACTTCAGCAATGCCGCCATTCGTTTCCGAAGCGATGCGTCGGGCAATGGCGACAAGGTATACATCGACGACGTCACGATTTCCGCCCGTTAAAAAGAGCTTCTTTTTCTGGAAAGGAGGTGATGCCTATGTATTTTTAAAGTATGTTTTGATGAGAATTTCTTTGGAGACAAACAACCAACATGGAGAAAAGCAAATAAAAAAAGAAGAATTTTTAAAACCGGCTATTGGCTGATGTGTCTGGCGGGAGCGTTTGTGATGGCTTTCATAGGTTCGGCTTCGGCACAGGCGGTCGATGACAGTAACCTGCAAGCCATCCAGGAAGATGTGAACGAGACAAAAGGTAAGGCAAACCAGAATGCTGCCGAGATTAATGCGCAAAAGGGAGGGCTGGCTGCTGAGACAGCGGCCAGAATAGCGGCTGATGCAGACCTGCAGGGCCAGATAGATACAATCGAACTTACACCGGGACCGGCAGGTCCGACCGGATCTGAGGGCCCGCAAGGACCGCAGGGACCAAAGGGCGACACCGGAGATACCGGCCCGCAGGGACCTCAAGGTGAAGTTGGCGCAACAGGAGCTCAGGGACCGGCAGGAACTCAAGGACCGCAAGGTGAGATAGGCGCCACAGGCCCTCAAGGCCCGCAGGGAGAAGTTGGAGCCACCGGCCCCCAGGGTCTTCAGGGTGAACAGGGACCGGCCGGAGATACAGGACCGATAGGCCCGGCAGGAGCTGATGGCGCTGATGGTGCTGTAGGGCCAAAGGGTGATAGCGGAGATACCGGCCCGGCAGGCCCGGCAGGTCCCGGTTTTGATTATTCCGGTTTAAAATGCCCTGTAGAACAATGCCTTATTGGATTTGATAATAGTGGAGGTATTATTTGTCAGAAGTGCGATGTGTATCATGAAATAGGTGATACAGGGCCAGCCGGCGGTATAGTGTTTTATGACAAAGGCAGTTATTCTGACGGATGGCGTTATTTAGAAGCTCAACCAAGTGATCTTAACTATTATTGGGGTGACTCTTTTCAATGGGGTTGTGTAGATGAGGACGTTCCCGGAGCGGATGGACAGGCCATTGGAGATGGAATGCAAAATACTCAAGATATTCTGGGTGCGTATTGTTATGTTCCTGCTGATGCGGCCTATTGGTGCGATGATTCATCGTTTGGCGGCTATAACGATTGGTTTTTGCCTTCATTAGGAGAACTTGATGTCATGTATCAACAGAGGAGCACGATCGGAGGTTTTAGCACGGCCAGATATTGGAGTTCTTCTGAAGTGAATACTTATGAAGCATATACTGTATTATTTAATTCAGGCGTCGATTATTCTGATACAAAGGGTGATTCATTTCCTGTGCGGTGCATCCGGGAATTTTAACTGTTAAACAATAACAAGGAATATTAGAACAATAAGATAAAGGTAAAAAATCAGCAAATGTTTAGAGGTTAATAAGGCAGGGCCGGAAACGGCCCTGCCTTACCCCAATAGAATGCAGGGGACATCCTTAGTTAGCTTTTAACAGAAGCATTTGCTATCCCATGCGGGATCATCGTCAGGCGGAGAGAACATCACTTAACAGGACAGGCATCATGCAGCATTGAGTGGATGGATTTTCTTTAATTCTTTGTGGAATCGTTTTTCTGATTCCCAAAGGTCACGCGCGTACTGCGCACTGAGCCAAAATTACAGAGGTTGTTCCAATCCCGATACTAGAGATTATAGAGAGATTATAGGGACATCCTCAAGTTTTAAAGTTTAACGGTAATTAAAAAACATGAAAGTTGGGCGATCACTCTACAACAGGTGAAATGATTCGGAACTATGGACCAGTTTGCATTTTGTAGGTTGGGTTGAACATACCTTGGGATTTTTTGGATTTTGTTTCACTCAACCCAACCTACATTTTATCAGCTCGATTGCGCAATGCCGAACCCAACAAGGGCCGATCTTGGAACCTAACCCAAATTTCCTTTCTCGCCGTTCTCAGCGAGCTCTGCGGTGAACTATTCCCTTTTATATGGTCTTCGGGGCGTCCAAAACCATAATTAAACCAATTTTCGCACGAATCCCATTAATGGGCTCCTGCTCCCCGACCGGGGCGAAGACATGTTTCGCAATAATGACTCGAGAACCTGCACATCGGGGCGGGAACCCTAAGTTAACGGCGTCGGGCCTGATCCCAATTAATTATGCAGCCGGCGCATCCGCAAAAGCACCCGATGCGATCGACTGTAACACCTGTAACACGCGTTACACCGAACAGTAACAGGCAAGCTGCTACCATTATATTCGCGGAAAATCGTCAAGTAATTGATATCATATCATTTTTTGATCGTCCCCAGCCGCTTTACCCATTACACCCGATCGGGGTGTTACACTTCTCTGTTACACTCTGCCCGATTGAGACAACACGTTGATATTATTACTTTGTTTTGATTAGTCGCACTCACTTCGCTCATTATCCGCAATCGGGGTGTTACACTCCCCCGTTACACTCGGCTTTATTTTGCCAACACCCTGAACAGGCCTCAGATTTATAACCATATGATATTTCACGTTTATTCAACTTTTTTGATTCAGGCCGGCAGCATGGCATTTTTTTTGCTTGGGCCAATCTCCAAATCCGAACCTCAGACACTCGATAACTTTAGGCATTTTAGCGCATTTTAGGCAATTTAGGCATTTGTCACTCATGTCTCTGAGCTAAAACTGCCCCGCAGGGGCCACTTCTACCGTGTGGAGTCTCGGCCGAAGTCTAGGATCTTTCATGAAGATCGGGAGTTGGTGGCAGAAAAAGAAAAAATCCCGCAAAGGGGATTCTGCACGCAGGCGGCCTGTGGTGTTGGAACCACTCGAGCCGCGCATACTCCTGTCATCAGATCCCATCGGTTTGGCGGACCTCGAGCCGGCGACGGATCCTTTTTACGCGCAGCCTCAGGCGGTGATAGAGATGGAGCTGCCGCCCGAGGTTCGGACGACAGAGGAGCTCGGACAGAGGACGGAGGGCGGACTCGGCCCGTCTGAATTGGCAGCCGCAATCGACCTTTTTGCAGACATGGATACATGGGGACTTGCTGAGCCTGCGGCCACCGATTCCACCGACCGCAAGGACACCGAATCTGAAGCGGATTTAAAGATTGCTGACGCCAGTCCATACCCTTTTTCCCCGGCCGACCCTTCCCAGGAGGACCTCACCCCGGTCGCGGCCGGGGAGGTCGGCGAGGCGGCCCCCGGGGACGACACTGAAAAAGACGGGGAACCGGCCCGGGCCTTGGTCGGGCTCGTGCGGCCCGATGATCCCGGGCTGGATGAGGAGCCGGGCGCGGCCGTGTGGTTCGGGGTCGACGAGCCGGCGCCGCCCGTTTTTACGCGTCAGGCCGCGGTTGCCGAAGTCGTTGAGGCCGCCGAGGCCGCCGCCTTGACCTCGCCCCTGGCCGGGGTGCCGGATTCGATCCTGCCGACCGCCCCGATCGCGGGCGGGACGCATACAAGCTCCGAGATTCCCGAGGTATCCCTGGCCCGCGGACCTCCGGCGGCCAACGGGGCCGAAGCCGCCACAGCTTCGGTTCCCGACCTATCCGATATATCCAAGCAGGCCTTTATCCCGTTCCTCGACGCGGCCGTCTCACGCTGGCGCGCAGCCGGTGCGCTAGAGGTATATCCGGAGATCGGCCACCGGTTGGACACGCTGAGTATCGAAATCGTCGACCTCCCGGGCCTTCAGGTCGGTTTCACAGAGGTGTCGAAGAGCGACAACGGCGAGCTCACCGAAATAACCATCCTGCTCGACCCCACGGCCGCGGGCCTGGGGTGGTGGCTCGATCCCACACCCTCCGACAGCTCGGAGTTTGATGCCTCGGGCTTTATCCGCGACGCGGACAGCCAAGCCGCGGCTCGGGTGGATCTTCTGGGCGTGCTTATCCACGAGGTCGGCCATGTGCTCGGCCTGGACCATGACGCCCATGGCTGGGCGGGGGCGGCGGCGGTCATGAGCGCATCGGTCGCGCCAGGCGAGCGGTCAGAGTTCTCCGGGCGATTGATATCTGGCAACGAGAGCGCTGGTTTGGGATACCATGAAACTCCCGGAGTGGCTCGCCGCCATTACGACGGGGGAGACCTAGCGCGCGTACCACAGGTGGTGCAAGATGCACAGGTAATGGATCTCAGAAATGAGACGGACCCCTTTGTCATTGAGATCCAAAGTTCCGGTGGCCAGCCGGTTTTCTTGGCCTCTGGACCCAATAAACCACTGGATATTGATGTCAGAACAGGTGTAATTGGGGGGACAGGTGACGATACCATCGTTGCGTACTCACCCGTGTCACTGGTTAACGGAATTGATGGGGGTGGAGGTTCCAATACACTTGTTATTGCCTACGCATTAAGCAACGACTGGTCGATCAACTCTTCAAGAGCAGGTTCTTATACTCCAAGCGGTAATGCTGCAATTTCCTTCCGCAATATCGACAAAGTGGTCGCCGGCCCGTTAAATGACACTTTTAATCTCCTCAACAATGTGAATCTTAATATCGATCTCGACGGTGGAGATGGGACCGATACGGTCGACTATTCCGCCTTTGGCGGAGTGGGCGTACAGGTGGACCTTGATGCAGGAACCGCGCATAGGCTCACTAGGATTGCCAATATCGAAAACATTATAGGCACCTCGGGTGATGACCAATTAACCGGCGACCAAAATGATAATAAACTTTACGGTCGCGCAGGAAGCGACACATTGAATGGCGTTCCAGGTTCGGACATATTAGTGGGTGGAGACGGGGCCGATTATCTACATGGTGGTGAAGGCGATGACAAACTCTTTGGAGGGAATGATAAAGATGAATTATATGGTGAGCCTGGTAATGACGAGTTGTTTGGCGGAGCTGATATCGACAAATTGGATGGCGGTATTGGCGATGATACGCTTCATGACGGGCCAGCAGACGACAACTTCATTGGAGACGCTGGCCGCGACGTCCTGGTCGGGAGAGCCCTCCCTGCTGGCAGTTTGGCAACCTGGAAGTTAACATCGGCAGACAACAATGACGGAACGTTAACCTCCGGCGGCGGCCCTCAGTCTTTCTCCAAGATCGAGAACATTGCGGCCAGTTCGCCGAATGACACGGTCTCCCTGCAAACTAATTCCTACCTGGTCAGCTACACTGACGGACTTGTGTCCGAAACAGAAACACTTCGCATGGTTGGTTTCGAGCCGGATAACATAACCATTGACGATCCCGTCCGGATTACAGTAGATGGAATCCCGCGCTGGCTTGAGGAAGGTCCAAACGCCATCAAAACTCCCAACGAAGGGCTAGCGGGTGACCTCCAGGTCGGGGCTGTCCAGGATATCGCAATCCATCCGGGTAAGGCCGACATCATCTATGCGGGTACGGTTAATGGGGGGATTTGGCGAAGTAAAGACGGCGGGAGCAGCTGGATACCACTGACTGATGAGTTTCCATCGCTTGCCATAGGCGCACTCGCCATCAGTCCCATAGATGCAGACGGCAATAATGTCGACGAAACGACGCCATTTAATAAGTTGGTTGTCTATGCAGGGACCGGCCAGTTCAGCTCGCATTACAATGGGGGATATAGCATTGGTTTGCTCAAGTCGACGGATGGTGGAGAAAGTTGGTCGTTGAATGCCAGCAATGAATTTCAAGGGCTCCCGATTACAGCAGTAGTGCCTGCCAAACAACCGGACAACCAAAATATTGTTCTTGTCAGTGCAATAACAAATCCGAACAATTGGTCGCAGAAAGGCGGGATCTTCAGGAGTACCGATGGCGGGATCAACTTTGAGCGGCTTTCGGGCAGCAACAACATCCCGGATGGTTCTGTTACCGATTTGGTTCGAGATCCCGGTCTGCTGAATGGGAATGGAAATCCTGAGGGATTCTATGCGGCAATCCTCGGCAGCGGGATCTACAGGAGCGAGGATACGGGCCAGACCTGGACCTCAGTGACGGGCAATGGTGACCTGTTTTTTCCCGGCCATGCAAAACGAATTGTTTTATCTGTCAGCGAGGCCACCCTACACGGAACGACCAACCATCCCCTATACGCGGCACTGATCCATAATGGTTCAGCTGCGGTATCGAAACTCACCGGCCAGGTTTTGGCCGGACAGACAAAACTGAGTTTAGGTTCAAATTTTAACGATCTCTTCGAGTCCGGAGACAAAGTTGATCTCATTGGTAAAAATCAAGAAACCGTGGAGATTGTCAGTGTGGATCGCATCACGGGCGAAATCATCCTCACGGCGCCTCTGAAATACGATCATGATTCAAACACCTTTTTTGTGTCTAAAGAGATTAACGAGAACAGAGTGTCGGGCATTTATCGGTCCGAAGATCTGGGTGCGAATTTCACCAAGCTGGGTTATTCAGGCGACTCAGACGGCGGCCTTAATCCGGGAGGGCAGGCGATTTTGCACTTCTCCATGGCTGCAGACCCGAACAATCCATACATCGTCTATGCGGGCGGCGATAGGGAGGTTATTTCAGACGGCACAGGACAGACCCAGGCCTCTGTCAGAGGTCTTGGGCGATTTTTTAAAGCCAACGCTCTACTTCATCCCGATCATCAATGGAGCCCCTTGGTCGCCAGTCTGACGGCAGGCACCTCGCCGCATGCGGATTCACGGGACATTGCCTTTGATAAGTATGGTAATCTGTATCAGGCCGACGATGGCGGCGTATACCGCCTCCCTGTCGATAAGCGTGTATCAGCGACCAACGGCGTCTTTCCCAAGATGGAGCTCATCGGCACACTGGAACTGCCTGGGACCGCTACGCACAACTGGGCCCAGCTCGGGTTCGTGACTGGCGACAAAATCACCGTTACCGATTCACTCAGCAACAACACCTCTTTTACTATCCAGGATGTGTCCGGGCTAGTCCTGGCCGTCGCTCTCGATGTGGATTTCACGGCTGAATCGCTCGATGAGAACCACAAGATCACTGTGCAGGAGTTAGCGGGTGATGGTAATTATACCGGTCCTCTTGATTTCAAGTTGAAGCTCACAATCACCGGCTCTGCGGCAGCCGCGCCCAGCTGGACGGACCATCAATTTGCCGCAGGTGATACCATCCAAGTCGGGATCCAAGATGGAGGTTATACCAGCTATCGCGTGGCGAATGTTGTGAATAACGAGCTAACACTGGCTCCGGGTAGCGTATGCAAGGCCACCAGTCATACGCTGGTGAATGTCACTCGTCAGCCCAGTATGACGGGCAATCCGCATCTTTCTTTCATTCCTGGAAGTATGCAGAAAATAATACGTCACGACGGTGGCAACTGGAATGAAGACGGATTTATTGCAGGCCAGCGGATCTTCGTCAGCGGCGGAAATGTCCATGCGCGCAACACGGGTCAGTATACATTGGAATCAGTATCTTCAGAGTCGTTGGTTGTGAAGGATGTGAATTTGGGAGCAGGAAAAGTCCTGGGTGGAGGGGTACAGAATATAGCGGAGGAACAATTCGGTGTCACTGATGCTTGGATCTATGCTACCGCGGGCAATCAGCCCTGGCAGTCGCTCGTTAGCAGCCTGCGTATCACGGAAGTTGTCTCGGTAAGTTACAGTTATCTGACAGGACAGATCGTGCTGGTAATCAGGATACGGGCTCGATTTTGCAGACTGCTGCATTAGGTAATGTTCCAAGTGATCTGAACGGGGACGGTCTATCCGATGATTACCAAGATCGTCTCTTATGGAAGTCTCATCTGAGTGGAGACGGAGGGATCCAGCTTGTCGGACAAAGTGATCCCTCCGAGTATGGCTGGGTTTCAAAAGAAGATCGCTATATGGTCGGGAATAATGTAACGAGCGCTTTCCTATCTCAGGAATTAAAATCTATTGTTGAATTGTCAAGTAACTCCTGGCCTGAACCCCTAACTAATAATTTTGTACAACTCGCTTCAAGCAACATTGGTAGCCATAAGAGTGGGCTGCAGTCATGTGACCAAAATCTTGAAGTTTATATTGATCATCCTTACGTATTTAACGCTGTTGATAGGTCTCAGAAACTCATGTTATTGGGGATGGAAGTCCTCTATGAGAGCAAGGATGGCTTGAGAACAATTTCATCGATCCAGTCAGAGCAGAAGGCTATTGATACTGGCACAGTAAGCTCCCTTCTTTATGGCGGCTGGATTGAGCTTACAGATTCTCCCAAGATTACTGTCCAGAAGGGTTCCGGGGGCAGCAACGTGAAGTTGACCCTCTTAGATAGCAAAATGTGGTCCGACTACGGAGTCACTGTGAACCAAAATCTGGGGTTCAAGGGACTGCCTTTTGAGTCCAGCGAGAACAATGTGTTAAAAGTTGTAAATGTTAATGGATCAGAATTAACCATCGAGGACATAAATGACACTTTTTCAGAATATTTGGACACGGGACCCTTAAGCGGTATTCAGATCGGTAACGCATCCCTGATCTACGCTATCCGCTCAAAAGATGAGAGCAGCAAGCTATGGGTGAGAACCGAAGAAGGCGGGGGGGTTTCAGAAAGAGAGATTCAAGGAGCGGGGCGGGTCATGGATTTTGCCATGGATCCCACGAATTCGAAGACAATTTTTGCTGTTGACACTAAGTCTGTCTTTATGAGTAAGGATGCTGGCGTAAATTGGAAAGACATAGGCCAGAAATTGCTGGGCAATCGCCTGGATACTATCGAGGTTATCAAGACTGCTGCAGGTAAAACGGTGGTTTTGGTCGGTAGTAACTCGGGCGTTATGCGCGCCATCGATCCCGACTATAGCAACGCCCGCCATGTCCAGTGGACAGAATACGGAGATGGTCTTGCAAATGCTTTGGTCACGGATTTGCACTATGTGGCCCCAGACGGCCCGCGAAGTTCCCCGACTCTACCCATTGAGATTAAGGCTTGGATTGAACGCAAGGATGAAGGCAGCTGGTTGGCCGATGGCTATAAAAAGGATAAGAAGGTGTCTATCACTCATGCCGATGACAACTCCTACATCTATAAAGCCACTGAGGTCTCCGCCACTAAGATATATTTCGAGGCTGGACCAACCGTTACAGTGGGGGATTACTCGAATGCCTGGGTTTCGTCCTCTGAGGCTGGCGCTGAACCCTTTATTGGCCCGCTCGCATTCAAGATCAAAATCACTCGGCCAGACGGCGACTGGGAATCGGATGGATTCAAACAAGGTCAGTTTATCCGGATCGAAGGTATGAATAATAGTACGATTGTCCAAGACCAGACCTTTTCCATCGCTGACATCACGGCGACGGAGATTACTCCGGGAGCTGGCGCCCGAGTCTTAACACGTGATTCAGATACAGGGCTTCAACTGCAGGCTATGCCAGCGGCGGTAAATGCCGCTTTTTTGTCGTTCAACCACGATGAAAATGCAGCCGATACAATCGACCGGGACACATACCAAGGGGGCTGGCCAGCGGATGGCTTCCGGCCCGGTCAGTACATCACGATTACCGGCTCCAAAAGCAACGACGGGGTTTATCAGATTGCAAGTGTCTCACAAGATACACTGACACTTTCCAGCACTGACGAACTGACGACAGAAATGGAATATGATGCTTCCGGTGTGACGATCGAATCTGACGCCGGAGCCCGGTTGATCGCGGGGACTCTTGGCCGTGGAATTTTTTCGCTTCCAATATCCGACGCGACGCTTGCCTCAACCGGTCGCATCACCGTTGAGGGGTCATACGGTCACGACACCTTTCACATCGTCCGGGACTCCAAGAACGCCTCTCTGCTGAATTTATTCATCGGTGACGGTACGGGTGCACCGGCATTGCAGGTGCCACTATCTACAGTCACACAGATTGAAGTAAATTGTATGCTAGGCGACAATACTCTCAATGTTGGCAGCACCGATGGAGCTATCAGCATTCCGGAAGGGATCTCCTTTGACGGCGGGGGAATCGGTAACAGCTCCCTTTACTTCAGCGGTCGTCCAGTATCGTCTTTAAATCCTCGAACCGGTCCGGATGCTAATCCCACTACAAATAGTGTTGTATTCTCGTTCTATGACGCTGAAACTGGCGCACGTCAGCTTGTCGAGTACATACAGGTCCAAAATGTGTCAATTGTGAATGGCCAGCTGAGTCGCATAAATCAGCCCGCCGGAGGGCTTAGTGCGATAGCGCAGGTACTGAGACCGGATACACCCGAGCTGGCCCTCGTCGGCGACAAGCTTCCCAATGCGTTGAATGGAAACAGCCGCTCCTTCATTCCTCCTATTTCTGATGGTAATAACAATAGCCCGAGTCCATTTGATGGGTTCTCCGTAGTAGGTGCGGGGAGTGTGTTTTTCGAGAGACTGTTTTCAGAGGGGTACGCTGGCGTGTCTTTCGATCAACTGGCCGAGCTTACGGATTTGGTAGAAATTCAGACCCGGTTGGACGAGGTGGACAACTATGAGGATGATGGTACACTTATTCCTGCTAATGTTGGTAATGTGTCACTTACAGAGACGGCCGACGAGGTGATCTATGGCGTTCGGGTAAACAAGAACCTGGGTGGACCTATTGGACTCGATGTAAACACAGATATCGGCGTTGGAAATGTCTCTCTCGCTGGAGAGATCGAAATTTATGCTGACGTGGCTCTGGACATTGTAGTGGGTTTTGACGGCGAGGGCTTTTTTCTCGATGCAAGTCAATCAACACCTATGGTTATCATCAACAATTTGACGCTGTCAGGGGAAGTGGAGGCCGGAGGCCGCTTTGGTTTCCTGGGGGTCTCTGTTACCGGGGCGAGTCTTGCGGTAGACAGCCAGGTACAGCTGACTTTGGATCTCACCACCGCCAATCCCGACTACCGTATCCGGTTGGATGACTTAGAGATTGATGCCTATGGTTTAAATGCAACCATTACAGGTAATCCGAATTCTACGGACCTGCTGTTCTCCACGGATATCGAGGTTTCCGCGTTCTTCGGGGCCGACGATGCGCCGTTCACCCTGGGCGGCGCTACGGTGGACTTTGCCTGGAGCGACATCACCGACGTGACGAGCGTATCGGTCTCGGTCTCCGGCGGCATCGGAGATGATCTGCTGAACTTCCTGGAGATGGGGTCCGACCAGTTCCTGGTCCAGCTGGAAGCGGTTCGCGACCAGCTCGAAGGCATGGACACCGATGTCCCCTTTGTGGAGGATGGCCTGGACGGCCTGATCGCGCTGACCCAAGGGTTCCAGGACAAGGTCTTGGGTCCCATCAGCAGGCCGGTGTCGGGCAGCGTTAAGGGGGATACGGTCCAAGATTTGGTAATCCTGCTGGCCCAGAAGCTGGGGATCGATCCCACCGAGTTCGATCTCAGCTACGACTCGGAGGCCAAGGAGCTGCTCTTCCATCTGGACATGGGCTTTGAGCACAGCAGCAGCAGCTCGCTGGACTTTGGTCTCGACTCGCTGGCCGATGTGGATCTCTCCGGTACGGTGGACTACTCGGCTGAAGCCGGCGTGGTGATGGATGTTGGTGTGGCGCTGGGCGAGGCTGCCGGCGGCGCCAGCCCCCAGGATTTCATCTTTATACGCGATTTTGAAATAAACGGGTCTTTTGAGGTTTCCGCTAGTTCGGTGAATGCCAATGCGAGCCTGGGTCCTGTCAGCCTTTCCATATCTGACGGCACAATGGCTGCCAGCGGCGGGTTTCTGCTGACCCTTGACAACACGGACGACAATCGCATCACCCTGACTGAACTGATGGCCGGGCCCTTGGACCTGATTGACGTGCTGGATATATCGGGCGCCGCGTCTTTCACCAATGCCTCCCTTGAAGTGGGGGGCTTCGTTCAGCTAAGCGGTGACTTCGCCATCTCCAAGGAGCTGCTTGCGAGCGCCACGGTGACCGATGGCACGCCGGAGGTGCCGACCAATGCCAGTCTGCTCACCATCGGAGCCAGCGATCTCAACGGCTTTGTGGGAATCCATGGCGGTACGGAGGCAGCCACCGGCTTCGAGGTGGGTATCGATACGATTGCGCTGGCCATTGTGGAACCTGACGATCCTGTGGCTGATCCGCGCAGCTGGTCCATGCTCCAGGCGGAGGTCGGTAGTGCCGCCTTTATCGGTGTGGATGACATGGAACTGGAGGCTTCGACGCTCTCGATTGCGATCAACAATGCCGACGATATCGACGGGAAGCGGCTCGATTTCTCCGATGCGCCGCTCGAGGTCGACGTGGGGGCTGATGTGCCCGTAGAGCTTAATCTCGATGGCGAGCTGGGAGCGCTAGCACGCGCCTCGGGCAATGTGAGTCTCGGAATTGACGGCTTTGTGGAAGTTGAGGGGGCCTTTGCCTTTGAAAAAACGACTTCCTACAGCGGCAACGATAACATTGGCCCGGATAATTCCGCCGGCGCGGACGGTATTGATGACTTGATTCAAAGCCAATTGAAAATCGGGGCCACTGTAAACGATGCCTTTATCGGACAGGACCGGGGTACCTCGGATGAACTGGGCATACAGACCACCGGCGGAACTTTCGGGGTAGTGGTTTTGTCCGCTGTCGATCAAAGCAAATCCATTCAGGATCCTTCCCGGATAGCCGCCAAAGGAACCCTGGATTCGCTCACCCTTGTGGGTGTTCCCATGGTTACTCTGACCGGGACCAATATAGGCGTGGAAATAAACCGCACCGGGGAGACTTTGGACGGCGTTCAGGTGGATACCGGTGACAACGCCACCTTTGTTGATATGAGTTTTGCTGACATGAGTGATATCACCCGGGCCGCGGGAGGGCTGGCGTTAACCGTCGTCACGCCGGGAGTGGATGCCTCTTTGAGCGGCACTTTTGGTTTTGAAAAGGAAACGCTTATCGTCAATGGCAGTTCCGAAGATATCATTACCGTGGTTGCGGATAATGTAAGCACCGGCTTTACCGGCGGCGGGATATCCTTATCCGCCACCGGACTCGGCGGCGCCTTTTTGATGAATAGCTCGGGCATGGCCGGAAAAATAACTATAGGGGATATTACCCTTACCGGCGTTCCGGGTCTTTCCATCGAGCCGGGAACTGTTTCCAATCCCACGTTGCAGTTTAACACCACCGGCGCGGGCGTGTCCGCCAACGTGGGAAATGTGGGATTTGATTTCACCGACGCTGACAAGCACGATTTCTTATCCATTGAAGCGACCCTGGATATGAATGTGCAGACCTCCGCGGTGGATGTCGTGCTCAGCGGTGCCTTTGGTTTTGGAAAATCCACGGTCATGCTAAACGGCGCTCAGAGTACGGTTATCCAATTATTTGCCTATGGGGTGAACACCTCTCTGGTGGTTGACAGCGTGACAGTTACTGCCGGCAATATCAATGGAGCCTTCCTTATCAGCAACGGCCTGGTGGGCACACTTGGCATTGGGAGTATTTCCATAACCGGTGTGACCGGCCTATCCGCGGGCAATGTCAGTGAGGCCATGTTAGAGGTTAACACCACCGGTACTGCCCAAAGCGCCATTTTGGGCGGCATTGTCTTTGACTTCACCACTCCCGGAAAATATGATTTTTTTGCCCTTAAAGGCACCCTTGACCTGGGCATTACGGTGGATACTACCAGTGTCATTGTAAACGGTACATTTGGTTTTGAAAAATCCACGGTTCAGATTAATAATGTCTCCACCAACGTCATTAAAGTGGCTGTGAGCAACGCCTTTACCAATATCACTGTGGGTAGCGCCCCGGATGGCGTCCAGGTATCATTGAATCAAATCAGTGGGGCCCTGTTGATCCGAACGGGCGGCGCTGCCGGCAGCCTGGCCGTGGGGGATATCTCCGTAACCAAGGCAGATGGTGTGACCCCTTTTGGCGGGGTATCTTTCAGTCTGGTTGATTTTCGGCTGAACTTCAATCAAACGGGCGGTGCGGTTTCCACTGTCATTGGAAGCACTTCCCTGGAATTTACAGATAGCAGTCAATATTCATTCTTAGCCATAAGCGGGACCTTGGACCTTACCCTGGAGAATTTTATCACCCTGTCCGGCAATTTTGGTTTTAAGAAACAGGGCGCCACAGAAATTCATATCGTCGCCGAAAGCGTGGAAGCCTCTTTGGAAATCGATGGTTTTGAAGTGGGGATCAGCAGCGGTTCTTTGGCCCTGCTCCTGAAAAGAGACGGCACCAAAGCCCTGGACGCGACGGGCGGCCTGGTCCTTGCCGGAGGCGGCTTAGAGGATGTGAGCGTGCAGTCGATCAATGTCCAATATAACAGCACGGGAGTGGACTATGAGGCCGGCAACCTGACGCTGGATGTCAACGGTGTTCAGGGCACCCTTACCGTGACATCCGGCACTCTGGCTCAGCCTTTCATGGGGCTGAATGTGATCGGGCTGGCTGCCGAGCTGTCCGGAATGGTAAACATCCAGGGAGATTTTAGTTTTGAGAAAGGCGTTACCCAAAACGCGACCTCGATAATATCCGCCGCGGTGACCAATTTTACCACCTCTTTTGGAGACGGTGCTACTGACTATGTGAACGTCACCGGCGGCACAGGCGTCTTTTTAATCAATGATTTGGGCCTGGCCGGCAGTCTGACCGCCGGCGTTACGGTTCAGAACGTACCTGGCGTCACCTTTTCCGCTGACCTTAATTTAGAGCTCAACACCACCTCAGCGGCTGTGACCGAAACCTTTGTTGTTTCCCAGGCGACCATTTCGCTCAATCTCGCGGCCGGGCCCTTTATCAAAGCCTGGGCCGAATCCGTGAATCTGACGGTGACCGGCAGCGGGCTGGACCCCATTACCCTGACCGGTAATATCGGCTTTATGCAATCCAGCAAGTCAGACGGCACCAAAGCGGTGGTGATTGCCGCGGAAGATATCAGTATTACCAACTTCAGTGGTGAGGGCACCAATGCGGATGAGTCGGTCAATATCACCGACGCCCGGGGGACACTGGTCATCGTTTCCGCGGGGATAGCCGGCGGGCTGAGTTTTCAGTCCGATACGGCCTTCGGCCTTTTTGAGGCTGATGCCGATGTTAAGCTCGAAATCAACACCACCAATCAAGCCGTCGATGTTACCGGACCTTTTGGCGCTGTTATTATGGACGCCGGTATTTACACGCGGATCGTTTTGTCGGACCTGGTCATATCCTTTCCCTTTGTGGACATCGAAGGGGACTTCAGCTTCCAGCAGGCTGCCCAGGGCAATACCACCACCCAGGTCATTGCCGGCAACAATGTGAATATCTTTATTGGTGACAATTCCGATGAAAATAATTTGATCGGACTTTCTCTTACCGAAGGAACAGCTGTTTTCAAGCAGATCGGCTCCAGCGAAGTGGGGATCGTCACGGGCCGGGTCAACTTCGTCGGCGTTGACGAGCTTTCTCTGGATGCCATGTTGACCCTTCGAATCAACGAAACCACGCAAACCTTTAATGAGACCTTTGTTTTGGATGGAGAGACCATAGACTTTACTTTTGGCGCCAATGAAATCGCCACTGTCTCACCCTCTCTGGTTTCGTTCCTGCAGGTAGAAGGGGAAGGTATTGAGCTTGATGTTGTCGATACCATTGCTTTTCAGGGGAATTTTTCCTTTACCCGTCAAGTCGATACCGCCCTCAATCAAACCAAAATCCTTCTTGGCGCCAGCGGGGTGGAGGCCTTTTTGGGCGCAGGTCCCGCCCGGCTGAGCGATGGTTCGGTCAATCCCGATGCCATGGGGGTGTTGGTAAACAGCCTTGAGTTCGGGATGGTGATTCTTTCTGACGGAAAATTCGCCTTTGACGGACAGGGCGACGCCTCATTCCTGGGCTTGTCCGGACTGGATATGTCGGCATCCCAGTCAGGCGCTAAATTCGGCCTGAGGTTGAATCGAACCGACGCAGCACTGAATCAAACCATACCTGGTTTAGCCAATCCTATGGTCTTTTTAGACGGGGCCGATACCGCCCAGTTCAAAGGCGGCCTGAAAATCAGCATCGATGATATGTTTGAACTCAACGGCATGGTCAGCTTGCGGCAAACGCCTGACGGCCGGGTGGATGTGGGCATCGAAGGGCCCAGCGCTGCGGATGAAAGACTGCTTACCGTATACTCCGGCGCCGATAATGAGATCTTCGGCATTGACGGCGTGGCCAAGTTCTCCATTGGGGGCGCCCAGGGCTTTAAGCTCAGAGACCTTCGCATAAATGAATTCGCCCTGTTTGGCGAAGACCTTCTCCCCGAACAGCCCGCCAGCCTGCCGCTTACGGCCGACATGGCCTCTCCCTTTAACGGCGCGGTCATGGACATAAGGGATCTCAATTCGCGTAAATATATCGATATTCAATTCAACGATGTAAACGGCAAAGGTATAGATGGCGCCACTATCACCGATACGGCCATGGAATTTGCCATTACCCATGTCAGCAATAACACCGATATCACCGCCTCTCTGGGCTTTACCACTCCCACCAGGGTGTATGGCAATACCTACCGTTATCGCTTTACCGGCACTTTTACCGACGATGCCGATTACCGTTTGGAATTTCTAGCAGGCACCTGGCAGGACTATGCCGCCACCTCCAACACCAACCTGACGGAGTACGAGTATTTTACCGCCTATGATCCCAGCGGCAGTTATGTAAGCAACCTGGGCGGCGCGGTGATCTTCGCCCCCGGCAAGCTGCCGGCACCGCCCACTGCCAGACTGGCCAATCCCCTGGGCGGTGCGGCTGTGGATCCGGTTACACTGGCCGCTCAAAAGTTTATCGATGTGGTCTTTGTCAGCCGCACCGGCGTTGACATCGATCCTTTCACCATCGATGGGGATGAAATTATCTTGAGCGGCCCCGGTGTGGCGCCGGGTGTCGATCCGCTGATCCAGTCCGGCTCCAATCCCGTGCGTGACCGGGTCCAGTTGAAAAATACTTCTCCCATCCGGGTGGGGACCAATACCTATAGATATTTTCTTGTGGACCCCAATCCAAAGGATGGCCTGGCCATGTTTGCGGGCGCTGAAGCAGTCAACGACCAGGTCCAGAATGTCCGAGACGGCATCTCTCCCACCGCCGGTAAGCTTACAACCCCTGCGGCCAGTGAATTTACGGTTACCTTTGTAGCCGGTTCTTTTGCCGATCTTAACGGCCTGACCAATCTCGCAAAATCTGAAAAGGTGACCCTGGATGCCTCCAAAGCCAGTGGCGTCACCCTGCCGACCTTTAGCCTGGGACCCGTGTTTATCGAGCAGCCCAAGGCCAGTGTGGCGGACTTTGGTTTTTCAGACGGCAAGCTCACCTTGTCTCTGGGCGTGGGTGCCACCACGGCATCCCTCAATTTAGGCGGCTCGGGCGCTCAATCCAGCAGCGGTTTTACCCTGGTCATGGGCGGGATACTGGCCTCCTTTGATATCAATGCCGGTCTGTCCGGTGACTTCTCAGTGGGCGGCGCCGGCAAGTTCAACGTCAATGTGGGCTCTATGTTTATGGAGCTTCCCAATGTGGTGACCGCCCAGGCTGACGGCGTCTTTATTTCCTACGATCCGGCCGGGGCCGCTGATCAGGAAATTATGACCATTGACAGCGCCGGCCTCACCTTCCCCAAGGTGGGTCTGGCCGGTACCATTACGCCGACGACGGTAGATAATCAGCTTTTGCCCGGCTTGACGGTGCGGCAAAACGGATTCACCCTGGGTGAGGCCACCTTGATCTATGGCGGCACACCGGGAGCGGGAGAGACGGCTGCCACGCGGACAGACCAGGGCAGCGGCAAAATATCCCTGGGCAGTATTTTAGAGTTTGATGATTTGCGCGTAGGTGTCCGCGGCTTTGAAGTCAATTTCGATGCGTCCACGGTATCCCTTGACGGCGGCATTTTCTTTGCGTCCGGCGGCGCCACCCTTTTTCCAGGCAAATCGGTTACCGCCACCCTGTCGGATCGAAATACCGCCGATGATGTGACCAACGGCGTGCCCGACACCGAGGCCCTGCGGGCCGAGATCGCTTTTGCCGGCAACCAGGTCCAGGGCTTGATTTTTGATGTGGATACCCTTGCTGTTCAGTTAGGTACGTTTGTGACCCTGACCGCCCGGGATTTCACCCTGGACACCACGGCCACCGGCGATGAAAGGCTGGTGCAGTTCGGCGCCGCCGGCGCCAGTGTGAAGATCGGCTCGCTTGCCATCGGCGGCGAAGGCCGCAATTTTGGTTTTGAAGCCGATGGGGATTTTGCCCCCGGCTATATCACCCAGGGGACGACCCCCGATCCTGCCCGGCCCTTTGGCATCGTCCTGAACGCGGGCGGCACGGACAGCGGTGCTTTGGGCTGGCCCACCTGGCTGCCCATTGGCATTACGACCCTGGGTGTGGAATTCGGCGTGCAGAACAACCAGGTGGATTTCACCGACATCACCCTGGTCATGTCCGCCAGTGTCAAAAGCCTGCCCGGCGCCACAGGGCTTATCTTCAGCGGCGCCATCGAAGGCATCCGCATCCGGCCCGAGCTGCTGCTGGATGGTAAATTTCCGGTAATCTCCATTCAATCCCTGGGGGTGTCGATTTCCGGCAGCATGTTCGGCGGGGAGATCGATGCCGGTCTGGTGGGCGGAATCCTGCAGATCGAAGAGGTCTCCCCGGGCAGCTTTGCCATCATCGATCCGATAAACAATCCCGATCCTGCGGAGGATCAAATTGCCGACCGGATTCTCTATTTGGGCCTTCAGGGCGGTTTTGCCATGCCGGGCATCGGCGGCCTGACCATTCGCCTGGGCTTGAGCGAGCTGGGGCCCCTGGGCGTCTTTCTTAACGCAGAGGTTGCGGGCGGTGTGTTGATAGAGCCTGCGACCGGCCTGACGGTCAATGAATTTGCCGCCGGCGTGGAGTTCTTCAAGACCCTGCCCGCCATTTCAGAGCTTTATCAATTGCGTGACACGGCTTTTTCCGTACCCACGGTTGTCAGCGCCGACGGCTGGCTGACCTCCATTCAGGAGCAGGTCCTGAAGCAGTATGTGGCCATTCAAAACAACCCCAATATCAGAGGCTTTGCCGCCGCATTCACTTCTCCCATGTTGATCAAGGGAACGGCCAGGGTTTATTCCAGATATACCTCCGAACGTGTTTTTAACGGGGACGTGGGACTGATTATCTCCACCGACGGCAAACTTTTGATCAGCGGCAAGCTCAATTTTGCGGCCGACCTTTTAAGTGTCAGCGGCAGGTTATACGCCGATCTTTCCAACGTGGACAACGGCGATGCGGTGGTGCTGTTTATAGCGGATATACCCGACCAGGTGCAACTGCTGACCATGGACGGCAAATTGAAGATGGGCTTCAGGAATGACGCCGGCGTCGAAGTCGAGATTCCGGTGGCCGCTGCCGAAGCGGTCAATGACGATACTGAAACTACCGCGACGACACTCTTTCCCAATCCCCAAGAAGCGGTGGATGTGGGAGATCTGAACGCCAATACCTATAACGGCAGTTACTATGTTGATGTCAATTATCAAGCCGGCGCCATGCTGAACCTGGATTACGGCACGATTCTGGATGCCGATGCGGAAATATCCGTCGGGTTAACCACCCTGGACGGCAGCACAACGGCCCTGACCATTGACGGCACACCGGTACCTGTTGAAATAGATATCGTCGATGGCGTTGTCCAGGAAACCATACTTACTGCAGCGACCGAAGCCGAGTTGATCGAACTGCTTGAAGCCGGCAGTGTCAGCCGTTTCCGCTATTCAATTACCGATCCGGGATTTAAATGGCGGCCCGGTATGATGTCCGTGGCCTTTGTGGACGGTTCCTGGCAGCAGTCCGATGGTTCGATGAACAATAGCCGGGTATTGATTCTTACGACAAGTGACGGCGACCTGATCGGTCAGACGGATATGGATCAGAGCCTGATCGACGCCCTGGACGGCGGCACGCTGCCCGACAACCTGTCTATCCTTTTTACTGCCGGGAATACCCTGGGGGCCAATATACTGGTAGAATCCCTGGTCGCCGGTTTGGAATGGAAGATCACGGATACGGACAACAACGGCCGGGAATTCTTCATTCGGTTAGGCCTGATAAGTGATGATATCATGATTCGCGGCCCACCTGTGGCATTTGCAGACATTCCCAATGAAGGGCGCCTGAAAATAAACGAGTTTGAAACCGGCATTTATTTTGATGTCAACCAGGGCGCACCCTTCATCGATGTGACCTTTATTCCCACCCGCACTCCGGGGGCGCTCATCGACACCGGCGCCCTTCCTACCCCAACCCTGGCAGGCCCGGGGCTGGGAAGCATATCCTTCAACGACCCGCCGGTCCTTCAAGCCACCAATTCAGACAACAGCGTTACCTGCCGGTATTTCCTGGCCGGCACCTTCTCCCTGGGAGAAGTCAGCCTCGCCTTCAGCGCCGGCGCCATCATGGATGATGCCGGTACGCCAGCTGATCCCACCGATTTTTATGAAAATAATGCCCAAACCCTGACCTTTGTCGTGGATGGCGCCACCGCCGACCTTTCCGATCCGGGCAGTGGCGGGGCCATCGGCATCACCAACCTTACCACCAACCCATACATCGACGTTGCCTTCATGCCTGCCCTGGGCGTCGGCATCGATCCGGCCACCCTGGTGGACAGTGCGCCGGAACTTACCATCATTCTGGCAGACGGCACTGTTTTAATTGTCGATGATGATCCCACCCAGCCAGGGGATCTGGCCGGAACCAACACCTATCGATACGGTTTTACCGGGACGCTGACATCCGGGCCGGCATATGTAACCTTCCTTGACGGCAGCTTTGCCGATGATGCCGGAACAGCCAATGTAACCGAGACCGAGTCCTTTGTTATCAGCACCGCCACAGCAACGCTGAGCAATTTGGCCGATGGCGCGGTATTCTTCTGCGAAGACCTGAAAAACCAGAGTTCTTCTCTTTATGATGATAACGCCAGCGGGCGATACATTGAAATCGAAGTCATCCCCACCACGGGGTCGGCGCTAACCGGCACTCCTTTTACTTCCGGTGATTTGCAGATTCAGGTATTTGATGCAGCCGGTAACGTGCTGGCCAATCCCTTAACCGTCACCAGTGTTTCCCGGGTGATGGATGGGACCGATCCCACCAACTATTTCCGTTTCTTCATCGCCGGGGATTTTGACGCCACGATTCCGGGGCTGGACTCACCGGTTATCGTAACCGTCAGCCTGGCCCAGGGCGCCTTTAGCGATGACGACGGTAATTTGTCCCAAGCCATGGCGGAGACGTTTGAAGTCAGAAAATCGGCCACTTCATTTTTTATGGCGCTCGATGGCGGGATTAGCTTGAATGCCGCTGGATTTTTAGACGAACCGATCTTTGACATCCGCGGGGAGGTGTTTTTCGAGGCCAGGGATACCGGTCTGGGTGACCGGTTTGAACTGGACTTCAACGGTACCTTTGACGTTATCTATCTGGGCAACATCGCCTCGGTGGCCGGTCGTTTTGTCCTGGATACGAGCCGGGTCAGGACCATTGCAGCCGAGGACTTTTCAGGTATTTCCGGTTTGTCCGATACCACCGGCCTTTTGAATGATTTGATCGCCAGCGGGTACCTGGATGCCGGCGGCATCATTCAATCGGCCTTTGACGACCTGTCCGGAAGCTCGGACCTGGTGTTGGGCGCAGCCTGGCAGGCTTACCAAAGCGATATATTCGATGTGCTTGAAAACACGATCGATGACGACGCCCTGACGGTCGGGGAACTGTTCTCGGAGCTGGGCATTAACACGGGTGTCAGTGAAATTGCCGATTTTGAACTGCCCAAGCTCTGGGGTGTGATCAAACTGGAAACCAACCTGGAAGGCTTAAAAGAGTCCGGGGTCGATATCAAGATAGCAGGCTTGCTGGAAATCAACACCACCCGCACCCTCAAGACCGAGACCTTGACCCTGGAAGGCATAGCCGGCCAGGTCTTTGACAGTATCACGGCCACGGATTCGTTTATCAGCAGCTTAAATGCCGGTGCGATACCAACAGAAATTTCCGCTTTATTTACCGGCGAGAACGCCCTGAGCGCCAATGCCGGTGATGTTACCACGGAAACAGTTATTAACAACGTCCTCTGGAAAATTGTGGACGCGGGCACCGGCAAGCAGTTCTTTATCCAGCTGGCCGATGTTACAGCGCTGCCCACCGCGGCGGATCCTGATCCTGCGGTCGTTTTTGAACTGAAACTGCGCAATGAAACCCAGACATTTGATTTAACGCCCAAGACCTTGTTGGTTGCGGCTTATGGCCAGGCCGTTTTCCGCTTGCCGGCCTGGTCGGATGCGCCGGCCAATACCCAGCCCGGACCGGAATGGTTCCGCATGACCGGCGCCTTTTCCATCAAGCTCTCCACCACCCGGCTGGAGATGTTCGCCGACGGGAACCTGTCGATTTCTCCAAAAGGCAACAGCGTCTTCGATGCCCGGTTCCAGGCGGTATTGATTGTCGAACCCACCGGTTTTGCCGGCAAATTCCAGCTGGGCGCCAGTCTGGATCTGCCGGATGTGTCACTGTCGGGACAGATACAAGCCTATATCAACACCTTTGGCACGGATATTGTGTTTACGGTGCCGGTGTTTCTGCAAGCCACGGTGGGGTATAGTTCGGTGTCCCTGTACGGCGGCGCACCGAAGCTGAATCCCTCTTACGATCCCTACAATCCAGGATCCGATGTCCTGGTGGAAGATGCCCAGGCCGTCCAGGAGGCTTATTTTCTCATTGCCGGCATAGCGGACCTGAATATAATGGATACCGTGACCCTGTCCGGCGCCTTTAGAATCGCCGGCAATGCCGACGGGCTGGAAGTACAGGCGGCCGTGGCCACCTCTATTACCATCCCCGGCGATTCTAATCCCTTGTTTGAACTTTCCGGTACGGCCGCCTTTGCCATTGACGCTGATGGTTTCTACGGACGCGCCGAGCTGACCTTGTCGGCAGGAAACGCCTCGCTGCTGCCGGGCTTTAATTTAACCGCCCAGTTTGTGCTGGAGTTCAATACGGCCGGCATATCCAAATCGATCGATACCTTTCAGTTCGATACTTCCACAGGTGCGAAAAGCCTGACCGTTGTCGAGGTGGCCTTGCCCGCGCAGTCACTGCGGCTGGCCGCCGGTGGGACGCTTGTTTTTGATCCCGCTCAGAGCAGCGCCGGCTCGGGCGAGGCCTTTACCATGACCGGCCGTTTTGAGTTCGCCCTTTCCCGGACCATGCTGGACATGCAGGCGACGGTGTCCATCACGGTCGGCTCATTGGTGGACGTGAGTGCCTCCGGTGCCATGCGCCTGGCCTACGACAGTGAAGTATACCTGGCCGGATTTATCCAAATCAACGCTTCCGCCGGCGCAGAGGATGGTGCCGGAGAGGTTATCTCCGGTACCGGCTTTGAAATGGACTTCAACATGGCCCTTTATATCAACAGCCATTCCTCCGATGTGATCCTGGCCGGCGTCACCCTGGCCGCCCGGACCGTGAAGCTGGAAGCTTCCGGTTATCTGCAGCTTACCCTTGGCGGGGTGGCCGGCTTCCGGATGGAAGGCGAGCTGATTGTGGTGGCGAGCGGTGCCGGATTTACCGTATCGGTGGACGGTACGCTTTCAGCCAAGCTTCTGAATAAAACCATACTCAGTATGAGCGTTTCCGGTGGCCTGCTGATAGAAAATCAGGGAACATCTCAATCACCTGTATATGCCCTGGCCGGTAAACTGACCGTCACCCGGGATGCCGGCAGCACCCTGGACGGCAATGGATTTATCTTCAGCGCCCTCTATACTTTGGAAGTCAATACCACGAATCAGGCCGTTGATCTTGACGGGGACGGCACGGATGATCTTGAGTCGGGGATATATGCCAGGGTGCACGCGGAAGGGACCTTGAGCTTCATGGCGGGTGGAGATACCGGTTTTGTCCTTGACGGCGTCTTTGATCTGGAAGCCGGGACCGATGGCTTGATTATACTGGCAGAGGCTGATTTCATCGCCAAAGCCGGTGGAACGGATATTCTAAAACTGGACGCCCTTGGTTTTCTGTTGATCAACGCCGACGGCATTGCCTCCAAAATATCCCTTAGCCTTAACGCTGATGCCGACACTTCCGGTGTTGGCTTCAGCCTGGGCGGCACCTTTACATTTGAACTGAACACCACTTCCCAGGCCATTGCCATGGTCAATAACATTAATGTCAACCTGGCGGCCGGCCCTTATGCCCAGCTCAGTATCGACGGCTATCTCCAGCTAACGATTGGCGGCGTCGCCGGTTTTAGGATGGAAGGATCTCTGGTTATCGCGGCTTCCAGCGCCGGGCTTGAGGTGGCTGCCGACACCACCTTGAAAGCGGTTGTAGCCAATAATAACATTCTATCCATGGATGCCCAGGGGTACCTGCTGATCGGTCCGGGGGGCATTGCCGCCAGCATCTCTTTGGATCCATCTTTTTCCGGCAATGGGTTTTCTTTTTCAGGATCACTGGTTTTCGAACTGAACACCTCCGGCCAGGCCGTATCCACCATCGCCGGGCAGGCGGTAAATCTTTCGGCCGGGCCTTATGCCCGCATCGCCATTGCCGGTGAACTGAAAATCCTGGAGGTCATATTCGTTGCCGGCGCCTTTGAGCTGTCCATGGGCACCAGCGGCGTCAACGCTTATCTGGACGGCCGGTTGAGTGTTTTTAAGATCGGTTTTGACCTTCAGGCCGGCGCGCTGATCGATGCCGAAGGCTTTGCCCTGCGCACGGAACTTTCCCTGGCCGGCGCCTCCAAGTTCATACCCTTTAACGGCTTTGAGATATACGGCACTTTTATGCTGGAGGTGAATACAACCGCCGGCTCCGCTGCTATTAATGGCGTCACCATACCGGGGCAAAGCGCCCGGGTCTCCATCGTGGGCGGACTGAATATCTTCGGCTTTAAAGTGGGCGGTTCCATGATTATCTCAGCCGGCGCCAGCGGATTCAGGCTGGAAATTCCCCAAAACGCACCTTTGTCCATGAATATCGGCAATGTATTTACGGTAAGTGTTTATGGATATGTTTCCAATTCCGGCTTCCGCTTTTCCGCTTCGGGAGGTTTCCGGGTAACGGCAGGCTCCGCCTATCTGCAGGCCTCGGCGTCTTTGACCCTGGGCCACGATATTTTCAGGTTCAAAGTGGATGGAAGGGCCGGCTTGGAAATCGCCGGGATCAAGGTCGGGGTGGATGTTTCTGCTGATGTGACGGTTTCCAGAGGCCGGCTGAGCGTCAAAGTCAAGGCCAGTGTGGATGTGGGACTTACAACAGTTAGCGCCACGGTAACGTTCAGCCTGGGGAGCGTACAGAGCCCGGGCGCCGCTCAAGTCGATCCTGAGCCGGTCCTGGCCACCAAGCTCTCGGACGGCACCTTGCGCCTGAATATGGGCGGTAACGCGGGCGCCAGAAAGGCTGACGCATATGCGGATATGGAAAATGAGTCCTATGAAATCACCCATGTGAGCGGCACGGCAGGAAATGAGACCCTGATGGTGTCGGCCTTTGGCTTTGACCAGCAATTCAGCGGCATCACCCATATTTACGCCAATGCCGGGACGGGTAACGATCTTATTCAGGTTGGCAGCGGCGTTGTTTCCGGCGCCACCCTGAATGGAGAAGATGGAGATGATAATATCTATTACCTGGGGACCGGCACCGCCATCCTGAGCGGCGGAGGCGGCAAAGACACTTTATTGGTTCTGCAGGGCAGTAACCACGTGCTTGACGGCGGCGCCGGCAGCGACACTATTCATGGCGGGGCAGGGGGAGATACCCTCAAGGGGGGCTCCGATGAGGATAGTCTTTATGGAAACGGCGGCAATGATATTCTGATCGGCGGCCGCGACGCTGACGATATTGACGGCGGAGACGGAAGTGATGAGATTATCTGGCAGGTAGGAGACGCCACAGATACGACTATTGAAGGCGCCTCAGGCAACTCGGATACATTGACAGTGACCCTGTCCAATTTAAGTGAAGCGGTTCAATTGGATTCATTCGGAACAAGTATTACCCTTGATTTGGCAGGCCTAACTCTAATCACTGACAATGTTGAAAATATAAATATCAACAGCGCCGGTAATACCGATACATTTACCATCAATCACTCCGCCTCTTCGGTAGTAAGCGATATCACTTTGGAATTGGGTAATGATTCGGCGGCGGATACCGTGCTGATAAACGGGACCGGCAATGCCGATTTCTTCACCATGTCGGTTGATTCCGGAGTCCTGACCCTTACAGCCTCCAATGGTACTTCCGTTCATATCGGCCAGGCCGGCGCCGCTAGCGGCGGCGCTGACATCACCATCGCTCTGGGAAGTGGAAGTGATACTTTAATCGTCGAAGATACTTTGGATGGTGCTTCCACTATAGTTAACGCCGGCGCGGGTAATGACACCATTAAATTCTCTCCCCAGGGAAATGTGGATGGCATAGCTTCCCGGATTACGGTCAATGGCGGCGGTGGTTCTGATGGAATAGATATCGATGACCTTGACAGCGGCCCTCAAACCATGGGCCTGACCGCCGATCGCGTCTGGGGTCTGGACATGCCGGGAAGCTCTGAAATCAGCGGCGGCATCACCTATAACAGTATTGAAACCCTTACCGTCAACCTGGGGGCAAGGGAAGATACGATCAATGTTTATGCCACCAATGGCGCAACCACCACGGCCATAAATACCGGCGCCGGTACCGCTGCCAATACCTTGAATGTAAGCAGCGCCCCAACAGGCGGCAACGTGAATGCCATAGCCGGAAAACTGTTGGTCCAGGGGCAGTCAGCCAATGACACCCTGAATGTGGATGACTATGACGACGACGGCGCCCAGACCCTGACACTAACTTCCTCCCGGATTTTCGGACTGGGTATGCCCGGCTCAACCCTTCTAAACGGCGGCATTACCTATGTGGGCCTGGAAGCCATAAATGTGGGGCTGGGGCTTCGACAGGATACGGTAAACGTCCTCTCCACGGCAGCAGGCACGGTAACGGCTATTTCCACCGGCGGCCGGGATGCCAACGATATATCTGTCAATAGCAGCGCCCCCGGCATCAGCGGCAACCTCAATGCCATTTCCGGGGAACTGGTTATCCAGGGCGGCTCGGCCGTGGACAGCCTGACCGTGAGCGATAGCGATATCGGCTCTCAAAGCGGGTTTGTAACTGCAAGCCGTATTTACGGCTTCGGCATGCCGGGCTCAGGACCTTCGGTCGGCGGCATTACCTACTCGGAACTTGAGTTTGTAACCGTCAAACTCGGCTCCCAGGCAGATACGGTCAATGTTCTTTCTACCCATGCCGGCACGGAAACCAGTATCTCAACCGGCAGCGGTACGGCGGCCAACGTAGTCAACCTGGGGGGCTCTGCCCCGGATTCGAACAGTAACGTGAATAATTTTGCCGGTATGCTCATCATCCAGGGAAGATCAGCCCATGACACTTTAAATGTTAATGAAACCGGAGAGACCAGCGATGATTACGGTGTAATGACATTAAATCAATTGACCGGCCTTGGAACGGGGCAAGGGGTTCAGTATTCAAATATCGAAGCTTTGAATATCAATTTGGGTCCGGGTGATGATGAAATCGACTTCCAATCCTTACCCGAAGGCAATGTGACCATCACCGATAACGGCGGTGATGACACCTATTTTGTGACCCTGGCTCATCCAAATCCGCTATTGCCTCCCGGTGTCTTGAATCTGATAGAGCAGGTTGGCGGCTCTGATGAAATCGTTGCCTTCCGGACGGTTGCCGGAACCACCCTGGAACTGAACCTGGGAGAACTCATCAACGGCCGGCAGACCATTCATTATGATCCCGGACCCGGGATCGACCGTCTGACCATTATCGATCCCGGGGAGACCATCACCCTGGCGGCCACCAGCCCTGCCGGCATTTCCGACCTGGGCGGCACCGGCCTGCGGGTGATTGCCGATAAAGTCGAAATAGAAAATGAACTGCTGGCAGGGCATGTCATCCTGGAAACCGGGCAGTCACTTGCCATTACCCATCCGATGACAACCACATCTGCTTCAGGGTACATGGACTTCCGCGTATTTGATAAAAACGCGGGAATTGAGCTGGCGGCGGATATATCCATTCCCGCTGGTGCCGGATTACCGGGCACACAGTGGATTCGGCTGCTGGCGCCGGACGGGTCGATATTAAATACCAATCACGCCTTGATTTCGGCGCCGGACTCCCATCTGATTATAAAAGCCAGGGACACGATCGGCACGTCCCTGGCACCCATCCAGACTGAGGTTCTGGAACTCACGGCAGCCACCAGTCTTCATGGCACCGGGGATATATTCCTGACGGAAATCGACTCCCTGGATATTATCGCGACAGGCAACCATCTCAACAGCGACCATGCAATATTTTACCTGCCTGACGTAAATTACAGCGATGCGCTGGAGATGTTTACCGGGAGCACCTGGTTTGCGCTGGCATCCACGGATTGGTCCGGGCAGGTCCTGGATGGAAATGATTTTTACGGCCTGGCCGCCGGCGAGGGCATCATCGATGTTGAGCTTGCTGGCAGCGACGCGAAATTAAGGTTGGTAAGCGGTCTTCTGACAACCCGGGCCGTGGACCAGGATATCACCTTAACCGCTGATGATATGGACTTCCTGTCCGGAGCCGACACGGTGATCGGTACCGGCGAGCTGATTATACGGGTCAGCAATGATCCCCGCCAGGTCACCCTGGGCACTGCGGCTGAAGATGTCAACGGCCTTAGTGAAGATCACGCCGGCTACCTGGCCGGCGATGTCGATCACAGCCATTCACTGGATCTGTCTACTCAGGATCTGGCAGCCCTGCAGGATGGCTTCAGCCGGTTGAATTTAGGCAGGCTCGATTCCGGGGCATACACGGTTGACCAAATGATCTTCGGTAACGCTGAGTTCCGGGATGCGGCTGTTTTCCATGCCGATGAAATTTTCGTTCGGGGTGAAGTGGATCTGACCCAGGATCAGGCCTCCGTTCTGGGCAACCCGGTCGAATTGTTTGCCGTGAACATAACCGTCTATGAGAGGCACCTGCATGCCGCCGGCGGCGATCTCGCCAGCGGCATCACTGGGAAATCCATTCTGCTGGATGCCGAGGAGCAGATCGTAATCGGCGGTCATTTGACAGCCGGAGCCGATGCCACATTAACCTCCGGCAACGAATTGATCATCCTGGGCAACGTGAATACAAGCGATCAACTCAATCTCAATTCAGGAACGCCCACCAATGATGTCAGTCCATACTTCACGGCATACACCGCGGAGGAATATCTATACGGTACCACCGCCTTCAGCATGTTTATGGGAGGAACCTTACGTACCCTGGCCGTTGACAGCACGCTGAATTTGACGGCACCGGGTGCGATTATACTGACCGGCATTATCGAAACCTCGGGAACGGGATCTGACGCGCTGATACGTTCCGACGATTGGGTTTACCTGGACACTCACATGACGGTGCAGGACAGTGTGCAGGTCTGGGGCGGCTACGACAGCGCCTTCATCAGTACCGGTAACGCCGATGCCAACGGTTCCAGCGTCTACGTCGATCAACTGACGGTGCTGAATACGATCGAGGCGGGCAGCAGCATCGATATCTTTGGCGCGCGGGACGTGGATCTGTTCGGCAGCATCGTTTCCGGCGGCACGGTCGGAGCCAGCGGCGTCACGTTTAGCGGCGCCGACTCGTCGATCACAGTCACCGCAGGCGAGCAGCTTTATGTCGCTACCGGTTTGCAAGCAGCCAAAACAATTTCGGCCGCCGGCGGTGCCGCCGGCAATGACGACAGTGATCTCAGCGTGGTGGTCGACACGCGCGGCGGTATCTATGCGGCCGGCCTCTCATCCGACGCTTCGGGTGGCCACGTGGCGATCCAGGCCTGGGACAACGTGGAAATCATGGGTCACCTGGTGTCCGGCGGCAACGCGGAACTCGAGTACGACGACAATAATAACTTTGTCGACCGCACCTTTACCTGGTCGGATGAGCCTTCGGACGTGCTCATCGATGCCGGCGGCCAGGCTTTCATCGGCGGTCACACCCAGAACACCTCGGGCGAAGACATCCAGACCGGCGGTTACATCTACGCCAATGACCGCATCCGAATCGACGGCGGGACCCATTCCTCCTCCCGGGGCGTGTTCGTGCACGCCGCCAGCGAGATCGTCACCCGAAACCCGGACAGCTCGATTGAAATCAATTCGGACCAGGATGCCGTGATTTACGGTGTGGTCATGGCCGGCGGTACGCTCACCGAGCAGTACGACGGCAGCGGCGCCTATCAGGGCCGCACCTTCAGCCGAAACTTTGCCGACAACGATGGGGACGGCACGGCAGACGACGACGGCACCTCGCGGATCGCCGTAAATGCCGATGACCAGATCCTGATCGGCACCGACCTGAGCGCCTGGTCGCAGATCGACCTGGTGGGCGGCGACGACCCGCTTGACGGCAGCACTTACGAGGGCCGGGGCATGGTCCTCCTGGGTTCGGCCAACCTGACCACCTGGGCCCAAAACAGCACGATCAACCTGAACGCCGCCGGCCGGGTGGACATCCTGCCCATCGGCTACAGCAACGAGATATGGGCCGACGATTGGTCGCCGAATGCCGACGGACAGCTCACCAACGCCGTCACCCTGGACATGCAAGTGGATAAAGTCGACTTCGTCATCCAGGCAACGGTCTCGATCCCGGTGGACCTGAGCAACGACGGCGTCGAGGCCCTGCGCGACGATGTCCAGGCCGCCCTGGAAGGGGCCCACTGGACAGTGGTCAGCAACAACGGCAGTGCGGAAGCACCGAGCGTGGGTGATACCTTCAATGATTTTGCCGCTGATCCCGACCTTTCCCGGATAGAAGATATTCCGGTCATCGACATGTCCCTGCGGGACGGCAAACTGGTCTTCACCAGCGCCTTTGACATGACCATCCTTGACAGCGGCAACACGGTCAATGCCGAAATCCTCGGCCTGACGCAGATCGCCGGCGGCGACATCGCCTCGGATCTTCCTTACTCGATCGACGCCTCGGCAACCGGGTCAATCGTCAATATCGGCGCTCCCGCCGGGCCGAACGAAAAGCTGTATATCGGCGGCAGGGTTCTGGCCGACAGTGCCATCAATCTCTACAGCGGCGTAGCCGGCGACGGTGTGGATGTGGACCTCGATTTCACCGGTCTGCTGGAAACCACCGGCGGTTCCATTGCCTTTGACGTGGGCGAGTTCGGCGACGTAAAGGGCGCCATCAAGGCCGGCGGTATGGATTCGGACGTAATTCTGTCGGCCGGCAGCGCCCTGATCATCCGGGGCGACATCCAGGCCGACCGGCATATCGAGCTAACGACCGATTCGGACGGACTGGTTCATACCGAATTTTCCACCCGCATGGGCGATAGCCAGTACTTCATCAACAACCTGGTTGACGGCGGCCTGGCGGACGACGAGCTGGTCAGCCTTTACATCGACAGCACGGCCGGCCTGGGTGTGACCGGCGCGGACAACACCCAGCGGCACATCCACGTGACCGGCAACCACGACGTGGTGGTAGGCGGCATTCTCGGCGACGAAGCGGGCGATCTGCACGAGATCAAGACCGTGGCCAACAGCGGCGACCTGTATATTACCGCCGCCTCCGGCCGGCTGCTCTCCGATGCCTACCTGGTTCTGCAGGGCAGCGACGTCAACATCTTCGGCGTGGTGAAAAACACGACCGCCACCGCTGCTGCCAATGACTGGGAAATCGACATCGACGCCACGGACACGGTCACCGTGACCGGCGACCTGGGCGGTGACGGCTCAATCCGCATCGCGGCCGGCAGCCACGTGGCCATTTACGACACGGACGTTACGGTCGAGGGCGCCGGCGAGACCTTGCGGATCGACTCCGAAGGCACGGTCAAACTGGGCGGGACCGGTCTCACCGACGGCGGCCTGCTGACCAATCTGGGCAGCGTGATCAACGCCCCGGCCGGGTTGAGCATCGAGTCGACGGGCAAAACCACGGTTTCAACAGGGGTGGACCTTGCCGCCTCCGAAGACAATTCCCTGATCAGCATCACGGCCGGCGAGATCGAGATCGTTGGCTCCCTTTACGGCGGCGCATCCTCGGATGGATCATCCGTGACCTGGAAAGGGGCATCCGCCGATGTCACGATTTCCTCCGGCGCAGCGATCACCCTGGGCTCTGCGGACGGTGGCTATGACGCTGCGGGCACAGCCGAATCCCGGGCCGGGTCGATCAACGCCACCGGCCGGGTCACCATCGAGACCACGGCCGGCACCGGGGCCGTTGACCTGGAATTCGACTACGGCAGTTCCGTTCTCACCGACGCCACGGCCGGCCAACTCAACGGCGCGGTCAGCCCCAACTTCGTTGCATCGGGCGTCGCCGGCGCCATCGACATCGACACCATAGACGGCATTTACGTGGGCGATGCGGTCATTGCGGCCGAAGACTACGACGCCACGCTGGACATGGATGCCTTTTCAGGGTTGATCACGCTCAACGGCATTCTCCGGGCCGACGGCACGGTCAGCGTTACCGGCGGGTCCGACGCGGACGGCAACGGGCTGATCGTCACCGAGCTGGTTGTGGAGACAGACGTGTACGGTAATCCCTTAACGGACGGAGACGGTGACAACGTGGCCGACCAATACCCGGATAGCGGGAGCGAGCTGGCCGGCCGGAAAAAGGTGACCGACCAGGATGGCTTCCAGATCCATCCGACGCAAGGCTATTACGTGGACGACGACGGTTTTGAAACCGACACCCCGGTGTACGGCGGGGTGCCGATCCGGGTCAGCGGCAGCAGCCTCCGGACAGACGTGTACGGCAATCCCTACGCCGACAGGGACGGGGACGACGTGGCCGACCAATACCCGGCCGACAGCGGGAGCGACCTGGCCGGCCAGAAAAAGGTGATCGACGGACAGGGCTTTCAGATTCACCCCACAGCGGGCTATTATGTGGACGATGACGGCTACCAAACCGCCACCCCGGTGTACGGCGGGGTGACGCTTCTCGGCGGCGGCGGCAGCATCCAGACCGGGGTCGACGGCACCATCAACCTGGGCGCTGCGGGCCACGTAGTCCTGCTGGGCCTGATCGGCGACCTTACGGCCACCAACAACGGTCCGACGACCAGTGTAGGGGACGTGAATATCGATTCCCTGGCCGGTACGGTGTATGTCTACGAACTGGTCAATGCCCGCGATGCCATCACCATCGCCGGCGCCAACATCGGCGTGCTGGATGAAGCCCTGGTCAAGACCCGGCTGAGCGGCTCTCAGATTTACATGGCGGCCGACAACCAGATCTTCGTCGAGCGCAGCGAGATCATGGTAAATCGTGCCAAGGTTTCGGCCGCGAGCCTTGTCCACTTTTACGGCGGCACCATCATCATTGACGGCGTGGTGGAGGCAACCGAAGGTACGTCCGCCAAGGTTCAGCTCAATTCGGCGGGTGACGTGACCATTACCGGCGGCCTGGATTCGACCGGCGATATCGAGGTCAACGCCGGTGTGGATGACAACCTCACCCGGGCGGATTCCCAGGCCGGCGGATTTGCTGTCAGCGACTTGTCCGGCGGTACGATTTACGTCGTCAGCGAGGCAGAGATCAGCGCCAGCCAGGACGTGCTGCTGCAGGCAGCCGACGACCTGGTGCTCCAGGCCGCCGAAGGCGACAACGAGCTGCGTGCCCTGCCCAGTCCCCAGATCGTCTCCACCGACGCCCAGGTGCGTTATGTGTCCGGCACGCGCCAGGTCGAGGACGGCTTTATCGAGGTTTCCAGAACCGAGTATGTCGACACCCAGGTGCTCGAGGAGGTCGGTACCGATGAAGTCATCGTGGGCTCGCGCTATTACACCCTGGGCCTGACCTTTGAGCAGGACGGCTACTATAACGGTACCAACCAGCGGGAATGGTTTATCAGCAGAGGGGTTGATTACAGTGAATGGGACATCGATTGGGCCGCCTTTGGCACGACCCAACCAACTGCAGGCGAGACGTTCACCGCCACCGGTACCTACAACGGACTGAACGACAGCCAGCGACAAGCCGTGCTCGATTACCTCGGTTATATGCCCATCTACGATGTGACCGTCAGCAGCGCCACGGTATGGGAGAACCGCGAGGGCGTGCTCACCAGCGATGATTGTGCCGATGGCGGCCAATGGATCGGGAACACGCCGGATACGATCATTTATGTGGACCAGGCCGGTTGGAACGACAAGTATCTGCGCGTACCCGCCGCTGCGGCGGACACGATCCGCGACCAGATCGCCAAGGTCGTGAACACGGCCACGGGCACCCTGGCCGACGAATCGGTGGGCACGTATTACGACAATGCAAATGTTTTTTACGAACAGGACAAAACGGATCAAAGAAATAGCGTTTCAAACGATCCGGCATTCGACGAGGTGCTGGGAGAAGAGGTCATCAGTTCCGCAAGCAACAGCCCTTACGATAATTACCCCTATACAAACATCTTCAGCGAATACGAGAACAACGGCACAAAGCGCTGGGAGGTGAGCTACACAACCGGCGGAAGGCGGCATTACACACTCAACGACAACACGACCGGAAATCATTACCAAGATCCGGAATGGAGATTCAACCCCAAGACAAGTAATCAGGGCACGGACTCTGCCGGGTTACACGTGTATGCCCCGAGCGGTTACGTGGACGCGACGCAATCGCTTGTCCGGACGGATACGTTTGACGGAGGCACCGTAACGATCGGGATAGATCCCATCGGCAATTATCAGAATACCGAATATGAAATAGTGAGGAGCCAGGTAGGGAATAATTCTTGGTATGAAATTATGATGGAAGGGTACAAAGAATTCAATTCCAGCGACCCTTGGCCGGGGATGACCCACTTGGCGACGCTCCAAAACGAAACACAGAACAGCGCTTTGAAGGCCTCGATGGTGGAGGCGGGGTACTATAACGAGGTTTTTCTTGGCGGCGTCCTGGTTTACGGTGACCAAGGATTAATGTGGCAATGGCACACCAATCCCGAATTCATGTATCAGGGTCCCATTACCGAACCCTGGCACGACGGAGGTGCAGAGGGCACGATTTTCGCCTATCCCGATGGCACACCCTATCCGGATCCCACAGTTTTTCAAAACTGGGGACTTGGCCAGCCGGACAACCAAAGCGGGGAAGAATTTTATGTGATGTTTGATCCCAAGAGCGGTGAAGGTGAATGGTATGACGAAAGTGACCACGGCGAGGATTATCTTTTCTACGCTCTACAGAAGAATGGCTACTTCTACTCAGCGGACATAACCGAGGACTTTGAGGACTACGAATACGATTGGACCGGTAAGAACCAGACCATCTACGACCTGCGCGACACCTTCTCCTACACCTGGTTCAGCCAGACCGAAGATGTCACGGCCCTGGTGCCCCGGTTCGAACTGGTCGATACCACACAAGCCAGGATCGTCAAGGAGCAGGTGACGGTTTGGAAGACGGAACCGATCTATGCCTACAAGACCGTGACCACCACGGAGCGCGTCTACGAAGAGACTCCCGAGGACCAGGTCGCAGGCACTTATCTGGGGGATTCCATCGTGGCCGTCAACGCGGTTACGATCAACACGGGCCGGGATGTTACGATCGACGGCCAGATCAATGCCGCCACCAACAGCGGATCCATTGCCATCAGCGCCGGCCGTGACGTGACCATCGAGGGCAGCGTGCCGGCCGGCGCAGAGCTGGCCTCTGTGGCCGAGCTGCACGCCGCCGGTTCGATCCGCATCACCACTGCGGCCGGCGGCGACATCGATCTCACCCTGGCCGGCGAACTGCGCGCCGACGGCGCCGGCAGTACCATTACGCTCGACTCCGGCGGCAACGCCAATCTCCAGGGTGATATGACGGCCACCGAAAGCGTGTTCATCATTGCTGACGACAATGTGGCGCTGCAAAACATTGTCACTGCCGATACCACCATCTCGGTCACTGCCGGCGATGACGGCACGGGCAGTATTACGGGCAACGTTTATACTGAGCTGACGGTGATCGGCGACACGGACGACCAGGTTACCACCGATACCGACAGCGACGCGATCACCCTGATAGCCGGCAGCAGCAGCGGCGATATTGCGCTGCTCCAGTCGGAATTGTCCACCCGTCCCTCGCCGGGCACGCTTACCGGGACGATCACGCTCATCGCTGACGGCGGCACGATATTCCATGACAAAGCGACCATCACCACGGCCGGCCTGAAGGCCCGGGCCGGCCGCGGCATTGCGGCCGATACGCGGATCAGTACCTTCCAGGCCCAGGTGACCGGCGTGGGGGACATCAGGCTGACTAACAAGACCGATTTGAGCGACAGCGGTTCCTCTCCGCCGCTGGACCTGGAATTGATCGAACTGATTGCCGCCGACGGATCGATCACTGTCGAGGCCAGCGGCCACATAACGGCTACCTGCGTGGAAACCCAGGGCTTGTCCGACGGCAACGACATCACCTTGAACACGGAATTGGTCGCCGGCGCAGCGCAGAACCTGACCTTCAGCGAGATCCTCGCCGGTCCGTTGGGTGACGTGACGTTGGCCATAGAAGGGTCAATCATCACCTCGCCGGCGGCTTCCGCGATTGGGGCGGACCACCTGACCGTAGAGGCCTTCTCCGATACATCGACCGGCCTGGTGTTGAACACTGCGGTGAATTCAATGGCGCTGACGACAACCTCAACCGGTGACGTGACCATCAACGAAGCGGACGACGTAGAATTGACATCGATCCTGGTGCTCGAAGGGAACCTCACGGTTACGACAGCAGGGGCCGGCGGTGATATCATCGCCACCAACGTACAAACCTTAACCAATGACGATGACTTTGACATTACCCTGACCACCACGGACGGCGACATCGCTGTCGGCTATATCAAGGCCGGGATTTATGCCGAAGACGTGAACGCGGCTGATACGATCCGTCTGGATTTCTTCAACTCCGCCCTGCGCATGACCGGGTATCTTGCTGATGTCGACGCTGACTGGACCTTGACCGAGGCGCAGGCCGTCAGCCTGCACGCCCACTACAACACGATCCGCAACGGTCTTATTTCATACCTGGACGGCGCCATGCGCACGACCGCGGAAGCCACGGATGAAGCCGACGAAATCCTCGGCCTCACGGCCAAGCTCACTTCGTTGGGTGACGTGACACTGGTCGCTTCCCAGGGCGCCATCTACGAGACAACGCCCGAGGATTCCGGCGCAGACATCGTGGCGGACGTGGTTGACTTCACCACCAACGGCAATATCACAGGCATCGAACTGGCGGTCAATATCCTCAGCGCAGAAAGTAAGACAGCCGGCGCCATCGACCTGTCTGACGTAGATGGGTACGATGAGCAGGCATCGGGTCTGGCGGTGCTGGTGGGGGCCACCCATTCGGGCGACATTACGATCGCCGCCGAGGCAGCCCTGACCGTAGGCCAAAAGACCGCCGACGACTCTGTAATCGCCGGCTCGGTCAGCGCAGGCGGCGCCTCGGACACGGTGCGTCTCACCTCGACCACCGACAATCTGGAGATCTTTGACGTCAGCACGGTCTCGGTCAGCGGCGGGATCGCCCTCACCGCCGGCGATACCGTGCAAGCGCCCGGCCTGCCAGCGGTCAGCGACCTGATCGAGATCCGCGCCGGCAGCACCTTCCGGATCAAGAGCATTGATGAGTTAAATCTAACGGCAGACACGATCATCATAGAGACCGGTACTACGATCTATGCAGACGGTACCTTGACTGCCGGTACCCTGGTTGAACTGATCAGCAACCACGGGAACGTGGTCGTAAGCGGCGACATCGCCGCCCCAACCGGCACGCTGGACGAACTGATAATCACTTCCCACGGGAATGGCACGGGTTTCAAAAACGAAATCGATGAACAATCGGGACTCGTGCGGCTGGCCGATGGTTCCGGCATAGTATACCTTGCCGGCTTCAGTGACTTTGACACTCCGGTCTATTATCAGTGGCAGGAACCAGCGTCGCCCTGGTTATACAAGTTTAGCGGTGTGGATATATCGAGCGGTCAGGATATTGCCAAAAGCTTCTGGATTGACAGCGAGGACGCCGATGCAACCGATGCAACGCTATACTACGACGCCGGGGGTTTGAACCCGATCGAAAGCTCCGATAGGGTGAACATTATCAACCTGGCACCCAGTTACACGCTGGTCACTGAAAGCGCGATTGTCGATGCGCTGACATTTCAGCAGGGCGAACCAATTGAACTGGGCCACGTCTATCTAGAAGGCGGCAGTACGATAGTAGCAACGAACATTGACCTGACCTCGAGGCACAGGTCAATCGAGAGTCCTGGCCGCCGCAACATCACCGCCAACGCCCTGACCGCCCAGGCAGCCACCGGCATCGATTTGGTAACCACAGCCGATACAGTAAGCCTAACCACCACCGGCACTGGCAATATACTGCTCGAAGAAACAGACGGAGTCACCCTCTATAATGTGACGACGGGTGATGGATATATCAAAATTGACGCAGGCGGGACGGTCTACGCCGATAACGTGCGATCTTTTAACGGCGTGGTTAACAACGATGTCATTATCACAGCCACAAGCGGTGACATCGAGGTGGATCAAATCCTTATCGCCAGCGCCGATAGCGGCCCGCGCGAAGGCCTGGTCTGGTTGACCTCTGAAAATGGAGACATCCTGGAGCGGCAAACGAACTTCGACGATGGCATCGCCGATATCGGCACCAGCGCTTACACTGCCGGCGTTCATTTCCTGGCACCCAACGGTACCGTCTACAGCGATCAAGCCGGAGATGATAACACGCAATCCAATGCCATCGAAATCAGCACAAGCGCCGAATTGCCGGTCTGGACAGATCTATCGATTGGCGACGCCAGCATAACCGAGGGTGGGGACCTGGTGTTTACTGTCTTGTTGAAATATCCGGTGAACGCCGATATGTTGATAACCTACTCGACATCAGATGGCTCGGCCCAGGCGTCAGACAGCGACTACACTGCCGCGGCCTCCCAGACACTCACGATCCCCGCCTTTGCCACAAGGGGCACGATTACGATTAAAACCACTTCGGACCAAAAGGTCGAAACAGACGAAACCCTGACCTTGCATATGACCGATGTTACGGCCGCCAATGTCGAGATAACCGTAACCGACTCAATAGGGGAAGGTACGGTTCAAAACGACGATAGCGCCACGCTAAGTATTTCTGCTCCCGCGATTACCGAGGGTGATGTCAACCATACAGCCACTTTCATAGTCACGCTGGACGCTGAGGTGGCCGGCGGCTTTGACCTGGCCCACAGCCTGACCTTGGGTTCGGCCGACGGGAACGATCTGACGCCAGTCACCACCAGCCCCATATCGTTCGTTGGCGATGCGGGTGAGACCCGGAACATAGAAGTGACTATCGTGGGGGACCAGAATATAGAAGGTAACGAAACGTTTGTAATTACCCTGGGAGACGTGACCAATACCACGGCCGAGCAGGACGGCAGCATCACCACGGGCGACAGTGTTGTTGCGACCATCCTCAACGACGACGGGGCCGTCGAAGGCGACACCACCGGCGCGGTCACCGAGGACGATGACCCGGACAGCGACGGGCTACTGGAAACGGCGGGTACCCTTACCATCTTGGACGATGGCAGCGGCCAGGGCGCCTTCGCCGTCGACACCTACCCTGCCATCTACGGCCAACTGGCTGTCGATAGCGCCGGCAATTGGACCTACCAGGCCAACAACGCGCAAAGGGCCATCCAAGAGTTAGTCTTCGGTCAAACGCTCACCGACACCTTTACCGTGGTCACCGTAAACGCCGACGGGATCACCGCTTTGGTGACCGTCACCATCCACGGCGCCAACATCGTCGGCGGGGATAGAACCGGCGGCGTCACCGAGGACGTCGACCCGGACGGCAACGGGCTCCTTGAAACGAGCGGCATGCTCACCATCTCCGGCACAGACGACGGCGAGGACGCCTTTGCGGCCGCCACATATACCGGCACGTACGGCACCCTCACGCTCGGCGCTGACGGAAGCTGGTTCTACCAGGCGGACAACACCCAGTCAGCCATCCAGCAACTGGCCCAGGGCGACACCCTGACCGACGCTTTCACCCTCGACACCGACGACAAGGCCGTGATCACGGTCACGATTCGGATCACGATCTCGGGCGTCAACGATATCCCCAGCGCCGACGCGCAGGGGCCGTACACAATCAGTGAAGGACAGAGTCTGCTCCTGTCCGGTTCCGGCAGTGACCCGGATAGTGACGTTGCGCTGCTGACCTACAGTTGGGACCTGAACAACGACGGCACCCTCGGTGACGCCACGGGCGCGGCGCCGACGGTCACCTGGGCGGCTCTCCAGGCGCTCAGCCCGGCTATCAACGATGACGGCGCCTATACGATCCGCCTGCGGGTCACGGACCCGTCCCTGTTGGCCGCTGACTCAGAGGCGACTCTGACGATCACCAACTCGGCGCCAGTCGCCGCGGCTGGTGGTCCCTACACGATAGGCGAAGGCGAGAGTCTGCTGCTTGATGGCAGTGGAAGCAGCGACGCCAGTTTGGCCGATGCCGCCATCCTCAGCTACAGCTGGGATCTTAATAACGACGGCGTCTTCGGTGATGCTACGGGCGCGACTCCGGCCGTATCCCGGGATGTCTTAAAAGCCCTGGGACTCAAAGATGATGGAATTTATACGGTGACCCTGCGGGTTTTCGATGATGATACATTCACAGACGCCATCTCGACACTGAGTATCGTCAATGTGGCACCGGACCTAACGGTAAATATTGCGGCCCAGACAGTTCAGTACAGCGATGAAATCACGACCGTTACTTTTACTGCCACGGACATTGCTGCGGATACGATGAATGCCTCAGTCTCATGGAGCGACGGGGACGCCTTCCAGCCGGGCCTGCCCGATGCCCTGACCATTGCCGGCGGCCTGACCTTCCAGGGGGATACAGACCAGGTGGGCACCGGGACCTGGACGATCAGCGGCATGGCTGATCTCGATCCCTCCAGGGACTACACCCTGCGCGTGACGGTCTCGGACGAAGACGGCGGCTCCACCACTGAAGATATCGTGCTCCTCGTCGATCCGGAGAACGCGCGCTCGACCTACGCCGGCCAGTACTTCGTTTCAACGCCGTCAATCAGGAGCAGTGAGGCGACGGTCGAGCTGCGGGCCACCGTGGTCGATATCACCACGGCCGTCGACAGCGGCCATCCCGAGTGGGACGGCCTCGCAGGCGACATCTCTACTGCCCGGGTCACCTTCGTCGACGCCGCGGGCATTCCCATCGTCCCGGATGCGGCCGGGCTGCCGGTGACCCTCGTCGATCCGGCCGACCCGTCTACCGGCGTGGCGGCCTATTCCCTGGCCGTGGACATCGGCAGCCAGGATTCTATGATCTACGAGATAGGCATCCGCGTCGACAGCGGCTTTTACCAGCACTACGATCCCGTCGACTTGACGGTCGTTACCGTTGCCAGGCCGCAGGAAAACGCGGTCACCGGCGGCGGATATATCGTCAATACGGACTCGGCCGGCCGCTATGCCGGGGGCGACGATCTGCGGACCAACTTTGGTTTCAACATCAAAATGAACAAAAATTTGACCAACGTTCAGGGCAGGGTCAACGTTATCCTGCGGCAGGGCGACCACGTCTACCAGGTCAAATCCACCGCCACGGACACGCTCCTGCTCAATCCCAACGACAACACCCGGGCCGAGTTCCGCGCCAAGGCCAATCTCACCGACATCACCGATCCGCTGAACCCGATTTCGCTGGGCGGAAACCTGACCTTTGTTGCCACTGTCACGGATCTCGGTGAACCGGGCAGCGAGGATTTGGTGGGATTCACGCTGTGGCAGGGCGACGAACTCTGGTACTCCAGTCATTGGAACGGTACGAACACAGAGGAGCAGTTGTTAAATGGCGGGAACCTGAAGGTGCAGGGGGCCTCGAACAAGGGCGGTGGCAAGAAGTTGCTTGAGGCTGCGGGCGGGGCACTGGATGAGGGGGTTGCCCAAAGTCTCGAGCCGGAGGCGCTGCAGCTGATTATCGACGAGGCCATCAGGCGCTGGCAGGCCACGGGGCTCGGCGCCGACCAGCTGGCCGCCCTCGGGAATGTCGCGCTCAGCATCGCGGATCTCCCCGATGGGATGCTCGGGTTCGCATCCGCGAACCGCATCCGGATCGACAGCGATGCCGCCGGCCATGGCTGGTTCGTCGACCCCACTCCCTGGGAAGACAGCGAGTTCACCCTTCCCGGCAACCAGGGCGAGCAGGGCCGGATTGACCTGTTGACCACAGTGATGCACGAGTTCGGCCATATTCTGGGCCGGGACGATCTCGATCCGGTTGGGAACGTCGATGGGTTGATGGCGGCCAGCCTGCCACCGGGTGTCCGGCGGCTGCCCGCGGCGGATGTCCCGCTGCCATGCTCACCGGAGGTTGGGCCGGCCCGGTCTTCAGCGCTGATTTACCAACAACCTCAGTCTGTGATCGGGATCGAGTTGAGGCCCGAAGGGCGGATGACAGAGCACGGAGAACAGCGGGCAGAGGACAGAGGACAGAGGACAGAGGACAGAAGACAGAAGACAGAGGACAGAAGACAGAGGACAGAAGACAGAAGACAGAGGACAGAAGACAGAAGACAGAGGACAGAAGACAGAGGACAGAAGACAGAGGACAGAGGACAGAAAGCGGCTGGCGCTTTTCTGAATTCGTGGCCCCAGCCCCCATAACGTTTTTTGCAGCCATTGATTCCTGGGGAGTTGTCGAGCTTGCGGCCACCGATTCTGCCGGCAGCAACGACACCGAAGCTGACGCGGGTTTAAGTGTTAATGACCCTGGAACGGGACCCCGAAACAAGGTGTTCGGTGAAGCGCAAAAGGCCCATCAGGGCTTGGCCGGGGGCAAGAGCGCCAAGGGCATCAAAGTAGTCGGGAAATTCAGCGATGACGTCGAAAACCGGTCCGAAAAGAGCGGGATGCCGGCGGCTGTCGCAAAGGGATTCCTCGACGCGGCCGATCTGGTGATCGCCACGGCCGCCGATGCCGCTGCAGCGCAGCAGTCCAGGCAGTCGATCAGCGACAACGCGGTGCCGCCCGAAGACGGCCGGCTCGACGCTGACAACACCCCGGCCGCAGGCTCCGGTGACAACCAATTGATTGATTGGCGCCGCAAAGCCGAGGATTGGCAGCATATCAAAGTGCACAACGGTTCCGGATGAGTAAAGCCGTTTGTCAGCGATTTCAAGCCCGACGATCCGAATAAAGACACTAGAATCGTGCTGGCGGACCGGATTGAATAGTTTCGAGCCTATCTACCTAATTAAGGAAGGATGATAACGGACCGAATCACCTGCGTTGGGTTTCGGTCTTGCGGTTGAACTAACCACAACAGACACAATTGGTAGGTTGGGTAGAGGAACGAAACCCAACATCCAGTGTTCGGATCTCAACCCAACCTACATTATTTAGCAGTTTTGACGATTGCGGCAAAATTAAAAATAGATCCGCCGAAGGCGAACCAAAAATCTTCAATCTTCAATCTTCAATTCCCCGATGAATCGGGATTTACGCTTCGCTTCAACCGGCTTGTCCGGGTTGGGGTATTGTTGATTAAAAACGTCTTGCCTTTCTGCCTGGGCCCGAATAAAAAAAAATGATTTATTCTTCAGTGCTTTCAACAGGTTAAGTTTTCTTGGAATTCCTTAACTAGCGGTTGGGTGACGTGAATCTGCATCTGACGGATCAGAGCCGGCGCATCGACTCGACACGCGAGAAGGTCTGGTCTGAAATCAAAGAGACCAACAAACGTCTCGACCGACTCTATGAGGTAATCGTCAGGCGCGATGAGCATTCAAAAGTGGAAGCGCGTGTCGCTGCCCTGGAGCGGGATGTCAACGAGTTGAAGCGACGTCTGGCTGCTTGATCCATAGATAATAGGTGGATAATAGGGACGTTGGAATATTTGGAAACTTTTCACCAACGTTATATATTAAAATAACTAGTGGATATACTTCTGCTAGTTATTATAAAAAAAATAGTAAGAAATTGAATTGCAACATAGTAAAAAAATAACCCCTTGATAGCATAGAGTCAACATAGATGCAAAAACCAAAATACAGACAGGAGGTTATTGAAATGAATGACGTCCCCATTATTTCGAGCTTTGAAAATAATCAGAAAACTTAAGCAAAAAAATGCGGAATTTAACGCATTCTTATTATTTAACTACCCTCTAGAAGCCGGACTTGGTTGGAAGTCCTACGCAATCGCCTGCTGAGCTCCAAAGATAGGTTGGTTATCAATTTTGTCGCAAGGTTTGGATGATCTTTTCTCAGGGTTTGGAATTGGCTGAATGGCAGGCATAACACCTCCGAATCTTCATGCGCCCAGACCCCAGCGGATCGGCTAGTGCCGTCCAGAAATGATAGCTCTCCAAATACAACTCCGGAAGTGTAGGTAAAGATACGTATGTGGCGATATCTTTCGGGAATATGGATTTTGACGCTCATGGAACCCTTCAATAGCAGATATAAATCCCGGCTGTCATCGCCCTCATGAAAAACCGGCTGACCCTTATTATAGGTTTGAAAGGTAAGTTGGGGCTCTACTATTTTTAGTTCTTCTGCCGAAAAATTCCTAAAAAGCCCTATTTGAGAAAGTTTTGTTTTTCGATCCTGTTGCCCGCCTGAAAAGACCTTCTCCAAAAGATGGTCTTCGGCCCATTCGAGAGCCGTATCCGTGTCAGGGAAAATGTAGCTGCTCTCGAGAAGCTCTCTATCGTACATGACTTCCAGAAAACTCCACAGTGGCTTATTTTCTCTCAATTGACAGAGCAACAAGTATTTATTACCGTTTTCCATCTTCTTTTTAATCTGAGAAATGATGTTTGCTCCGGTACTGTCGATATGATTGACACGTTTGAAATTCAGGATGCAATATTGAGTCGTCGACATCATTTTTTCGATTTCAACCGCCAGGGTCTCAGCCGAACCGAAAAACAGCGGGCCCTGGAGTTCGATTACCATTATCTGATTACCCGTTCTATCCAGACATTCAACATGTTGAAGGCTGCGCATTTTGCGCGAATTTAACTGGCTGCCAAAATATTTGCGCTTAATGATGGAACGACCCATGCGGGCAATAAACACCGCCGAAGCAATCAGGATGCCGACGGCGACGGCTGCGATCAGATTGATGCTGACGGTGACGATTGCAACAACCAGGGTAATGATGAGATCGACAAGTACTTCCTTGCTGAAATTGAAGGATATCAGCAGACGCTTAAGCAGATTCAGGGACCATCGATCAAACAGCGTTATCCCAACGGCAAAGATAATTCCGGCAATCACCGATAAAGGTATTTTAGCGAGAACCTGTGCCAGCAATACGATCATAAGAAAAATAGTGACGGCACACAGCAACCCTGAAACGCACGTGCGTCCGCCGGCTTTAAAATTGGCCATCGATCGTGAAATCGAGCCCGCGGCAGGAAGCACGCCAAAGAGGCCACAGGCCATATTGCCCAGACCCTGACCGATCAACTCTTTTTTACTGTTGTGCCGCGATCCGGTCAGGTTGTCCGACACTACCGAAGCCAGCAAGGACTGCATCGATGCCAACAGTCCGATGATAAAACCAGTCGCCAGCAGTTCCGGCAGCAGCACGTTGCATGGAAGTATTTCGAGGACCGGAAGCCACTGAAAAATCGCATCCGGCGCGGGTAGAACGACATCCAAGCGGCCGATAAGGCGATCCGTCGCCTCGACGCCTCCAAAATACAACAGCCCGTAATACAAAACCGAACCGGTACCAAGCGCTATTAGTGATGCCGGTACGCGCTTTATGTAACGTTTGGCGATAAAAATGGTGGCGACGGTAACAAAGCCCACAATCACTGTGAGCGGGTTAATTAAATCAGGATGTTGCAGGAGGTCGATAACCGGCATATTCGCCTCTAACCCGAGAATCGGTCGAACTTGCTTGGCGATAAGCAGAAATGCAATCCCGTTCATAAAGCCGGCCACCACGGGTTGGGGAACAAATTTGACCAGGTTCCCGGCGCCCATTAAGCCGAAAATAACTTGGCAGAGACCTGCGACCATAACGCAGAACGCTGCCAGCCCGATGAGGATTTCGGGCTGCAAAGCCGCCTGTGGTGAAACTGACAACTTAGTGGACATGCCGGCCACAAAGGTGCCCAATACCAGCGTCAGAGAGGCTTTGGGACTACTGATTCGAATCGGCGTTCCGCCGAACGCTCCTGCCAGGATGCCGCAAAAAACCGCTGAATATACACCCAACGGCCGGCTGTTGAGCCGCGAGAATCGCAGGCATGGGAAGAAAATGGTTTTTTATTTTCTTTTCATGCCGAGAATCGCAGTCGGCTCTAACGCACTTGATAGGCGGAGCGTGAGCGGAGCCTGTCAAGTGGGTTAGAGCGAAGCTCGACAGCCGGCCGATAGGCGGATGGCCGAAGGCCAAGCGAGCTTTAGCTCGCGGTCCGCCTATCAGTGCGGCTTGGGGCGCGAACTCCGCGCCCAGCGGAGCAAATGCGATGATCCCGTAGCCGATGGACATCGGCAAGGTGATAATAGCGGCCGATAGCGCTCCAGATAAATCCCCCCGCAGGTTTGGCAGTAATTTGTGTCGCACTTCTCTATGCATTTAACTGTCTCTCATTTGGGGCGTATCAAGTTTAAAGCTTTGCCTAATTGAAAACGTCGCAATAGTAAATCTTCAACAAACTTTTTTCTGCTTCTTTAACATATGGCTGTAATATTTTCTATTGATTTTCCATGTGGGGCCCTGGGTCTTGGGCCCTGGGGTCGGGCCACAGTGCTGGGGTGCCCTGGGGGGTGCCCTGGGGTCGGGCCACCCTGGGTGCCCTGGGGTCGGGCCACAGCAACAAGTTGAAAAATTGAGAAAAGAGGTTTAAAAACATCAGTATTTTGGCCTTAATCGGTCAACTTTCATGTAAAAACTGTCCGATTAAGAATGCCGGCTATTAATTCCATAAATAGGAAAGACGGCTGGGGTTGGACCTACTGCCGCCAGCTTAACATCAATTTTTAGTGGGAGTGGCTTCCAGCCACGATACAAAGTCGCTCTGAAGCTTTAATCGCGGATAGGGAGCGTACCTGGGGACCCCGTTACACTCTGCCTGATTCAGCCAACACGTTGATTAGGCCTTAGATTTCTAACCATCTAATATTTCGGGTTTATTTCACTTTTTTATTCAGGCAAGCAGCATGGATAATAGGGACGTCGGAGCGGCTGACAAGGCGGCAATCCAGCGGGTGCAAGTCCCGCGGTATTCCGCTTCAGGCGGGCTCGTGTCGGATACGTAGTGATGCCACATCCCGGGGCAGGTAACCAACCGGGCGATGCGCCAAATTGTTAGACGATTTCAGGTCAGCTTTGATTCTGTTCAGCCCATCTTTACCGGATTGACCACTGAGCAGATTGAAGAACTGGGGGAACGTTTTATTGAGGCCGAGAACCTGGATCAAATCCGCGAATGGGCGAACGAGCTTCGGCAGGGGCAATAATATGCCAGGCCGGAAGGAGATCGCCTACTAACCCACAGCTTTTCTAATGGTCGCTGATTTCAGAAGACTTTTGGCGCGCGCACCCGCTGACGATGTTTACGCGCTAACCATAGCTCTTAGATCGGTGCGATCTGAGACATAGAGGTCATGCCTCGTAAAGCCCGCATAGATGCCCCCGGCTCACTGCACCACATCATTATCCGTGGAATAGAGCGCAAAGCGATCTTTAATGACACCGCGGATCGGGAATTTTTTTGAACGCTTACACAATAGTTCCCTGTTGACGCCCTTAACGTCCAATTGCGATGTTGAAAATCAACAGCTGCTTTCCCGCAACCTCTCGTCGGCGGGGAGGGCACAATTCACCTGTCTTTGTCTTAATGTCAAAAACTACGATGCACCCCTCATCGGACTGCTCGGTCAAAAGGTATTTTTCACAAAGCTGGTTAATTGCTCTTTCCAAGGTTTTTTCGATATTTGAACAAAACTCTCTTTATACCTGCGCGCCTTTTCAAGAAGATTGTCAAAGTGAGCATTCCTTTCCTTGAGCAGGCGTTTTGTCGCACTTTCCACATCATCCACGGTTATCGGTTCCGTGGTCTTAGGCTTGATCTCAACGGTCAGAATCGTTCCCTGCCGGTTTACCAGCCAGGGTTGGCCGGCGGTTTCCGTATAGACCGTTTCAATCGCTTCAGCGGTAAAAGGCTGATTGGTTTCTGCGCTATACTGCGCGTAAAGATCACGAACATTTTTTAGCGAAAACGGCGGCAATTTGACCTGGTCGGCTATATTGAATGGGGAAACACCGCCCACGATCAGCTTGGTGATGTTGCGGATTCCCACCAGCCCCACCGAATACAGGGCTTTGTCTTAGCGCTTTTTGTATTTTTGATTCAGCCTGGCCGGCCGGCATCATTCTTGCTATGGCCTAGCGCCAAATCCCTACTTCAGATATAGTTGATTGGTTGATTAGTTGATTGGTTAAGTGGTTGTATATATGGATTTAACCCATATTAGCAAAATAATTGGACACCTCATTTTTCAATAATCGTAACCTTTTGAAATTATAATTATAATTTACTCAATCAACCTTTCAACCAGCAAACTAATCAACGAGGTCCGAATTAAGGAAGGATGATAACGGACCGAACCACCTGCTTTGGGTTTCGATCTTGCGGTTGAACTAACCACGACAGACACAATTGGTAGGTTGGGTAGAGGAACGAAACCCAACATCCAGCGTTCGGATCTCAACCCAACCTACATTCTTTAGCAGTTTTGACGAGTGCGGCAAAATAAAATAGATCCGCCGAAGGCGAACCACAAATCTTCAATCTTCAATCTTCAATTCCGGCTTGTCCGGGTTGGGTTGATTGAGTTTGTATGGATTTTTTGCATTTTATGATCCGCCTGGGGCGGATTTATCACGAAAACATCCGCCTGCGGCGGAGAAAACACGAAAAGATTCTTAGCTTTATTTCGTGCTTTCGTCATTTCGTGCTTTCGTGATTGATCTTTTTTGGTTCTCCGTTAAAACGGGGTTTACGCTTCACTCCAACCGGCTTGTCCGGGTTGGGTTTGTTGAGTTTGTTGCCCCGGTCTAATCGAAAAAGAAGCTCAGAAAAAGCGAATATCGAATAATGAATATCGAATGTCGAAGGAAAAATAAACATCAGGACTGAGTTGCGAGGACTGAGGACTGTGTTAAAGAGATTTTGGGCGATGGAAACAACCACAGGCTCAATCCTCAGTCCTCAGCACTCATCACTTTCTCTTTTAGACCGAGCGACCTGTCGGGTCATAGCCGAAGGCGACTTGTGGGGTCGTAGCTCGAAGAGCGACCTGTGGGGTCGTAGCTCGGAGAGCGAAGCCCCAAGCCCCAAGCCTGAAGCGATTCCATCCTTCGACATTCGACATTCGATATTCTGCGGTTCTGCGGTTCGCTTTTAACGAGGTTTCATGAAGTGTGCAATTGTCTATATGTTAAACGTTAAAAAGAAGAAAGGAGAGCAACATGACCAAACAAGTAATGTTCTACGAGGAAGCGACCCCCATTTCCAAGGAGCGGCACGCGGACCTGTCGGTCAGAACCGGGACCGATTTTAGCTTTGCCAAAAATGTCAACTCGGTGCCGGTGACCGCGGTGGAGTTTTTGCCGGCCGCCGCCGAGTATGCTATCGTCTTTGCCGGCAGCGAAGAGGCAGTCATGCCGGCCGTGGTGCTGGGAGCGATGCAGGACCAGAACTGCTTTGTCGACGAAAACGGCCATTGGAAGGCCAAATTCGTGCCGGCGTTCGTGCGCCGCTATCCGTTTGTCTTTGCCGGCAGCGATAACGGTGACAGGCTCACCCTTTGCATTGACGAGACATTCGCCGGGTGCAACCGGGAAGGCCGCGGTGAGCGGCTTTTCGATGCCGACGGAGAGCGCACCCAATACCTGAGCGGGGTGCTGCGATTCCAGCAGGAATTTCAGGCCCATTTCAACGCCACCCGGGCCTTTTGCCGAAAGCTGAAGGACCTGGACCTGCTGGAGCCCGTGCAGGCCCGGTTCACGATCCCCGGGGGCAACGGGCACGCCCTGGGCGGAATCCAGGCCATCAACCGCCAAAAGCTCAAGGCACTGCCCGATGACCAGCTGGCGGCGGTTGTCAGAAGCGACGAACTGGAGCTGGCCTATCTGCACCTGCATTCACTGCGCAATCTGGAGGGCGTGGCGGGAAGTATCCTGGAACAAACCGAAACCGTTGACGCTGCTGGCGGCGAAAAGACCGCGGATCCCGACCCGGCCGGAGCGGTTGATATCAAGAAAGCAAAAGTGGATGCAAAACAGAAAAAAGACTTAAAGAAGAAATAAATCTTCGTTCCAATGAGGGTCTTCCAATGAGACGGTCCAATTCTCAGAATCTCTTCTTGTTGGAGTCCCTCGAATCCCGGATTTCTCAATGCTCTATCAGCATGTCGGTTCGACGGGGTGAGCAAATTGCTGAAACAGAAGGGCACTCACTGTTGAGTGGACTGAAGCTTAAAAACATAACGTCCCGCTAATCCTACGCACATTGAAGCTATATTGCCTTTGACATCACGTCTTTGACTTTAGCCACAACCGTCTCGGCGTTATTCAATGTGCTTTCGGCATCTTCCGGGGAAGCTTGATAATCTGCGGCATAATCTGAGCGTTGCCGCTAATCGAAGGCATCGTGCAGCCAACGGGAATAGTCCTTTTTAAATATACCCTGCTTGACAAAATCCTTGTCAAAAGTGCAATTGCACCGCTATGCTTCGAGGTTTCTTTCTTCTCCTGGGCAAGAAGTGCCAGCGCCGCGTAGCACATTGCGTAGTATGCCCGCTTCACTGAGGGTCTGATTAAATTTTTACCCAACAATGTCTTTGCTGCCTCCAAAGATTCATCGGCTTGTTCGAGTCGATAGGTAACCAAGGCCTGGATGTTTTCGGTCATCATACGCTGATTCCTTCTCGCAGAATATTTTCAACGATGGTACTCTCGGACATAGGGCCATTTTCGAATTGTAATTTATCTAACAGAATTGTCGTAATTACTCGATCGTTCTCGAAACCGACTTCCCAAGCAATGTCGCGTATTCAGCGATCTATTTTTTGATCGACTTCGCTTAAAACAATAAACAAATCAAAATCGGACTCCCATGTCGCCTCTCCTCTAGCCCGGGAACCAAAGGCCCAGATACGCGCATCCGAGAACCGCTCATAAACACGATCGGTAAACTCTCTAAAAATTTTACAGTCTTCTTTGGTCATCATTTTAAAAAGTCCGTCCCTTTTCCATGCATTAATCAATTCGCCAATCTATACATTTACGATTGTTAAACAATTTCTGAAAGAACTGGTAATCTTGGAATTTATTGTAGTTGAGAAATTTATATTAATCAATGACTGTCCAAGTTGGGAGCTTCGTTTGACCTTTTAGAATTTTGCTCTCCATATGTGCAAGGCGTTCTTTAAACTTTCCTCGGATTTACGGATTGCAAAAAAAGGTTCTCTTTTTGGACAAATCTGATGACGACCAATTGATGGTGAGTTGGAGTCGGACCACGGTAACCAACCCTTCACCCTAACAGCCGCCGCATAGCCTTTTGACCTCCATCTACTCTTTTCCGCCAACCGGAACCTTTGTTGCGGGCCTTTTCAAAAGCATCTGTCAAACTCTCCGGGTCAATTTTTTCAAGCATCTTTTGAAGGTCAAAGGATTGCTCGAGGTCCTTTTGGGTCTTCAAAGCGAATCGCCGGTCACGCTCCTGGGAAACAATCAACTTGTGTACGGCATACCGTGCCGGCTGAGGGACCCGCACCAGCACCGGGCGGCGGCCTAAAGCTAACGCTGGGACCGCTTCCTCGATCAGATAATCCAGAAACCGTAGCGGAATTGCAGGGATACCTAACTGCCGAATTTCTGATCGTTTGCCCGCAGACGGATTGCGGCCCATCAGGGGGGTGAGGAATTCCACCTTGAATTCTCCTTCACGGGCTTTGAAGCGCGATCTATAAAGGGCCGGATCTGTCTCCAGCATAGGCGAAAACCCCATTTCTAAACGCTCAA
>Ga0209052_1000076_pt1 | contig 51854 bp, 45 predicted proteins | sample WorMetHEROISLAND_2_FD_187409 | JGI IMG/M metagenome (GOLD analysis project Ga0209052, IMG submission 187409) | Marine gutless worms symbiont microbial communities from Max Planck institute for Marine Microbiology, Germany - Olavius sp. 4 HERON... | ecosystem: Host-associated > Annelida >...
CATAGCGTTGGCCCAAAGCGCAGTTAATTTAGGCCACAACGCTGACAAATACATCAGACTGTGCCGGTTTAGATAATTTTTCAAAGAACTGGCGATCAAATCGACTCATTTGGATCGTAAATCTAAAATATAAAACCCTGGTGGCTGCGGGACAAACTGTTGACGACGTCGCCGTTGCCGTCAAAGAAAATACGTCCCGTAATCCCCTTGTGCGATGTGTCAATGTTTCTGAAAAGACGCAACCGATTGCGGATATTCTTGCGGCTTTGCGCCACATCGAGTTCGATATCGGCCTGCCTGATCGCTTCCACGGCTACTGCCGCCGCATCATAATGGGTGGCAGCCATGTCATCGGGTTCCCTGCCGAACCACCGTTTGAATGCTTTGTTGAATTGGCGTGCTTTGCGGTTGCCGATATCGCTGATAAAAAATGTAGCCGCGTGAATTCCGTCGGTGTAATGCCCGGGCGTTTTGGTTGCTGAGGCAAATTTTTTAAATTGTCTCTGGAATGATTCCGATCCGATGGCGTCCCCGCCCATGATGACAAGGTCGATGCCGGCATCTCGAATCGATCTGACCAATTGCGCGGCTTCATGGTCCTGAAGCGCTAAAAAGAGTGCCCCTGGACTTGGATCAAGCTGCAATTCAGCGGTAATCGCATCGATTTGGCGATCCACGTCATCGATGCCCGAATCAATGCCCCAAATGTTTTTGATCTGAAGCCCAGAATCGCGAGCGGTGCGCCAAAAGGAATGCTGAAGAGTTGTGCCGTATGCGTCCCGCTCAAAAACGATGCTTACGGCTTTCTGTTCGAGAATACTTTTAACGTAAAGGGCGGTTAGCTTTCCCTGCAGATTGGTATCCGGTACTACGCGAAAGTACCAGCTGTTTTCTCCGGTCACCTCCGGAGCCGTCGCACTGGCCGTGACCGCGGGAATGCCATATTCCTTATAAATCCTGCCTCCTTCTAAGGACGTCGAGCTGAAATAATGACCGATCACAATCAAAGTCTTGCCGCCTTTGGCAATTTCAAGGGCGCGGTTCCGAGCTATCACTTTATCATTTTGATCGTCGTAGGCAATGACGTCAAGTCGCCGGCCGTTAATCCCACCGCGCTGATTGACTTCATTCACCAACAGCCTCACCCCGTCCAGCATGGCTTGACCGCTTTGGCTGTCTTTGCCGGTCATGGGACCGATGACCGCTATCTGCAGTTTGTCACTGGCGGCGATGCCGGCGGGTACGAACCAAAAAACCACCATATTCGCGACGCCTGCCAACATCACAGCCGGAATATAGAGTCCCTTTGGTTTCATCGAAGTACAAATGCGTGAAAACAATGACCTGAAACCCCTATGGCAAAAATTGAAAACGCGCATGACAATGACCAGTGGTCTACTCGTGTGAAACTACGAAAAATCTATCTCACGCAAAGCCGCAAAGACGCAAAGGAAATAGCAAATATTATAATTTATCTTGGCGCCTTGGCGTCTTTGCGTGAAAATAATCAGTTTCTCTTTTGATCAGACTGGTCGTTTTTTTGGCCAGCGGCGGCGCTTATATGAAACTCAATCAAAATAGAACCGCAGAATATCGAATTTCGAATGTTGAATGTCGAAGGATGGTATCGCTTCGCTCAATCTTTTTTTTAAAATAGACAGAATTCGATGTTCATTAGTTTCTTTCCCGATCGGCATAAACGCTTGTTGCCAGCGACGGCGCTAGTATCGCAAACCTGGTTCTCCCTGCGGGCCGGAAGCCGGGCCCCGATTCATACTGATCCCGCCCGATTTGGTGGTTAATGGGCCCCGAACCATTTGTTGAAAATATTATCGTACTGACCGGTTCGCTGCAACTTCAAAAGCGCCCGATTGACCGATTCGCGGAGCTCACTTCCTTGGGGAAACAAGAATCCGTAATATTGTTGATCGAAAAGATCGCCGACGACCGCCAGTTTTCCCGTCTTGTCGTTGTGGACATAATAAAGAATAGTAGGAGAATCGAAAACGACGGCATCGACTTGTCGCTGTAGAAGCTTTTCAATGGCGGTGTCGATCAGTTTGACGGGGACGACGACCGCACCGAGATCGTTGAGAGCATCGATACTTGTGGTGCCCTCGACCGTTGCGACGACCTTATTGCGAAGATCCCGGTGGTGGGAGATATCGGAATGCAGTTTTTGCATGGTAATTGCTGATGCCAATTGAGCGACCGCCCATCCGAAAAAGCCGATCCCGATCAGCATGACTAGAAACGCCATAACACGACCGACCCACTTGCGGGGTACGATGTCGCCGTATCCCACGGTCGTCATAGTCACCATAACATACCAATATGCTTGAAATATCCCTGGAAAATAGTTGATATTGATGTATTTATGGCCCCTTTCAACCCACCAAAACACATGACCGCAAACGATGATGAAAAGACCGAGAGAAGCCATCGCTTTCATCACGAGCGGCGAAAAAAGAGATCTCACCGATTCGACCAAACTGAAGGATTTTTTATTTGCTACCAGGATTCGCAGCCCGGAATCCAATGTGTGGTGGGAAAAATCCACGAGTTTCTCTCTCTGGTCGGTGATGGTAATACAGGAGAACCCGACCTGGCCTTTGCCTGCGGTCAAATCCTTAAAAATTCGATCCATCGTGGTCTCATAGTAGGCAAATTCCAGCTCCAGATCTTCGGCGATTTCCTCCCACAGTTCAATCTCAAAACCCTTATACCCGCCATCTGATTGCATGACACAGGGGGCCATTACTTCGATGGCGACTGCAACAGGTTTTTCTTGGGAGCGAACAATGGCGGTGGGTATTAAAACGAGGAACCAGAGAACGAACAGAATGGCTGCAGACTTCTTCAATTTTCTTCTGCCGTATCTCATAAAAGTACACTCCTGTTTATCCAAATCGGTAAAGGTCCGAATTGTCAAACGGAGGATTTGCATTTCTAGGCAAAAGGGGCAGCAGAGAGCTTGTCCCAATCCCGCCCTCTGCTGCAATTTATCTGCTGTCTCCCGAAGCTGTCATTCTTGAGCCAATCATGGCCCCGGGCCAGGACACAGGCAGAATTTAGGGCATGATCCCTCCTAGCGGGCAAATTTATACCAGTCCATGGTGCGGAACCATTTGTGATAGATCCGATCGAAGCGACCATCGGCTTTGATCCGCAATAGAAAGGCATTCAAAAATTTCAAGAAATCCGGATCGTTTTTGCGTATGGCCCAGGCAATGGGCTCGTTGGTAAAGGGTTTATCAAGAAAAACGAGTTGATCCGACGGATGCATGGTGTTGAACACCGCGTTAAAGGGAAAATCATAGACAAAAGCATCCGCTGTGCCGTTGAGCACCCGCATGGCACCCGCCATTTCCGTATCGGCGGTTTCATAGGTCGCCTTGGGAATCAGACGCTGAACGGCCTCTTCACCGGTTGTCCCGGGCTTGGATACCACGACAAACTTGGGATCATTCAAGTCCTCATAAGTCTGAACCGTTTCCGAATGCTTGGCGTTGAGCAGCACGGTCTGACCGACGGTCATCAAGGGGCTGGCAAAATCCACCAATTTTTTACGTTTCTCGGTAACGGACATTCCGCCGAAAATGACGTCAATTCGACCCAGATTGAGCGCGGGGATAATCCCGGGCCACAATGTATCGACGAATATCGGTTTGACCTTCAGTGCCTTGGCCATCTCGATGCCGATATCGATATCGAAGCCCATCATGCGCAGTTGGCGCCCCTTGCGCCGAAGGCCGCCGTGGCGGATCTCCTTCTGGCGCAGACCGCTGCGTTTATCGATCATCTCAAAAGGCATGTATCCCACTTCCAAACCGATACGCAATTCACCACGCTCGACAATTTCTTCCAAGGCCGAGCCTTTTGAAAATTCAACTTCCGCGGCCAGGACCGGCGCACTCCCCGGCGCCAGCCATAGCACACTAAGAATGCATACAATTATCGATTTAAAGCAGATAGTTTTAAGCATTTCCTTATCTCCTTTAAGGTTTTGTCCAGGACGGTTGTAATCGGCGCCGTCATGCATTTAGGCGGTACCATGTTCAGCCGCCATGTCGGATGATTCGTCGGTCTCCTCCAGCGGATCGATGGTGATATTGAACCAGCCGTAGAGTATGGAGACAATCGGTGTAAGCCAGCAAAAGAAGTTAAAGGGCAAATAAGCAATGGTTGCCACGCCCAATGTGGCGGCCTGGTACGCACCGCCCGAGTTCCACGGCACAAGATTGGCCGTTACGGTGGCGCTGTCCTCGATAGCACGGGACAGGTTCTTGGGGTGCAGGCCCTGATCGATATAAGATTGGGAGTACATTTTACCGGTCATCACAATAGCCATGTACTGATCGCACAAAATCAGGTTGGAAGCGACGGCGGTCAGGATGGTGGAGGTAATCAAAGACCCGGTGGATTGCGCTTTTTTCAGGATGACACTTACGACGACCCGCAGTTGGTTGGTTTTTTCCATTATTCCGCCGAACATCATGGCACAGACCACCAGCGACACGGTGTACATCATCGATTCAAAACCACCCTTGGTCAACAGGTTGTCGACGGCTTCAATGCCGCTGTTGCTGGTATAACCGCCGTAAGCCGCTGACAACAGATTCCCGAATGTATTTCCCTGGAAAATTGCTCCTAATAGGCCGGCCGCTAAAATTCCCATTACAATACCCGGGACCGCTGGAATTCTTCGAAATGCCAGAACCATGACTAGGATCGGGGGAAGCAGCAAAACGGGATTGATGCTGAATTGGGCGTCGATGCCGGCCAGCATTTGATTGACGCTCTCCAAGTCCGCCTGCCCGCCGCCGTAGAAAAAACCCAGGGCGAACTCAATCAGCAGGGTCAGGCCATAGCTGACGCCGGTCGTATAACTCATATGCTTGATATGCGTGTAAAGATCTGTACCCACCATGGCGGGTGCCATGTTGGTGGTGTCCGACAGCGGCGACATTTTATCGCCGAAATAGGCACCGGACAACACCGCGCCGGCGACCACCGGCAGCGGGAATCCCAATCCGGCACCGATACCGATCAGGGCGATACCGATAGTGCCGGTAGTCCCCCAGGAAGTACCCGTGGCTAGAGCGGTGATCGAACAAATAATCAAAGCAGCCGGCAGGAATATCTTCGGGTGTAATATTTTTAGACCGTAGTATAGCATTGTGGGTACAACGCCGCTTAAGATCCAAACACCGATGAGAATACCGATAATGAGCAAGATCACGATGGCCTGCAGTGAATTGGTGATGCCGTTGAGCATACCGGTTTCGATTTCTTTCCAGCTGAAGCCGGCCCGCAGACCGACCACCGCCGCCACGAGCACACCGAGCAGAATGGGGACATGGGCGTCAGATTCATAGCGGACGATCGCCAGGCTGATAAACAGAACCAGGCCCAGGATCGAGATCAACGCCTCCCAGAGATAAGGGTCACGCTTTTCACGTTTGGTTGCCATGATTTTCCTCCTTTATTTTTGGGGTGTCTAAATTTATTCGCTTCAGCTGCTTGTGATCAACATGACGGGGAGCTTGGCCAATCTGGATACTTTATCCGCGACCGAGCCGAACATCAGCTTTTGCCCTTTTGTGCCGGTACCCATGATAATAAGATCGATCCCCTCGGCTTTTGCATAGTCTATAATTTGTCGGTAATGGGTTCCGCTGACCACCGTTGAGTTCGCGATTCGAACACCCTTCAAATGCCGCTTTTTAAACGCTTCGAGTTTTTGATCTGCTTGAGCCAGCAGCTTATCTTCGAAGTCACTGGCAATGCGTTTAAAATCGGGTTTCGGAGAGTCCTGCACATAGGTGTCCACGAACCATTCAAAACGGCGTAAAACATGCAGCAGGTGAACCTGGGCATCGAGTTGTTTGGCCAGGGATACCACATAGGGGGCCACCTTGGGTGAAATATCGGTTAGAGCAACCGGGTAGAGAATATTTTTGAATTCTGCCATAAGCGCCTCCTTTATGTCTGTAAGGTTAGAGTTGGTGTATTTGAGCCCCCGAGCCCCGCAGAAACGGCCCATACAACTCGGCCATAGGTGGGCGCTCTCAAAAGGGCAATGCGCCGGCCTCTGGCACTTTTCGATCGACAGGGTCGATATCTCCAATACACTGGGAGATGATTTCCAGCGCCCAATCGACCTGGTCCTTGGTAATGAGCAGCGGCGGGGCCAGACGAACGATATCATCATGGGTATCTTTGCACAGCAGCCCATTTTCTTTGAGCTTTTCGCAATACTGTCGGGCGCCGCCGGCTTCCGGGTAGAATTCCACCCCGATCATCAGTCCTTTGCCCCTGACCTCCCTGATCAACGGATTGGAGATCTGCCTGAGACCCTCTATAAAATAGGCGCCCAATAACGCGGCGTTCTCGATGAGGCCTTCTTCCACCAGCACCTTGAGGGCGGTTCGCGCAACCGCGCAGGCCAGCGGGTTGCCGCCGAAGGTGCTGCCGTGCTGTCCCGGATTTAAAACGCCTAGAACGGCCTCGGTCGAAAGAACGGCGGAAACCGGGTAGAATCCGCCTGAAAGCGCCTTGCCGATTACGGTCAGATCGGACTGGATTCCTTCGTGCTCCTCTGCCAATAACTTGCCGGTTCTGCCAAGACCGGTCTGGATTTCATCCAATATGAGCACCACGTTATTATTAGTGCATATCTCCCTTGCTTTTTTTAAGTAGCCGTCAGGCGGGACGATTACGCCTGCTTCTCCCTGTATCGGCTCAACCATAAAGGCCACCGTTTTGGGGGTGATGGCATTTTCAAGGGCGTCGGCATCTCCATAGGGGATGGATTTAAACCCGGGGGTGAACGGCCCAAAATTTTGACGGGCATTTTCATCGGAGCTAAAACTGATGATGGTAATCGTCCGGCCATGGAAATTATTGTCACAGACAATAATTTCAGCCTGATCCAATGGGACAGCCTTCGTTTCGTAGCCCCATTTACGAACGGTTTTTATGGCGGTTTCAACCGCTTCGGCGCCGCTGTTCATCGGCAGAACCTTATGGGATTGCGTTAACTCACACAATTCTTTATAAAGCGGGGCAAGCTGGTCATTTCTGAACGCCCGGGATGTCAGCGTCAACTTATTGGACTGCTCCATCAGGACCTGGAGAATCTTCGGATGACAGTGCCCCTGGTTGACCGCCGAGTATGCGGACAGACAATCCAGATATTTTCTGCCTTCCACATCCCAGACCCAAACCCCTTCTCCCTTGCAAAGGATTACATCCAGCGGACGGTAGTTTCTGGCGCCGAATCGATTTTCGAGTTGAATAAAATCATTTGTTTTCATTCTGATTGCCCAGAGTTTTCCGTTACGTTAATCCCTCTCTTGCTCAATTCATCCATGAACAGACTGCAGGGCACATCGACAGCTGGTGAAAGAATTCCTTTGGCAGTGATTTCACCTTTGACGATCATCTCCGCGGCAATGCAAGCCGGATAGGCAACGCCCATACTCATCGCCATTAAGCCGGTCCTCAAATCTCTTTCAATCACCAGCGTACAAGTCAGTGTCTGCAGCCTGCCGTTCTTTATGCCCTCGACCCGGTTCAACATCACCGCGAGGTCTTTTTCACGGTCATGATACTGCAGCTTCGGCTCGAGCAGTTTGGCGACCATTTCAAGGGGCGAGGCCTCATCGGGCAGCCCCTTGACGGGAACTTCGCTCAAAAAGCCAAGTTTTTTCATCGGATTCCAAAATGCACACCAGCCGGGCCATCGCAGGGTATACCGCCCGGTTTCATGAAGCGTATCTGCAATCTTCATCAAGTTGGCATAATAGATCGCGTTGCCGTTGGGAATGGCTTCCAGTGTGCCCAGCCCCGGAAATTCGATGGAGTGAATGAAGGCATTCTCATGCTGATACTTCGCCGGGACATGGATAATTTCTGAATCCGCCATAAGGGTGGCAGGTCTGTTCTGACTTTTGAGTACCGCTTCGAAATTCCAGCTGATTTTATAATTTAAAGGATTATCGCAGGCCGCCTTCTCCGGAATCCCGCCACAGTATGAATTGAGCTTAAATACCTCATCGAAATATTGGAGACTATAATTGTAAAGAATCAGATCGATACCCGGATCGAGACCGCATTCCGGGATGATGGAGATGCTTTTTTCTTTGGCGGCATAGTCGAGATCGAGAATGCTGTGGGCATAATTGGTATTGACAAGGTCAACCCCACTTTTTATCGCTGCTTCGGCCACGGTCCGAACACATTGGGGCGGCAGAAAATCAAGGACCACATCAAATCCTTCGCCCATTTTTGACACCAGTGCCGTCGTATCACCTGCATCCAGCCGGACGGTCTCGATTTTGGTCTTATCGATAAAGCCGTGGGAATAAAGAAGCTCGGGCTGAATATCCGCACAGGTCACATGATCAATGGCTGCATTCCTTGACAGATCGTACAGCGCCGCCCGACCCTGGATACCGCAACCACCTAAAACGAGTACTTTCATGGGTTTTAACTCCGCCAACGCTTTTCCCATCCGGGATTGACATTCTAAGGCTCACCGAATTCAGAGCTGACTCAAAATAATTCAGTTTTATCTAAAAAAGACGGTGAATGCTCCGATTTGTTTTGATTTTTAATTAATTTCCGAGCGTTGCAGCTTGGCGTACTGGTGTGATGGTTGTGGAGTCGACGCCATTACTGCAAATCTCCAACTTATTGCGCCGAAGCGCAGCGAAGGTGGATACTCCATCAATCCAGTAGGCCACGATCTATGGATAGTGGTGCATTAGACAACCCTCTGGTCACCTTATTACTGGTTCTATCACCGTAATTTTGTTTACGCCAGCAGTTCCTGCAATTCTTTCGCGGTAAGCTTGGATAGCCCCAGCGTTTCCATGGTGCGCCTGGCTTCCTTTAGATATTCTCGATTCATCAGCCGGGAGACCAGCGTGATCACCGCCGACATAACCGGCGTCGCCACCCCAACCTGCTCCCCCAGTTTCTGAAGGAATACCAGTCCATAACCCACATCTTCGTTGAAATAACGGTAATCCAGGCTGCTCTGGGCTTTGACGCCCGCAAATCCCGGTGCGGTCATAAATCCGTTATCATACGTGGCCTCGGTCATATAACCCTGGCGGACGCCTAGTTCAGGATCGGGAATGATCGCCACACCCAATTTTTTTCCAATGGCGATCCGTTCTTTGTCGACTGCCTCGATCAGCCGGCCAACCGCAGCGGTAACGCCCTCGTGATAAAAATCGAAATCACCCCCGGTGCGTTCGATCAGCGCGACGTTCATGAGCGTAATGGCGGGATGGATGACGGGGTTGCCGTTCTGCAAGCTGGTCTGGAGTATATTTTTGGCCGCGCTCATCGCGGGATAGACATCACGCACCTTTGCCAATACGGAACCGGTTTTGCGCGCCGGTACTGACGCTACGAACAATCCGCCCTTAAGCTTGTTGTAAATCCTGATCCTACCGGGTTCAAGCAACCGCACGGCGTAGGGCAGCGTCGAGGTCTCGGCAACGTCAATGTCCTCGTCTCGAGGATCCAGACCCGCGCCGTTTTTGAATTCGACACTCCCGCCGCAGGAACTCGGGCACACGATCACGATCTGACCCCGCCTGAGGTAGGGCTTGCTGGTTTCGGCAAAGGGTCTGGTACTGTAGGCCGGACCGACGGCATAGATGATATCAGCACCATCCAGCGCATTTTCAATCTCGTGTCCGGCCGAGGCCACGGATTGAAAGCCTTCAAGGATGCCTTCGCATTGGATGCCGCCCTTGTACTGGACAGCCGCGATACTCTCCGGGAACCGTTCAAAATCAAACAGTCTCACCTGATGGCCGTGAGCCGCGCAGTCGAAGGCAACGGCACAGCCTCCAGCCCCTGAGCCCAATACAGCGATGTTCATAATGTTATCCTCATGATTTTTTTAAGTTGTCGGCACCTATCGCCGCAGCTATCCCTTGCCGGTGTTCAACACAAGAATGCGCAGACCCGATTCCAGTTAGTGACTTTATCTCGATGGAGCCAGATAAAACCAGAAGTGTGGATATGAATAAAACCAAAATTATCCTTACAGGAAAGGCCCTAGTGCCTAATAGTCTCTTTCGGCTCAGGATCATGAGATAAATCAAAGGGGATTCAGGCACCAACCAATCAGTGGGTCAGAATCGATTGCAGGAAGTACTTACCCCGCTCAGATTGGGGATTGGTAAAAAAATCATTCGGCGGTGCGACTTCGATGATCTGACCTTCGTCCATAAAGACGACCCGGCTGGCAACCTCCCGCGCGAAACCCATCTCGTGCGTAACCACCATCATGGTCATTCCTCCTTTGGCCAGATCGCGCATCACGTCCAGGACCTCGTTGATCATCTCGGGATCCAGGGCTGAGGTGGGTTCGTCAAAGAGCATAATTTTAGGACGCATACACAGGCCTCTGGCAATCGCCACGCGCTGCTGCTGACCGCCTGACAACTGGGCGGGATAGTTTTGAATCCTGTCCGCCAACCCCACTCGTGTCAGCGTTTCCCTGCCGAGCTTTTCAGCTTCATCTTTCGGTATTTTTCTGACCTTGGTGGGTGCAATGGTTACATTTCCCAATGCCGTCATGTGGGGGTATAAATTGAACGATTGGAAGATAAATCCGATCTCGGCGCGAATCTTGGTCATATTGGTCTTTTTGTCATGCACCTTCATATTGTCGACGACGAGCTCTCCCTGCTGGATGGGCTCTAATCTATTGATACAGCGAATCAGGGTGCTCTTGCCGGATCCGCTCGGACCGCAGACCACCACCACCTCGCCATGGGCAACCTCGAGGGTGATGTCTTTGAGGACGTGCAGATCACCGAACCATTTGTTGACATTATTGAAAGAGATCATGGAATCATCCCCCTTATTATGAAAAACAGCTCTATTCAGCTACGCTGCCGATTTCTTTTACAGCCTGGTACTGACCACCGTCATGCGCCTTTCCAGGAAATTCGACAGATTGATCAATGGATAACAAATGACGAAATATAAAATGCCCACCAGACCGAACACCATTATACCTTCCGGAACACGTTGCACCGTCAGCCAACCGACTCTGGTTATATCGACGACACCAATCGCGGAGACAACCGATGAGTCCTTTACCAGGAGAACATATTGCCCCACCAGAGGCGGCAGAATGGTGCGCATGGCCTGGGGCATAATTATGTAGCGAAGCTGCTGGTAAGCCGAGAGCCCTGAGGCAGTGGCGGCTTCTCGCTGCCCGGTTGGCACCGCCAGGATACCGCCGGCAACGATTTCGCAGATGAAACTGGCAGCGAGGTTGGTGAGTGCGATGACTGCCGCCGGAAAGGCTTCCAGTTCTATGCCCACACCCGGCAAAATGAAAAAGATAATAAAGACTTGGACCAGAAAAGGAGTCCCGCGAATGAGGTCCACCCAGGCTCCGATGATGTATCTTAGGAACTTGTTCCCGCTGGCCCTGATAATGCCGCAAATGAAACCAAGAATGGTTCCGGCGATCAGACTCAATCCGGAAACCGCCACAGTCATCCAAAGCCCCTTGAGGAAAAACGGCAGACTGTTCATCAGTTCGTTAAAGTAGAAGCCCCACATAATTTATTCCTCGCGACCTAATGTGCTTCCCGAAAGATCAGCCGTTTTTCAGACCAATTGGAGAAGCCTTTGAGCATATAATAAATGATCAGATAAAACACCGCCGTAGTCAGGAAGCCTTCGGTGGGCATAAATCTTTCCGATGTTAACGTCTGGCCTGCGCGGGTTAACTCCACGATCGAAATCAACGAAAGCAGCGATGAGTCCTTGACCAGAACGATTGCCTGTCCCAGCATGGGCCGGATTGTCATACCCAGCGCCTGGGGCAAAATGATATAGCGCATGCGCTGGAAATAGCTCAAGCCGGAAGAAATACCGGCTTCGATTTGGCCGTATGAAATGGCCTGGATTCCCGCCCTGATTATCTCGGCATAATAGGCGCCGCTGTTCAACGTCAGGGCGATAACACCGGTAATCCATTCAGGAAGCATGATGCCAAGGGACGGCAGACCGAAATAGAAGAAGTAGAGCTGCGCCAGCAGCGGGGTCGAGCGGATGCTTTCAATATAAATGCCGGCTATACCCGCAAGGATCCGGGATTGGCTGAGCCGCATGGCACAGGCGATGATTCCCACCAGGATAGCCCCAAGCAATGACAGGGCCGACAGCCAAAGGGTTGCCGCGAAGCATTGCAGGTAAAGCGGCATATATTCCAGGATGACCCTAAAATTGAATGCTTCTAGCATATCATCAATCCGTAAGCTTGTAGGTTAATGGTTCAATTTAATTGGTTGCGGACCAGCCGCACCGACCCGCAACCAGAATGATTAATTCATCCGCAAGATTCATTCGCTCTAATGGTCTTTCTTCCAATCCAGGGAGTTGACCCAGTAGTTCAGATTGTCATCAAGGCGTCCATCCAGGCTGATGTGAAGGAAGAACAGGTTGAGCCAGCTGAGCAGGTCCGGTGAATCATAGCGCACGGCAAAGGCCAACGGCGATTTTGACAACTGGCCCTCCAGTATTCGGACGCTGTTGGGAGGAAAACTGGCCGCCTGCCCGCGCACGGCCGAGCCGTCGTTCACGCCGGCATCCGTGTGCCCGGCAAGTACGGCATTGATTAAAAGCGGTCCACCGCCTTTGTATGTTTTAAGTTTGGCTTCCGGGAATGCTTTTTTGGCGTCGTTTTCACCGGTGGATCCCAAAAGGACGGCAATCTTTGTCCCTGCTTTCTTGACATCCTCGAGGGTCTTGATGGGGCTGTTCTGCTTTACGAACACAACGCTGCCGGTATACATATAAGGATCGGTGAAGGCGATTTTCATAGCCCTTTTCAAAGTCGGCGTCATGTCGGCTGCGAGCATATCGGCCTTCTTGGAGAGCAGGGCGGGAATGAGACCGTCCCAGTCGTAGTTGAGGAACTTGAGCTTCACGCCCATCTCCTTGGCGATCAATTCACAAAGTTTCACAGAACTGCCGGTCCGCTCACCCTTTCTGTCCACAAAACTGAATGGGGCGCCCTGGGTCTGAACGGCGATTCGCAGTTCTCCTCTCTGGGCGATTTCTTCAAGGGTTCCAGCTGAAGCGATTGTCAAAAAACCGAACAAAACAGCCAATGTAACCATCACGGTAAATACGTTAAGCTTTTTCATTTTTCCCTCCATCTGCCTGGTTGTTATTCGTGCTCGCGCCACTATTGGATAATCTCCCGTTTAAAACCGAATCACCTCCTTTTTTCCAAGCTTTATTTAGATTTCCGCCACACCTTCCGGAAGACACAGCCAGTTGTTTCTGGCTTTCATTATTATGAATGTCTCACTTCTAACCACATTGCCAATTTTAAGTATGGTGTCCGTGGTAAAACGATACAGCTCTTCCTTGCCACGGACACAGACCACCTCGGCGACAATGTCGTAACGCCCGGTAACCACACCCGCCCAGACGACATTGGGCAGCTCGGCTATTTTATCCAATATTTGATCCAGCTTTCCATGTGACTGGACGCTCATCGCCACCAGGGCGGTGATCATTTCTTGATGCTTGCTGGGGTCAATCAGGCCGGAAACTTTAAATATACCGTTTTCTTCCAGATCTTTGATTCGGTTGCGTATGGTGGGAGCGGTTACATCGAGCTGCTTTGCCATTTCGCCGATCGGCATGCGCCCGTTTTCCGTAAGCAGATGAATAATTTCGTTGTCCAGTGTGTCAAGATTTGCTTTGTCCAAAGATGCACCCAATTTTTTAATTGATATATTTTTATCGCCAAATATATCTTTTAAATAAAAATGTCAAGCGAAAATTTTTTAATTAGAAAATAATTTTGAAGTATTTTTGGTGGGAATATGTCTGATTATACCGGTTGTCATATATATGTTCCGTTCGCCAGATTTCCTGACAGGAGACCTTGCAAAGTATGGCGGCCAGAAGCTGTTTAATCATGACAACCGCTATGTAATTTTTTTATCAAAAAAAGGGGACAATGACAGTTTTATCCGGGATACAATACGAGCACCGGCATCTGCGCATGGAAATCTCACATCGAAATCGAACCCTTGCGGAAGTCGGTCAGACCGATCTGCGCATTGATCAACACCGGCTGGCCGTCCCTGGCAGCCTGCTTGGCCTGCTGAAATACGGAATCACAGTCCTCGTTTCGATCCAGCAAAAATCCCTTGGCGCCGAATCCCTCGGCGACCACATGGTAGGCGGTCCTTCGCAGCCTGGTGGCCACATCGTCATCGAATAGGGCAATTTGGTCACGGGCGATTTGCGTCCAGCCGGCATCGTTGCCGACCACGGCGATGACCGGCAGTTGATGACGCACGAAGCTGTCGAATTCCTGGAGACTGAAGCCGGCCGCCCCGTCGCCATATATCAGCCAGACTTCGGCTTCCGGATGAACCAGCTTTGACCCCAGGGCAAAACCGGCACCCACACCGAGGGTTCCGAAAACCCCGGGATCCAGCCATTTCAGCGGCCCCGACGGCTGCAGGACATAGGCTGCGGTGGCCACAAAATCGCCGCCGTCGGCAACGATGATACCGTTGTCATCGATGGCGTTATCCAGTTTTTGCAGCATCGCCAGTGGATTGACGAATTCGGTTTCCTGGCCGGCGATCTGAGCGATAAAATCTTCACGTCGGCGGTCATTTTCCTTGAGTTCCTGAATCCATGGGGCCCATGCGGATGGGTCGGGCCTGAACACATCCGCCAGGGCACACAAGAATAGAAAGGGATCCGACAATACCGCCAACTCAGGGCGGCAGTTTAGTTTCAAATCCGTCTTGCTGCGATTGGCCGCAATGATTTTAGCACCGGATCCCATAGCCCGGCCATAATTGAGACGAAAATCGCAGGGCATGCCCGCAATGATTACCAGATCCGCTTTTTGCAAGGCCTTACTGCGCTGATGGCGCATCTGCAGGTCATGGGATCTGCCCAAAAGCCCGCGAGCCATCCCGGTTAAATACACCGGCATCCCGATGGATCCAACGGCCCCGGCCAGCATGTCGATCCTTTGCGGCTGCAGGGTGGCCTGACTGCCGACTATCATTACCGGTCTTTGGGAATCGGCTACCAATTCTACGGCCTTGGCGACCGAACCGCTGTCAAAATCCGGTGCGCTCAATTTGTATTCTCCCGGTTTCATATCCGCAAATTCACAGGCAAACATCCGGTCGACATGACGCTGCAGATAGAAGTCCAGCAATTTACCCCGCAAGCCGCTTTTGCGGTCGGCCTTCGGCCTGGCACCGTACCATTGCCGCACCAGCGATTCGCTGTATAGTATGTCGATGGGACATTCGACAAATACTGGACCGGGCACCCCTGAACGGCAAACGTCAAAGGCTTTCTCCAAAACGGGAATGACATCGCAGTTGCGCCGGATCGTAACCGCCATTTTAGTGATTGATTTCAACAGGGTGATCTGGTCGATGTCCTGCAAAGCCCCCCGGTTCTTAAGCACCGTCGGCGCCGCGCCGCCCAACAGAATCAGCGGCGTCTGGGCCATCTGGGCATTTTTGAGGGCGGTCAGCGAGTTGGTGACGCCGGGTCCGGCTGTAACGGCGGCAACCCCGGGAACACCGGTGATCCGCCCGACGGCATCGGCTGCAAAAACAGCATTGACCTCATCTCTGACATCCACCACGCGGAGCCCCTTTTTTCTGGCTCCGGTCAAAATAGGTGAAATGTGGCCCCCGCAAAGGGTAAATAAATACCGTACACCCTGTTCGTGCAAGACCTGCCCGATAATGTCGCCGCTGTTGAGTTCCATAGTTTCCTCCGCCCGAAAATTCCGGATACCGAAAGCCTCCGCTTTCGGTATCCGGAATTTTCATATGATTAATGGACTTGCCGTTTATCGTGATTGTTAAAAAACCGTTCCGTTATTCGGATGTTTTTTTCTGCAACCGCTTATACCAGCCTTGACCAGCCTTCAGTACTTCGGAACTTTTTTTTGAAAAGCAGTATAAACCATTTTCTAGACTGGAATCCTTTTCTACCATGGCCATTTATTTTGACAGCTTCCCCGATTTTTTATATAAACGAAGCCTGCCGTTAGTGCACCCATCCACCGATTCTGGATCCCGGCCAGACACCTGATAATATTAGTCCTGCCGGTGATCGGCGCAACGGTTCTGACGGTTGACCACAAAAAAATGGAATATCCATGGTGTTGATAGACAAGCTGAACATAAACTGGCAGCGCTTGGCCCGGCTCAAAGACGCCGAATATTTTAGAAGAATCCTGAGTTTCAGATCCCAAAAGCGCTTTTCCACCTACCTGGTAACGACATTCGTTGTACTTGCCACCCTGTCTGTGTTGGTCATTCTGATCAGTTTATACGGTTATTTCGGCAAACAGGTCGAGTCGGAATTCCGCAAAAAACTCCTGGCTGAAAAAGGTCAGGTCGAAATCATACTCAAAAATCGTATTGCCAACATCAGCGGCACGCTAAAGGGTCTTGGGTCCGACAACATCATACGGGTGACCGTGATGCTCGCCGGCAAATCCCAGCTGGAAGCGCGGATCGCAGAAGCTTATCCGCCCCGCCAAGGCGTTTACTATTTTGTCCGCAAACTGCGCGATCAATCACTTACACCGGTTGGCTACACTGCCTTGAGCACCAAACTAATCGATTTCGCGCAGAATAACTTCCCCTACGGGGAGTCCGTCGAAGACGATGGCAAAACGCGCCTGCTGTGGTGGTTTTCGAAGCCGATTATGCACCAAATCCAATTTATGGGAACGGCCTATGCCCTCTACGATATGACCCAGGACCAAAAGCTGATTACCGACATCAGTCAAACCGTCAGAGGGGATATATCGATCGTCGAATCCGATCGAATGTACAGCCTGCTCTCAGAAAGATCGCAGATTCTCAGTGAAGAAATGCGCCGGAATACCGAGCTTCAGCAGGAGCTTATCCCCCTGGGCAGCCAAACCATATTATCCAAGATCGACGGCTTTGAAGACCTTTACTTCCAGGCATCGCTGCAGGACCTGGCCGGTGCCAAGCGCAATGTCGGCCTGTGGATCGGTCTGCTTTCAATCGTCATCTTAACGGTATCCATCATCACGTCCATCTATCTCGGGAATAAAATGGTGGCGCCGTTGCGCCAGATGACCAGAAAAGCGATCCAAATCTCCGAAGGTGAAAAGAGTCTACTGTTTGAAAACGATGACGACACCTACTGGGAATTTAATCAGCTCTCCCAAGCCTTCAATTTCATGTTGACCAATTTGAAGGACGCCGAGGAGCAGTCCCGCTACAAAGAACTGCTCGAAAACGTGGATGATGCCGTTTATATCGTAGACCGCCAGGGCAACGTGTTGGAAGCCAACGAGGCAGCCTATGTGACCCTGGGATACTCGCCGGAGCAGTTTTTCGATTTAAACCTGGCCGACATCATCCCCGAGGAAGATGCCGGGTCGATCATCGCGCAGCTGGATGAGGACGCCGGGCAGCCAACTTCGCGCAAAATGATGGTCGGGACCTCCCATTTCAAAATAGATGGTGTGCCCATCCCGGTGGAAATCCACTCCCGGGCCATGTCCTACCGGGGCCGGCACGTCATCTTAAATGTAGCCCGGGATATCGCCGCACGGATCGAGGCCGAAAATGAAAAAAAGAAGCTCGAAAGCCAGCTGATCCATTCTCAAAAAATGGAAGCCGTCGGCACCCTGGCCGGGGGCATCGCCCACGACTTCAACAATCTTCTGATGGGTATCCAGGGCTATGTTTCTTTAATGAGACTGCAAACGGATCCCGCGGATCCCAACGCCGAGTACATCGAAGGCATCGAAAAAGCAGTTGTGAATGCTGCAAATCTCACCAACCAGCTGCTGGGTTTTGCCAGAAAGGGCAAATATACCCTGCGGCAAACATCCCTCGACACCATTATAGACAACATCACCCATATGTTCGCGCGAACCTGCAAGGACATTATCATCCAGAAGCGGCTTCAGGACAATCCTTGGCCGGTTAGGGTTGATCCGGCTCAAATCGAACAGGTGTTGTTAAATCTATACCTCAACGCGTGGCACGCCATGGCTGATGGCGGCGAGATTTACATTCAGACCGAAAATATTTACCTGAGCGCAGACTATTGCAAACCATACGAAGTCCCGGCCGGAAATTATGTCAAGGTATCGGTAACGGATACGGGCGTCGGCATGGATCCGGTAATTCTAGAAAGGATATTCGAGCCCTTTTATACGACCAAGGAGGTCGGCAAGGGGACCGGACTCGGCCTGGCCTCGGCCTACGGCATCATTAAAAACCACAACGGGATCATCAGAGTTTACAGCGAGCAAAATCACGGGACGACCTTCAATATCTATCTGCCGGCATCGGATCTCAACGAAGTTGAAGAAATCGCTTCCAGCAACGCATTGTTGAAAGGCAATGAGACGGTCTTGCTGGTCGACGATGAAGAAACTACGATTCGTGTCGAGGAGTTGATGCTCAAAGAACTGGGCTACCGCGTGATGCCCGCCATGAGCGGCAAAAAGGCCGTCGAGTTGTATGAAGAACACATGGCTGACGTCGATCTGGTCGCTCTCGACATGATTATGCCGGAGATGAACGGCAGGGAGACATATGATGCCCTTAAAAAAATCAATCCGGATGTCAAGGTGCTCCTGGTGAGCGGATACAGCCTGAATAAGCAGATCGAAAAAATGATGGATCAGGGCTGCAACGGATTTATCCAAAAACCCTTTGACATCGTGCAGCTGTCACAGAAGCTCCGAGAGATTTTGGAGCGATGACCATTCAGGCCCGATCGATCAGCGCCCTTTCTCTGGTCCCAAAATGATTTCGATGCGTCGATTCTGACGGCGGCCGGTTGCGGTCTCATTGGAAGCAACCGGCCGGTAGAAGCTGTAGCCGCGGGCCGAGAGCCTTTGGGGTGCAATTCCGCCTTCAAGTTGAAAAAAATGGGCCACGGCGGCCGCCCTGGCCGTTGAAAGCTCCCAGTTGCTGGGGAATCGTTTGCGCAATTCGGGGCTTAAGGGAACATTGTCCGTGTGACCTTCCACCATGATCTGCTGATCGCGGCTTCCCCTCAGAGAGTCCGCCATAATCGTCAACAGTTCTTTGCCCAGCGGCTTAATCTCGACACTGCCGGAGTCAAAAAGGATTTTGTCGACAAAGATGACTTTCAGCCGATCGTCTACCTCGACGACTTCGATCTCCTGGGCGGCGATCTGGTCTTTTAAACTGGTTTCGATCGTCTTCTTGGCGTCGTCCAGCAGTTGAATAACCTGGCCCTGGAGTTGGATGATGGATCGTCTCTTGTTCAGCTCCAACCTGAGCGTTTTGATATTTTCCTGCTGCTGCCGGTTGATGTTTCTGAGGTAGGCGGTTTGGGCCTTGTATTTTTTCAATTCTGCTGAATATCGGCGTTTGGCGGAATCGGTGTTGCTAAGCTCCAACTCCATCCGTTGCAGCTTTTTCTCGGTCTGTTTCTGTCTAGCCCTCAACACATCGAGCTCTTCTTGAGCTTTCTCCAGTTCGGATTTGCCGCCGGCAAAAAACGGCATCGATGTGCAGCCGGTATGCAATATCGCAACCACAGCAAGAACTAGCCATAATGACCTGAATTGCATGCTACAGCCTCCGGAAGGCATGAATGACTTTGGGAATCGACCTGTCGCCGCTGACGTCGAGCAAAAAACCGTTTATTCGCCTAACACTATACGGCACCCCAACGCTCGCACACAGGAGTACGGACATTGATAAGCCATTTCTATTAACAATTAACAAATAACGCTTAACTGAGCTTTCTTCGCTCCATTACAGATCTACTTTTTCGAATTTATCTCCCTGAGGGTCGACTCATAAACGCGGCGCATCGGTCCCCCGATGGCAACAGCTCTTTGAGCGGCTTCAAGTGCTTCCGGCGTCCGCCCCTGCTCCCAGAGCACCTGGGCCAGGTTGTTAAAAGCCGCGGCGGCTTGGGGATGAATCCGCGCGGCCTTTTGAAAGGCGGCTTCGGCGTTTTGCAGGTCGCCCCGGGCGTAGAAGCTGTTGCCCAGCCCCATCAGCGCTATCAGACTGCGCGGCCAGCGCGTCAAGGCGGTCTGATAACCCTGGATCGCGGCTTGATATTGACGCGATCTCTCCAAGCCGTAGACGGCCGCCAGGTAATCTGCTTCGGTCGCAGCCCCAGGCAGCTGAGTCGGCCTGAGCACGATCATTCCCCAGTAGTCGCTGCGCGCCCAGGTCTTCTCGAACGTGTAAAAAGTGGTCTCCTTGCGTTCGGTTTTGCCCGATCGCAGCAGCATATTATTTTGCTGAAAGTCGTAGCCGACCACCACCGCATAATGCCACACCGGAATCCATGACAGGCCCAGATTCTGCAGCACGATCACGGGATTGCCGGCGGCTATTTCGGGCCATAGCGAGTTCAGGCCGGTGAGAGGATAGGCGATCCTGCCATGACGTCGCGCGGCGGCGAGCATATCCATTTGAAGGCTGCCCTTGCGCGAAGGAGTGTAAACCTGGCTTTGAAGCGACTCCGGGGTGACCGGCAGCCCGCTGTAGGTCAGTGCCATGGCCAGGGTGGCCGGACCGCACTGGTAGGCGCTCTGGGGATAAAAGGGGACGGCGTCGAGTTCAATGACAGGGGGCAGGCCGTCCGGCAGCGCCGAAAATTCGGATTTTTGGATGCCGGAACAGCCGAACAACAGACCGGTTATGATGCACAATAAAAGCGAATGTCGAAAAATGAAGGTCGAATCCATTCCACAGCTCTTAAACTATCTGAAGTTTCATATAAGCGCTGGCCTCCGGGAAAAGGACAGCCGGTCTGATCGGGAAAGAAACTAATGAACATCGAACATCGAATAATGTATTCTGTCTATTAAAAAAAGCTTGAGCGGCCTGTCGGGTCGTAGCCGAAGGCGACCTGTGGGGTCGTAGCTCGAAGAGCGAAGCCCCAAGCCTGAAGCGATTCCTTCCTTCGAAATTCGTTATTCGACACTTGTCCACCGGAGGAGGATTCTGCGGTTCTGCGGTTTGCTTTTTAACTTAATGAAGTTTCACACGAGTATTCGAGAATTCCGCCGCAGGTGGATCAGGTGTCAGCGTCTGACGTCTCACGGTTCAAAGTTCAGATATTCGAAAGTTGCCGCCACTCATCGATTACATACGGAAACACGCAACGGTGAACCCTGAACCTTTGAACCCTCTAACCTTAAGCCTGCCGCTAAATAAAATCAGTATACCCCAGCAGTTCCAATATCACCAGCACGAGAAAGGCGATAATAGCAAGATACAGTGCGGTGCCCCCGGCATCGCCGCCGGCGGGAAGCTGGTCGATGCTACCGGCCAGGCGCCTGGCCTCAGCGTCCGAGAGGCTGTCAATCCGGGCTTCGGCCTCGACCGGATCTATTCCCCGGGCCGTCAGAAGACGCTGAACATCCTGGCGATCTAAAAAGGACCGCAGCCGATCACGGGCGTTGCCGTTGTCATGATCGGACAGAACGGCCTTTGTTCCGACCATGGCCGCCGTCACGGCCGGAACCGGGACGTCCATCATCACCAGGATCAAGGTCATCAGGACACCGACAATCTTCTCGATTTTTTTTATCCAACCCATGCATGTCTCCCTGGCTATTGGTGTATTGTAAAAGATTAGCAAATGGGAACAAATCCGTCAATTTACAGGTGACCATCACCGGGTCGGCGGCATCTAACCGGTTAATTGGCCGAACTTACGAATGATGGGCCCTCAAATCAAACCAAGAAAATCACAAGCACCAAATTCAAAATCACCAATAAATTCCAATGATCGAATTTCAAAATTTCATACATCTGATGCGAAGGCACTTGGATCAAACTGCAGAGTGGTCTATGGACCGGGGTTCGGGCAGCGATATAACTGCAGTGAATGTTTGCGTCATTGGATATTGTTATTTGAGATTTATTTGCTATTTGGTGCTTGGAATTTGGGATTTTTCGGCGCTATCGAACCTCCCCAACTGCCTGGTTTCGGATTGACATTAACGCTTACATCGGTGCCTCAAAGGATTTGTCATACCCGGTCATTTCGACATACCCCTGCCCGAAAACCGGCCGGCCTTTCTTCGTCCCCTCGATGGAGACACTGCCCTCCCAGTACACCACCCCGGTGCTCCCGGCGGTATTCATCTCCTGGTCCGCCAGGTTGGGTGTTATGATAAGATCGAGTGCGTCCAGCGGAACCTGCATCCGCCAACCGGCCGGATATATTGCCTGGGAATGGGGGCTTTTCCATGTGTTTCGAACCTGCACAACAAACTGGTCCCCGCTGATGTGACGGGCCTGCCCCTGATCGCCGACAAGGGTCCCGCTGGAGGCCGGGCTGACGCCCCCTTGCTCGGTTCGCAGCACGAAGGCCATCACCTCCGTGCGGTCGGACAACTGCAGCGAAAACCAGTCCCATCCCTCAAGGCCGGGCTCCAGCAACGCCGTGCTGAATTCGTGATCCATCCAAGCCGAACCTTGCACCGCAATGGTGTTCTCTCCAAGCGACACCCTTCCCTGCGCCGCCAGCCGGGTGAAGGAATAGTAGCAGCTGGCCCGTTCGGCGGTAGAGCCTTTACGGCTGTAACCGTCGATGCCGTGCAGCACGGGCGGTTTTTGCGGCGTCAGCGCCAGATCATAGCCAAATCCGTCCGCATCCACCCTAAGCAGGTGCCGATCCGGCGCAATGGCAACCGACCAGCTATTCACAAAAACGGTGGTGTCATCACCAGCCTGTGTGGCTCCAGCCATGTCGAGCGCCTCGCGGGATACCCGTTCCGCCTGCAAATGCGCCCTCGCGCTCAGATCGGAGACCGCCCCGTGGGCCAGATAAATTTGCTGGGTCCGCCAGGCCGAGGCCGCCTGGGGCCAATTTTGGCGGTCGGCCGGCGGTCGGATTTGGCTGCGAAAAAATGTCAGCTGAAAACCGTATTTGTCGCCCGAAGGCGACTGCAGGTTCCCCGTATAATACCACCATTCGGTGCGGTAACCGGGATGGGGGCCATGATCTTTGGGAAATTCCAGATTGCAGGGCCCGGTCACGGAAAAGTATCCGGTTGGATCAGCCGCATCGGCTTTGGGAATCAAGCAGGCTAAAAGAATTGGAATGAGAATAGAAATGGATAATTTTTTCATGCCAACCAACTTATCGTTATTTGTTATTGGTTATTCGTTAATCGGGACGGCTATCACAATCTTCTTATCATTTTCGGTAATGCAATTTCCTAGCGCTGGATACACTCCTGCGGATGAAACGGATAGGCCTTATCACTAAGCTCTACTTATAGAGGCAAACAAAATTAGATTCGATTACAACTCCTCGACGATTAACCAATAACAGACAACCAACAACTCCAAATGAATCTTTGATCCATGGGCGTTTATTCTCTGAGCAGATCGGCCGGCGGCTGCCTGAACACCATCCTGATAGCCGGAATGGCTGCCGCCAGCGCCGTGAAGACAATCAACGGCAACGACATCGACAGAGACTTCCAATCAACCCGATACAAAAAAGTCCAACCGAATGACTGCAGGTTGATCACATAGACCAGCAGGTAGGAAAGCAAAAATCCGCAGGCAATTCCGGCTGCCTCGCCGACCAACACCAGGAAAGCGGCTTCCCACAATATCATTTTGCGGACCTGCCCGAAGCTGGCACCGATCGCAAACAGCGTGTTAAGCTGCCGCGTGCGTTCCAGAACCATAACAGTCAGGGTGGTGGCGATTCCCATTGCCGCGATAACCAGGGCAATCAACAGCAGCACCGTGGTAATCGCAAAAGTTTCGTCGAATACCCTTAAGATTCCAGCGCGCAAATCGCGGCCGCCGACCATTTCCAGAGCGTCGCCCCATCGTTCGATAATTTGGATGCGCAGTTGCGCAACGGCGCGGTCCAGATCCTGCCCGCGGTCCCGGAAGAAAAGGCGTATCCCGCTCCAGCCCGGGTCGTGATATCGGGACGCAAACTGCTCAAGGGAATAAAAGACCACCCCCCCGCGGGTGCGGTAGTCCCTTACCACGGCCAAAATGGGCAGTTCCACCACCGCGTTTTCGACGCGGGCCCGGAATGTATCACCGACCGTCAGGCCCGTGCGGTTGGAAAAGACTTCGGATATTCCCACGCCTTGACCACTTTTCAACCTGCGCCGCGCGGTTTCAGGATTTTCTCTCATCCAGAAAAAATCCGCATAGCGCAGAAACACGTTCAGATCCAGAATTTCAAACTCGTAGGGGAAATTATCATACCTCAAGAAGTAGCGGCGGTTGGGAACAATTTCCACCTCCGGGCCCAGCGCCTGAAACCAGGCGGCGGTTTCGGGGGCAATAGGATGGCGAAATTGGTTGACTTCGTTCAGTTTGGGCGTCAGAAACAAGTCCCCGCTGACCGTCTGGTAGGTCCAGATTTCCACTGTTTTACGGAAGCTGAAAATCATGATAACCAGAGCGGCAAACAGGGCGACAGCCGTAATCAACGCCCCGACGGAGACCGCTGTGCGATTGCCGCTGTCGCGGATGTAGCGTCCGGCCAGATAGGCAGGTATGCCGGCGGCACGCAGCAAGGCCGGCGACAGGCAGCTGCCCAGGCGGATCAAAAACCAGGGCGCCAACAGGGCAAAACCGATAAATAGCAGCAAAACGGCAAAATAGCCCGGCAGGGGCACGCCCACAACTCCGGGCAGCCGGGATAGCGGCAACAGGACCGCAATGCAGACTAAACCGCCCAAAGCCCAGCCTTCGAGGCGATTTTTGCCCCCTTAATCCGTGCTGCGAAATCTCCAGGGCTTCTTTGGGCGACACCAGCATGGCTTCCCGGGCCGGCTGCAAGGCTGCCAGAACGGAAACAGACAGTGTTACGCCAAAACTCAGCATAATTTCCCAGACACTCAGGGACAGCGCCGACACCTACGCGTACAAAAAGAGTGGAGATCGTCTGGCTGACACCATGGAGCAAATATTTGATCAGAACGCTGCTGATCGGAATGGCCGCTACCCAGCCGGCAAGGCCCAACAGGGCGCCTTCTGCCAGAAATACCCCAAATAGCAATCCGGCAGACGCACCGGTGGAGCGCAGCACAGCCAGTTCGCGGCGGCGGGCGGCAGCATTCAGGGCGACCAGGCTGTATATCAGGAACATCCCTACAAACAAAGAAGCAAAACTTAAAATGGAAAGATTCAGCTGATAGGCCCGGATCATGGCCCGGCCGCTTTGCCTGGCGGCAGTGGGTGTGTTCAACATAACGCTCTCGGGAAGTATGTCGCGGACGGACGCCAGGTTCCGTCCGGTGGCGCCGGGGCTGAGCACCAAATCTATGCGGTCTACCCGGCCGAAAGTACCGGTAAATTCCTGAAATGTGGCAATGTCGGTGATCGCCACCCGACCGCCGTCAACCAATGCCAAACCCTGGGCCGTCAGCACACCGGCGATGTTAAATGCGGTCGTTTGGTGGGTGTGCTCGAGGACGACGCTGTCGCCGCGGTGCCATTGATATCTGTCTGCCAGCGGGCCGCTGACGACCAGGGTGTACGGATCGCCAAGCAGATCCAACCAGATGTTTGTCTGCGGTGTGTGCGAGTCGTCTATTTGCCAGCTGCGTATGGGATTATCCAGAATCGGATCGAGACCGATCAGCAGGAATGGTCGCTTATCTGCCGCCGCAGGCCTGACATAGGTGGACAGCAGCGCCGAGGCGCTGCTGATCGCCGGATGCCGCAACAAGGCAGCGATTAATTGCTCCGGTACGCGTCCACCCGGCTGGGCCACCACCATTTCGGCCTCGCCGGCAATCAGATCCATGCTCTTGGAAAAGGAATCCAGGGAAGCGTGGATGGACAGCCTCACGCTTGTAAAAACCGCGGCTCCCAGGGCAATCCCGCAAAGAACGGTCGCTGCCCGGACCGGGTGGTTGCGCATGTTGCGCAGGCTGAACCAGACGAAGAACCGGAAATAGAAAAGTACGCGCTGCATATCGGGTATTTTGGGATGATGAGGTTTTTGGTGTTTTGTATTTGGCATGACGAGCCGCAATTGCCGTGACCAAACACAAAACACCAAACACGAAACACACGCTGAATTCGGCGCTTATGAATTCATCGTTTCTGATCCACAATCTTACCGTCTTGTAAATGAATTTGGACCGTTGCCACTGCGTCCGCAAGGTCGCTGTGAGTGGCAATAACCACCGTACGCTTAAACTCGCGGTTCATATCGGCCAACAGTTTCATGACGATATTCCCGTTGCGGCTGTCCAGGTTACCGGTGGGTTCGTCGGCAAGGATAATCTGCGGATCGTTGATCAGTGCGCGGGCGATGGCGGTCCGCTGCATTTCACCACCGGAAAGCTGCGCCGGGAGATGCGCCAATCGATTGTGCAGCCCAAGCCAGCGCAACAAATCATCGGCCCTGGCTGTTATCTCGGCGGATTTTTTTCCGGCCAGCAATCCTGGCAGGCAGGCATTTTCGAAGACATTCAGGGTCGGCATCAGGTTAAAGGACTGAAATACCATACCGACGACCTCCCGCCGAAAATGGGTAAGATCGGCGGGACCGGCGCCGACCAGGTCATTTCCGGCCACTGTCAGCTCCCCTGCGGTCGGACGATCCAGGCCGGCCACCAGGGACAGCAAGGTGCTCTTGCCGGAGCCGCTGTTGCCTTTCAAAACGACCAGCTCGCCGGCAGCGATGCTAAGATCGACGGCATCGAGGCCAACGACCTCGCTGTCTCCCAGGGAATATATCCGGGTGAGGTCCTGGGCATCGATCAGGTTTCCGGCTGCGTTCGGTTGCATCGTGTCTGGTTTTCCCCAGCCTGTTGATTTGGCAATTCGTAAGATCTGTAAAGCCACCGAGATCCGCCCGGCCATCAAACATAAGCCGCCGACCGGCGCAAGCATGCCGATCATGCGGTCAGCACTCAGGGCCGGGAGAAAAAGAATAATTTCATCGTTTTGCCCCAAGGATACTGTCGCTGGAGACGGTGAACCGGGCTATTCGGCCAGTAATCCTTTATTGACGGCGTCATCGATTAGGCGGTCTATGTACCGCCATAGTACCGGCGCGCCCTTATCAACCGGCCGCATGCGCGTCTTTACCTGCCCGCTGCGAATCTTATTCTCCTGCCAGATTTTCCCCTGGGTGAAATAGTTGTGCAGAAAGGGCTGCACCCGATCCAGGGCATTGGCAAAGCGTGATTCCGGTGTTTTGCGCGCTTCGAATTCGTCCCAGAGGTCGCGAAACAGTCGGGCCTGATCCGGCGGCAGGATGTTGAAAATGCGATCGGCCGCGGCTTTTTCCCTCTCGGCCTGGTCCGTGCGACCTTGGTCGTCATAACAATAAGTATCACCGGCATCGATTTCAATCAGGTCGTGCACCAGCAAAATTTTCATCACCCGGAAAAAATCGATATCCGCATCCCCGGCATACTCGGACAATATCATCACCATCAGGGCAATATGCCAGGAGTGTTCGGCCGAATTTTCCCGCCGCGATTGGTCCATCAAAATGGTTTGGCGCAGAACGCGTTTGAGCTTGTCCACCTCGAGGATAAATTCGATCTGCTGCCTGAAGCGATTCTTTTGGCCCGGCCGGGCTTCTTTTTCGAAACTCTCAGCAATCAATCCCTCTCCAGCACCATCGATAAACATCTGTCTCCTCCGTGCAATCTGCGGTTCAGGATTCGTTGTTCAAGTAGACCCGAAGCCTGGTACCTGAAACCTCTTCCATGGATTAACTGTGGCCATAGCGCTTTTTTAATTGTTCTCTTTGTTCGGTCGGCAATCCTTTCAAATAGGATTTCCAGCCCGGACACCATCCGATGTGCCATTTCCAGATACGTCCCAACAAAGACTTCGGTTTCCTGTCATAAATTCCTCTGAATCGGCATTTTTCACAATTTTTCATGGTCTAATCCTTTTCTATGTGGATGAACTCGATGGTACCTTTAAATCGTCCGGTCTAACATAGCCGCTTTCCGATATTTTGTATACCTTTGGCTGCAATTTTCTGACCGGGTTGACCCGGCATTTCCTCAGTTGACAGGTTGAATTTTGGCCAGGTCTGCTTTACTTTCATTCAACGTTTTAAATTTATAAGCGAAAAAGGCCATCAATGACGAATAATAGCGCCCAGGGTATCGACGACAATAACAAGTTGTTCACCGATGAGCTAGCCAGAACCGTCCTCGACTCCTTATCTGCGCACATTGCCATTCTGGACGCAAGAGGCGTAATCCTCGAAACCAATCGCGCCTGGCGCAAATTTGCGGCGAACAGTGGCATGCCGGAAAACCATGATGACAGAGGCAGCAATTATCTGGCAATCTGCGAGGCCACCGCCGGACCCGATGCCGGGGATGCCCACAGGGTCGCAGATGGGATCCGAGCGGTAATCGGAGGGGATGTGGATGAATTCTTATTTGATTATCCCTGCCACTCAGCGGTGAGCTTGCACTGGTATTACATGCGCACAATAAGAATGGCGGGAGACGGTCCCGTAAGAGTTGTTGTCAGCCATGAGGAAATTACGGCGCTTAAGCTAACCGAGGAAGCATTGCGAAATAGTCAGGAAGAGCTGGTCGAACAAAAGCAGAGTCTCGAGGAGGCCAACATCGCCATGAAAGTCCTTTTGAAGCAACGCGAGGAAGACAAGCTCGAACTGGAAAAAAAAGTACTAAACAACGTCAAAGATCTCGTTCTGCCCTACGTTGACAAATTGAAAAATACACGTTTAAAGGCCAAGGACAGAACCCTGGTAGAAATTATAGATACCCACCTGCAGGACATCATATCCCCCCTGCTGCAGCGATTCGCCAATGCCAAAATACTGCTGACTCCCCAGGAAATGCAGGTCGCCGCGCTGGTCAAAGACGGTAAAACCAGCAAGGAAATCGCCGATGTCTTGAACGTTTCCGAAACCACCGTCAATTTTCATCGCAAGAACCTGCGGATTAAATTCGGTTTGCGCAACAAGCGCACTAATCTACGGTCGTATCTGCTGTCCCTTTCATAATAACAGTTTTTACCTGTCATAAAACCGTAATTCCTCCCCCGTTGCAGATTCATCCATTATGCCTACATTATATGTTCAAGTGATCCGGATTAGTTAGTTGTTGGAATCGGACCCGGCCGACCCTACATGAATTGCCGGGCAGAAATAGATGGGCAACAAAAAGCTGAAAGGATATGAAAGTGGAAGCAAAAAAGATAGATTCTGACAGCGTAGTGGATATGGTATTCCATCTAAAATGGAAATGTGATGACATCCTACATACGGATGGGTACCAGGCCAGCCGGATCAACGTTTGGCGTGATTATATTCCACCCTTGCTGCGTGAAAAGATGACCGGCCGGCAGGCCGGGGAGAGGATTGAAATCCGAATAAACTCAGATGAGGTTCTGCCCAAGTTCGACGAGTTGAATATTTTTACAGTCAAGAACCGACAATTCGATAGACGTATTCGGCCCGATCACGCACCCCCGGCCGCCGGGCGGTTTTATCCCAAAGGCCTACTGAATGAAGTGGCCGGTGTTTTCCGGGACAATGTACAGCCGTTCCGGTGTGTCCAGGTCAACAACGGGAGCATTACGGTGGACTTCAACCATTGCCTGGCAGGCAGGCAGCTGACTCTATCCGGGATAATCGGAAAAGTCGAGCACAAGGAAACCGAGCGGGGCGGCAGCAGCGCCGACTGGATGGCCGTGCTGACGGACGGCCCCGGGATGCAGGGCAGATGGCGGAATCAGCAGACGGATTTTTTCCGGGGGGACGCGTTTGCCAGGATAGATGAATCACCCGATGGCCAATTTTACGCCAAAGCGCGTTTGGTCCAGCATATTGACGATACCGCCATAGAAGTCGTCAGGAGCACTTACGGGCGTTTTCTGAAGGAAAATATGGAGGTATTGGATTTGATGAGCAGCTGGCAGTCCCATTTGCCGGAAAACTTAAGCTTCAAACGCCTGACAGGCCTGGGACTCAACGGATATGAACTGAAAAAAAACAGGCGGTTAGACGAACGGGTGATACAGGATCTCAACCGCGACTCTGTTTTGCCATTTGAATCCGACAGTTTCGATGCGGTGACCTGTACGGTATCTGTTGAATATCTGACCGATCCCCTGGCCGTTTTTGGAGAGGTCGCCAGGGTACTGCGACGCAATGGCTATTTTATCGTGACCTTTTCCAAGCGCTGGTTTCCGACCAAGGCAATCAAGATATGGCAGGAGATCCACGAGTTTGAGCGCATGGGAATGGTGCTTGAATACTTTTTACGCTCAGGCGGATTCACAAACCTTCAGACCTACTCGTTTCGGGGGCTGCCGCGCCCGCATCATGACAGGTATTTTCCCGATTTGCTCTACTCTGATCCGGTATTCGCGGTCTGGGGGCAGAAGCGTGGATCCAATTGAGCAGAACCGCTCAATCGGGCCGTTGAGGTCAGTCCCAATTGAGCAGAACCGCTCAATCGGATCGTTAATTGTTAATCGTTATTTGTTAATTGGTTGGGGGTTTAACTGATGATTCCGAAATTAATGTTATTCTCTCTCGTGGTGACGGCATTCGCCGCAGGATGCACAGGTATTCCGAAAGGGTTGGAGCCGGTGTCGGGGTTCGATAAGGACCGCTACCTGGGTAAGTGGTATGAAATCGCGCGGCTGGATCATTCCTTTGAGAAAAATCTCAGCAATGTCAGCGCCGAGTACGCCCAAAAAAAAGACGGCGATATCAAGGTAGTAAACCGGGGCTACAACGAAAAGACCGGTAAATGGAAGCAAATTGAGGGCAAGGCGCGCTTTATCGGCGATAAAACCATTGGCAGTTTAAAAGTGTCGTTCTTCGGTCCCTTCTATGGTGGTTATCATATCATCGCTGTGGACAGGAATGAATATAATTATGCCCTGGTTGCCGGGCCGAGCCGCTCCTACCTCTGGATACTGTCTCGCACGACATCATTAAACGAAGAAACCTATGATACGCTGGTAGGCAGAGCCGCGCAACTGGGCTTTGACACCGACAGTCTCATAAAGACCGCCCATGATCGCAACACGGAGCCGCCGGGCCCGGAGGAGAAAAGCTGAATGGCGCCGCACACCGAAAACAGGATAAGGCCGTGCCCGCCGTCGCCGAACTGCGTATCGTCTCTAGCCGGGGATGTCAGGCACTATGTGGCACCGATCCGCTACGAGGGCGACGAAGCTGAAATGCGGCACAGGATTCTGAACGCAGTAAACGCCATGAGAGGGGCCCGCGTAACGGTATCCGATCAGAAGTATATCCGGGCTGAATTTGTTTCTTCTGTTTTTCAGTTCATCGATGACGTTGAATTTGAATTTGATACGGCCGAAAAGCAGGTGCAGGTAAGATCTGCCTCACGCAAGGGATATTATGATTTGGGCGTCAACCGACGACGGATTGAAAGGATCCGCAAAAAGCTCAATCAATCAGGAACATGAGGATTGCAGCCCAGCGATTACATATCGACAGGAGATAACAAGATCTGAGAAAGGTTAGGTAAATGTCCAAAAATAAAGCAGAAAATAGATATATATTGGTAAAAGACGCCCATGGCAACGAGGTTCTTTGCTCCCTCAACCCAACCGGAATCCCAACAGCTGATTGTATTGCTAAAATTGGTGATTACGTTGAAAGGGAAGTCATCCGGCGATACACCGGCACAAAAAACAAGAAGCCATCATAAAGTGAAAGGAATACATCATGAGCAATACTGAAGACAAGACCCTGTGCGCCTTGCAGGCAGAGGGATATATCGAAACCAACACCGAGGAATTCATCAAATTGATCAAACCGGCGCAGCATTTCTGTAAGAACTGCGGCCGCAGTGCGGTAGGCGCAAATAACCTGTGTAATCCCGAGGAACTAAAGTAGTTTTCCTGGCCTAAAATCCCGGAACCATTTCAGATGGTGTCCGGGATTGTTATATCTTGCGCAAGCTAGAAGGTGTAACCGAGATCCAGAGCGGAAATAAAACTGGTCGATTCGTAGAAGTCGATTCAAAGATGCTGAACACAACCATGTCTCGGTCTGAAATCTCGTGCGGTTGCGCTGCAATTTCGCTGTTCAAAGCCCGGAAAGACGAGTCACTGTCCTTAGGGGCAAACAGCAAAAGCAGGCGGTTTTCCCATTGAAACTGGTTCAGATTCATGGATTGGGCAACCCGGCCGCTGAAGGCCGTGAATGCAAACGCGACCATCGATGCTGCTATGATCGTATTGGACATTTTAATTAATCCCATTCGGGTCCGGCTTTACTGGGGGATTAAATTAGTTTAGATGGGATAATTATCAAGCGATAGATGCGTTAATTTTGGGGGAACCAAAATGGCACCGATCTTTAGGCTTCGACCAGCCGTTTCCTGGTTTCCATCCCTGTTTTGCAATCGATGCAGTAGCGCGAGACAGGGCTTGCTTTCAGGCGTTTGACCGCGATGTCATCACCGCAGAGATTGCAAACACCATAGGTGCCGTCTTCGATATCCTTCAAGGCCCGTTTGATTTTTTCTCTCAACAGGTTTTCCCGGTCGCACAGATTTTGGGACAACGATCGCTCGATAGTCGATGAGGCACGGTCGATAAGATCCGCCATGGGCTCGTCGGATCCTTTCAATCCATCCAGGTTGCAGTCAGCATCTTTTGACAAATCTTCGAGCCATCGGGTAAGCTTATTGTGAATTATTTTGAGATCTCTCTTATTCATTTCTCATTCCTCTATCATATTCATCACTTATGTCGGCATTGACATGCCAGGCTTTTTATTCAAATTTGAATAGCAACCCAAGACCCAATTGAAAAATGTCAACAGGTTATGAAGTATTCTTCTGTCAGACCAGAGCGTTAAAGACGACCATTGGGTGTATTTTCTATCTTCTCATATTCAAATGCGCCTTGGGCATATCAGAAAATCCGGCAATGCTGTTAAGGTTTATTTTTTACCTTCCCGTACTACAGATAATGCAAAAGCGTGTGATCGAACGATCGACCCACGCTTCTGTTTGAGTTTGTTACGCCATCGCGGTATTATAGCCGCGACTAGTGGGCATGCTCGTCCGCATCTGCATCTGCCTTGGTGGCGTGAATGGTGCCGTCGGGATGCTCCGGCGGCGAGTAAACCGTGTAGAGCTTTAGTTCTCTTTGCTCCGAGGTGTTGACAATGTTGTGTTCGACACCGGAAGGAATCACGACGGCAAAGCCGGCTTTAAGGTCGTGATTTTCCCCATTGAGGACGGCCTTACCCTCCCCGGATTCAACTCTGATAAATTGATCGATATCGTGGTGGACTTCAGATCCGATCTCCTCGCCGGTGTCTAGACGCATGACGACCAGCTGTGATTGCGGTCCGGTATAAAGAACTTCGCGAAAGTTTTTGTTTGCTGCAGTTTTCCTATTTATTTCAGTTATATATCCGTTCATCAGTAATCCTCTCTTTTATTGGTTTATTAGATAGCCTGACAATGATCGCCAGGCAGGGCAGTGGCCCATAATTGATATAATGATTACGAACCCAGAAGAATCAATATTAGAAAAAAGTTGGTGGAATAATAGGCAAAAACTATTAATTTGGCGGGCTGTTTTTAAATTTGAACTTCGAAAAATAATCTTGTATGAAGCAAATTGAACGTTTAGCGGGTTTGTTCAACAATTTGCCTGCCTCCAGTTTTTACCACCTGATCGGGGAGTGATAATCAGCCAGATGCAATTTGATTTTGCGATAATCGGCGGAGGATTGACCGCTGCGGCCATGCTGTGTCAATTTGTGAACCGGGTGAAGCAACAAGCGGCAAAGGGCCGGTTGGATCCCTGCGAGATTGGGATTCAGATATACGAGAAACAGGACACCTTCGGGCCCGGCTTTCCCCACAGCGACATATTTACCTTGCCCTTTCACATTACCAACATGTGTGCATCGGACATGGGCATTATAGCCGGCCGGCCCGGGGATTTTGAGGATTGGGTGGCCGCCAATCCTGATCATCTTCAAAACCGCTTTAGCTGGTTTGAAGCATCGCCTGCCGGGCAATCTAAATCGGCTCAGGGGTGCAACCACTACCCGCGTGCGTTTATGGGTGAGTATTTAAAGGCAAGATTTCAAGAGGCCGTTAAAACAGCTCAATGCCTGGGCCTGGAGGTTGATCTCCGCCCTCAATCGGAAGTTGTACGCCTCAAGGAGCGTTATCCCGGCGCGACCTTGAGCATAAGGGATCTACAAACTCACCATGACTACCAACGGCATGCCGATCGTGTTCTGCTTGCAACCGGGCACTGGTTTGAACAAAAGGATCAACCAGGTTATTTCAGCTCGCCCTGGCCGGCTGCAGAATTGCGCCGCAACATTCCACCAGGCGCACGGGTTGCCGTCATCGGCACCAGTCTCAGCGCCATCGAAACCCTGCTAACGCTCACTTCAGAGGGGAGATTCAGCCGTACCCGGACGGGCACGCTGGTTTATACGCCTGCTGAAAGGCCCCGCAAGTTCTCGCTATACTCCAGACGGGGTCTGATACCAAAAGTTCGGGGTAAAATGGGCCGCTATCAAAACAAGTTTTTAAATCGCGCCAATATCGACCGTCTTCTGTCCAACAAGCCGGGGAATTTAAGGCTGGAAGACATATTTAAACTGCTCGATTCCGAGCTGGCGGCGGCCTATGACCGACCCGTGGACTGGTATGAAGTTGCCAACCCCACCGGCAGGCCGGCGGATCTCCTTCAGAAGTATATCGAGGATGCCGTCCATGGCGATGGCCCCGGCGGGGAACTGATCTGGCAGACCGTATTACATCAAAGCTTTGGTATGGTCAGGGATATATACCTGAATTTGACTCTCAGTGACAGGAGGCGGTTTGACCGGCACTACACCTCAATTTTTTTTACCCACGCCGCGACCCAACCGGTCCTCAACGCCGAAAAATTGCTGGCGCTCATGAACGCCGGAATTGCGGAGGTGATCAAGCTGGGCAGAGACTATCGCCTGACCAAAGACAACGATGACGGTTACTTTGAATTTATCTACGAGGATGACCGCGGCAATCTCCATCGAGATGCCCACCGATATGTTGTCAACGCCCGCGGCCAGGCAAGGTCGTTGGAGACAAACGCCTCGGAACTGGCTGTCAGCCTGCTGGCGTCCGGAACTGTTCAAATCAGAGAATTTCGGCTGTCCGGCGCTCGGACCGAATCAGACGATCTGACCGCCGGAGGGCTGACCACAGCCGGCGAAACGTATAAAACCGGAAGCATCTGGATAGATCCCGATACCCATCACATTATGCAAAAAGGTCCGGACGGTAAGGCTGCCGGATCCGGCACCATTTATGCAGTCGGGGCCATGACAAGAGGGCAAATCATCAACGCCAGCATGGCAGACGCCATTGTTCGGGCAACATCCGGAATCGCAGACGATCTGGTCGACTACCTGAGCCGAAGGGATTAGCAGCGAAAGTGCCGAGCTTGCACTAACGATTATTTTGGCACCGGCATCGACTGCCCACCTTTTCGATGAGACCATCCACCTTTTTTACATAGGCGCCGATGTCACATTTTCTCTCCAGACCCGCTGCCGCCATGTAGCGGATCTTGCCGAAGATCGGCCGTTCAGCCCAGGCGCGATCGTGCACGCCGTAGATCCAGGCCACGCCCGCATAGGAATTGGGATCCCTGCCGTCCAGAAAATACTTGTTGTTGAGCGCCAGCGTCGTTCGGTAGGCGGTCCGGGGGGTTTTGGACCATTCCAGGATTTTTTTGCCCCAGTACATCCGCATGTAGTTGTGCATGAAGCCGGTATGCTTCATCTCCAGCATGCCGGCGTTCCAGTAGCGATCATGGGTTTCGGCGTTGTCAAGCTGCCGGCGGCTGTAAATGGTTTCGCGGCGGTCGCCCTTATGCTCGCCCAGGGTTTTTCGGGCCCAAGGGGGAATGCACTCGTAGGTGTCATAATTGGCCGTATAAAAGACAAAATTCATGGCTAGCTCGCGCCTGACGATCAACTCCTCGATGTAGGCCGCTTTGGATTCTCGATACGCATCCGGCATGCGATTAATCTTCAGCGCCAGATACAGCGGCGAAATCTGACCGAAATGCAGGTAGGGACTCATGTGAGACACATCGTTGGTCTGCGGCTGGTTGCTGTGCCGGTCATAAAATTCCAACCGGCGGCGGACGAATCCGTCAAAACGTTTGACTGCCTGGGATGTTCCGCCCTTGAACATGCTAGATACCGGCGGGACGTCGTCGTCCAGATTCATGTTCTGAAGCAGTTTGTCAAGGTCGTCCAGGCCCAGCCCTTCGATTTTCAAATCCAAGGAGGGGTGTTTGACCCTGGTTGGCCTGAGGCCGACAAGATAAGTTGCCAGATGACGGTGAATTTTTGGGCGAATCGTACGCGCGGCGTACTCGGCTTTGTTGGATACCACCTCCAGGGGCACCACCACATCGCTCTCCACTTGAACCACAGGGCATGGAGCCTGCAACGCGACCCGCTCGCGCCAGGCCCTCTGGTGCCTCAGATAGCCCCGATCGCAGACAATCATGGAGGCCCGCTCAGCGAGGTCGAGCGCGACATCAGGCGGCTGCCCGGGCAGCAGCACCATTTTTATTCCCCGTGACGCCAGGGTTGTCCGGGTTTCTTTCAGTCCCTCCAGCATGAAGGTATAATGGCGCTGGTTGGCTTCCGGGTAATCGTCCGTCAGGCCGAAGGCCACCAGCAGCATCCGACCCTGGTCGTTGGCCTCACGAGCGGCATATTCCAGCGCGTGGTTCCATACGGCCCGCTGGGATTGCTGCATCCAGTACAGGACGTAATCGCCCCTGCGGGCGCCGGTGTCATTCAGGGACTTGATGCGAGTGGATTCAATGGGCATATCCTTCCTCTCAAAGACAGATTCGATCCGGCTTGTCCCGAAATCCTGACACCGGCCCGGCTATTTGCCGGCAGGGGAGCTGAATTTGCGGTGCAGGTTCAGCCAGTCGTTCATCTCCAGCAATGCCTGGGTGAGCTGATAGCGGCCGTCGGCATACACGCCATAGTCACCGCCGCCGCCCATAGCTGACGCAAACCGGATGCCATTGGCGTAGAATTGCCAGGCGTCCGTCCATTTTTTTTCGATGGCCTCGTCAAAGGGATTGGCGTCGGCATCCGCGTACCCGGCCTGCCAGATGTCTTTCATGATTCCGGTGGCAATGCCGATGTCGGCGTTGGTGGTCTGGATGGTATGCTCAAAGCGTTTCCAGTGACCGTTGACCCATGAAGTGTCGTGGCAGTTCAAGCAGGCGGCCTGCATAGACTTGCGGCGAGCGTCCTGCTCCTGTTCGTCAATCAGAAATCCGGTGGCAAAACTGCCGTCCAGGCCGGCCGGCAGCGGCTGTCCGTCCTTGTTGCGGATGGCGGTCGTGTCGGGGCTTAGGGGGTGGGGATGGGCATAGACCAGACCGAATATGCGCCAGGGCAGGCGGTTGTTCATCTGGTGGGTTCTGGCAGATACCACTTCTTCATCTTCGTTGACCAGCAGGCTGACGTGGCAGACGGCACAGGTCGGGGCGGTAAAATCTCGGCCGACCGTCCAGGGCACAGCCTTGAAATCCCATGAAGCGTGCATGGCGGCAAATATGTTGCCGTGCTTGCTGGCGGCATATACCTTGTAGGCCGGCACATCGGGTCCTACATGGCATTCCATACAGGTGTAAGGTTTGCGCGCCATCTCGATGGAAAAGGCGTGGCGGGTATGACAGGCCGAACAGGAGCCCAGGCTGCCGTCCAGATTGACCCGGCCCACGCCCTGGTTGGGCCAGCCTGCGATGACCGGAAATTCCAGTTCTCCGGCGGCTTCGGTATCGCGGACCTCTTTGCCCGCAACTTTAAGCTTGGTCCCGTGGCAGTAATAGCAGGCTTCGGCCTTGGTGGCTTCGTCGGCCGGTTCATGGATGATGCGGCCCCGGGTTCTTTTTTTGGTGCCGATGATACTGCGCTGAAGCTTTTCGTAGAGAGGGTTTTGAGCCAGGTTATCATAGGCGTGGGACATCAAATTTTGAGAATATTGCGCCGCCTCCTCTGAATGGCAGGTGGCGCAGTCCCCGGGGCTGACAACCACGTGGATGTCGTAGCCGTTGTGCTCGAAGGTATCCGCATGGGCTGTGGGCCGCAGCATGTGGCACTCGGCGCACCCCACCACGGTTGCTTTCAGGTCGGCAGGCACATTCTTGCTGGAGACTTTGCGGGCCAATCCTTCGACGGCCATGGCATCATTGGGCGTGATACCGGCATGCAGGCTTTTCTGCCAGTCCGCCACGATGCCGGGGTGAACCGTGGCATGGCAATCAATACATTCGGATGTTGCTTCGCTGATGGGGTTTTCAGCAGCCATGGAATTAGACGGCAATAATAAAAAAAATCCAGATAATATCAGCAGGCTGACTTTTTGCATTCCGATCTCCTGTCTGCACGGTTTGAAGTGATAATCAGGGTCACCTCCGTATCGATAAGGTCTTCAAAGGCGTTTTACTTAGAAAACCTCTTATCGCATCGACGGGAATTAGACAAGTCTGGATTCCGGCATAATCCCACAGAGGGTACGCCTCAGATGAACATTGAATCCGCCTGAGGCGGATCCAACATCGAACATCGAATATTGATGACGCTACGCTTTATCTATTTTATAAAATACGAACGACAGAATTTCGAAGGGTAATTCCGCTCGTGCATTGCAGCGTTTGCGCTGGGTATAGCACGATCATTATTAAAATCGACAGGATGCATTATTCGATGTTGGAAGTTCAGTGTTCGATGTTCGATGTTCATTCTTTTAGGTCATTCAAGATTATGCAGGTGGTAGGGTACAAGAGGTATGCAGCTTGGGGGTGAACCGCTCGGGACCGAACGCTATCGGCTTGGCTATGGATTTGGCAATGGCCTTGAGCATGCCGTAAAAGATCCACTGATGGAAAGGGTAATGCCCATACCAGTAAACAAGACCGAACAGTCCTTTTGGCAAAAACCGCGACAGCATCTGAAGCTCCGTATGTCCGTTTGCCAAGGGCGTGATTTGAAACTCGAGCAAGGCCTCACCGGGTGTTTTCATCTCGGCCACCAACAATAGACGCCGGGGCGGTTCTATCTCCAGCACGCGCCAGAAGTCCAGGGCGTCGCCCACACCGATTTCAGTCGGATGCCGCCGGCCCCGTCGCAAGCCGACGCCTCCTGCCAGCCGATCCATGATACCTCTCAGGCGCCAGAGAATATTTCCGAAGTACCATCCGGTTTCGCCGCCGATCCGCGTGACGGGCTGCCAGACATCGTCAACCGCTGCTTCTATCCGAGCGCGATAGCCGCATTTCATGATGGTACCGCCGGCCCACTCGGCGTCTCCGCAATGGGCCCACTCCGGCTCGATCAGATCGCCCGCATCCATCCAGCAGGTATCCACCTGCTCCTGCTTGACACGATCCAAGGCCAGGCGGATCGCTTCGCGACAGCTCAGCAATTGTTGGGGTATGATAGCCTGAATGCGCTTCTCGGCGCAGACCGCCGCGCTGGTCAGGCCCTCGGTCAGCGGCAGGGCAATGGAGGTGGGGACCGGACTGATCAGGTGAATCCAAAGGGCGCTCAGAGTCGGGGTCAGAACCGGCACCGGTATGACCAAACGTTGGGGAAGGCCCGCTTCCCGGGCATAAATGTCAAGCAGATCACGGTAGGTCAATATATCGGGACCGCCTATGTCGTAGGTCTGGCCGATGGTCTCGTCTTGTTCAAGGCAGCCGACTAGATAAGCAATCACATTGCGGATGGCGATGGGCTGGTTCAACGAGCGCACCCAGCGGGGTGTGGTCATGATCGGCAGTCGCTCGACCAGGTAGCGCAGGATTTCAAAAGAGGCACTGCCCGATCCCAGGATCATGGGTGTTCGCAGATCGGTGGTGGGGACCGGGCCGCCTTGCAGGATATCGGCCACCTCGATGCGCGATTTTAGGTGTTTGCTGAGAGGTACCCGGGTGGCTTCGGCCAACCCGCCAAGGTAGATGATTCGATCCATTCGCGCCGCCGCGGCCGCCGCGACCATATTGCGGGCCGCCCGGCGGTCGGCCTCGACGAATTTTTCCTTCTGGGCGATCATCGAGTGAACCAGGTAGTAGGCGGACCGGCAGCCGGCAGCTGCCGCTTTGAGAGAGTCCAGGTCCAGGACATCTCCTTGAACCAGTTCGACCCGGCTGTGTCCGGCCCAGGGCCGGCAGCCAATCTTACCCAGGCTGCGCCCCATGGCCCGGACTCGATAGCCGGCATCTAGCAAAGCCGGAATCAAGCGCCCGCCGACATAGCCGGTCGCACCGGTTACCAGGATGGGGGCCGATTTCATGGCGATCTTCCTTTCAAGGCAACACCAAACCTATAGCAAGTGATGCTTACCAGGGCAACTAATTTCCGTCCCCTACCAGCGGCAGTTCCTTGTCCAGGTTGAAAAATACCAGAAACCGGTCTTCTCCGTTTCCGTAGGTCGACTTTCGACGACGCCGGGATTGAAGAAGGCTGCTGTTTTTTTCCTCTCGAACCTTTGTCAGAAACAGCCGTTTACCGCTATAACCCGAACCCTCCTCCTGGAAGAGATAGGTTGCATGGGGATTGGATCGCAGGTTATGATGGGAAAGACGATCGCGCATGACGAACGCCAGGCTTCCGTCCTCCATGAAATGGGGGCTGGCATAAACAGCCGCATCGACTTTACCGTCTCCGTCAGCCGTGGACAGAACCCCAAAACCTTTTTTGTGATCAAAATATTCATTCAGCTTCATGACAGTCTCCTTGCGGCGCTTGGCGCAAAAATTTTGCGTTGTTTGAAATAAACAGGGCGGGACCGTCATGGTTCCGCCCTGATATTGTTGCTGCCACCGATATCGCCGATCGGTGCTGGAAAAGGTGAAAGTTAGCCGGCAACATCGATTCCCATGTCGCATCCCAGATGGGGGTCTTTGTTTTCACACTCAAAGTTGCGCTCACGGGTATCAACGTGACCTTCTTCTCTTTCATTCTCGGATTCAATGTAGTTATGTCTATCAGCCATTTTTCGTCTCCTCAGGATCAATTGGGTTCACAATTTAGTAGCAAAATATTCGCATTCGTCCAGTGGTCCACCGGATGCGCTTAAGCGTTTAGCGAGTATTACCCGGCAACATCGATTCCCATGTCACATCCCAGATGGGGGTCTTTGTTTTCACACTCAAAGTTGCGCTCACGGGTGTCAACGTGACCTTCTTCTCTTTCATTCTCAGATTCAATGTAGTTATGTCTATCAGTCATTTTTCGTCTCCTTGTGGTTTGTTGATTCCTCTTTGCTTAAAAGATATTCACATTCGCCCAATGGTCAACCGGAGAGGATTAAGGGCTTATTGATAGTCAAAAACTACCACTTTGATTGGGATATACCGAGTCGGTGTTATTTGTTATTGGTAATTAGTTAATCGTTTCAGAAAGACTTTGCTGGCATCATTCTCATGACTATTGGGAATCCTTTAGAATTGATTATCGAAGCATAGATCAGTTCCATGCGACCAGAAGTTTTACTTAAGGCGTTGTGCGCAGAATTCGTGGCAGCAAGAAAGAGTCATTGAGGCTACCGGCTATCAACTATGAGCCATGAGCCATCAGCTACTACACGTGGGTTCGGAGCTTTAGCTCCAACGGATGCGGGTTCAGATAAGTCTGCTGTTTGAGATAGGGCTGATCGTATTTGCGTACGTAGTGATTGATCAGGGTGATGGGCACGATCAGCGGAACGAGTTCACCGCGGTAATGATCGAACACCTCCAGCAATTCCTGCCTTTCGTCCGGGCTCAGCTGTTTTTTGAAATAACCCATCAGGTGCTGCAGGACGTTCACATGTTTCTTGAGGGTCGTCTTCAGCTTGAGGGATTCCATCAGCAGCTGCTGGTAGCGGTCAAACAGCGCCCTGAGGCCCATCTTCTTGCCTTCGGCCACCAGTTTGCCCATCAGGCGATAGTTCTTCGGGCTGTGCGACATTATCAGCAGCTTGTTGCGGGTGTGGAAGTCCACCAGCCTGCCCATACTCTTTCTCCCGGTCAGATTATCGCGCCAGCGCTTCATGGCAAAAATCTGCAGGATGAAATTTTCCCGGATCAGGGGATCGTTGAGGCGGCCGTCTTCCTCTACCGGTATCAGCGGGAAATGCGCCATAAACGCCCGGGCGAACATGCCCACGCCGACTTTATGGGGCATGCCTTTTTCGTTGTAGACCTTGACCCGCGTCATACCGCTGCTGGGAGAGGCGCTCTTGAAAATAAAACCGCACAGGTCTTCGGCCTCCAACTCTTTGACACGCTTCCGGGCCCAGGTGAGCATGCGATCGGTGTGATCCGTCTTGGATTTGAACGTGACCAGGCGCGGATCTTGCGCATCGCCGATCAGCCGAAATGACTCCCTGGGGATCCCGAAACCGGCCTCCACTTCGGGGCACACCGGCACATAGTCCACAAATTTGCCCAGGGTGTGCACCAGGTATTTGTCCAGTTTGTGCCCGCCGTTCCAGCGCACTTCATTGCCGAGCAGACAGCTGCTGATGCCGATCTTGAATTTGGCTTGCATGTCTGTATTCCCCCTTATCAATTAGGTTCGTCCCAACAATAATATGTTTTTGTTAACCGCATATTGTGCTAATCAGGTCATTTTTGCTGCTCGATGGCCTGACCCGATCCTTCTTCGAAAAGCTGCCCGATTCAACAGTATAGCTGCCATTGATCACCGGCATCCAACGCTGCTGCTCACAGGCGGCTGTCACCCCGGGTTACGATCCCCAGGTAACCATCCACCGTAATATCATCACCGGTATCGATCAGGGTGGTGGCGTCCGGGATGCCGGTGATGCAGGGTAATCCGTATTCGCGGGCGATGATGGCCCCGTGAATCAGCATGCCGCCGCGGCGCTCGACAACAGCCGCGGCCAGCGGCACGACAAAGGTGATATTGGGATCGACAGCGTCACACACCAGCACTTCGCCGTGTTTAAAATCGGCCAAGTCGGAATGCCGCCGGATCACCCGGGCCTTGCCTTTGGCGACTCCGGGACCTGCCGGCTGGCCGACCAGCTGCCGGGCCATGAGTTGATCACCGCTGACCGTTGTGACAGAATCAGATTTCGGAGACTCGGTCCCAAAATCGACGTCTTCCAGCACCTGTTTTAAAACTGCCGATGCCGGACGGACCGAAGGCTCTTCAAGCCGCCGTTTGGCCTCCTGGACAGCCGCCAACAATTGGGCCTCGATGCGGCCAAGATGGATATTGTCGTCATCGCGCAGCTGATAGCTGCTGCGGGCCAACTCCAGCAGTTCCTGTGCCCTGTCCCTTTGATCGTCTGCAAAGCTATTTATATAATTTTGTTGCAGCTGCCGGATTCTATCGCGTTGGCCGCCGCTGCTGTCGGCAGCTGGATGCCGGGCCATCTCCAGCAGCAGCCGGTAGAGAGGGCCGGACCCCAGCACGCAATTTTTCCCGCCGGTCACCGCGCAGGAAAGATCGCCGAATTTATCGATGAATTCGTCAAGCATGGCCTGAAAATCAGCATCGAGGTCCGAATCATCGCCCTGTTTCAGTTTTTCGGCCAGGTCCCGGTCGCTCCGCACGATGGCAGCCAGGTCCAGCAGCATGTTGTTTCGGGCGACACTGGCCATGTCCGTATTGGTGAGAAGATCGATGAATTCATAGGGGTCATCGGGCTGCACGGCGTCGTTGTAGATCTGACCGAACATCCGCACACCGTGGGCATAGGGAATGAAATCCGCCCAGTAAATGTTGACCCACTTGTGGTTGATTTCCCAGCGCTGCTTTATTTCCGCCGCCAGATCCCGATCCGACAAATCTGCCGGGTCCATGGCAGTCAGGCTTTCGGCCACCGCGATCATTTCGGGAATCAGGTTCTCTTCAATTTTGCGGCGCAGGTTTTTAAGATTATCGAAGCTGCGGTGCAGGCTCAGATACCAGCCGCGATTGTCATGGGATCTATCGGACCGCAGGGTTGTAATGGGACGGGATTGCAGTAGGATCAGCGAGTCTCCCTCATAGGTCCACTCGACATCCTGGGGGCTATGAAAAGAATCTTCGGCTTTACGGGCGGTTGTATATACGAGGTTCAAATCCCGGGGGGTCAGCGGCGGCCGGCCGGATTTGTCTGCCGGCAGCTTGGACAGGCGAATCCCCTCCCGGCCCGGTATCATCCAGTATTTGCGTTCAGGGGGGGTGTGTGAAATTATGGCGTTGTGGTCACGATCGACGATCCAGCGATCCGGCTCGACGGTTCCATCCACGAGACCCTGGTTCAAACCGTAAACCGACTCGACGATCCCCTGGGTCTCATCATTGGGATTGCGGGTGAACACGACGCCGGACCGGTCACCGACAACAGTCTCTTGTATCACGACGGCCATTGCGCTCTTGGCCGCATCCAAACCGATTTCCTGGCGATACAACAGGGCGGCATCGGACCACAGCGAGGACCACACCAGACGGATGTGCTTGGCAATCGCTTCGCTGCCGGCCACATTGACAAAAGACTCGTGCAGACCGGCGAAGGATGCACGCGCATCATCTTCGTCCAGCGCCGACGACCGCACGGCCACCGTCGTATCGTGGAAACGATCGCCGATGGCGGTACGAATTTCCCGGCCAAGGTCTTCTGGAAACGGTTTGGTCAGAAAAATGTTGCGAATACGGGTGGCGCAATCCCAGATTTCTTCCCAGCGCATCTGCTCAAAGTTCTTGCGATTCAGCTCCAACAAGATGCGTTCGCGCAATCCGGTCCGGTGCACATACTCCTGATAGGCATCACTGGTGACACAAACCGTCCTGGGAATCTCGAAACCGTGTCTGGCCAGCAGCGCCAGAGCGTATCCCTTGCCGCCCACGCGGTGCCGGTCATCGGATTGGATTTCATCTGCGGTCAATATCCAGCTCATGGCTCCAGGTGCAGCTCCATCACGTTTTGAAAATTTCTGACCATGTAATAGCTCTTCACGACGACCTGCACCAGGGCACAGGACGGCGAACGCACAAACTCCTCCAGGTAGGGATGCTTGGCCAGATACCGTTCCAAGAGCGGCGTTCTTTCAGACCCGGCAACAACAGCCGCTGTCCCCACCGCCGTAACCGAAATCGCCCGGTGAAAGTCCGACGCCCGGTTGGTGCTGCTGTTGACCATTACCGCCACCCGGTTGTCGGCGGTTAGGTTGGCAAACTTGCGCGTGGTCTCCGGCGTCACGAAGTAAATGTGTTTCAGGTTGTCGGCAGCGTAAAATGCTACCAGGCTGGCATAGGGCTGGCCGTCGCGATGGGTCGACAGAGCCGCCAGGTTCTGGGATTGAAACAATTCTGCCAGCCGCGTCCGGAATTTTTCATTCGCATCCATAATGTCAAAATCCCCGGGTCGATCGGTATGGTTGGTCCTGTGAGTAATTTACAAAACTCGAATCTTATAATACAATTCTTGGACAATACACTAGTCGCCGGCGCCTATTAGGGGCAGTTCCTTGTCTATTTTAAAAAAAACCAGGAATTTGGCCTCGTCTTTCTCATCGATATACTGCCGCCGCCGCAGGGATTGCAGCAGTTCGGAATCCTGTTCTTCTTTGACTTTGGTCAGGAAAAAGCGTTTGCCCCTGTAGCCGGGCCCTTTTTCGATGTACATGTAGCAGGCATGGGAGTTGCTCTGGAGGTTGTGATGGCTGAGGCGGTCGCGCATGATCAGGGCGACGGTTCCGTCATCCATAACATGGGGCCGGCCGTAAATGGCTGCATCCACCTTGCCGTCGCCGTCCGCTGTGGATAATATACCGCTGCCTTCCGTATTCTCGAAATATGCTTTCAGATCCATATTATTCTCCTCTGGAAGTAAATTCTTTGAAGGGGGTGTCCCCAAATTCTCGGTTTGCAAAAAGCCTTGGTGATGTGCTACGAACCTATGAAACTATAATACAGATATGCGGAAAAAAAAGGAGTCGGCGGATGGAAATCATGGAAAACCTCTGGCAGGTTGGCGGTGCCGAATACACGTCGGTCGAAGACGCCGCGATTTACCTGATTCGCTTCGGGGAAAAGGCCGCCTTGATCGATGCCGGTTGCGGCGGCGCGGCGAAGAATCTGGCTTCCAATATTGCCAAGGTTCTGGCGCCGGAGGTTAACATCGAATATCTATTTTTAACCCACTGCCATTACGATCACACCGGCGGCGCAGCGGCCGTCAGGAATCGCTACGGCTGCCGGATTGTTGTCCACGAGTTGGATGCCGCCTATCTGGAGAACGGCGACAGCACCGTGACGGCCGCAACCTGGTATGGTGCCCGCATGCGACCGCTGAAAATCGATTACAAGATTAAAAACGAAAAAGAAACATTTTCGGTCGGCAACGGCAGACTGATCGCCCATCACTGCCCGGGACATTCGCCCGGTTCGGTCGTGTACCTGGCGCAGCTGGATTCAACCCTCATTCTGTTCGGCCAGGATGTGCACGGACCGCTGGATCCATCATTCTTGTCCAACACAGATGACTATAAACGATCCTTAAAATTTTTATTGGAGCTGAATGCGGACATTCTGTGCGAGGGGCACTTTGGAGTTTACCGCGGTAAAGAAGTGATCGATCGATTCATACGATCCTATTTGTGAAAGGTTATCACCCCTGCCGATGGGAAGCGGTTATCATTCAGATTTGTTCGTCCAAAGTCTTGCGCACCGTCCAAATCAGGTCGTATAGGGAAACCGGTTTCAACAAAAAGGCCTTTATACCGGCGGCTTCTGCGCCGGCTGGGGTCATCTTCTCGCTGAAACCGGTGCACAGGATGATAGGCATATCCGGCCGCAGGGCGAGTATCTCGGCCACCAGCTCGAGGCCGCCTATATTCGGCATGGTCATGTCCGTAATCACCAAGTCGAATCGATCCCGTCTGGCTTTAAACAGCTCCAATGCTTCAACGCTGCTGGTGCGGGCGGTCACGCTGTATCCGTAGCGCTCCAGCATTTGTTGGCCGATGTCGGCCAAAAGCTTTTCGTCATCAACAAACAGCACCCGCTCCGAGCCAACGGGCAGGGGACTTTTGGTCTCGGTCCCTGTTTGGTTCTGTGCTTTGATGACCGGCAAAAACACGTTAAAGGTGGATCCCATTTCCGGCGCGCTGGTAACCGTGATGAAGCCGCCGCAGCTGTTGACCACACCGTGCACTACAGCCAAACCCAACCCCGTACCTTCCTCTTTGCCCTTGGTGGTAAAGAAGGGATCGAAGATTTTCTCGAGCACAGCGACGGACATACCCTCACCACTGTCGGACACGGTCAGCTTCAGGTGTGGTCCTGGCTTCGCACCCGGGTGGGCAATCGCAAATTCGGCATCGAGTTGCACTTCGTCCAGGGCGACTTTCAGCACGCCGCCGGTCTCACGCATGGCATGATTGGCATTGGCACACAGGTTCATCAGCACCTGATAAATCTGAGTCGGATCGACCAGCACCCGGGCATTGCAGGCTATATCCGGCTTTATCTCGATGCTGGCCGGCAAAGAGGAGCGCAGAAGTTTGAGAGCTTCTTTGACGATCACATTGATCTGCACCGGCTGCAGATCCTGCTCGGACTGGCGGCTGAAGGTCAGTATCTGCTTGACCAGGTCACCCGCACGCTGGCTGGCTCGAGATATCTCCTGCAGATCATCAAACAACGGGCTGCTCTCGGAAGTTTCAACCAGCGCCAGCTCGGTGTAGCCCACAATGACCGATAGAATGTTGTTGAAGTCATGGGCGATGCCGCCGGCAAAGGTGCCGATGGCTTCCATTTTTAGGGCTTGTCGTAGCTGGGCTTCAAGCTTCTGCGTTTCTCTTTCTGCTTTCCGCCGTTCGGTGATATCTCTTGCGGTCCCCAGCACATATTTCTCACCCCCGATAGCTACCGGATGGGTTGTGATTTCTCCATAAACGGATTCGCCGTCTTTCCTGAATACGATGAATTCTTCCATTCCGGTCAATATGCCCTTCAGGTTCTTTTTTAGAAGGCTTTGTGCTTTGGGGAGGTCGGCTTCTGAGATTATGCCTTCATCGAAAAGATTCTTGCCTACTAATTCATCTTTTCTGTAGCCGGTGAATACTTCTGCCGCGTTGTTGGCATCGACCAGGGTCCCGTCGATTTTGAATATGTAAAATGGATCCGGTGCATGTTCGAACAATACCCGGAAACGTTCCTCACTCTCCTGGAGCTTCATTTCGGCTTGTTTGCGGTCGGTGACATCGTAGAACATGGCAGCCATCATGCCGGGGGTTGTTTGAAAGGCATGGACCTGAAAAACCCCCTTTATCTGCTTGTCCTCATAACTTATCTGTTCGGTGTGCCAGGGCACCCCTTCGGCACAGACACGACGATACCGGCCTGGAACTTCGGTTTCAACCAGCGGCGGGAATGCTTCTTCAATGGTCATACCAATGAATTGGGAATTGTCTACACCTAAAATCCTATCCGCCGATGAGTTGGCGCCCCTGAAGACCAAGCGCCCATCCGGCAAAAGCTCATAGGTGTGAATACCCATGGGGGAGGCGTTGACAATATTTCTGAACTTTTCCTCAGATTCGACGATGGATTTTTCATCCCGTTTGCGCGCGGTGATGTCCGACATCACGCCAAGAAGATACTGCGGCCGGCCGTCTTCGCCACAAACAATCTCAGCCCGGTCGTGCCACCATAGCAGATGGCCCTCGTTGTGCCGCATGCGGTACTCGACATCGAGGATTTCGCCGGATTCGTAGCATCGCGCCACTGCCTGCAGTACGCGCTCGCGGTCATCGGGGTGAAGCGCTTTGAGCCAAAATGAAGGGTCTCTGCGGTACACATTGCGGGAGACGCCAAGCAGGGCGGTCACCTGCGGGCTGATATAGGTAATCGTGCTTTCCGCATCCAGGGTGGCCGTATAGACGAGGGTTTCGGGCAGGCGTTCGACCAGGGAACGGAATTTCTTCTCCGATTCCCGGAAAGCCTCTTCGGCTTTTTGACGCTTGATAGATTCTTTCTCAAGAACCCTGACTCTTTGCTTGAGCTCCTCGTAAGTCGGTTTCCCGGCCATAAGTATCACCCCCGATTTCTCCGGGAGGTTCGGCCCCAGCTTGATAACCGACACAGCCTCGGTCTTTGATGAACCAAAGATGGGCGGTTGGACTGGTGCAAAGAATTCTAAATGATCGAGACTTAATACGATCCGTCTACAATCACATTAACCACCATCTGCTCAAAGTCCATATCGACACGCATTGGATGAGGTGGGAAGTTGAAATAGGGTACGTTGCCGGCAGGTTCGTCAAAACCGGGACTTATGGGCACGTCGCCCGGACAGCCTTGTTGGAAATCGCTAAGGCCTACCAGCAGAGATGAAACCGAAACTTAGAAAAACCACACCGACCTACGGTTTCAACTGCAGGGTGGGTGTAGACGAATACGGCAGGTCGTGTGGGCCGGGAAATCAGCGGTCACAGCCATGCACCAGGCTATGACGGCATCCGGGCAGGGATGACGGCAGGAGCAGAAGTGGAAGAAAAATACCCGTCTACTTTACAAGCGGCTGCACCTCGGCGGAATGATAAAGAAAGCCGGCTTCAATTTTTTCCTCCAGCTGGAAAAATTGCAGTACTCTTAATTCAGGTAGTTTTTGACGCATCTTTTTTACCATTGCCAGCTTGGCCTTCAGGCTGTCATCGACGATAGCATAATAATCATCTACGATCTGCCTGGCTTCTTTCTCCGAAATTCCGTCCTGGTCTTCGAGCATGCCTTTTTCCAATTCGGCGCGCCGTTTAAAAATCTCGGCATAGGTCTGCATGTATTCATCGTACAGCGGCCAGAAAACCTTGCCTTCCTGTTCGCTCAACGGTACGGTTTCTTTTATCAATGCTTTTTTTTCGGTAAAAAACCGGGTTGAATCGAAGGGATTGGTATCCTGGGCAAACAGTGGAGCGGTAAATAGACAGATTATCGCGGCCAGCAGAAATAGGGATGCGGTCTTCATGAGGAATCTCCTTGTTTGTTATTACCTCCAACTCCGGCAAAGTGGCAGCCGGTCTAATCGCAAAAGAAACTGGCAATTTGATCGCAAAGACGCCCAGGTGCAAATATTACTAATATTTTTTATATATTCCTTTGCGCGCTTTACGCCTTTGCACGAGATGAATTAGTGTAGTTTCATACCAGGCAGGTTGATGCCCTCGGTTGCTGTAACGGAAAATATACACAATACCGCCACGGTCAACACACTATCTCATTTTTTGCGTCATTTTTGTTCATTACCTTATTTTTACTTTTTGAGCAAAACATCAGTCGCGTTTTCCTGTACCTTCCAGCCGCTGGCCGTCAGCATCTCACGGACTTTTGGATCGAATCGGCCGGAAATCCACATCTCCTTGGCAGTCACCTCCGGTACTTTTTTCAGATCGCTGTCGGCAACCTCCAATCCGCCCTGGACATCCTTGGTCCAGAAGATATAATCCAAGGGCTGCAGCAGGAGAAAGGTCCCGTCTTTGCGCTGCAGACGCAGATTGCCGCCGATATTCCAGATGCGGACCCCGGGCGCCACGTTGACATGGTAAGCCTCCATCATCTGAGCGGAGAGTCGATAATATACCGCGGTATCCTCGTTCCCGGCCAGACTGGCCAGGGCGATGAAGGCGTCGCGCCCTGCCACGTTTTTCATGCTCTCCAGCGCGCCGACCAACAAGGTTTCTTCCAGCGGGTTGTAGCTGTAATTGCTCAAAAAGGATTCGGCCAGCTTGGATGCTACTCCCATGTCCTCAAGCTTTTTCTTGTTGATTTTATTCAAGTCACCCGGCGAATTGTCGCGCACCAGCTGTCGCATCCCTTCGGCAGTGATGCCGATGCTCACCCCCGTGGCGACGCCGCCGCCGACCGCCGACAGGGCGACTTTAGGCGCCAGGCCGCCGGCAACCGAAGCGCGCGAAATTTCTCCCAGGCGGTGTTTAACCGGTTCATAATGGGTATAGGGGTCGATGCCGAATTCATAGGCGTAGCTGCGCTTGGTGGCGTCATAGCCAAGGGCCACCGACACGGCATTGTCCTGGTCCGGGTCATCGCTGAAGAAAGCGCGTCCCAGATTACTTAAAAAACGACCGGTTCCCTTGACAACGCCCTTGGTGGTCTCCACCGGGGAAGTCACCAGCTTGCCGGCGCCCTCAACCGTCCCCTTGGCGGTTTTTCCAATTGCATCCGTAAAAGCTTCCGACTCCTCCAGCTCTTCCATGACCTTGAGGGCTTTGAGTTCAGCAATTCGCATCATCAAGATCGAATCGCTTTCAACGGTTAAGCGACCGTAATCGGTCTCAAGTTGGTAGGTATTGAAGATCCCGTCGTTCTTTACTTCGTTTAGAATTTTATAGTTCTCCCCCTGAAGCAGGTCTTGGGGCAGGAGATCTTTGGCGTTTAAGATGACCGGTGTTTGGGCCAGTTCCTGCGAAGCGGACAGGGGCATTATGGCAAACAAGGTGACGGCGGCCAAAACTGCAATCGTTAGTTTTACCTGAAAAAAAATGGTTCTCATTTTCGGACTCCTTTCGCCATAGGCTTAGTTAGAATTGGACAAACCTTCGAACGGCAGACCTTGTGTGCATTGTCAACTTACTATTCTGTCTTTGTAATCAAAAGAGCCGAAAGGTCCTAAATTGGGTACTATAATCGGGTATTAGAAAGGTCCTAATTGCGATGCCGGAGGCCGTGTTCCGGATTAGGGGAGAGGGAGGGAGCAGGGGGGAGTGGGAGAGAGG
>Ga0209052_1000077_pt1 | contig 51276 bp, 39 predicted proteins | sample WorMetHEROISLAND_2_FD_187409 | JGI IMG/M metagenome (GOLD analysis project Ga0209052, IMG submission 187409) | Marine gutless worms symbiont microbial communities from Max Planck institute for Marine Microbiology, Germany - Olavius sp. 4 HERON... | ecosystem: Host-associated > Annelida >...
GGGGAATGAGAAAAATTAAATGAAAAGTTTTTCCTGATTGATTTGAATAAAATGGTAAACTTTTACCGGTGGCATTGGTATCGATCTGCACCGGTGATATTGGTTCGGAATTAAATCGGTGGTCCCAGACAAAATGATTAGACCTGTGGACAACGATATCGTAAAGGTAACCACGAGTATATTTGGGGATGAACTATTTATTGGAATATGGAAATACCCAGGAAGTTTTGAGGTCATGCACTCACCGCTAAGCATTCTGAATACAGATTGAGAGGCGTGGCATAACATACCTTAATCATTAAGAATATCTAAACCTAGCAAATCCTCCAAATCAGAAAATTATCAACACCGAGGCAAATTTCTCCTGGTTGCGAAAAATTTAACACGCTGAATTTATTACTAATTTGATCTCCAGCGTCTGATAATGTTCATTATGTCAACTTTTTTCAATCGGCTTTATTTGAGCTCCAGGAGCAATAAAACATAGCTGCCGCTAAGGCAACAATGGTTCATACCGCCCGATTATGCATCAATCTGTCCTTGGCGAAATCATTTCAGTTCTTCACTTGTCTTGGCACCATAACCCGTCATTATCAATAGGATCCTCAATAGTACTTTCTCATTATGTGGTTCCATATTGCTTATCAAGTAATCCTTTACCGTCTGGCCATCGATCTTTTCGTTCAACACTTCATCGAGTACGCCACGTCTTTTCAGATAACTTAGTAAATCAAACAAGAAACTATTGCTTATTCGAGAATTATTATGAGCAATCTCTCTTAACATATCTTTTTTACGCTCTTTGTTACATTCAATCTTCAGGACTTCTTTTATATCCTCATTTATAATCATCATTCTAAACGCGCCATACTTACCTCTGAAAAACCTTGAACAAGCCCGCCTCTTTTTGAATCCAGGACTCAGTCCATTCTTTGACAAAGGCTTGTCGGTAGCTAGCCTGCCACCATAATCCTCCATTATCGAATCAATATCGTTTAGCCTTTCCTTATTGTTTGGTTTGATCTGACTTCTCAAGTAATCTCTTACTGTCTGGCCATTGACCTTTTCGTTCAGCGCCTCATCGACTATTCCACGTTCTCGCAGATAATATAGTATATAATCAACCTTAGAATTCTCATAAACTGGATCTTGATGTGCAATGCCTCTTAGCAGATCTTGGTTCTCGTAACCAGGGCATTTAATTAATAAAACCTCTTTCATATCCTTATTTTTTGTATCTAATTTAAATTCATGAATGTATTCCCCGTAAAATTCTCTACAAATCCGCTCTTTATTGATGGCGGAGCTCAGATCCTGATTTACATCAGTTCCAATTACATTTGTGGGACTGGCGATAGTTATCTCTCCACCAAAACTCTGCATTATCAGATCAAATTGCTTTAGTACCTCCTCATTCTGTGGTTTGATCTGACTTCTCAGGTAATCTCTTACTGTTAGACCATTGACCTCATCGTTCAGCACATCATCGAGTATTTTGAGTTCACGCAAATATGTTAACAAATCAGAAAGAAAGCTAGCTTTGATTTTTTCATTGCGATGAGCAATCCCTCTCAGCATATCTTGCTCTTCTGTACCAGAACATTTAATCTTCAAAACCTCTTTCATATCCTCATTTTTAGCATCTTCTGTAAACGCTCCTAACATACTGTTGTAGAACCATATACAGGCCAAGGTTTTACGAAATTCAGGGCTAAGTCCCTTCTTTTCGGCGGCATCAGATACAGTCGTGGGAATTAATATGGCCAGTGAGATTATGATGGATAGTAGTTGTTTCATGACTCCACTCCTTAGCGGTTGGTGGCAAGGAAATTATACCCAAGCTCAAATTCGATCTATTACATCGCCTCTGCCCTCGGTAAATATAATAGGGTAACCAATCCTCGATCTATATTATTGCTGACTGTAAACACTTGTTTTGCCACCAAATTCCTCCATTACATATTGAATATCCTGTAGTCTGTTCTTATTATGTGGTTCCATATTACTTATCAAGTAATCCCTTACTGTTTGGCCATTGACCTTTTCGTTCAGCGCTTCATCAAGTACGCCACGCCTTTGCAGATAAATAAGTAACTTCGCCATGAAAGCTTTGTTTATTCGTGCAGATCTATGAGCAAGCTCTCTTAACATATCTTTTTTACGCTCTTCGCTACATTCAATCTTCAGGACTTCTTTTATATCCTCATCTAGAATCATTATTCTAAACGCTTCATACCTACCTCTGAAAAACCTTGAACATGCCCGCCTCTTATTAAATCCAAGGCTCAATCCTTGTTTGGGTGGAGGATTGTCGCCAGCTAGCCTGCCACCATAATCGGCCATTAATGAATCTATTTCTTTTAGCCTCACCTTATTATTTGGTGTGATCTGACTTTGTAAATAATCCCTTACGGTCTGGCCATTGACATTTTCGTTCAGCGCATCATCTAGTATTCCACGTTCTCGCAGATACTCCAGCATATAACCAACCTTATAAGTATAGATTGGATCTTGATGTGCAATGCCTCTCAACAGATCTTGATTCTCATGACCGGGGCATTTAATTTTTAAAACCTCTTCCATATCCTTATTTTTTGTAGCTGATTTAAATTCATCGACGTAACCCCCATAGAATCCTCTACAAATCCTTTCATCAGCTCCAATGGTAATCTTGGGAACTAATATTACAAATGAGATTAGAATCGCAAATCTTATATTCATTATTCCATTCCTCTCGAGCTAAGGGTGTCACGAAAATCCTTCTTTAGGTCGTTGTATCTTTCTTTGGTTAGAACTTCCTAGGTGAGGGTAGCTAACGGGCGCTTGTTCCTTTAAAACTATGTGTGCACAGCTATCAAGAAACGGCGGTTTAAAAGCAAAGGCCCAGCCAAATGTTAACATTGCTTTTTTAGCAGTCTCATGAAACTCTCTCCTATTTCCTTTGCTGCTTAGCATTTTTTTAGTTTTCCTAAAAAAGGCGGGCCAAAGACGTGCTTCTACGTGCATAACACAAGGCTCACCTCTGGTTAAACCAAAAAGATTTAATCTGAGAAACCTTTTAGCGATCATCTAAGGCATCGGGCCAACTCCGCATCGGTGATCCGGGCATACTGGATGGAATAAGCCGCATTGGTGTGGCCTAACTGCCTCTGGACAGCGGCGATGTTGCCGGTTTTTTCGATTAGGTGCCGTCCCATGGCATGGCGGGCGTCATGGGGGCTGTGGCCTTCGACGTCGGCCAGCCCGCAGACCTCGTCCCACACCGTGTTGATCACCCGCACGTTAAGCCAGCCGCCCGTTGCCGTGGGCGTTGGTGGCGGGCGATAAAAATAGTGCCGGTGACTTCCACTTTTTAAAATCCGCTGCCCTCCCCTTTTTTACATAGGCTTTAATTGCGTCAATGCCTTGACCAGAAATCTTATAGCCGTGAGTGCGCCCGCCCTTCTCTACAACTGAGATCAACCGCTTTTTAAAGTCCACATTTTCCAGATCGATGTTGGTGACCGCCGCCCGGCGCATGCTGGTCTTAATCAGATTATACCCCCTGGTTGCATAAACAACAAGGCAAAGAGGAGTTAATGACTCGTATTAATTTAGAATTCTTATGCAAATTACACTATTCTTGGTTATCTCCAATTGTGCATTCTAAGGATGGGGTCGATTTTGCCATGTTGTTTCCCCTACGGGAAAGCCGGAGGACCTCAGATTCCGCGTTGCTGGGGCTTCGAAGTAAAGTACTACGTCTTCACCCTCAGACGCCTTGACTCTGAAGCCCTCCGACTTTTGCAACTTAGGGGTGACGATAATCGCCCGGTTACGCCAGGCACGGTAGCCTTTGCGCTGCGGGCGCTCCTGGTCCCGGTAGCGGTTGCGATCCCCGGAGCGCCCGCCGACAACCGGCAACAGGTCGGCGGCATCCAGCAGCCGCCGGCGCTCGGAGGCCGAAATGGCCCGCTCGATCTCAAGGCCGTTTGCCACCGGCAGCAGTTTTATTTTGGCCATGGGATCCCCCAGGGGAAACGGCTTTAATTTGTGGATCCAGCGGGAAAAGGTCTTCATGTGGGCAAGGATGCGGTTTACGGTCCGGTCGCTAAAGCCCCGCTTGCGATCTGTGCGTCTGGTTTTTTTCAAATGATCGGCAAAGGCTTTGGACAACCGCGGCGACCACAGAGAGCGGTCATCGCTGCCGCTGTCTGCGATCATAAAATCACAAAACAGAGACAAGTCCCGGTGCTGGACTTTTTGCGAGCTTTGCGAGGTGGTCACCTCGAAGCGAAAATAGGCCGCGATCCAGAAAGATATCGTGTCCGGAAAGTTCTTCTTTATCTGAATAATCCCTGAAGTTTCATAAACAACCGGCCGAAGGGTTTCATAAGAACTACGATTTCGAGTCTTTCTTTGAAAATTAGAGGGGCTTTTCTTTTTCATCAGCTATGCCATCCATGCGCAGTAAAAAATCGTCCGGTTGTTTACCCTGCGGGAAAGCCGATAATACTGCATCTTCTGCGTTGCCAGGAATTTGCGGTAGCCTACTACAGCTGCACCCCTGGACGCCTTGAATCTGCAGCATCCTCGACTTTTGAAACATCAGGGTAAACTGGTTAGAATTGTTTCGTGTAGCGTTTTGTAGCGCCTTTTTCATAGGAATTCGGTGTGGATATGGGGGTAATTGTCACAAAAAGCTACATGAAAGATACATTTTGTGTAAACTTTCGTCACTGATTTAAAGTAATGGCGAATGGGGCTATTGTATAGTTCTGGCGCAACGAAAACCGAGAACGTCATCCCGGAGGTCAGGGACGTCTGCGACGCGGGCGGCACACCGGGCGAAACTCGGACCGTCGTCGTACGCGCCGCCCCGGAACACCCGATAGGTGTTTCTGGGATCGTTTACCCAGGCTCGACCATCGGTGGGTGCACCCTCATAAGGGTCGTGCCAGTCATCTTCGACCCACTCCCAGACATTGCCGAGCATATCGTAAAGACCCCAGGAATTGGATTTCAATGTCGCCGTCGGATGAGTTCTTTCATTGGAATTGCGGCTGTACCATCCGTAGTCGTCGAGTTTATCGGCATCGTCTCCAAAGGAAAACAAAGTAGTGGTTCCCGACCGGCAGGCGTACTCCCACTCGGCCTCCGTTGGCAACCGATATTTATCGGTTCCCTCCTTCTGATTAAGCTTGCTAATAAACTTGTGCGCATCCTCCCAGGAGACGCTTTCAACCGGACAGTTTTCCCCACAGTCTTTAAAATACGAAGGGTTGGTCCCCATTATTTCTCTCCACTGGCCCTGGGTGACTTCGGTTGTCTGCAGGTAAAAGGATTTGCCCAATCTTACCTCGTGGAGGGGCCGCTCGGATTTATACCACTCTGCCTTGCCGCCATAGCGTTTAGAAACCTCCTCGGGACTGATCCGGCTTCCCATGGCAAAGCTTCCAGCCGGGATGAGTACAAACTTCATACCGATACTGTTAGTGATTACTTCCGGGAGGGGGGGCGGTTTTGCAGTCGTTAACTTTGTAAGCTTAAATTTAAATGGCGCTTCGTATCCAGCGGAGAATGTAATCCAGTGCCTTTCAGTTTTGTATCCCTTGGCGGATAGTTCCAAATGGTAGCTGCCCGGGTCAAGTTCCATCCCCCGAAAATATTTCGGTTTGATGTTTAGAACTCTTACGCGCGCGCCCTCCGGCTCCGTATCTACATAAAGTCTGCCTTTTGACGGACCTATCCGCCTCAAGTCCACATACAGGGCTACGGTTCGACCGTCGGCAAATCGAACTTGACGTATGTAAGGCTCATACCCTCCTTTTTCAACCCTGATCTCGTGTTCGCCCGACGTGATCTCTATGTTCTCAAGATTGGTTGACCCCACTTCGCGGCCGTCTATCAACACGCGGGCGCCGGCCACATTCGACTCTATCGCAAGAGTTGCAGGGATTTGTTGATATTTATCCTCCTGCTTTGGGAGCGCAAAAACGAAATCACCCTGGCACATGCTATAGCCGCCGATGCAGCCCTCCTGGGGATTTTGTTTGACATATCTGGGCACCTCGTCTTTCAGGTGCATGGCCAGTTCGCTGCCGGTAATATAGTTATCCCCGTTCAAATCCCCTTTGCGTCTCTTGATCGCATCGACAAACGCCGGAGTGAACACACTGCGGGCAGGAACCTGCCGCCGTGCCTTCCCCGCAGTAATGAACTGCCGCACGGGTTCGCTGGTGGCATCGGCGATGGCCGGCGGCATATCCTTGCCGCTCTTGTAGGTGAACACCGTGCCTGAAAAACAGCTGTCAAACAGAAACAGGACGTGCCTGGCATCTAGTTTTGATACCCAGGTGCGAATCTGCTCCATTTCCACAGCCTTGCTTTTAAAACCTTTCAAATCGGCGCGTGGATCAGGCGCGTCAACCGGCACGATATAACCACTTTCCCGGCCCCAGGGCCCTTTAAGGGTGTGCCCGTGGCCGGAAAAAAAGAAAAAAAGCCGGTTGTCACTTTCAAAGCCATAGTCGGAAATAAAGGTCTCGAAAATCCGCCGGAACTCGATCGAATCGAGATCCAACCGCTTTACAACCTTTGAGAATCCCTGGGCCTCGAGCATATCTCCTACCTGATCAAGCTCGCCCGGCACACTTCCAAGATCAGACCAGCCGGAGGTATATCTACTCATGCCGATAAGCAGGGCATAGCTTTTCTGATACCGCACCACTTCCCTGCCGGTCTCATCAATCACCGACACGCCCCGCACCTGGGCTGCCAGGTGCGGCGGCGGCAGCAGTGCTACGGCGAATAATAAACTGATCAAACATCCCAGTCGGATAATTGCCTTCAGCTGCAAACTGATCGGGCAATCCGATAGTAGATATTTATGGTTCTGTGCACAAGGTGACATTGTTTGCCATATGGCCAACTATCAATTATGATTGCAAAATTCCCTACTCCATTAGTACTTTTATCGGACGGATACATCCAAATTTAATTCTTCACCTACTTGGGAAAGCCCTGCTTCTAAATCCTCTACTGAAATTTTTGAGGGGACCTGGACTTTAATTTCCATAAAATAAAGTGCCGTCCCGGATTCGGGTGATGTTTGCCGGTGCGAGGTCAGCCTTTCGATATTGACATTATTGTCTGCCAGGAATCTGCTTACCTTGAAAACAATCCCGGTCTGGTCAATTCCCTCTACAGTTATTGTCTTTGTGGAATAGTCTGCTTGTTTCCCCTCTTCTCTAGCTTCAACCGATCTAATGAAAGCCGTAATCCCTTTTTCCTTTTCAAGTCTCCGACATTCTTTCAAGAGTTGATCCTCTAAACTATCTCCTTTACCGGTAAATAGGAGAATGATCGCGAATTCGTCCAGAATGTTTGTCATCGTTGAATCTTCAAGATTACATTCGTTTTCATAAAGCACCTCGGTAATATCGGCAACGACTCCCGGTCTGTCCTTGCTGAATGCAGTCATAATAAATTTTTTATCCATCCTTCTCCCTCCTTCGATTTGATATCGTTAGTGCATTCCTTTTTTCGTTTATATAAATAGCATTTATTCAGGTGAATTCCAAAATAGTCGATGTCGCCAGAGAGTTGAGACTGTCCCATCTTGACAATCCTTGAAAATTGCCTCGAATTCGACCGCAGGCCGGAGGCAGTTTCCTGCCATCACCACCAAACAGAGCCTCTTACAGGTATCATTTTTAGGTCAACAAAATCAACCACCTTGATATTTCGCTGCGCAGCGACAGCGGTTAAAGCTTAGCGGACCGCTCTAATCATGGCCCACTGCATGGGGTAGCCGACTTTTAGTTAAATGTCATAAAATTTGATTGGGGACACAGGAGCACGTCCAAAATGCTAATTTCCCCTTTATTACAGAAGGTTATATTTCTGATTGTTGACTGTAAGAAAGGATTTCGATAGAATCGAATTTGAGGATGAGATGCCGATTTTTTAGAAGATCGATTGCTAACAAGAATCGGTTCGATACATATACGCTAGAATATTTGCAAAGGTAGCTCAAAATAAAAAAAATAGTTTCCATCTCATTGCTTATTGGAGCATTAGCAGGGGTATTGATCGCAATTTTTCCTATGTATGCTGCATGGGACCATAATCCACAGGGTGCCTATTACGATACTCAATCTGGTGCTATCCATTGGTTGAATTTGCTTGGAATCGGGGCCTTATGGTTTGTGCTATCTGGAGGGGCTGTTGGTATTGCTTCATTTACAGCCCTATCAATCACTCAGCATATTCGCAAAAACATTGGTAAATAGACCTTTATCGCATAGCGATGCCATGGAGCGGATAGCATCTTTTGGGTTTTTATCTTGAAGCAAAAAAAACTAAGAAGACATTTGAAACTATACTTTCCGAAGATAACCAGTGCAGATGACGGCGTGAAGTGTGGCGGTTTTTCGGTGAAGGGCCGTGCAGACTCGATACCAATCAGGGTTGCAGATCATCTCTATACCGCAGTCTATTCAACGTACTGTATTTATGGTTAATAATATCAATTTCTTTTGGTTATGCACAACATCATGTAAACTTTTAGGTCGGCGCTGCTGCATGAGGCTCGGTGACCAAGAGGGCTCAAAAAATGGCCATTCTTTTTAGCCCGCTTTTATCGTTTCGAAAGGTTACCGGTTTTAAGTAATCGCCGATCTTGGAGGTACCCCTATCAGGCTCGTTAGCTTCAGGAATTCTATTCCTCCCTATATGGCATACCTTTTCTATAAAGGTCCAATCTATCTGTATATGGCTTTATGTCTATCTCCTTTCTACTTTTTTCCCTCCTATATTGGTTTTGTTTTTTCACCAAAGCGACAGTTTTTAGTTGGGTTTCAATAGCCTTAGCGTAGTTGCCAGTCTCTGCATATGCGGCAGCTAGGGTATCGAGATTCCAATATATGTCCCTTTTATATAATTCTCTTGCTCTTAATGCATGCTCTACAGCCTTTTTACCATCGCGCACCTTAGAATTTGGCGCAGTCGCTAGAATCCAAGCATACTTATTTTGGTAGGATCGATCCTTTGGTGAGATTGCAATAGCATTTTTATATGCAGATGCTGCCTCCCTGTAGTTTTTCGTATTCAGGTAGCAAACTCCCAATCCCCTGTAAATACCAGATCCTGGCTTTGCCTCAAAGGTTAAAAATTTTGTAAAGAAAGCAATCGCTTCCTCATAGGACTTTTTAGAATAATAAGACCATGCCAAATCTTCATAGGCCTTTTTATAAATAGGGTATAGCTGAATAGCCTTCTTAAAATCGGTAATTGATGCATCATACTCTTTTTTATATTGATACGCATCACCTCTTTCGTACCATGCTTCCGCATATTTGGGATATCGTTCAATAACGCCAGTATATATCTTGATACGCTCATCATACTTCGAGAAGCTAAGGGCATCGGCCTTCTTCATTATTTGTAGGGGCCCATCGGTCTCTGAAAACTGCGAGGCAGGATATTTTTTTGCGCTATCTAGAAGGTTATTTGCTTGTTGAATTTCGTGCGCGGAATGCTGGATTCTTTTAGCTAAATCCAAGAATTTAGAAGCCGTTTTAATCTCGTAGTCATAAACATTATCGATAGCATCATTAGCAAAATGTGCGGCAAGGTGTTTTATTCTTTTATGAATTCTATCATAGTAGGCGGAATATTTATTCATGGAGAGCATTTGAATAGCAGGTAGAATCAGAGGGCTGTCAAAATTTGTATTTCGGTACATACCCCTCAATGCGTTCATTACATAACCACTATTCCAATCAAAAGAACTATTGTTTGCTTCCAAAATAGAATCCATGAAGGCTTTCACGTCCTCCGCATATTGTATTCGACTAACTGAAGTTGCCATCAGTGTTGGCATAAGAATCACATCTGCATCTGGAAAACCTTTATAATACGGTCTGTTACTGCCTCGTTTATCAGACCTGTAGTCTAAAGCTAGGAATGCCTGGTCTCTTTTCTTTGGCGTAATAGTTGCTCGACGGACGTTGAAGTTTCGCGCTCTTACATTAAATAGCTCATATTTAATAACGTCAATTTTTATGCCCTTTGGAACGCCATCGTATAAAAAGTATCCGCCATCTGAAGAATCGATGAAAAATGAGTGTGTCTTTCCTTCTGAGGTTAAATACGTCATATGAACCCTAATATTTTTTAATATGACTGCATTATTTATTCGGCAAATTACGCGGCCACAGATAATAGCCGTCCCATCGGCATATGCATTAATAGCGAAAAAGTTTAGGAATAAAAAAAGAGCTACGGTGATTGCTGAAACTGTGAGAGAAGTTTTAGCTCTGAAATGCAGTTTGTATACCATTAGATTCCCCCCCGATTAGTCGTAAAAGGCCTGCTTTAAACCAATATGAAGCCATGGACAGCCGCAACGATTTGAGAGATTGTGGTTAGGTGCGGCTCCCCCGGTCAACCGTCCCCTGAGGATCCAACCGTCGCGGGCAATGCCAAACTCGATGGCAATATAGAGGCCGGCCTGGTCGGTACCAGTCTGCCCGCCGAAAGTATTTTTTTGATCTTTTTTTTCTTCTCTTGGAAAAATCTAGCCAACGCGGCTCAAAAACGTGCTTCTACGTGCATACCACAAGGCTCACCCCATGTTAAACCAAGATTATTTAAGAGGATTAAATATGATCTTTTCATACTCTGCCCCCTTTTAAGTTAAGAGTTTCAAATTCAGGCCTGGAAATCTCCGAACAATATATGCACATATCAACCGGAGATACAAAAAAGCAAAAGCCCAATCTCCGGTTCCGGAGGCAGGGCTTTTTATTCATCCATATGCTTTGCCTTTGTCAAAGGTTAAAGCGGCTACAAAAACTTTTCGGCATCGTCTCAACTTGCAAGAAAAAATCAAATCGTTTCATCCAATTTGGCAATACTGGAGAGAACGGCATCGGGGTTTTCTTTAGCCAGGGATTCATAATCGTCGAAACCCGTCAAGACCCCCACCGTCTTCATGCCGGCAGCGATGCCGGCGCGGATGTCCACCCGCGTATCCCCGACATACACGCAGTCTTCAGCAGCCATTCCCAGCATTTGACTGCCTTTGACCAGGGGCTCGGCATGGGGTTTTTTGTTGACGACATCGTCGGCGGTGACGATGATTTCCAGCAGCTCTTCAATCCCGGCCTCATTTAACGGAACGAGCTTTGCCGGCAGGTAGTCCCTCAGCGTCGAGGTGACCAGCCCGATTGGAATTTTGCGTGATGAAATCTTTTTACAGGCATCGGCCGCGCCTGGGATCAATTTGATCTGTTCACGAAACATGTCCGGTGCGATGTCATCGATGATGATCCGGGCTTGTGCGATTATTTCATTCTTGCGGCTTTTCATATCGGCCGGCAGCACAAAATCCCAGTCGAAATCGCCGTCGTCCATGGCATCCTGCAGCGTTTTCCTGCTGACGGGCGGCACACCGAGCTTTGCAAAGACGATGTCGATGATTTCGTAGTAGATCGGCGCCGAGTCGATCAGCGTCCCGTCCAGATCAAGCAAAACGGCCTTGACCCCTAATTTACGATTGGCAAAAGACAAATTGCGCTCCAATTTCTTTATTGTTTTAATTGCCGCCCGTGCTTGTATCCCACCAGGTGGGGGCTCGCTTCAGGCATCGATCTATGAGCGATGACCGGGTAGTATGGGTCGAACCAAAGATGCCAAAACCGCGGGATTTATGAGTCCGGAAGAAATAAGGCTCATGCTTATCAATTTGCGCGAAGGGCAACGGAAACCATATCCGGCCATGGCGCGGTCAACTCTTCCGGATACTGTCTGCGTTCGTCGAGCGAGCGACGCGAGCGGGCGGCTAATTATATAATCGCTCCTGTCATTTCTGTACCGAATCAGGCCCGGCAAATGACAATCGTAACCGAATCCCCGTTTTCAATCCCCAATGCTTGTCGCAGCTTTTGGGCGGAAATAATTTCGATAATGTGTTTTCCGTGCACCCTGACATCATCGGCCGGCATGACGACCGCACCGGGGATGCCTTCGACGGAAACCGCAAACACGCGGCCGCTGCAAAAATCCGAATCAGGCGGCACCAGTTCGATGCCCTCTTTGGCCTGCAGCGCTTCGATAGCCGCAACGCTGTCATTCGGTATTTCGAGGTTGAGGGAGGGTCCCCGGCCAGGGGGCAAATCCCAATTTTTCCAGGCACTGCTCCCGCACCCATTTCAACTGGGTGAAATAGGCGCCCTTCTCGGCGCCGCTGACGAGTTTTCCTGTGATTTTCAAAGGTTCGACCATGGCTCTAAGTTTCAAACCACTTTTGTTTGTCAAAGCCATCCGGTGACGCCGGCAACTCATCGCTTTTGACCATCGCTTTCAATTTGACAATGATGTCATGCCCCTCACCCAGGTCGGCCGTCAGGGACCGAATGGCCCGACCCGGGGTTTGATCGCAGGAGGCCTGAAATTCTTCAAGCACCTCGGCCGGCAGCCGGCCATAGGCGCCCAGAAGATTGTCCGTCCAATTAGCCAGCGCCATCATATCGATGTCACCTGCAGCCTTGCGATAAACGTATCCTTCGAAGGAGCCGGCGGATGCGGCGAATTCGTATATTTTCTGATAGATGTGCATGTTCATCGACCTCAGAAGGGGAATGCTGACTGAGCCCGGATCACTCAATCGGCAGTTATTTGTTATCTGTCAATTGTTATTCGAAACAGTCGACTGCGGTATTCTATGCTTCAATCACCAATCACCCTTAAAACAGATCGCATTCCTTATAAACCATTTACGAATAACTATTAACGGTTAACTTTCAATTGGTGGTTGCGCCAATTGAGCCGTCACCTTATTTGGTCAGCTTTATCCGTATTTCCCTGGTTCGCTCTTCAATCCGGTACTTTGTAAATCCGGCCTGCTCTATTATCGGAATCACATCGCTTTCGCGATAGACGGCTATGGGCTTGTGAAGACCCAGCAGTCCGAAGAACCAGAGGAAAAACCGTTCCCGCAAATTGAGCGAGGCTCTCCACTTATTTCTGTCGATATAACGCATGACGTTGGCCGGGTCGTAGATCCAGGCTTCTGCTCCCGGTTTCAGCACCCGCTTTATTTCCAACAGCACGCTCACTGGGTTTTTCAATGAATGCAGCATACCGGTGCTGATCACCATATCGAAGGCATCTGCGTCATAAGGCAGACGGGCAGCGTTTCCAACCTCGAAGCGCAGACGAGATGTCAACCCCGCTTGATGAGCGGTGGCCATAGCCCTGCGAATCAGGTTGCGGCTAAGATCCAGGCCGATGATGCTGACATCCGGGGTGCGTTTTGCGATTTCGACCGGCAGATAGCCCGGCCCGGTGCCGAGATCCAGCATGGCGCCCTGACGGATATGGGATACTATTTCTTCCGCAACCTGGCGGTAATAGCCTTCGATCACCATGCGGCTGGCCTTCTCGTAGGAAGAGGCCAGCACGCCGGGGATTCTTTCATATCGCAACCAGCATTTCATGGTATGGGTTCCGGGTTCAACGTTCCGGGTTCAGGGTTGCTTTTCCTCTTAGTTCCTGCCCAGGGATAAAATCACAAATCCGGCTCCCCGGGCAGAGCACAACCGGTTCGGCAGGATATGAGCCAGGAGTTATCTGACACCCCGCCCACTGCAAGGTGATGGTTTGGATTACGAAGCTTCAGCGAAAGCTCAAAAAGCACGTCAGCGCTTTATCTATTGATCTGGTTGAAGGGCGTAAATCAGACGGTTTGTGTAACAAGTATTAACGGCTATAATTCCACAAAGCCCTGAACCTCTGAACCTTTGAACCTTTGAACCTTTGAACGATTACAGCTACAGTAAAACAACGCCGGGTTCAAATGTCAAATAGTTTGCAGTTTACAATTTCAGATTTATTGTAATAAGGTAGATCCTGAAGTACTACCAGTCCAATCCGGTTAAACCGGATTGGAAAAATGTCCATCGATTTCAATAATTCGACCTAACTGATCAATAGATGTATATCGAGAGGAATAATATCATGAACGATGAAAGTAATGTCTTTTACTGGCTGCCCTGCGCCACGGTTTTTATCAGCACAGCCCATGAGGACCGGCGCGATATTATGACGGCCACGGCCATGTTCGTTTCCGAAAAAGAACCGCTAATCGTGGTCAGCGTGGCCAAAGACCATCTCACCGAGCAGTTAATCAACCAGTCCGGGAGGTTTATCCTTGTTATTGCCGGAGAAGCCCATCGCCAGCTGGCCATGCAGGTCGGCAGCACCAAGGGGGAGAGTGTAAACAAATTCGAGAAGTTTTCGATCGCCGCCAAAACAGCGGGACCAGACGGCGCCCTGATTCCCCAAGGCGCAGCGGCCTGGATGGCATGCGAGGTCGAAAGCAGTCAGGACATCAAGGGATACCGAATTTTCATCGGCAGGGTCGTGGATCAACACGATACGGGAAGGCCACCGCTTGTGTGGCAAAAGGACAAGTATTTCGGCTTGAAGCCGGTTTGACCAGGTGACAGAAGACAGAAGGCAGACGACAGAGGAAAGAGATCGGAGATCTGGAACCAGAGGACCCATCTTCCCTTGGCGGCTACACCGGGCAGGCAGAAGATTGAGAAATTAGCGCAACCTCCGAAAAAACGACAGCCGGTCTGATTGGAGATGTAACTTATTATTTTCGCGCAAAGACGCCAAAGAGCCATTATTATTTATATAATAAGCGTTTCCTTTGCGGGCTTTTTGCGAGGTAAATAAGACTGAGGTAGTTTCATATAAGAATGCGGAAAGAGGATTTTATGGTAATTGAGCCCGCTATCGCCGTCCTGGGAACCTTCGATTCGAAATCTGAGGAGCACGTCTTTCTAAAAAACCACATAGAGCAACGCGGGCTGCGGTCGCTGACCATCAATGTCGGGACCCGGGCGCCGTCGCCCGTGCCCGTGGACCTCGATCTTTACGAAGCCGTCACGCAAAATATGCAAAGCATTCCCGAAGGCCGGGACGAGATTATCAATGCCATGCTGCAGGAGGCGCGTGCCCGGATCAAAGCTTTGTATGACAGCAGCCGAATCAGCGGCATCATCTCCGCCGGGGGCGGGACCGGCACCCATATCTGCACCACCATCATGCGCGAGCTGCCGCTGGGGGTTCCCAAAGTCATGGTGTCCACGGTGGCTTCCCGCGATATGTCCGCGGTTGTCGGGACCAAAGACATCGTCATGATCCACAGCGTTGCCGATTTGCTGGGTGTCAACAGCATTTCGGGATTGATCCTGGCCAAGGCCGCCGCGGGAATCTGCGGTATGGTTCAAAGTCAATGGAAGCCGCCCGTAGAAAAAAAACGCATTGCCCTGCCCTTTTTCGGGTTTATCACCCCGGGCGCCGAGGCCACCCGGCAGGCCCTGGAGGACCTGGGATACGAAGTCATTGCCTTTCATGCCAACGGCACCGGCGGCATGGCCATGGAGGAGCTTTCCCGGGAGGGCTATTTTCACGGCATTCTCGATCTGGCCACCCACGAGCTGGCCGACGACCTGCTGGACGGCTACTGCGGCGGAATCGGTCCCCAACGCTTCGAGCCGGTTCCGGGCAGACCGCTTCCCCGGTTGGTGGTTCCCGGCGGAATGGACTGCGCCGTGCTGGAATTCACACGCGCCGACATTCCGGAGCAATACGCCGATCGCAAGATCTTTTTCTATGATTTTCGTTCCGCCATCCGTCTGAATAAGAAGGAAACCACCTTTCTGGCGGTCCAACTGGCTGATAGGCTCAACAAGGATCCCGCGAGGATCAAAGTGCTGGTCCCCACCCAGGGCTGGTCCGGCGCGGACAAAATGGATGGCCCCCTGTACGACCCGGAAATGAACCGGGTTTTTCTGGACAGATTCAGGCAGGTCCTGGATTCTCAAATCGAAATCCGGGAAGTCGACCACCACATTAACGACAAGGCCTTCGGACGGATTGCCGCGACCACGATGCACAAGATGGTCGACGGTGATCATTGAGACGACAGCGGTCGCTTGGTTCAGACGCCAAAAACCAGGATAGTTACGGATTGAATTAATATTCTCCGAGATGCGCCAATTCCGGAACAGACAGCCTCAACGGTCTCTCAATTCGCGAGATTATTTAAGGAGGCAGGCGATAGTATCGATGTGATATTCTACCAGACTAATCCATTCTTCAGGAGGGGAAAATTTTGACCAACACACCAACAGCGCTGATTGTCGCGACCATGGACACCAAGGGCCGCGAGGCCGGGTTCCTGGCGGCTTGTCTCAAGGCCGAAGGTATAGCCGTAAAAATCATGGATGCCGGTATCCTGGGCGTATCTTCGATGCCTGTGGATGTCACCCGCCGGCAGGTCGCCCGGGCCGGCGGCAAATCACTTGAAGATGTGCAAAACATCGGCCACGAAGGTCAAGCCCTGGAAGTCATGACCACCGGGGCGGTTGAGTGCGCCCAGAAACTGCACCGCCAAAATCAAATCCAAGGCATCATCGGGCTGGGAGGCTCAATGGGCACCACCCTGGGCAGCGGGGTGATGCGCAGTTTCCCGGTGGGTGTTCCCAAGGTCATGATATCCACCATGGCATCCCGCGACACCCGGGCCTTTGTGGGAACCAAAGATATTCTGATGCTGCACTCGGTCTGCGATCTTGCCGGCCTCAATCGCATCACCCGCAAAATACTGCGCAACGGGGCCCTGGCCCTGGCGGGCATGCCGGGCCCGGCAATGCCTGATGAAGCCGCCGAAGAAAAGCCCCTGGTGTTTCTGTCCACCCTGGGCACCACCGAGGCATGCGCCCGGAAGATTCGCCGATCCCTGGAGGAAAAGAACAACGAGGTCGTCATTTTTCACACCGTCGGCTCCGGCGGCAAAGCCATGGAAGAAATGATCCGGGATGAAAATGTATCGGCTTTAGTGGATCTGTCGCTGCATGAAATCGCCGACCACCGCTTCGGCGGCGACTACGATGCCGGCTCCCAACGGGGTACGGCTGCCCTGGATCGACAAATCCCGACCATTCTGGTGCCCGGCAACATCGACTTTCTGATCACCGGCCCGGTGGAAACCGCCCTCAAGCAGTTTCCCGACCGTCCCTACCACGTGCACAACGCGGCCATCACCGTCGTCCGCACGAACCAAAAGGAAATCGAAATTTTGGCGCAATCCGTCGCGCTGCTTTGCAACAATGCCACCGGACCTGTCAAAATCCTGGTTCCCATGAAGGGATTTTCGGCCTTTGATCACGAAGACGGCCCCCTGCACGATCCCGAGGCTCCGGCGAAATTTTTAGCCCGGCTGGAGGAAAGCCTCAACGATGACGCCCGTCTCGAATCTTTGCCGCTCCACATTAACGATGCCGAGTTTGCCGGGGCCGTTATCGACATGTCTTGCCGGATCACTCCTGATATCTGCTAACGGTTGTCAAGTGTTCCGTTACCAGACCGCCTGAAAGGGGCACATGCAGCATACAACGTACCGAATAAATCAAACGTCTTATAATTTCTACAACTAAATGAAAATATACGGTATTCTTGAGGCCTGGGATGATGCCTCAATCAGGGAATAATGGAATCGTGGAATGGTGGAATAGTGGGTTTTTCAAAGGATATGATCCAATTTTAGTTTTATGGTTCCGCCGTCGGCGGTCCATCAATCCAACACTCCAAAATCCCAAAAACCATTTTTCCAATATTCCAGTATTCCAACATTCCAATTGGGCCGAACCCCCTAACCTGTAACATGACAACCGCTATCAGAACGTTACTATGACCAAGGCTCTAAGTTTGAAGGAACCCGCCATGACGAAATTCCAACGTTATCACCTGAAAAATGATATGCTGATCGCCAATTTTCTGGCCAACTTTATCGGCGTATTCTTTGCCAACGCCATATTGTTCATGTCGGAGGGATCTCCTGACAAGCAAATATGGCAACATTCCTTTCCCTTTTGGTTCGATGCGCTCTTTACGCCCTTTGCCTTTGTCTTTGTCGCCGTGATGACCGTGCTTTATGAACAGCCGATCCGGCGCTATCTAGCTTTATCCTTCAAGCAGGCCCCCATCGGCCGGGACTTGGAAGCCACAGCCCGCCGGCGGCTGCTGAATGCGCCTTTTGTGCTCATGGGCCTGGGTTTGAGCATGTGGCTTCTGGCCGCCGCGGTATATCCGCTTATCCACTGGGTCTATGGTTCCGGGGGAATCATGATTCAGCGTTCTTTGTTCAACGCCCTCAGCACGGGTGTTATCACAGTGACCATCGCGTTTTTCCTTTTGGAGCACATTTCACAAAAGCGCCTGGCGCCCCATTTCTTCCCGAATGGCGGCCTGACCACAGTCCCCAAAACCCTGCGCATCCGAATCCGGACTCGTTTGGTGGCGCTTTTGTTTGCCTGCAACCTGATACCGCTGATCAGCATTATGCAGGCCGTGCAAAGAATCACGACTTCCGAGCAGGACTTAAATATCGCTATTCTGAACTTGCGTTCAGCCATTTTTTCCAATTCTTTCATCTTTCTGGGCGTCGGCATCTTTTTGACGATACTGCTCAGCAGGAACCTATCGATACCTTTCAAGGAAATCGTCCAAACCCTGAATTGGGTCAGAAACGGTCGCTTTGATAAAAAGGTCCAGGTAACCACCAACGATGAAATCGGCTACACCGGGGATGTCATCAACGAAATGACCGAAGGGCTCAAGGAGCGTGAACGCATGCAGCACTCCCTGGATCTGGCCATGGAAGTCCAGCAAAATCTGCTTCCCAATACGGATCCCGAACTGCCGGGGCTGGATATAGCCGGCACCAGCATCTATTGTGAAGAAACCGGCGGAGATTATTACGACTATCTGATGACCGGTCAAAACGGCCGCAAAAAGATTTGTGTGGTCGTCGGTGATGTAGCCGACCACGGCATCCCGTCGGCCTTGCTGATGACCACGGCCCGGGCGTTTTTGCGTCAGCGCACCTCCAGATCGGGAGACCTCGATCAGGTGGTCGCCGATGTAAACCTCCAACTCACTCGCGATGTCGAAGACTCCGGGCTGTTTATGACCCTTTTCATAGGTGAGATCGATCGTGACAATCAGGTCATTACCTGGGTCAATGCCGGGCATGATCCTGCCTTGATCTATGACCGTGAAACCGGCCGGTTTGAGGAACTCACCGGGAATTCCCTGCCGCTGGGTGTATCCGCAGAGGCAGCTTATCAGCAACACAGTATGGGGATCGTGCCGGGCCAGATTATCATGATAGGAACCGATGGTATCTGGGAAGCCCTGAATCCAACGGGTGAAATGTTCGGCAAAGAGCGCTTTAGATCTGTTGTCAGGGAGAATGCCGATCGACCGGCAAAAGACATTGTCCGGGCGGTGATCGCAGCGGTCGACCGTTTCAGCCATCCGCTGGAAAAGGCCGATGACATCACTTTGGTGGTGACCAAAGTGGGCGCTCCTCCTGCTGAGCGGGAGGCCTCAGGAAGCCTCCTGGAAGGGGACAGGACCACTGGCATACCGATTTAAATCCGAAATACGAAGCACGAAACACGAAACAAATTCCAATGACATAAATCCCAATGACAAAAATATTGCCCATCCAATAGGCAGTATCGCCATAAGGACGTCGAGCAATTTTACGCAATGCTTGTATCATCTGGCCTTGAGCGTTTTGAACATTTGAACATTCGGATTTGAGATTTGTTTCGAATTTCGATATTCGGGTTTCGTATTTTTGCAAGCCGCATTGGTCTCTCACCGGATCGGTAGAACCTTTGCGCGTCCACCACAGCAAGGGGTAGTTTAATGCCGGAATTAAGGATGGCAATGGGGGATAGTGTCGTGTCCTGCAATTTCCCTATGAAATTCGGCAGTGTGTATTAGAAGCGTATTCGAGTTTTGAAGATTACAGATAGGATCCCACACTAGATGGTCAGCTTGGTCGTCGCGATCATTTGTTCCAGGGCTGAAAGCACCTGCCCTTTTACATTTATGAAATGATTTTGCAGTGCTTTTTGAGCCTTTTCAAGGTCGCGGGCCACCACCGGATCGAAAATATTCTGGTGCTCGGAGCCAACGGGGACCTTTGCGGTCACAAAGAGAAGGCTGCCCCGATATTTGAGATACAGCAAATCGAAGAGATGGCGCAGAGTGTCCAGCTGGATTTTTCTGCCGGAAAGGGATGCCAGGGTCAGGTGGAATTCCCTGTCGTTGATCAGGCTGTCATTGAGGTTGAAGTCCTGAAATGAGGCCGCGTTTTGATCCACAATCCCGCGCAGTTTTTCAATTCCGGTTTCGTCAAGCTTGCTGATGGTTACCGGCAGCAGGGAAAGCTCGATAACCTCGCGAAGTTCATAAATTTCCTGAACCTCCTCGAGGCTGACCGGCTCGGTAAAGTAGCCCCTGTTGGGCTCGTGGCGCACCAGGTTCTGAAATTCGAGGCGTTTTAACGCCTGGATGACGGGGGTGAGGCTCATGCCCAGGCGTTCGGCCAGCTCCCTGTACGAGATTTTCTGGCCGGGGACGATCTCGTTCTGAAAAAGCATCCTGCGAATGCCCTCGTACGCCAATTGAGTATGCCCCGCTTTGCCTCGATTTCTCTGTCGTTTCCCGGTTGCTGCCAAGAGAATTGCCTTTGACTTTTAGGTATTAGTAAGTTTTGATTAAATTATTAGTTATATATTTAACTTTGATTGTCAAGATCTTTATCGAACAAATCGTAGAGACAAATTGGCTTAAAGCCAGATTAAATGTTGTAATAACAATATGTTAAAAAATACTTGACAGACAGCGCCGCTTGGTTTATGACATGTTCATATTTAATTAAATATTTCATCAAATATTAAATCATATTATTGGGTAATATGGCGAGGGGTGAGGAAGGAGGCAGCATGCTTGGTGCCCAGGCCCTGGTGGAGATCCTGATACAGTACGATGTGAAGGTCATCTTCGGCGTACCGGGGGATACCAACATCGCGCTTTACGAAGCATTATACGACTCCGGATCCACCATAAGACACGTCATGGCCAGAGATGAGCGCTCGGCATCTTTCATGGCGGATGCCTATGCCCGCATCTCGCACAAACCGGGGATCTGCGAATGCCCAAGCGGCGCGGGTCCGCTCTATTCCATTCCGGGCGTGGCCGAAGCGAACGCCTCCTCTATCCCCCTGATCCTCTTGACCTCCGACATCCCGCTTGCGGGTGAGGGCAAAAAAACCATCACGGAGCTCGATTGCCAGAAGCTGTTTGAGCCGGTAACCAAATGGTCCAGCCTTCTGAAAGATGTCGAACGCGTGCCTGAAATCATCAGGCGCGCTTTTCGAATTGCAACGACCGGGCGGCCGGGAGCGGTTCATCTCGCCCTGCCTGAAGAAGTCCTCACCGGAGAGTACAAGGGCAGTCGGGCAGAAATTTACGCCGAGCCTGAGTGCCGGCAATATCCGGCCTATCGCACGCGGGGCAGCCGCAAGGCTCTCGAAACCGTGGTGGAATATATAAGGATTGCCAGGAAGCCGGTGGTCATCGCCGGCGGGGGGGCAAAGCACGCCCAGGCCGGCAGCGCGATTGTCTCGCTGGTTGAACGGATTTCGGCGCCGCTTGTCACCACCATCTCCGGCCAGGGAATCATACCCGATGAACATCCGCTGGCCCTGGGGGTTATCGGTGACAACGGTTTTCACCCCCACGCCCACAAAGCACTTGAAGAGGGCGACGTCCTCATCTATATAGGATGTAAAATGGGATCGGTTTCCACCATCAAGTGGACCCTACCCGCCCATGATCCGAAACGAAAAATTATTCAAATCGACCTCGATCCGGAGCTGCTGTCCAACAATCTGCGCAACACACACAGTATAGCGGGAGACGCGCGACTCGTTTTGGAAGATCTGGTTACACTGCTGAAGATGAGCGACATTCTGCGAAGCCCTTCCCCATGGGTGCGGGAACTCAACCGCTTGAGAAGGAAGTTTTGGAGGGATTCCGAGGAGGTGCTCGCAGCGGAGACCATACCGATCAAACCGCAACGCGTTGTTGCGGCGCTCAACAGGCGCATCGAGTCTCCAACCATTGTGATTGCCGATGCCGGTACACCCACACCCTATATTTCGCGCTTTCTGAAGCTCGGCAGCGGATCGACCTTTATTATACCGAGGGCCTACGGCGGACTTGGATATGCGATTCCCGCTGTTGTCGGCGCTCACTTCGCGAATCCGAAAGCGCACCTGATCGGGCTGTTTGGCGACGGCAGCCTGGGAATGTCGGCGGGCGATCTGGAAACCCTGGCCCGCTTAAATATCCCCGCCGTTTTGATCCTGTTCAACAATGCCTGTTTCGGATGGATAAAGGCGCTGCAGGCGCTGCACAGCAAGGAAAAGTTTTATTCCGTCGATTTCCTGCCGGGGGATCCGGTAATGATCGCGCGGGGGTTCGGGATAGAGGCTTGCAGTGTTAAAACGCCCGCTGAACTCGAGGGTGCCCTTGACAGGGCCTTTTCAAAAGGCGGCCCTGTTCTGGTGGATGTTGCCACGGAATCTGAAGTCACCGAGCTGCCCCCGGTTTATTCATGGTGGGAGGCGGCGCGAAAGAACAAGATGCCGCCTGTGCATACATGATCGGCGGCCATACCGCGGGGCGCACTTGGGCGGTTTTATTTTGAGCGTTTAAGATTGATATGGCCGTGCAAAGGCGAAAAAACCGAACACTTTACGAGAGTGTTTTGTATTTGGTGTTTGGTGTTTATCGACATAGATGCTCGACATGACATAGGCAAGGTGGTTCCAAATACCAACCCGAATCACCAAACACATGATGATTTCGGCTTGGTACGAATTCATCAGCATTAATTTTCCTATATACCACTAACCGGCGAACCCGGCCCCAGAGGCACTTGAAAACATGAATATTATTGTTGTTGGCGGAGGATGGGCAGGCTGCGCAGCGGCGCTCTCGGCTGCAAAGCAGGGCGCTGCGGTTACCCTGCTCGAAAGAACGGACATGCTGCTCGGTACAGGTCTTGTGGGCGGCATCATGCGGAACAACGGCCGCTACACGGCTACGGAAGAGATGATTGCCATGTCCGGCGGTGACATCTTCAAGGTGATTGACGCCAATGCCCTTCACAAGGGCATCGAGTTCCCCGGACATCGGCATGCGTCGATTTACAATGTGGCCACAATGGAGCCCCTGATTCGCCGGTTTCTGACCGACAAAGGGATTGAAATCCGCTTGTCGACACGTGTTTCCGATGTTGAAATGGCAGGCACCCGCATCACGGCGGTCGTCGGTGGCAAAAATAAAGAAAAGATAACGCTCCAGGGCGACGCCTTTATCGACTCCACCGGCACGGCAGGCCCGCCTGCGAACTGCAACAAACACGGCAACGGGTGTGTCATGTGTGTGCTGCGCTGCCATTCGTTCGGCGGCAGGGTAAGTCTTGCGGCCAAAGCGGGTGTTACGGAAATGATCGGCCAAAAAGGGAATCAATCCGGTGCCTTTAGCGGCTCGTGCAAGCTGCACAAGGAATCCCTGGACCCGCGAATCGTCACGCAGCTCAACACCCGGGGCGTTGCCGTCATTCCGCTGCCGGAATCAAAGCAACTAAGGGGTAAGCTCTGGATAAAGGCCTGCCAACAGTATGCCCTGGCGGATTTCGAGGAGAACATCGTTCTGCTGGACAGCGGCCACGCAAAAATGATGAGCCCGTTTTTCCCTCTGGATGCCTTAAGGGAAATCCCCGGTTTCGAGAATGCCCGCTATGAAGATCCCTATTCCGGCGGGATCGGCAATTCGGTCCGCTATTTCGGAATGTCGCCGCGCGACGACACTTTCAAGGTGGAAGGCATCGACAATCTTTTTTGCGCCGGCGAAAAGGCCGGTCTGCTCGTGGGCCATACCGAAGCAATCTGCACCGGCACCCTGGCCGGATATAATGCCGTCAGGTGCGTCAAAAGAGAAAATCCGCTCGTTCTTCCTGCCTCACTTGCCATCGGGGACGCGGTTCGGTATGTCAGAGAGCAGATGACCGTACACAACGATTTGGGGCAAAAAATAACATTCTCGGGATCGAATTATTTTGAACGCATGAAAACGAAAAAGCTCTATACCACCGACGTGAAGGAGATTGAAAAAAGAGTGGATGCCGCAGGGCTTGGGGGCGTGTTGGCAGGCACCTGAGCAGAAGCTGCCTCAAGAATAGCTTATAAAATGCGGGCAGTAGGCAATCGTCAACTAGCATCCTTGAAGCCAGTAAATCCCAAGCACCAAATAACAAATAGCAAACAATACCCAAATTTCAATATTCAATGACCCAAACAACCACATTTGTCGGATCAGGATACTGGAATAATTCAGCTGCCATTAAGGCTGGACCGAATTTATTCAATGCGTCCGATACCTCTGATCTACTGCATGCGGTGATCTGTTTGGGATTTGAATATTGTTAATTGGTATTTATTTGTGATTTAGGATTTGTAATTCGGGATTTAAAGTGTTGAATTTTGTAGATGGAACAGCTTTAACATCAATATCGATTTTTGTAATTTACATTTAGGATCCAACACCAGACGGTTTTCAAGCAACTCGAGATAAAAGGAGGGCAAAATGAAAAGGATCGCTACAAAATTTCTAACGGTATTATTGCTGGGATGTGCGCTGGCCATTCCGGTCGATGCCGCTGGGTCCGATGTCACCATCGCACTGGGTTCCGAGCCGACCACGCTTGATCCGCAGCTGCGTGAAGATGGGGGTGAACGCGCGGTAAACGACAATATTTACGAGACGCTGATGTCGCGGACTCCCCAGGGCAAACTGATACCGGGTCTTGCCGCAGCCACGCCCAAGCTGGTCAGCCCGGACAAATGGGAGGTAAAGATTCGTCCCGGCATCAAATTCCATGACGGATCCCCGCTCAACGCCGATGCCGTGGTCTTCAGTATCATGCGGATTATAAACCCGAAGTTCAATTCCGAACAAATTTCCTTTTTCAACACGATCAAGAAAGCCGAGAAGGCGGGTGACCTTACGGCCCATATATACACGGATGGGCCCGATCCGATCCTGCCCTCCCGACTTTACTGGATGAAGATCGTTCCCCCCTCCCAGGCCGACAGCGCGAAATTCGCGCAAAAACCCATCGGCACCGGCCCGTACAAGTTCGTTTCCTGGGACCGCGGAACGCGCATTACGTTGGAGGTCAATGACCAGTACTGGGGAGAAAAACCCGAGATTACAAAAGTCAACTACCGGTTTGTTGAAGAACCCGGCACTCGGCTGGCCGGTCTGATGGCAGGTGAGTACGACGTGATTACAAACCTGCTCCCGGAATTTACCCAGCAGGTGCCCCAGGCCATCAACATCCAGGGCCTCGAGCATCCGATCATTATTCTCAACGCGGACGGGGGACCCACCAAGGATGTGCGCGTGCGGCAGGCGCTTAACTACGCAGTGGACAAAAACGCCCTTGCCGAAGGACTTTTTGAAGGCTATGCCAAGGTTGCCCAGGGCCAGCTGCTGAGCCCCTCCTTTTTCGGATTCAACAAAGAGATAACGGCCTACCCCTATGACCCGGAAAAAGCCAGAGCGCTGCTCAAAGAAGCCGGGGCCCTGGGGCAAACGGTCGAACTCATCGGCACCTCCGGCCGCTGGTTGAAAGACCGCGAACTGGTCGAGTCCGTGGCCGCTTTTTGGGAACAGGCCGGTGTAAAAGTCAAGGTGAGAATTTTCGAGTTCAATGAATACCTCAACCGCCTGTTCGACCGCAAAACCCGCGGGGACGCCATATTCGTTGTCAGCTCCAACGAACTGCTCGATGCGGACAAGAGCTTTTCGGCCTACTACAAGACAGGCGGTATCGGCAGCTCCAATTCGGATGCGGACCTTGCCGGCCTGATCGATAAGGCCAGAGGTGAAACCATTGTCACCATGCGCGCCGCCCTTTATCACCAGGCGGTAAAGCGGGCCTACGACCGGGCCTATTTTACATGGCTGCTGAACATCGAAGATATTTATGGGGTCAGCAAGCGGATCGAATGGGCCGCCCGCGTAGATGCGAAAATCCTTGTCAGTGAAATGAAAGTAAAAAAGTAGCCGGCCGGGATCAACTTCCGACATGAAAGGTCCGGGTTTTCATCGAGACCCGGACCGCCACAAACGATAGGCACCAGATGGGTCGATACCTTCTCAAACGCTTTGTTCACGGACTGGTCGTTATATTCGGCGTGACCGTTATCGTCTTTGTCGTCACCCGCATGGTCGGTGACCCGGTGCAGGTCATGCTGCCGTTGGAAGCCACCATTGAGCAGCGGCAGGCCTTCGAAAAGCAGCTGGGGCTGGATCGGCCTATCTATGTCCAGTTCGGTGATTTTCTGCGTGACATCGCCAGGCTTGATTTCGGCGATTCCCTGTGGCAGCATCGGCCGGCCATGGAGATCGTTTTCGAAAAATTCCCCCGGACACTGGCGCTGACTGCTGTGGGGATCGGCCTGGCGTTTTTGCTTGCGGTCCCCCTGGGCATTATTGCGGCGCTTAGGCCGGGTGCCGTTTCGGACCGCGGCACCGTCTTTGCGATCCTGATCGGGCTGTCTATTCCGCAGTTCTGGCTCGGTCTGCTGCTCATCATGGTTTTTGCCGTACACCTTCGCTGGCTGCCCACTTCCGGAAGCGACACTCCTTATCATATTATTCTTCCCGCCCTGGCCATGGGCCTGCCCGCTCTGGCCCGGCTGGTAATGATCGTACGGTCGTCCATGATCGACGAACTGAACGCTCAATACGTCAAAACCGGATTCGCCAAGGGCATCCCTTATCTGCGGGTGGTGGGGGTGCACGCGCTCCGAAACGCATCGCTGCCGGTCGTCACGCTTTGCGGGTGGGAGATTATTCGCGCCATCGCCGGCTATTCCGTGGTGGTGGAAACCGTTTTTGCATGGCCGGGACTGGGGCACGCAGCGATTCAGGCCATCGAGCGTGAAGACCTCGTCCTGCTGCAGGCCATCGTTTTTACGGTGGCCATTACCGTAGTTCTGATCAACTTGTTTATGGATTTTATCTATACGCTCATCGATCCAAGACTAAAGCTTTCATAATATGACCACATTGGAAAACAGCGAGGGAATATTGGGCGGGCGCCAGCTTGGGTGGCTGAAGACCCTCCAGGGCCTGTCCCAGGAACTCTGGCGAGACAAGGCCGGTTTTATCGGGGTTGTGGTCATCGTCGGTCTGATCGTCATGGCGCTGGCAGCCCCTGTGATCGCCCCCCACGATCCCACGGCCCAGGATCTGCGTTCCCGTCTCAAACCGCCGGTTTGGTCCGAAAAAGGCACCTGGAAGCATCTGTTGGGAACCGATCACCTCGGCAGGGATGTCCTCTCGAGGGTAATTTACGGCTCGCGGGTTTCTCTACTGGTCGGTGCGGCGGTTGTCTTTATCGCCGGTTCCTTCGGCATCATCATGGGACTGCTGGCGGGTTACCGCGGCGGCCGCATGGACAGTTTTGTCATGCGCTGGATCGATACCCAGGTGGCCTTTCCCGGCCTCCTCCTGGCCCTTATCATACTGGCGGTCATCGGGCCGAGTATGTTCACTGTAATCGTCGTACTGTCCCTGAACGGTTGGATGGTCTATGGCCGCATGACCCGGGGCGCGGTGCTCTCGGTCAAGCAGACCACCTACGTGGAGGCGGCTGAAATCGTCGGCTGCGGGGGGTGGCGCGTCATTTTCAGGCACATTCTACCCAACCTGGCATCGCCGCTGCTGACCTTGTCCATCCTCGAATTTGCCAGGATCGTGCTGGCCGAAGCCGCCCTTTCCTTTCTCGGGCTGGGCATTCAGCCGCCGGCGACATCCTGGGGACTCGATGTGGCCACGGGAAAAGACTACATTTTCCGCGCCTGGTGGCTGGTGACGATGCCGGGCATTGCCATTTCGATAACGGTGCTCGCGATCAATCTCGTTGCCAGCTGGATGCGGCTGATCTCGGATCCCCAGGAACGGGAAAAGCAATTTGCCCGCCAAATGCTGATTCGCAAGCGCAAAGCAAAACCGTCACGGGAGGTGACGGCCAATGAGTGAGACCAGCAGCCAATATCTTCTCGAAATAGATAACCTGGAAGTCAATTTTGTCACCAGAAGCGGCGTCGTGCAGGGCGCCCGGGGTGTAAATCTTCACGTGGGCTATGGCGAAACCCTTGGGCTGGTGGGTGAATCCGGTTCGGGCAAGAGCGTCACCGTGCAAGCAGCCATGGGTTTGATCAACATCCCGGGGGAAATTGTCGGGGGAGACATCCGCTGGAAGGGCCGGTCGTTTTTCGGACCGGGAGGAAATGATTTTCTGAACCGGGTCCGTGGGAAGGAAATCTCCATGATCTTCCAGGATCCCATGACTTCCCTCAACCCGGTTTTCACTATCGGGACCCAGATATGTGAAGTGATCCGTCACCACCTGAAGATGGGAAAAAACCAGGCGATTGCACGGGCAGTCGAGTTGCTGCAACTGGTGGATATCAGTGCGCCGGAAAGAAGGCTGAAGCAATATCCCCATGAGCTTTCCGGCGGTATGCGTCAGCGGGTGATGATCGCGATGGCGCTGGCCTGCGAGCCGGAATTGCTGATCGCCGACGAACCCACCACCGCGCTCGATGTCACTATCCAGGCCCAGATACTCGAATTGATTGCCGACTTGCAGGACCGTCTCAACCTGTCGGTAATCATGATTACCCATGATCTGGGGGTCATTGCCCAACTATGTCACCGGGTGGCGGTTATGTACGCCGGAAAAATCGTGGAAACCGGTGAAGTCGAGGATCTCTTCTACAGCCCCGTACATCCCTATACCCGCGGATTGCAGAGTGCCACACCCCGTCCGGACGAGGTGACGGAAAGAATGGTGGCCATCGAAGGGGTGCCTCCTGATCTCATTTCACCGCCCCCCGGATGCGCATTCGTCCCCCGCTGCCCGCAATCCGGAGCAGCCTGCAGCAAACAGCCCGAATCCGAACTTCTGGGTGACCGCAGGCAGGTGGCCTGCTGGTGTGCGATGGAACGCTACAACCGGTCGGACGGGAACTTCTAAGGGAAAGTCTTCGAACCTATGGCGATGGATCAGACGGGAAATACCGACATTCACGCAGCAGCGAGCAGCGACCCGCTCGTGAAAGTGGCAGGCTTGACCGTTCATTTCGACGGCGGGCGCAGCGGCTTCTGGGGGCAGAAAAAGCTCGTCGTTCACGCGGTGGAAGATGTTTCCTTCGATATCCTTCCCGGCGAGACCCTCGGCCTTGTAGGGGAATCCGGCTCCGGCAAGAGCACCACGGGGCGCGCAATTTTAAGACGGGTGCCGGTGGTTGAAGGCAGGATTTTTTTCCAGCGCAAAGACATTACCGACGCCAAAGGTGAAGAGTTGCGGCTCTTGCGCCGGCATATGCAGATGGTTTTTCAGGACCCCTATGCAAGCCTCAATCCCCGCATGCGTATCGTGGACATCGTCGCCGAACCGCTGCTCGTTCATGGATTGTTCAGGAATCTAAAGGAGGCACTCGACAGAGTCACAGACCTTCTGGGCCTGGTGGGCCTTCCTCCGGATGCGGCGGGCCGCTATCCCCACGCTTTCAGCGGCGGCCAGCGCCAGCGGGTCGGTATCGCCAGGGCGCTGACCCTCAATCCGGAGTTCATCATCGCGGACGAGCCGGTCTCCGCCCTGGACGTCTCCATCCGCGCCCAGGTCGTCAACCTGATGCAGGATCTGCAGCAGGAACTCGGGCTTACCTATTTGTTCATCGCCCACGATCTGGCCGTCGTCCGCCACATATCACATCGCATTGCAATCATGTATGCGGGCAAAATCGTCGAAATCGCGACCCGCGACGCCATTTACGAAGCCCCGATTCACCCTTACACCGAAGCACTGCTGTCGGCCGTGCCGGTGCCGGACCCTAAAATACAGAAGGCACGGACGCGGATTGCCTACAGCGGTGAGCCCCCCAACCCGCTGAACCCGCCGACCGGATGCAGGTTTCAGACCCGTTGTCCTTACACAACGCAGGAATGTCGGCAAGTCGAACCTGCCCTCGAAGAACGCCGCCCCGGACATTGGGCCGCGTGCTGGAATAGATAATCGCCATGCTTGCGCTCTGGGTGAATTCGAGGCCTGATGATGACCGGTAGCACGCTCGAAAATACCACGCTTCGCACGGGACTCGGCGTCATACTATTCATCACCTCTCTTTTTTATTTGAACATGCTGTCCAGGCTCGGTCTGGCAGCGCTCCTGCCGAACATCGAAAATGAGCTTTCCCTGGCACATGCCGAGGCAGGGGGGTTGTATCTGTTTGTGTCTTTGGGCTACAGCATCGGTCTTTTCGGCTCCACCTTCCTGTCTGCCAGAATCTGCCATCAGCGCATGATTACGATATCTTCTCTCGCGGTGGGCGGCGCTCTGCTGGCCTTTTCTCTGGGGGAAAGTCTGGCGGGTCTGCGTGCGGCGCTTACGGTGCTCGGCATCGCCGGCGGACTGTACCTGCCATCCGGTGTGTCGACCATTACCTCGGTGGTGACCGAAAAAGATTGGGGCAAAGCACTTTCCATTCATCAGCTTGCGCCGAATCTGGCCTACGTTACAGCCCCCCTGGTGGCCGACGTGATCATGATATGGTTCTCCTGGCGACACGTGACAGCCTGCTACGGCCTGGCCTCTCTTATCCTCGGGATCTTATTCAGCCGCAGACGTGATGCCGGGAATTTCTGCAGCGTAACACCCAGCAAAGCGCTCATCTATCAATTGTTGAACGACCGGGGACTGTGGGTATTGATTCTATTTTTCAGTCTCGCCCTCGGTTTGAACCAGGGGATTTTTCTGATGATGCCCCTTTATCTGACTGCGGAAAGGGGCATGGCGCAGAGTCTGGCAAACCACTTGCTGGGGCTTTCCCGAATCGCTGCTTTCGGTGCCCCCCTGGTTACCGGGTGGATTAGTGATGCCTACGGTTTGAAAAAAACCCTTTACTTCGTCGTTCTGGCCTGCAGTGCGGCTATCTTTTTTAAGGCCCTTGCTCCGGGAGGATGGATCGGCCCCGCCCTGTTTTTCCAGGCTGTCACGGCCGTATGCATACTTCCTTTAGGCTTTGCGGCCTTGTCCAGAATTACCACGCCTGAAAACAGAAATGTTGCCGTCGCCCTCACCATTCCCCTGGCACATTTTATCGGCGCCGGGATCGTTCCCACCGCAATCGGATTCGCCGGGGACTTGGGGAACTTCAACTGGGGCCTTTATCTTTTGGGCGGGTTGACGCTTCTGGGTCTCTTTCTTCTGCGGTACCTTAAAATAAAATGATCAGGTCATTCTGACGCTTTTCTCCGCTGCGCCAGTATTTTAGCCATCAGCGCCCCGATTCCCATGGGATCGATATCTTCCGCTCTCAATTTCCTCAAAGTCTCCACAAAGGCTTTAGCAGGCGGGGAAAGAGGTTGGTCGGCTAAATAGGCGATGCTGACATCCAGATATATGTGGGGATTTTTGAGAGGCACCTGGGCCAATTTTTTCTCTCTCAGCTCCAGGGCGACCGCCTCCTTGACGACAATGGAAATGCCGTCCCCGCGCTGAACCAGCTGTTTAATGAACTCCGTGTTGCTGGTCTCCATCAGAATATCCGGTTCGCAATTGGCCTTGGCAAAGGAATGCTCCACCAGTTTACGCGTACCCGACCCGATTTCCTTCATAATGAACGGTTCCCGGGCCAGTTCTTTGAAGGACACTGATTTTTTGCGGACAAGGGGATGGCCGGGTGCCACAATGACGGCCATCTCCTCTTTGCTGAACGGCGAAAAAACAACCCCGGGAAGATCGGCAGCCTTGGCAATCACGGCCACCTCGTTTTTAAATTCGAGCAGGCTGTAGATCATGTCCAGCGAGCTGCCTTCGTCCAACTGGATCTTGATGTCGGGGTAGTTATCGTGGAAAGTCGTCAGCATCAGCGGCATAAAATAGCGGGCGTAGGCCTTGGTGGTGCCCAGGCGAAGAACGCCGAGCTTGAGCTCACGCATATTTTCGATAACACTTTCAATTTCGCGCTCATATTTGAATATCTTTTCCGCATGGCCGAACAGTTCACGGCCCTCATCGGTTAAAACGAGATTGCGCCCTTTTTTTTAAATAGTTTCAGCTGGCAATACTCTTCAAAGGCCTTCATCTGCGCTGTCACCGCCGGCTGGGTAATGAACAGCTCACCGGCGGCAGCCGTGAAATTCAAGTTCCTGGCAGCATGATAGAAGACGCGCAGTTGATTCAAGTTGAGCATGGTAACTCCAGAGTTCAGAAGACGGAGGACAGAAGACAGAATTCAGATGACCCGTCTTCGCCTGACGGCTACGACGCGGCACGCCGAAATCAGATGACTGAAGACAGATGACCCTGCTTCGCCTTCCAGGCTACGCAGGGCAAGCAGGTGTCGGGTGTCGGGTGTCAGGACTCATCAGGCAGATCTCAGCTTTAGTCGGAAGGACTCTAAATTTCTTCCTTCCCAAGATTTACCTCTCATTAGCCCTACGCCCAATGCCGTGCGCCGAAAGCCATTCCCGTCGTCCCCCAATATGCCTCCAACCTCTAACCTCAATCCTCCCAAACTATACCTTAAACCTTACACCTTATACCGTATACCCTATACCTTTCTTTTGCCGTGCGCCGAACGCCGAAAGCCGAAAGCCAAAGGCCGTTTCTCGCCGTGCACCGAAAGTCGAAGGCCAAATGCCGATTTCTTCTGGCATCAGGCATCCGGTATCTGGTAACTGGTATCTGGTATCCGGTATCCGGCATCCGGTACCCGTCATCGAGTATCCAGCAACCAGTAACCAGTAACCAGTGACCAGTATCGCTCCCTTCCCTAAGTAAAATTTATACATGAACCTAATCCATAAGCTGAGCTTATGGATAACATAAATATAATTAAATTGACAGTTTTAATTTAATTATTCATAAAAAACTGAACACAATTTCGCCATCCATGGATCAAAGAAGTGCGCACTTTCTGATTTGAAGTTGTGACCGGTGCTTTGTGATCTGTCTTTCTCTTCCAGGTTTGACCAGCGCAATCAAACATCTTTATTCAAGCCGTTCAAGGCTTTTCAGTGATATCCTTGTTATCTCACACCGCAAAGGAGGACGACAATGACAGACAACAAAAGTAGATTTCCGGATCCTCACGAGTTTGAAGTCCCCCCGGAGCTTGAAGGCTGGGAGGAAATGTACCCAACCCATCACCTGTTTTCTCAGGATCGCGCCGATTGGGAAAAAGCCCAATTCTGGTATCAGGACAAAATCCACGCCCCGGAACCATTGCCGCCTCTTGATTTGATCTTTCAGGAAGCCTGGCAGATATCGCTGTCGCAGTATACGACCCGCGTATTTTGCATCCCCCCGGCCCAGGGGATCGCCCAGCGGCTGGTGGGCTGCTACCTGTATATTTGCGCCATTGCACCCCCACCGGAAGAAATAATCGGTGAAAAAGCCGGGCATTTCGAAAAACGCGTCTTCTATGTCTTCGAGCACTACGATGAGCTGTGGGACAAGTGGCTGACAAAATTCAAGGCGCTGGGAAATGAAATGGACGCGGTCAAGGTCCCGTCTGAACTGCCCAAATTCGTGGACGATGCCAAGGTTCTGCCCGCCCCCACCGGCTCCTATGAAAGCTACGACCTCATCGAGGCCTTCGACAAGCTGGTCAACAACATGTTCAAAGGCTGGCAGTATCATTTTGAGATGCTCAACCTGACCTATCTGGCCTATCTGATGTTCGCGGATGTGGCCCGCAAGCTTTTCCCCGGCATCAGCGAAAGTGCTATCGGCAAAATGGTTGCCGGGGCCTATGTCTCCATGTTCAAACCGGAGGAGGAGCTCTGCAGACTGGCGCGTCTGGCGGTATCTTCCGATGGTGTCGGTGATATCCTCACCAGCGATAAATCCGCCGCCGACAAGGTCGCAGAGCTCGAACAGTCCGACGCCGGCAAAAACTGGCTGGCCGAATATGAAAAGTCAAGCGATCCGTGGTTCTACGTGTCCTGCGGCAGCGGCTGGTACAACCATGAGGGCAGCTGGCTGACGGATCTGGATATACCGTACAGCTATCGGCCGGCTGTTGAGCCGCGAGAATCGCAGGCATGGGAAGAAAATGTTTTTTATTTTCTTTTCATGCCGAGAATCGCAGTCGGCTCTAACGCATTTGATAGGCGGAGCGTGAGCGGAGCCTGTCAAGTGGGTTAGAGCGAAGCTCGACAGCCGGCCGATAGGCGGATGGCCGAAGGCCAAGCGAGCTTTAGCTCGCGGTCCGCCTATCTTAAAGGTTATGTGGAAAGGCTGCAAAAAGGTGAAACCATCGAGCGCTCCCTGGATGAGATCGAGAAGGAACGCGATGAAATTGTCGCCGAGTACCGCAAGATGATCCAAACCGACGACGACCGCAAGGCCTTTGACGATGCCTACAACACCATTCGGACCATCTATCGCTATGCCGAGGATCATCTCTTCTGGGTCGAGCACTGGTTTCATACCATCTGGTACAAGAAAATCAGAGAAATCGGCACGGTCCTGGTAGACAACGGAATGGTCAATGAAGTGGACGACATCTTCATGTTCAACCGTTACGAGATTCCGGAACTTTTGACTGAAGTCGCAACCGCCTGGGCCCTGGGTGTCGATATACCTACCAGGGGCGACTATTACAAAGCCAAAGTGGCCAAACGCCGCAAAATCCTCGACGCTGCCGCCCAATGGAACCCGACGCCGGCATTGGGAGTCCCGCCCGAAGAAGTGGCCGAGCCTTTTACCATCATGCTCTGGGGTATTACCACCGACAAGGTCAAGGAATGGCTCAAGGGTGTGGATGCGACAGCCGGCGCCGATGTCTCCGAGATCAAGGGATTTGCGTCATCGGCCGGAGTGGTTGAAGGCCCCGCGCGAGTGCTGAAAATGCTCAAGGACATTACGAAGCTGCAGCCTGGCGAAATTCTGGTGTGCCCCTCGACCAATCCGTCGTGGGCCCCTGTTTTCACCAACATCAAGGCTGCCGTAACCGATATCGGCGGATTGACCAGCCATGCGGCAATTGTCTGCCGTGAATATGGCGTACCTTCGGTAACCGGCTGCGGTGTCGCGACTGCGGCTATCAAGACCGGAGACATTCTCAAGGTCGACGGTGACACCGGTGTGGTTACGGTTGTCCAAAGGGCAGGTTAGGGTTTCGCTGCCTAGTTGCTTGTTTGATCAGTTGATTAGTTGTGCGCCATCACTATTTCAGCTGATTCGACGCAATATAGAATCGGTAAACATTCGAACCAAGTTAATCTTCGTTCCCGGGCTTCTTCCCCGTCGTGGTAAAGAGCCCGGGAAGAAGACAACCTGCTAATCGCAGTTGCAGCATCCTTTAGCATTTGCGGGAGAAAAACAATGGATTTAATCCTGGATTTTCGCATGCTAAATAAGAATTCTCTGGCTCTGGTCGGGGGCAAAAATGCCAGTCTGGGCGAGATGATCAATGCCGGCATCCGGGTGCCGCCAGGGTTTGCCGTCACCACCAACAGCTATGCCATATTTATGGACCAAGCCGGGATAAATGAAACCATTTTCAGCCTCCTGGCAGATCTGGATCCCGATGATATCGACGCCCTCAACCAGGCTGCCGATAAGGTCCAGGATATGATCAAAACGGCCGAGATTCCCGGGGATGTTCAAAAAACCATCGGCGACGGATACTCTCAGCTGTGTGAGGAATGCAGTGTGAATGATCTGCCGGTAGCGGTAAGATCCAGCGCAACGGCCGAAGACCTGCCCACAGCGAGCTTTGCCGGTCAGCAGGACACCTATCTGTGGATGAAGGGACAGGACCGCGTAATTGAAAGTGTCCGCAAGTGCTGGGCAAGTCTTTACACACCGCGGGCCATCAGCTACCGCGTCAAAAACGACTTTCCCCATGAAAAGGTGCTGATCAGTGTCGGTGTCCAAAAAATGGTAAACTCAAGGGCGGCAGGCGTGATGTTCACTCTGAATCCCACCGACGGGGACATTTCCAAAGTCGTCATTGAGGGCAGTTGGGGCCTGGGGGAAACGGTGGTTTCCGGATCCGTAAATCCGGACAAATTTGTCGTAGACAAGGTCACGGGCGAAATCAACGAACGCACCATCTCTACCAAACACATCGAGTGCATCTTTGATGTGCAAAAGGGCGAGACCATCGACGCCGACGTGGCCGAAGACTTGCAGGGCATCTGCTGTCTCGAAGACCAGGAAATAAAAGAACTTGTCAGAACGGCCAAAACCATCGAAACCCACTATGGGCGCGCCATGGATATCGAGTGGGCCATCGACAAGGATTTTGAATTTCCGGAAAACATTTTTATCGTTCAGGCTCGCCCGGAGACTGTCTGGAGCCAGCGAAAAATCGAATCGAAACTCGGCAAGAAGACCGGCTATCAACTGCTGATGGAGCAGGCCATGAAACGGATCAAGCTGCCGGAATAGGAACGGTATAAGGTGTAGGGTTTAAGGTTTGAGGCTTGAGGCTTGTAGTGGAGTGCCTGGAATGGCTTTCGGCGCAAGGTTCTGTTCCCGAAGGCCGTGCGCCGAACACCGAATGCCATGTTCGTGCCAGCGCCATTTGCCTCCAACCTCAGACCTTAAGCCGTATACCCTGTACCCTAAACTTTACACCTTATACCATTTGCTAGTTTCTTTGGTTATGTATATTCGCACTTAATTTCGAGGAGCATCTAATTTTAACCCAACCAAATTAAGAGAGGAGAAACGTATCAAAATGAAAGACATGAGAGATTTTGTTAACCAAGGAGAAGAAGTTGGCTTGTGTAAACGGATTTCCGCAGAAGTTGATTGGAACCTGGAGCTGTCCCATATTGCCAAACTGAACGAAGAAGCCGGCGGCCCGGCCCTGCTTTTTGAAAATGTCAAAGATTACGACACCCCTGTTCTGACCAGTGCCTGTACCACGGTGGAGCGCTGCGCCTTCATCATGGGGCAGCCGCTGGATGCGAGTCTGACCGATTTGTATAATGCATGGGCCAAGCTTGGCGAAAACCTGGTTCCGCCCAAAGAGGTGGAGGCCTCCGCCGCACCCTGCAAGGAAAACGTTCTGACGGGAGACGATATCGATCTATTCAAATTCCCGGTCCCCCAGTGGTATCCGCTGGACGGCGGACGTTATATCGGTACCGCGCATTTCATCATCACCAAAGATCCGGAAAGCGGTTGGATAAACCTGGGCACCTACCGCAGCCAGCTGCTGGGCAAAGACAAGATCGGCACCCAGTTCATCAAGGGGAAACATGCCGATATCATGCTGAAAAAATATCAAGCCATGGGAAAACCGATGCCCTGCGCCTCGGTTATCGGGTGCGATCCGCTGCTGTTCATCCTCGGTGCCGCCCGTGTTTCGGCCTTCGTAAGTGAATTCGATGTGGGTGGCGCCATCCGCGGAGAACCGGTGGAAGTGGTTAAATGCGAAACCTCCGATTTGATTGTACCCGCCCATGCCGAGATCATCATTGAAGGGGAATGCGATGCTGATAAGTTTATGGAAGAAGGGCCTTTCGGAGAATATACCGGCTATTATTCGGGTGTCGGCACCGATCCACGCAACTTCATTGATGTGAAATGCGTTACCCACCGCAACAATCCGATCCTCTGGGGCACCACCGTGGGCCGGGCCGTCACCGACACCCACATGACCATGGCGCTCTCCTACGGCGCAACCTTGTGGCAGCAGCTCAACGACATGAAAATCCCCGGTTTGAAGGCGGTCTACTGCCCGCCGGAAGGCTCCGGGCGTTTTCTGGCCATCATCTCCATGAAGCAGATGTATCCCGGTCATGCCGACCAGGTGCTGACCACCGCCATTTCGACGGAGATGGGTGCCTACGGTCTCAAGACCGTCATCGTGGTCGATGAGGATATCGATCCCTGGGATATCCCCCGGGTCATGTATGCCCTTAGCTTCCGGTTCCAGCCCAACCGCTCCCAGGTCATCAAACGCGGCCGCTCCACACCCCTGGATCCTTCGCTGCCCATCGAGGCCAGGGAAATTACCGGCAGACTGCTGTTGGATGCCACCATCCCCTATGACTGGAAAAAGAAACCGATTCCCATCGAACTGGACGCGGAGATGGTTCAAAGAGTCAGAGGCCGATGGGATGAACTCGGATTGAGCAAGGTCGTCTGCTAATCGCTTGCAGCTCATAGCTGATAGCTCATAGCGCCCTGCTGTGAGCTGTCAGCTCTCCAAGCCCGATCTCTGAGTTATGTGAGCCCATAAATCCATCAACCCACCGTCTTAAAACTATCAGCTTACAGCGATGAGCTATGAGCTGACCTCAGGAGGAGCAGGATGGCTATTGTTGCAGTTGGTATGCTGGATGAAAGAGAAGAAGGACTGCGGCTAATAAAGGATCAAATCGAAAAACGCGGGCATCAGCCCCTGCTGATCGATATCAGCATCGGCACCGGCGCAATCGAATCCTCTTTGACGCCGGACATCGACAATAACACCCTGGCCGCCGAGGGCGGGACGACGATTGAAGCGGTACGGCAGATGCTCGCCAAGGAAAGGGACCAGGCCACCGCGGTGATGGCAGACGGTCTGGGGAAATCTCTACAGAGACTTCACGCCGAGGGAAAATTGCAGGGCATCATTGCCGTAGGAGGCATGACCGGTACGTTTATTTCCCTTTCAGCCATGAAATTGCTGCCGTTTGGTGTTCCCAAACTTCTGATCTCAAGCGTGGCCGCGATGCCGGCCTACGCCAAGAAACTTGCCGAGTATTTCGGTGTGCGGGATATCACGGTAATGCACAGCGTGGTGGACACCGTTGGATTGAATCCCCTTGTGCGACGCTTGATGATCAATGGTGCCAGTGCCATCTGCGGCATGGCTGAGGCGGAAGCGCCCGAAGTGAAGGACGAAAAGCCTTCCATCGCACTGACCGAATTTGGCTTCTGCGATAAGGGCGCTCACTACGTGCGGGATCTGCTGGAAAAAGATTTTGACCTTATTTCCTTTCATGCCACCGGCATCGGAGAAAAGGCGGCCATGGATCTGGTTGGCCAGAATCTATTCGAGGCGTTTGTCGATCTGGTGCCGGCCGGTTTCAGCGAGTATCTGCTGGGCGGCAACCGCAACGCCGGACCGGACCGGCTCGAGGCGGGAATCAACCACGGCAAGCCGTATATCCTCACACCCTGCGGCTTTGATATGATCAGCTGCGGCCCTATTCAGCGAAGGGACGACGGAGACCCTCTGTGGGTCTCAAGGAAGCTGGCCGACAGAAAGCTTTTGCTCCAGGATGCCATTCGGGTTCAAGCCAGAACCAGCGCCGAAGAGATGCAGACGATCGCACAAGAGGTGGCCGGCAGGCTGAACCGCAGTCAAAACAAAAAATTGATCAAATTCATCTTACCCACCAGGGGCTTTTCCTCGCTGAGTGTCGAGGGCGGCGCCTTGCATGAGCCGGAGTCCGATCGGGCCTTTGTTGATGCCTTGAAACAATATCTCGATGACGACATCGGCATCCAGGAGGTAGATGCCGACATCAATACCCCCGAATTTGCCCGCGCCGTGGTGGACGCGCTGAACCAGGCATTGGCTGATTGAGCCAGTGCTCGGATATTATATGAAAGTTTAATTAAAAGTCTCGCAGAGCCCGCTGAGCGCACAGAGCTATTTTTATTCTTCTCTGAAATCTCTGCGGACTCTGTGAGAGGTAAATTGGCTTGAGCTTTACCTTTTTCGCCGCAGGCGATTGAGCCTTGTCGCTCTCTTCCGCAGAGCGACAAAAAAGAATATCACGTAAATCCTGTAGATCCTGTCTAATTTATTTTTGGAATTGAATCCATTCCTTTAACAGTACCTATTCACTAGCTCAAACTGTCGAAAATTCAAATTTCGATATCAATTAGAGGGTAATCTCGGGGATTATCTGAAGTCGAAGGAAGGAAAAAGGGAGATCTCCACACTAAGGCAGAGACCTCCCTGGCAATCTAATTTGCGGCTTAAGGCTGAATGCTGCAGCTTATATTTGGGCTTGTAGGTCGGACGCTTGTTTGCCGGCATCAGAGACGCGTTTGGCAGCCTGGCGGCTTTTCCTGATGGCCACATCACCGGCTTCAAGAAATTCAACGGCCTTGACATCACAGAATCTGACGCACTGCGGATCGCCGTCACAGACGTCGCATTTGAGAACCCGGCGGTCGGTACTGTTGAAACTCATGGCCCCAAAGGGACAGACACCGACGCAGGAGCGACAGCCGATGCAGGTATCGTAGTCCACCGACACGCGGCCGAGTTCCTCATCCTGGGCGATGGCCTTGACCGGGCAAACATTCAAACAGGGCGCATCCTGACACTGCTGGCATGTCATGGGAATGTAAATGCCTTCCCCCTCCCACTTAAGCACCCTGATCCGACTCCTGGCAGGATTGGATATCCCGTCATGGGAAACCGCGCACACCAATTCGCACAGCCTGCAGCCCGTGCACTTTTCGTGATCGACGTATAGTACTTTAGCCATTTATTTTCTCCTGATCTAATTGAGCGCAAAGCGCTCAATTAGGGTTATTTGTTAATGGTTATTAGTTATTAGAGAATGGATTTTGCTCCTTTGGACTTAACAACCGATAACTCGTGTCAAACTTCGATAAGTTAAAAAGCAAACCGCAGAATGTCGAATTTCGAAGGATGGAATCGCTTCAGGCTCCGCCTTCGGCTACGTCCCGACAAGCCGCTCAGGCCTTTTTTTAAAATAGACAGAATGCATTATTCGATGTTCGACGTTGGACGTTCGATGTTCGATGTTCATTAGCTTCTTCTTTGATCAGACTGGACGCTCGCGAACAGGGGTGACGCTAATAACTAAACCAAATGCGACGGCTCATCTGTCAGGCCGAGCTTTTCCAGGGTTTCCGGTTTGGGCACGCCGTTTTCGTCCAGACCCTGATGCTCGTACAATTCATCTACCATCTTGATAAATTTCTCTTTGTCTATGGTTTTACCGATGACATCCAGAGCGCCCCTGCGGCAAGGCTCATCGAAGTAGCGGTGATTGAGCATATCGCCTTTTTCCAGGTCGTTTCGCTGCAGCCCTTCCCTGAGGTTGAAAAGTCGTTCAATCATGTTGCAGCGCCGCGATACCTCCCAGATCTCTTCGGGGGTCATTTCGAGGCCGGTGTTGTAGTAAAGCACTTTGGACCACTCTTCAAAAGTCGGCAGGGTGACCCCCAGAAAAACCGTGTGGTATTTGCAAATGCCCAGGCAGTCGACTCCCATGTAGAGGTTCTCCTGCCAGAACACCTGCCACGGTTTGCCGATATACTCGGTATGTTCAGAACTCAGCGGCCCGTCGTAGGCGACCGGGTTGCTGTAAATTTTTCTTAGGACCTCTTCGGGCAGGTGATAAAGATCGATGGCCGGCCGGCTGCGCAAATGATCCGAGCCCCGCGAGGCTGTGGCGATGTTGAGTGCCAGCGCCGGTGTGGCCCGCTCGTCCGAATGCAGGTTGCTCATGCCTTTGACCTGGATCAGATAGTCAAAGGAATTCTTGCCGATCTTTTTGGAAGCGGGAATTCCGCCGTCGGCCAGAACATCGCCGATGAAGCCTTTGCGGTAAGCGATGCGCTCGATCATCTCGAGGACCACATCGTCGTTGCCCCAGCTCAAATCGAGCCCATCGGTTTCCTTGTCGGTGATGATGCCCAATTCGTAGAGTTCCATGGCCCAGGAAATCAGGCTGCCGACTTCGAGGTTATCCATGCCGAATTGGTCGACCAGGTGGTTGCCGGTAAGAACCGTCGTTGCCCGTGGGGTATCGGTTTCCGCCCCGAAGGCACCCAGGGAGGTGTATTCCGGGCCCTCGTCATATCTGCCTGCCAGGGGCCCATCGGGAATCTTATACTGGGCCCGACAGTGTACCTGGCAGCCAAAGCAGCCCGTCATGTGGTGGGGTCCCATGGTCTCTTCACAGATCTCATCAATGCGCTCCGGCTCGATGTCGTCGGAATACTCACACTGGTTGTACTGGAAGTTACGGGTTCGAACGCCACCCCAGGAGTTGGTGGCTCCCCAGATAAAGGGGGTTCCCAGGGTCCCCTGGGTCTGGTTTACCTTGGCGCTGGTGATCTGTGAAATAAAACTTTTATTGTATTCCAGGGCCTCGACCGGGTGGGCGATCTGGATATCCATGCTGCCGCGAGCGGACACGGCCTTGAGATTTTTGGATCCCATGACACATCCCATGCCCGTGCGGCCGGCGGCATTCTTGACGCCGGTCATCACATTCGCAAAGCGAACCAGGTTCTCTCCGGCCGGTCCGCAAACACAGCTTTTGACTTCCTCATCCCCCAGCTCCTGACGGATGGACCACTGGGTGTCGGTCACGGACTGACCCCATATCCCACGGGCATCCCGAATCGCGATCTCGCCGTTGTTGATATAGATGTAGACGGGGTGTTCGGCTTTGCCTTTGATGACAAGGTGGTGAAAACCGGCCCAGGCCAACTCAGGGGCGAAAAACCCACCCATATTGGCGCTGCCGAGCATGTTGGTCAGAGGCGATTTGGCCATGACGTGAGTTCTGGCAGTGGCCGACGCACAGGTGGCCGTCAGGATACCGCCGCTGATGATCAAAGCGTTGTCCGGCCCCAGCGGATCACATCCCTTTTTGGTATGGTTGTAAAGCAGATAGGCATCCAGGCCGCGGCCGCCCAGGAATTTCTTTCTGACCTCGAGCGGGATGGGTTTGGTCTGGATATCACCGGTGGTAAGATCGATATATGCTATCTTCCTGTTTAATGCCATATCACAGTACTCCCTTCTCCTTTAATTTTTCTTCGGCCAACTTGCGGTTGACTTCCCAGACCGGTCCCCGAATGCGGGGCAGAGTGGGATTGACCCAGTGAATCCGGTATTCCATGCCGCAGGTCGGACATTTGGCAGTTTTATCACCTTTTCCCGGCTGAATTCTCTCCATGCAGCTGGGGTTATGGCATCTAAACTTGCCATAGGTCCGCTTTTTCAACAGGCTTTCGGACGTTGATTGGCTTTTTTCGGTGGTTGCCATGGTCGCCTCCTTTTGGTCTTCTCTCCTCGATGAGGTTCATTATTATGAACCAATTGCTTAAACATTTTCATACCATGCCAAACAGCGTTGATCAAGAAAAATTATCATACCATGCTATCAAGGCGGCAAATTTGTAAACTTTTTTTATATTTTCATATTAAAAGATGAAGAGTAATTTCAATAGAGGACATATGAATTCATCAATGTCGTTCACCATGATGAACTAATTGCTATCTGGAATCGCAATTCCGCAATTGCCGCGATATTATGCCACCAGTTGTTCATTATTCTGAAATAATTTTATCTGCCATTGACCATCAAAAATAATATTCAGGCAGAACATAGATATTCAAATTATACAATTATATCCTAACCCCTTAAATTTAAATATAATATAAAATCTTTCTTGACAAAAAAAGCCCTGGACTATATGCTTGCATAAAGTTTATATTGGTGAACGATGATTATGAAAAAATATGGGGCACCGTCCGTAAAAAAGGCCTTTGCAATTTTGAGTGCGATTTCGTCATTCAAAGACGGAATGGGTGTCAGCGATTTGTCCAAAAAACTGAAAATTGCCAAAAGCACGGTCCACGGCATGACCTCGGCTCTGGAAGAGTTAGGCGCCGTCATGCGGGATCCGCTCACCAAAAGATATAAACTGGGCTTCGCCCTGCTTGAAATCGGCCGCTCGGCTTACTCCCAGATAGACCTGCAAACTTCGGCCCGGCCGGTGACCGAAAAGCTGATGGATAAAACCCGCACTTCGGTTTTTTTAGGAATCTTAAACTGGGATCAGGTGACCATCCTGGACGTCGTTGAAGCAAGAGGAGACCTTAACATTACTGCACCGGTCGGTTCGACCATACCGCTGCTGGCCGGGGCCGTCGGCAAGGTGTTTTTAGCCTCCATGCCGGAGGACCAGGCTGAGCGGATCGTCCAATCGAAAGGGCTGCCCCGGTTTACGGACAACTCCATTTTGGACAGAAATGCCTATTTCGATGAATTGCGGCAGGTCAAGGAAAACGGCTATGCCGTTGACGATGAGGAGTACATCATGGGTGTCCGGGCCGTGGCATCGCCGCTGAATGGATTGGGCCAGCTGCGTTCAGCCATTTGGGCGGTTGGATTCAAGGCCGGCCTGGATAAAAGCCAAATGCAGGTTCTTGCCAGCGAAACCCACACCGCCGCCAAGGCTATCAGCCGCCGGATTCAGGACCAACTCTTCGGACCGTCATAAATTACCACGTCCTAACGCACACAGCCAAGCATCTGACAAACGTATTAATTGAAAGGGCATAGCTATACGCTACAACATCGAGGGCATCAAAATTTAATAAAAATCAGGAGGACAGCTATGGCCCGCCGAAACAACATCCCGAATTGAAAGAAATCATTGAATACCCAGTGTCAAACAATTGGATAAATGTACTTGATTTAAGTACATTTGTATCATATCTATCCCCTAACGTCTTCTACTCTTGACCGAGGATAGGCAGAATTTGGTAACCGGTTGATATCGTTGATGAGGGATGGCGCTGTGAAAAATCTGTTTTTTCTACTATCAATTTTAGGCTGCATTATGGGATTGTCATGCGGCCGCACTGAGCCGTTGAGCACTTATAAGCCCAAATCCCCTCAGGAGGCCGCGCTGAAAAGCATGTTGCTGGAATTTCAGGATGGCGTAAATGCGGGCGATCCCGATAAGGTTGGAAGCTTCATCCACGAAGACGCCTCGATTATGATCGGCAGAGAGCGAACAATCCTATCCAAAGCGGAGTACCGCCAAGTCCTGCCCAATAGACTGGCCGACAATCCACCCATCACCCTGGGAAGACCCAAAATTAAGATTTCCGGCGACCAGGCCGAAGTAAGAATTTATATGACTCGCGGAAACTATGAAGGATTGATTGTTTATGATATGAGACTGGACACCGGCAAATGGTACATTCAGAGCTGGAAGTATTGATATGGGAGCATCACGATGCCGACCATCATAACACACTCGGTCGTCGCGGCCACCTCGGCGTATGGATTTGACTCCAAGACAGAGCCCCTGAAATTCTGGATACTTAGCGTCATATGCGCCAGTCTGCCGGATCTCGACGTCATCGGTTATCGCTGGTTTTACATCCCGACCTATGAATTTTTTGGCCATCGCGGCTTTTTTCACTCGCCCTTTTTTGCCGTCTTGCTGGGCGTCTTCGTCGCGGGAGTTTTCTATCGTAGGGACGCTTTCATTTCGGTTCAATGGTGGAAATACGCGCTTTATTTTTCCTTGCTCACGGCCAGCCACGGCCTATTGGACACCCTGACCAACGGCGGCAACGGTATCGCCTTGCTGTCGCCGTTTACCAACGAGAGGTACTTTTTCCCATGGACACCGATTGAGGTCTCTCCACTCGGTATTAGAGGTTTTCTAAGCCAACGGGGATTAACAGTTTTAATCAGCGAAATGCTTTGGGTGTGGGTGCCCTGTCTGCTTGGCTTTATTGTTTTGAAGTTGAGATTCCGGACCTCCGACGGATCTGCATCTCGACTTGAGACACCCCCCTGATTGCGGCCTTAAACCACCACTTGCAGAGGTGGACCCGAAAAGGTCCTACCGATCCGGTCAGAGACCAAAGCGGCATGCAAAAATACGAAACCAGAATCCGCCGGAGGCGGGCAGATCTCAAATCCGAATGTTCAAAGGTTCAAAACGCTCAAGGCCGGATGATATAAGCAGTGCCTAAAATTGCTCGCGTACTTTTGGCTATACTGCCCATTGGGTCGGCAGTGTTTTTGTCATTGGAATTTGTTTCGTGTTTCGTAATTCGGATTTAAATGATTATGTCAGTGGTATTGCGCCCTTCCAGGTGGCTTCGTGAGGCCTTCCGCTCAGCGGGAGGAGCGCTCACTTACCTGGACAAGCATTAAAATTCCGATTCAATACCCGCATCGCAGTTCGACTTTCGGCCGGACCGCCAAAACCCTCAATCGACAACTCCGGCAGCACTATCTTCCAAAGGTGCACACTTTCGGTCTCACAATTTTGATATTGGCAGTTCTGTGGCGTTTGTGATAACTTGCGAAGAAGTCGACAACTCGAATCCCTGAATTCCCTTTTGGTCGATGGACGAAAGGTTTAGGCGTCCGTATCTGCATAGCTATATGGCGTCATGTCCTGTAAATAAGTTATAAAATGAGGGTCGCTCCCGCGGAGGCTGGAGTCCGGTTCAAAGGCGTCTGGATCCCCGCCTCCGCGGGGATGACCAACAGATATCGTGCTGATATGGTCATAAATTTTTCCACCGTTCTTCTGGGACGCAACACTAGTTGGGCCCAAAAATACTCAGCGCCAATTGAGATCGCTCTTGAAGCCATGAAATTATTCCAATCCCGATTCCCAGTCATCCTTGTATTGATTTTAGTCCTACTCGACAGCCTGCCTGCGTCTGCACAAACACCCGCAGTATCAAGGGGGGCCGCGCCGGAATGGGTTGAACCGGTTGAGGTGGCGCCGGCCACCGCCATACCGGTGGATGAAATCCACAATGGTCAATATTTTTTGTTGGTCGACAGGCAAATCCGCGTAGAAGAGAAAACACCGACCCAATATTATCAGCACTATGCAATTCAGATTGCCAACGCATCGGGTATGGAAGCCGCCTCCCAAGTGTCGATCAGTTTCGATCCTGATTACCAAACATTAGCTTTCCACAAGCTGATAATCAGGCGCAACGGCCGGATTATCGACAAGCTTTCCCAGGCAAAAATACAGCTGCTTCGCCGTGAAGAAGAGCTGGAATCGCAAATATATGATGGTCGCTATACAGCCGATGTAATTGTCTCCGACATCAGGGTGGGTGACGTTATCGAGTATGCCTACACCTTGGCGGGGGACAATCCGACCTATAATAACATCTTCTCGTACGATGTGGCTACATCCTGGAGTGTGCCGATTCTGAGAAATAAATTCATCCTTAAGTGGCCAAGAGCGCGTCAGCTGTTTCAAAAAAGCCACAACTGCAAGGCGCTGCTCGCCAGTAAAGACCTGGAAGATTACACGATCTATTCATTAGACCAGAAACATATCAAGCCGATCCGTCGAAATTCAGAAACTCCCAGCTGGTATCGGCGCTATGGACTTATCCAGCTGTCTGAAACAAGGGCCTGGTCCGACGTGGTGGCCTGGGCCCTGCCCCTATATCGCCCGGCAGATCGGCCGGATGTTGGTGTTAAAGCGCTGTCCGAGCGCTTGGTCAAAACTGCCCAAACCGATGAAGACAAAGTGATGCGGGTATTAAGTTATTTACAAAATAAAATCCGCTATCTCGGCATCGAATTCGGGATCAACTCCCACAAGCCGAGCCCACCCCAATCCACGCTTGCGCGACGCTACGGTGATTGCAAGGATAAAGTCGTATTACTGGTTGCTCTGTTGAATGCCCAGGGATTCGAAACCCACCCGGTTCTGGTAAACACCACCCTGCGGAAATCCGTAGTCAACTTACATCCAACCATCGACGCCTTTGATCATGTCATCGCGCGGACTACCGTCAACGGCAAACAGTACTGGATAGACCCGAGCCGCAGATATCAAGGTCAAAATCTGGCAAAATTATTTCAACCCCACTTCGATGTGGCGCTTGTTGTCGCCCAGGGAGAAACCGGTCTTACTAAAATCCCGTCAGGTGACGATCTGGTCGGAGTCCAAATAGAAGAAACTTTTGACTTGCGCGACGGCTTCCAAAAACCGGTGCATTATCGCTTGGTTTCGCATCATCAAGGATTGAATGCGGAGAAAATTCGAAGTTGGTTGGCCGACGAGGGACGTCAAAAGCTTGAAAATGACTACTTCAACTATTACACCAAATACTATCGTAAAATTGAAACTGCTGAACCCGTTAAGGTTGTTGACGACAAGAAGCAAAATAAATTGAGGCTTTATGAGAGCTATCGTATCAATAATTTTTGGACGAAAAATGATGAAGACAAGCAGTTGCAGTGCTCTTTTTACACCAACGCCCTCTACAGCTATCTGAAGAAACCCAAACAGCTGCAACGGCATGAACCCTTTAATATCAGCTATCCTGTCAATGTCCGGCAATCCATTCGTATTTTGTTGCCGGAACCATGGGCCATGTCAACATTTGATTTTCTTGAGCAAAATTCACACTTCAAATTCAGATCCGAGGTATCTTACGACAGCGACAGCAACACGCTGCATTTGGATTATCACTATCGTTCATACAAAGACTTCGTAATGCCTGATGAATTGCGCGACTATATTGCCGCCTTAGACCGGGTCAATGAGAAGCTGGACTATTTTCTTTCCAAAACGCTGGACTCTGACGCAACTTCGACAGTCCACCCTGCGCTAGGTTGGGTCCAGGCGAATATATACTTCGTCGTGATTGCCGTTTTTGCTATTATGATGGTTTATTGCCTGGTAGAGTGGCGCATAGACGCGCGCAGGCCGGCGCCGGCGGAAGCTGGTGAATACTACCCGGTATCCCTGGTCAAACTCTTTATACTCAGCATTGCAACCTTAAATATTTATCAGCTATTCTGGTTTTATCGCAATTGGAAATACATCAAACAAAGAGACGACAGTGCTATCATGCCATTTTGGAGGGCTGTGTTTACCCCCCTTTGGTTCTTTCCGTTTTACCGGGATTTGAAACATGACAGTGAAATACGCTTAGACAAATCGATTCTACCCAACGCCGCCTGGATAACGCTTTTGTTGATCTCAATGGTAGGATTAAATATCGCCGACCGTTTTGATGAGTCATATGAATTCATCGGTGTGTTGAGCGTTTTATGCCTGCTGCCTTTTGCCAATTATATACTATTCATAAATCGAAGCCGCCCGGAAACCACTAAGCATAACTCTAGATTTCGCCCGAGACATTATTTGTTAAGCGCTGTCGCTGCCGCCGTGATTGTTTTACAGGTAGGGCAGCTGCTTTATTGGATCCCCGTGGGTGAAGTTGTCGAAGGCCATCGGCTGCCGAGGTGGGATATCCAGTTTATGCAGCGTCGTGGTCTTTTGCATGGAGATAGTGAGCTGATCTATTTTTTTAGCGCGGCCTCATTTTCAAGGCGCAATGACGGAAACGGCGTCACCAGCAGCGATGTTTTCTCTTACTGGCGGGATGAAAATACCGGTGAGATTATTCTCAAATCCGCCGCTTATAAAGATATTGAAGACATCAGTGTGAAATACGGCCAATCACAAAACGACTACACAGTAATTACGGTTGAGCTAAAACAAGGAACCTCTTTTGTCCTATATGCGTCGAGGGAAAAAGGCAAAGACAAGCTTTTTGTAGAGGCAATCAGGGACCGCCTGGATCGCCAATGACAACTCAGTGGTGTAATTTGGCGGTTTGGCTTGCCGGGCTGTCAGGCCTGCTTTTTCTGTTTCACCCGTAACCGGTACAATCCCGCGGATATAGGACACCCTGGTTGGCGCGCTATCAAGTTTTAAGATATTTCTTTTTCCCAAAGCCCCTATTCCCCGTGAAATACCAATGATTTAACGGTCACCGGAAATACCTGGCCATCCACCAGCGGCCCACCGATATCGATCCAGTCGCCTTCTTGCAGCTTCAGCTCGTCGAGAGACAGCAGGTTGGTTTTGACTTCCGTTTCGCGTCGCATCACATTGCCGACGCTGCAGGCGATGTCGGTCTCGAAGATGAGGATGACCGGCAACCCGTTATTTATTGTATTGGGAAGCGCGGATTCGATGGAGTTGGCAAACAGCTCCAGCTGGGGGTATGAAACCCGGACCGGGTCCTTAAAATACAGGGCCATGGCTTCCTCGCCCTCCTGCAGATCGAATCGCCGGAAGGAGCTTCGGATCTGGGTCATCACATGTTCGGGGCTTAATTGGTCCTGATCGACATCCACCCGCATAACGGGAATATTTCTGAGCGGAAAAGTTACCTTGTCATCCCTGAAACCCGAACAACCGGATATTGAAAGCGAATAGGCACCGGCGCCAATGACAGTCGCCCTGATTTTGTTCGGCACCTCGATTACCGGCATCTCCAGCCTCGGTGTCATTCGATTGATTTTGTCGGCCAATATGTGACCGATGTCATCAAAATTATTCAGCCCCCCGTACATCAATTCGGCGACACCGCCGGAAAAAGTAAATTCATCAACGCAGTCGGTATACTTCAATTCAGCGGTGAGCATGAGGGCGCGTGCCAGGGAGGAGACCGCCGGGCCGGTCATGACTTCGAACAAAATTTCAGCGAACCTATGCGCGATTTTTTCAATTTCGGTTCGGGAGAGGCGATCTCCGACCTGATGTTTCAAGCCCAGGTCTGCCAATACCGTGGCGGCCGGAGGATCCATTCGCCAGATCTTTCCCTCGGCATCGACGCCCAACAAGCGCCCCCCAACGGATACGCAGCCGGTCGAGAGGATTTCCCCGTTTCTGGTAATGGCAAGGTTGGATGTGCCGCCACCGACATCGCACGACAATATGGTCTTGGGTTCAGTCTTCGAGCGGGCTGCCGCTCCCGAACCCATGGCTGCGAGCAGGCTTTCGAAATTGGGACCGGCAGTTGCCGCCACGAATTTACCGGCATCACTGGATAACGCTTCAGCGATTTGCCTGGCATTTTGTTTGCGGGCGGATTCACCGGTGACGATAACCGCGCCGGTTTGTATATCGTTTGGGTTAACACCGGCGCGTTCGTATTCTGCTTTAAAAAAATCGGTCAGCCTAACGATATCGATCGTATTATCATCCAATAGCGGCGTAGGGATAATGCGGCCTTCATAAATGATGTTTCTTGCGGCAATGTTGAAACGGCGGGTAGTCGAACGCTGATCCCTTATCAGAACCAGATTGGAAAAAACCAGGTGACTGGTCGAACTGCCGACATCGACACCGACAGATAGGATTTGAATTTCGTTTGTTTCCATAATCGGCGTTCAAAGCTTCCCGGTTCAGAGGTTCCGGGTTCAGAGGTTCCGGGTTCAGGGGTTCCGGGTTCAAGGTTAAAAGATAACCGAAGAGAAAGGAAAAGCGAACCGAAGAATATCGAATACTGAATATCGAATCTTGAACGGGCTGTTGCCCAAATCGAATTTTACTTACTGACACCGGCTCACCTTGTGCGCCTAATTTCTGGTTTTTTTTCTTCAAGATTTTTACAAACGCACAAATAGCAATTGATTACACCGACTACTTAT
>Ga0209052_1000078_pt1 | contig 50892 bp, 38 predicted proteins | sample WorMetHEROISLAND_2_FD_187409 | JGI IMG/M metagenome (GOLD analysis project Ga0209052, IMG submission 187409) | Marine gutless worms symbiont microbial communities from Max Planck institute for Marine Microbiology, Germany - Olavius sp. 4 HERON... | ecosystem: Host-associated > Annelida >...
TGGGGTTTAAAAATAGTCGGTGATCGTGGTTCATATCGGCCTCCTTTTTCTATTTTAATAGAAAAATCAGACAGATAATGAACCTTATCCGCTTAAGGGTCAATCATCATTTTGTTACGTTTTAATAGCAGATATCGGTAACTAATCAAATCAGCCTTGAATTTCAAAACATATTAATTTACCAAATTTGACTGCCTATAAAGTTGCATATTTTCAAAAATACCCGCATTTAACCGCGATCATTAACCAACTGCTATCCATACCAAGGGTCAGGAGGAACATAGAATTTAGTGCCACGGTTTGTCCAATCTGGGCAATCAGTTCTGCCAAACATGAAATCCCCCGTGCCTTTAGAATAGTCAACCCATGTACCATCTAACGAGTCATGTTTGGAAAGGAGACGGCGCCCTGCTTTACAGGTCATGTAATTTTTCCGCCTATCAACGTGTCCAGCAGAGTAATTAACACAGAAAATACATGTCCTTTTAACTTTTTTACTTACACTTTTTCGTTTAGCGTAGACTAGTAAAATTACTAACAATATTACCGACAGCATAAGTAGATACTGCATGGGAGGGCTAAAATCAGGATTGGTTTCAATGATAGCTTTCTGAGGCTGTATAATCCAGGTCAAATAAATAGGAATCGCAAATCCAGCAATGAATGTTAGCGCAAAAGCAAAATATGGCTGCGCTTTTGCTTTTCTTGTTACTGCACTCACGAGTAACACAGTAACGAGTAAGATTATTAACGACCAGTAGAGATTCCCTCGAATAGCCAAGAAGAAAGATGCGAGAACCCCGAAAATGAAAGGAATTGTAATAGCAAAATAAGTATAAGTTAGAAATTGGGCTTCATCAATCTCCATGCCAATTATTATACCGGTTGCTATAAGCATTAAACTGGCCAAATAAATGTGGTCCCGATTGATCAGGTAAATAGTAGCAACTAAACAGATGATATAGAGAAGGCAGACTATTACTGATTTGTGACGGCTTGGATGTCTTTCAAAAATAAAGGCCGTGATAATAGTCGCAATTATCAAAATAAGTATCGCCCAAAAGTTGTGGTTATTGTCAATCAGGTAGATGGAAGACCCTAATCCAAATATAAAAGCTGGCAATACAAATGCACGATGGAACTTTTGTACAGGCTCTGGTGATATCGTGGCCAACACAGTAACTAGCAATAAGCCCGTTGCCCAGTAAGGGTGGTTATGATTGACCAAATACGCTACAGAGAAAAACCCCGCCATACACGGCCAAGCAACATAGCTTGTTTTCTTTTCCCCTTTTTGCCATGCTGTAAATCCCTTATTCGTAGACAAACTAGCCACTATGAACAAAACTGCGCCAGACCAATATGGATGGTTGTGGGTGATCAAATACAATATGGCAGATAGACCGAGAGTAAAAGTGATACAAATAGCCATATCTTCTTTGATCTCACTCAATTTTACCCCCCAGGTCATAGATCTGTGTAACGCGAGAATGCTTCAAGGTTGAATGGTATAGTGTAGTTAATTTCATCGCAATTTTCTTTATGAGAAGGCGGATAGCATAATAGTGCTATTTTACGTACAACCGTCTTAAGTTTTTTATCATCTGGCTTTTTGAAGTTCGTAAATCGTCTGTTTTCATTCATGCTTTATTGGGATGTAGCTTTCCAATATATCCATATTCCTCATTCCATATGTATGCGATGCTTATCTGTATAAAAGCGATCAATATCCAGCCTATTGGAAAAACACGCCCTATCAGAATGATTCCCCTGGAACCTCATGGATAAAGGCGGATCCGGACGGGTCGCCATGGGCGGACGGTGCTACGAATTCTAGAGTTATTTTCTATTTCAGCGACCGTCATGACACGGTCGCATCGATCAACCGGAAACTCTCCACTACCTGCTCAAAGGCCGCAAAGTCTTTTACAAAGTAGTGCCTTTCGGCTGCCTCGTAGATGATCTCGTAGCACCAGCTTCCCAGCACAAAACAGTAGTTAATCCCTTTTTTGGTGAGGCCGTTTTTGGTTTGATATGTGTAGACGAGTTTGATGCCGTCAAAGCCGCCAATCCGTGCCGGGGTGTTTTGGATGAATTGCTGGTTCATGATATTCGGATTGGAACGAATGTTGTCGATAACCACCTCGGAGATTTCCTGGGGCATCATCTCTTTGGAAAGCTTTTTCTTCGTGTGGGGCAGTTCGAGATCGACAGCCCTTCTCATTATTTGAATCTGCTGTAGCGAAAGCCCGTCCCGGGTCAGAACCAGGGCCTTTTGGGTCGCATTGAATCTCATCCACCCATCCGGAATCTCCACTTCGAAATTTTGTGAGCGCATTGGATATTTGCCCTTTACGGCCACCCAGGTTGCGCATCCCGCTGCAATAAAGATGACAAGCAGAATTAATGCGATGATTCTTTTCATTGCTGTGCCTCCTGCAATTTTGTGTTCACCTGCTTGATGTACTGCTCGATGTAACCTCTATCTTCCGCCTCCGGATTCAGGGATAGGTAGCGCTCGAATTCCAGTCTGGCCTCTTCATAGCGCTTTTGCTTGTAGTAAATCTTGCCAAGCCCTTTGTGGGGCTTTGGAAACGAAGGATCGCAGTTTATGGCCAGATTATACTCCCTGATTGATTTTTCCCGGTCTTCAGGCTTGCCCTTTTGACGAAAAACCTCCGCCATACAGTAGTGGCCCCTGGCACTATTCGGCTCTATTTTCAAGAATCGATCAATGCCATTTTGGGCCGAGCGGAACCGACCCATGGAAAGATCCAACAAGGCGTTGTCCAGCAGCAGGGGAGTAATTTTAGCCATGAACCGGTCTTCGTATTTGAGGCCTTTTTTATCTGCATACCGGGCCCCGATAAATCGATTGTAATTGTAGATTCTTTCCTGCAGCCGGGGGTGGGTCCCGAAAAAGAACGGCTCCCGGATGTCCTGCTCCTCGATGTCCTTTTTGAGGAATTCAAACAAACGCGGCGACTCGGCCGGATCGTAGCCGGCTTTTACCATGACATCCAGCCCCACCTGGTCTGCTTCGGTTTCCAATTCCCTGGAGTAGCCCGAGACCGCAGCCATAGCCCCAACCGACCCCAGCACGTTGGCCAGGCTTCCATAGACGCCGAATGGAATCGAGGCCACCTGGACGGTGGCCAAAACGGCCGTTGCATTTTTATAGCTTCTGTAGTTCTCGATGCCGTGGCGGTAGGTGACATGGGTCATTTCATGGCCCAGCAAGGTGGCCAGCTGGGCTTCGTTTTGCATCTTGCACAGGATACCCGTGTGGACGTAGATAACGCCGTTGGGGTATGCGAAGGCATTCAGGAGGGGATTTTTGATCACTCTTACCTGAATAGACAAACCCTTGGCCTTAATATCTTCCGGAATAAGCCCCTGGGCGACGTCATTGACATAGGCCGTGAGGGTGGGATCATCATAGAGGTAATTGCTGTTGTCCAGTCTTCTCTGCTCTTCCTCGGACCGGTTCCAAAGGCGCCGCTCATCCATCTGCAACTGCAGGGACGGCATGTCCTCTACGGGAGGCAGATTTGTGGCGGCACAGGCCAGGACCCCGAACAGAATAAAGACGCATGCTATCAGTGACTTAATCATTTTTTGTTCCTGCTTTTACATTGGAAAATCCTTGAAGAGCTGTTTTATCAATGTGGTCGTATTGATCGGGTCTCTTAAATCATGGTCCCCGGGTGATCCGTGATAGTTGTACCATAATATGGTGCCGGTATCCGATTCCACCAGAGCAATACTGACCGTCGTCATTCCGTACATGGGAACCATCTGAACGCCGACCAGGGCGCCCAAGATCAGGCTGCCCGCCTGTACGGCCTTGCGCCCCGCCGTCGCAATCTGATCGCTGCAGCTGACAAACAGCATTATGTCGGTGTCTCTGGAAAGCGCTTTAACATCCTTGCCCATGGAGTAGCTAAAATTGCTGATCTTGCCCGGAAATTGCAGTTCGGGCGGTCCATAAGTGTGAACGATAATGGCGTAGTTTACGGCGTCGAAAAGGGCCCTGGTCTCTTCCAGATTGGCCCTTTGACTGTCCGACAACAGGGTTTCCTCAAAGGTTTTGACAAAAATCATGGGTTTTCTGGCGAGTTCATCCTGGATGGCCGTCATGACGTTGTTTCTTGCCTGAGAGCTCCACGCATCCATCTTCTCCTGAACGCCACCGGCATTTACCTGATAGACATCCGTTTTCAACGGTACGACCATAATCGATTTGGTCTTCTCCAATTTTTCGGTCAGTTGCGGATTGGCGCGGTAGCTGGGCGCCGTGGCACAAGCCGACAGGAGTAGACCGGCGAACAAAAACGCAATCACCCTGTGATAAGCTTTCATCTTTCACCGTCCTTTCAAAACTGTATCGAAAGCAGTGGTATTAAATTAGCAGCGGAGAAAATCTCGAGGGTTTCTCCATTGTTTCTTATGTTATTATCAGGTTAAGCTTTATAGCGGCTGTCAGATCAACATTCCGTCATCCAAACGTAATCCAGCGTATCCCAGCGTATCCCAGCGTATTCCAGCGTATCCCTGCGTATCCCAGCGTATCTGAACGTTTTTTTCTACATCCGCAAATACCGCCCTTCAGGTGTTTCGGAACATTTTTTTAAAAGCGGTATGAAACAAACTTAAGCGATTTCAAAACAATAAGAGAAATAACAATTGAAAGGCTTGTAGTCGGCTCGATTCCCAGGAAGAACAAGGCCACGGGCCTGGTTTTCAGGCACTTCGGAAAATCAGACCGACAATTACCCATGGTAATTACTTAAATGCCCTATCCTTGTCAAGAGCATACCTCGAGCACCGCCTATAGCGCTGGTCATCAATAGGGCTGCCTTTGTAGATTCACCCTCCCCTGAATCCCCAACTTTTCGAGACCCAGGCTCTAAGGGCCGGAGGCCGTCACAAGCGGAGAAATGAGTTGCAGGAAGGCGTGTTTATCTCCGACCTCAACAAATCCCGATTACGGAATCGAATATTGTAATTTGGACTGTCGGAGGCGGATTTGGGATTTGAAGCTTGTGATTTGGGATTTTCACAATTGGATTCTGGAATTGGAACAACTTCAGGAGCGATTCGATTTTGCCCCGCTTTGGTTCTCAATCGCGAAACGATGGCATTCTGTTCCCGGTCAGGCCTGCCGGGTTAAATAACTGCGGCTGTCTGCATGGGTCCGCGGCAAATTAATAAAAACCATATCGCCTGCCAGACAAAGCAACTGTTTGTTGCCCGATTGTTCTGGAAATTGCCCCCAAACAAAGGACCTTACCCTAGTGTCCTATCCTATAAATAAGCTATAAAATGAGGGTCACTCCCGCGCAGAGCCTGCCCCAGCGCAGTCAGGGGCAGGCTCTGCGCGGGGATGACGAATAGATATGGTGCTAAAATTGGTCATATTTTTTCCCACCGTTCTTCTGGGACACAACCCTAGCATCTTCTGTAATTGTAAACCCCGCTGCGTTTGCCGGTATCGGTGAACAATCCTGAGCGCCGGATCGCCCCGGGAATCCAGCCGGACACGGGAAACATCCACACGGCCAGGGTGCCGTCCGCTTTCAAAACGCGGTGCATTTCCGGCAGCAGCCGGTTCAAGGGCAGGAAGGGAAAGGGCAGCACACCGAACAAGAGCACCTTGTCGATGCTCGCGTCCTGCAATTTGGTGTCCAGGGCGTCACGCTTGATCACCCGGACGTTTTTAAGGCCGGCGGTCTGCACTTTTAGGGATACCCGTTTGGTATAATCTGAAAGAGCATCCATCGCCACCAGGCAGCCTTCCGGGCCGATCATTTCCGCTGCCGGCAGGGTGAAAAATCCCGTTCCGCATCCCACCTCCAGAACGGTCTGCCCCGGCTCGATCCCGGCACCCCGGAGGGTTCTGACGGGATTCATGAGCCAGACTCGCAGCCGGCTCTCCATCATCCAGCCGGCGGGTTTGAAAAGCACATTCAAAATTTTTGAGTTTCCCAAGTCTTCTGTGTTCATTTCGATAAAAGGCTTGACTTCGCCTGTTCCGATATCAAGATTGTATGTACAACTCACTGAGTTGATCTAATCCCAAAACTGCCGGCATCTTGCTGCCGATCCCGATCAGGAGTAGTCTTTCGACTGACGACAGCGGATTGAAAAACAACAGTACTTGTGTCATCCCGTGCGTTCCTGATGACAACCGTAAGTGAAAGCTCCGGCATCGCTATGAAATGGCTATGTTAGCATCATTTCAAGGTCCCATCAACCATGAGAAGTTTAACGCTTTCGCTGTCGTTGTGGTAATAAGCAAGCACAATGGGACCTGAGGGTATGCAGGCAATCAAGTGAGATGCAAATAAAGGGTAGTATAAACATTGGAGGCAAAAAAATGGATCAGAAAAATGTATTAATCACAGGGGCGAGTTCCGGGTTCGGCAAATTGATGGCCATTTCCCTGATCGAAAAAGGTTATAAGGTCTGGGCATCAATGAGAAATTTAGAAGGCCAAAATAAGACCAAAGCAGAGGATCTCAGAGGAGAGACCCAAAACCAATCCGGAACATTGGAAGTCCTGGAGTTGGATGTCACCGAGATGCAATCCGTCCGGGAAGCGATCGACCACATTGGGACAACAGATGGCAAATTGGACGTTGTCGTCAATAATGCCGGCGTGGGATCGATGGCTCTATTGGAAGATTTCACTGAAGAAATGCTGAATAAGCTTTTTGATATCAATGTCAATGGCGTCTTTAGAGTAACGCAGGCAGCCTTGCCCATGATGAAAAATCAAAAAGACGGTTTGGTTATAAATATCAGTAGTGGTCTGGGTCGCGTTTGCTTACCTACCTTCACATACTACAATGCGTCAAAGTGGGCACTGGAAGCCCTCTGCCAAAGCTGGCGGTATGAATTCGCACCACTAGGCATTGACTGTATTTTGGTTGAACCCGGTGCATTTCCAACCACGGATTTTATGGGCAATATGTCAGCATTTTCGGTGGATGCGTCATCCAAGGCGTCGGCATACGGCAACCTTTTCAACATGCATGCCAATTTTCAGGCGATGGTAGAGCAGCAAATGGAAGAGGGCACCGTAAACAATCCGCAAATGGTGGCCGATGCCGTGGTCAAGCTTATAGAAACCCCAAAAGGCGAGCGCCCTTTTCGTACCGTCGTCGATGCTTTGTTTGAACAGATGTTGGACCCATACAATCAAATGCTCGAGGATATCCAAAAAAACCTTCTGAATAATTTTGGCATTGGCGATCTTGCTTAGCTTAAGAAAACCATAGCAGGTATCTGGCGTGAGCGTGGGGCTTTTGAAAAATTTTGTCGCGATTAGCGATCGGCGGGCTTTCTGATCTGGTGTGTTTCGCGCTTTTTCAGCTCCCTTCTCATAATCTTACCGGTGGCGGTCATGGGCAGCTCGTTGACGAATTCGATTTCACGAGGGTACTCGTGGGCGGCCAGCCGCGTTTTCACAAACGCCTTGATATCTTCGGCCGCTTCCGGCCCCGGGATCGCATCGGCTTTGGGCACGATAAAGGCCTTGACGATCTCGGTTCGTATCTCATCCGGCCGGCCGATCACGGCCACCATGGCCACGGCCGGGTGTTTCATCAGGCAATCCTCGATCTCAGCCGGCCCGATACGGTAGCCCGCGCTGGTAATCACGTCGTCCTTGCGGCCGTTGAACCAGAAATACCCGTCACCGTCTTTTTTGGCCAGATCGCCGGTTAAAAGCCAGTCGCCGATAAATTTCCTGCGGGTGGCGTCCGGGTTGTTCCAGTACTCCAGAAACATCACCGGGTCGGGACGCTTGACGGCAATTTCCCCCACCTTTCCGGTTTCCACCGGCCGGCCCTGCCCGTCAACCACCTCGACCACGTGCCCGGGGATGGCCCTTCCCATGGAGCCGGGACGGATCTCCATGACCTCCGCACAGCAGCCCACGATGAGATTGCACTCGGTTTGACCGTAAAACTCGTTGATGGTCAAGCCCATGGCGTCGCGACCCCAGTCGAGCAGCTCTTCGCCCAGGGTCTCGCCGCCGCTGCCGATGCTGCGCATATGGTAGTTGTGGCGGGCTTTGGGATTGGTTACCTGCCGCATCAGCTTCAGGGCGGTGGGCGGCATAAAGGCATTGCGCACCTTGTGCTTGGCCATCAGGTGAAAGGCATGTTCCGGATCAAACTTTTTGGCCCGATGGGCCAAAACCGGAATACCGTGGTGCCAGCTGGGAAAAAGCACGTCGATCAAACCGCCGATCCAGGCCCAGTCGGCCGGGGTCCAAAACAGGTCGCCTTCGCGGGGGAAGAAGCTGTGCGGAAATTCGACCCCCGGCAAATGTCCCAGCAAGGTGCGGTGGGCATGCAATGCGCCTTTGGGCGGCCCGGTAGTGCCGGAGGTGTAGATGATCAGGGCCGGGTCATCGGCCCGGGTATCCACCGCCTGAAACTCGGTCGAGCCTTTTTCGATTAGATCCCAAAAATTCCCTGCATCCGCATGTGCCCTGCTGTCGGTCACCAGGATGGTTTCCAGTTCAGGCAGGTTTTCCCGGATCTCCGCAATCTTTGCCAGGTTGGACCCATCGGTCACCACGGCTTTGGCCTGGCTGTCGGACAGGCGGTATTCCAGGGCATCGGTGCCGAAGAGAGTGAACAGGGGCACGGCGACCGCACCGACCTTGTAAGCCGCAAGGTGGGAAAGGGCTGTTTCCGGGCACTGAGGCAGGAGAATTCCCATCCGATCGCCGCGGCCGATGCCGGCGGCCCGCAGCCCATTGGCCAGTTTGTTGGACAAATCTTTTAAATCCCGGAAGGTATACCGGTCGACCAGACCGTTTTCCTGCTCGTAAATCAATGCCGGGCGATTGTCCGGCGCGGCCCATTTGTCGCAGATGTCGACCCCGATATTGTAATATTCAGGGATCTGCCATTGAAATGAGTCGTACACCGCTTCGTATGTCCTGCCGGGCTTCAACATCTCAGTTCACACCCCCCGCTATCAAATTGGACATCAAAAAGGGGCATCCCCCTGCATGAAATTCCAAATAACAATATCCAAATTACAAATAAATTCCAATGACCAAAACTCCAAATATCAAACCTGAGCGATCTGCTGTCTCCTTTTGGATTGACCGCTCAAGGTTTCGGTCATTGTTATTTGGGATTTGAGATTTGTTTGTCATTTGTAATTTGGTGCTTGGAGTTTAAAAATTAGAATCGATTGGTTGAACTTCCATTTCAACTATGACGGCCTTTTGTTCCTGCAAAACACAGGCACGGTTTGACTATGTTCCCACAACCAGCCCCCCGTCCACCCGCAGCACATTTCCGGATATAAATCCGGCTTCGTCGGAAGCCAGGAACAGGTAAGCGTTGGCGATATCCAGGGGCTGTCCCAGGCGTCCCAGGGGGGTTCGCTGCTTCATGCCCGCCAGGATGCTTTCCGGCACCGATGATATGATATCCGTGGCCGTAAATCCCGGTGCCACGGCATTGACGCGGATGTTGTGTCGGCCCAGTTCGCGGGCCCAGACCTTGGTCATACCGATCACGCCGGCCTTGGTGGCAATATAGTTGGTCTGTCCCAGGTTCCCGTCCAGTCCGACAATTGAGGACGCATTGAGGATCACGCCGCCGCCCTGCCGGATCATCGCCGGCACTACCGCCTGGGTGCAATTGAACACTCCCTTGAGATTTACGGCAACCACCAGATCAAAATCCTCCACCGGCATCTGTCGGATGAGTTCGCCATCCTTCATTTTGACCAGCAGGCTGTCGCGCACGATTCCGGCGTTGTTGACCAAAACGTCGATCCGCCCGAATTTTTCCAGGACGCCGGCAACCCAGTTTCCCACCGCTCCGCGGTCGGTGACGTCCACCCGATAAAAGGCGGCATCCGGGCCCAACTTCTCGAGTGTTTCAGTGCCGCGCTGCTGGTCGACATCGCAGATAACCACCGCAGCACCTTCTTCGGCAAATCTGACCGCAGTGGCTTTTCCGATCCCGACGGCTCCGCCGGTAATCAGGGTGACCTTGTCTTTTAGACGCATTTAATACCTCCCATTATGCCGGTTGTCATACCAGGTTCCCTTTGCCTGTTTGCCGAACAGGAGAACGTGTAGAGGATAACAGATAGAAGCGATTTCAAACAAGACAACCGCTCTGATTGCCAATTCGGAAATGAATGCCGCCGCCAATAAAAAACCGGCGTTGAATTTTGCACAACTCAAGCGGCCGGTCCTCAACCAGTCAGCCCATCAACCAATGCCAAACCTGAACAGGCATCAGGTGCTGTCTTTTTGGGTCTCACTCAATTCTTCTTCAAATTTTTTAAAAAAATCGTCCTTTTCCTTCCAGTCCGAACCGAATTGGCGGTCGAAATAATCGCCTAATTTGTCGAGCAGGTTTTTCCAGACCACCATTTTGCTGTTGCCGACGACTTCGGCCAGGAAGGATTCCAGATCCGCCATCATTTCTTTGGGCAGATAAGACACCGCCCCCAATTGAATGGATTCTTTCAATGCCTCCGGTGTCAGGGCATGGGCGGTGAGCATTACCGTCGGGAATCCTTTGGAGACGGATTTTTTCAGCAATTCAAACCCGCGGACGCCCATTACATCCAGTATGACGATATCAAATTTGAAGCCGGCCATCAGTTGCATGGCGATTTCGTAATCCTTGGCGCGGTATATCCGGCACATGTCGAGCTGCTCGGTAATGGAGTCCAGAACGTCGGGCTCATCGTCCACAATTAGAATCGCTTTGTCTTTTAGTATTTCTTCGGTTGTCATGTTCCTTTTCCGTTGGGGCGATAGTTTTCGCGCATTACGCGCTTTAAAATTTTGCCAGCCACATTGCGGGGAAACTCCGCCACAATTACAACATCATGAACCCGCTGGAATTTGGCCGCAACATGTGCGTTAATCCAATTCTTAAGTTCCTCCGGGGTAACACTGCCGGGTTCCAGCAATGTTACTGCCGCCAGGGGGGTTTCACCCCACTTGTCATGGGGGATGCCTAGGACGGCAACTTCCTGCACGGCCGGATGCTGAACCACGATCTCCTCGATATCACGGGGATAAACATTGACCCCGCCGGAAATAATCATATCCTTTTTGCGATCCACAAGATACAAAAATCCGTCGTCATCGACATAACCCATGTCACCCGAATGCAGCCAGCCGTCTTTGACAGCCTCGGCCGTCAGGTCAGGTCGCTTGTAGTAGCCCGGTGTCAGGATCGGACCGTGGCCGCAGATTTCCCCCACTTCGCCGGCGGGCAAATCATTGCCGCTTTCATCCAAAATCCGCATTTCAAAAAAAGGTGGCGGCACCCCCACCGAGTCCGGTTTGGCGGCATAATCCTCCTTGTCCAATACCGTCACAAAACCCTCGGTCAGGCCGTAGAGTTCATAAAACCTGCCGGGCAGCTTTTCGTTGAGTTCGGTTTTATGCTCTTTGTGCAGCGGAGCGCCGAGCGAGAGGATCATTTCCAGCGATTCCAGGGCTGCGACCGAAAAATTAGGGGCATTCAGGATGGCGATTATCTGGGCCGGCACCATCATGACGTGGGTGACTCTTTCGCGCTCGATCGTCTCGATAAAGCTCGTCGGATCGAACTGGCTCAGCAGCATGTAGGTCGCCCCGACATACACTGTAGGCATAAGATCGACAAAAGCCCCGTTGAAGACGATGGCACCGGCATGCATTGTAATACTTTCGGGAGTCATGCGATAGGAGGCCGCAAAGGTGGTTGCGTACCAGCCCCGGATGTAATGGGTGTGGACGATGCCCTTGGGCAATCCGGTGGTTCCGCTGCTGTACATGATATTAAATGGGTCGTCATCGCTGATAGAGATGCCCTGCGGCTCCCGATCATCGGCAGCCGCCTTCAAAGCATGATAATCCTGAAAGCCCGGTTGGCCGGACCAGTCTGTAAGCAGGTAGCGATCCGCTGCGATGGCGGAAAGTTCGGCCTTAATTGCATCAATCTGATCGACAAAGCCGGCGTTGGTAATCAGCAGGGCGGTGTCTGAATCCTGCAACAGGGTCAACATGGCCTTCTGCATCAGCAAGGTGCTGGAGGGTACCACGACGGCGCCGATCTTGGCTGACGCCCAGTATACCTCCAGCAATTCCAGGCAATTGGGAAGGATGGTGGCGATCTTATCGCCTTTGCGGATGCCGGCGGCCAGCAGGGCATTTGCCAGGCGATTGATGCTTTGGTTGTATTCCCGATAGGTCAGGCGCTGATCTCCGAAGACCACGGCTGGATGGTTGGCGCGATATCGGGCATGCCGGGAAAAGAGCGTTCCGATGTTCATGCAGATCTCCTTTAGGGGCCATTGGTTACCGGAAAAATTATCACCTTGGTAAAGAGAGCCTCACTCTGGCTAGAGTTAAATGACAGTGCAAAGGTTTCTTAATGCGCAGTCGGCGATCCGATATGCAGGCGACGGTTTGTGTCACTAATCCGGATTTTCCCTTTCGGCTAGTTGGACCAGCATTACGGGCGTTTTGCTGCGCCGCAGCAATCTTCGGGTGGTGCTGCCCAAGACAGCCTCTTCTAGTTTGCCGCGAACATGGTAACCCATAATGATCAAATTGCAACCCCTACTTTGAGTTGCTGCAAGAATTTCATCCACAACATTGCCCCGGGCAACGACAATTTCTTCCGTGGTAAAGTCGACTTCTCCCAGATCGGCTCTTATTTTTTCACAGAACTCGCCCAGACCTTCCCTGATCATAGCACCCTGCTTTTTCTTGCCTATCAGGATTTGCCGGGCTTCCTGTTCCTGACTCTCCTGAAGTTCCCGCCAGCGTTCTTCCCCCAGCATGTCTTTTAAACGGGCGCTGGCCGATTGTGACACTTCCTCCATCACATGCAGCAACGTGATGGTAGCCCCGAATTGATTAGCAACACTGACAGCATATTCAAAGGCCGAACGGGTTTGTCTGGAAAGGTTGGTGGGAAACAGAATTTTTTTTATGTCCGGGACCATCTTGATAACTCCTTTTCTATAGTACCTATTGGCAGAGTCCAAAAGGAATGGCCGGCATAATGCGGCGTCCAAATACGATCGGTAATAAATGACATTCCGTCAATCATTTTTATACTCATTTGGCCCGCACCGCTGCAATTTCTTTTTCGGGTTGCGGTATCACAGGATGCATATCGGCTGACATGACCGCCGAAGGTTATCAGCCGTAAGCGATAGCCGGCAACCAGATCACCAACTGCGGCCAGATGGCAACGATCAACAAGCCGATAAGCTGTAAAATGATAAAGGGCACCACACCCTTGTATATGTCAACCAACTCAATTTCAGGCGGACAAATTCCTTTCAAATAAAACAGGGCGAATCCGACAGGCGGGGTAAGAAAGGAGGTCTGCAGGCTGACGGCAATTAGGACCACAAACCAGACCAACTCGGGGTTTTCCACCACACCGTGCCCCTCGATTTGAAAACCGAGACCCGAAACGACAGGTGCGATCAGGGGCAGGACGATCAGGGTAATCTCGATCCAATCCAGGAAAAAACCCATTAAAAATATCGCCACCAATATAACGGTCATAATACCGTAGGGCCCCAGAGGAATGCCGGTCAGGACCCTTTCGATAAACTCATCGCCCCCGAGACTACGCAGTACCAGCGCAAAACAGGTCGCACCGAGAAAAATGGCGAAGATATAGGCGGTCGTGTTGAAGCAGGCTTTGGTAACTTCAACAATTACTTTGCCGTTTAGCCGCTTGTTGAGCGCCGCCAGAAGGGTGGCTCCCAGGGCGCCCACGCCACTGGCCTCGGTCGGCGTGGTGATACCGGCGAAGATGGAGCCGAGGACTGCAATGATCAGCCCCGCCGGCGGCAAGATGTTCTTAAACACATCCCATACCATACGCCACTGCAAGGGCTTGCGATCCGGATCGAGGGGAGCCGCTTTAGGCCGTACCAAACTGAAAATCAGGATATAGGCAATATAGAGGGATCCCAGAATGACTCCGGGAATCACCGCGCCCATGAACAAATCCCCCACCGACAGTCCCAACTGGTCGGCCATAATCACCAGCATAATGCTGGGCGGAATCAGAATCCCCAGGGTTCCGGAACCGGCAATGGTACCCAGGGCCAGGTGTTTGGAATAGCCCTGGCGCATCATGGCCGGCAGGCTCAGCAGGCCCAACAGAACCACCGAAGCGCCGATGATGCCGGTGGAGGCCGCCAGGATGATCCCGATCGTGGTCACCGTGACCGCCAGGCCGCCGCGAACCTTGCCGAACAGGCTTTGCATGGACTTCATCAGGTTTTCGGCGATACCGGAGCGGTCCAGCATCAGTCCCATAAAAATAAACATGGGCAGCGCCACCAGGACCCAGTTGTCCATAAATTTGTAAATCCGGTTCACCGACATACCCAAGGTCAGGTAATCCAGGCCGGTAATCGTATCAAAATAGACATCAGAGAAATAACCCACGAGGGTGAACCAGCATGCCACCCCGCCGAGAACCCAGGCTATCGGAAAGCCGGTGAACAGCAGGCCAATAAAGGTGAAAAACATGGCAATGACGAGATAATCGTTGAATTCCATCGGCTAGGCCCTCCTCATTTGCACGATTATTCTCACCAACCGTGATATCGCGGCCACAAACAGCAGCCCAAAGCTGATCGGTATCACCGATTTGATCAGCCATCGCCACGGCAAGCCCATAGGCGCATCCGAACGCTCATTGACCCGCCATGATTCGTAGACAAAGTCCAGGCTTTGATGGAAAACCATGATAATAAAGGGCAGCAGCAGAAAAACAATACCGAAAATATCCCAGCGCAGCTTCCATTTTTTGGAAAGCCGGGCGTGGATAATATCCACCCGGATATGGGAATCCATCATCATGGCATAGGACGCCCCGATCATAATCCCCAGCGCATAAAGGTGCCACTGGACCTCCTCGAGCACGACCAGGCCCTTGCCAAAGCCGTAGCGCATAACCACCTGCAGGATAATGGCAAAAATCAATATGCCATTGGTCCACATGACAAAATGCCCGATGCGCCGAATGAAGGCGTCCAGTCCATCACAGAACTTGCTGGGAGCCTGTTCCGGCTTTTCTTCAGCACTCACACTCATTTTGATCTCCCTGATGCAGCGCAACTAATGTGAATATGCAAGGGACGATCGGCTGAGCGCCCCCTGCATAAGTAAGGGAATATTCAAATTCCAACATCGACGACAGATAATAACTTTCTATTTTTTGGGCTTTTCGCGCGGTAAAAAGCCGAGAGACGACCAATAGGCGTAGTCCTCGCGAAATGCTTTAAGATCCTCATAGGCCTCTTTGAACAGCGGACTTTTACCGGCCAGTTCGACTGCGACCTCTTCCCAGGCGCCCTGGTAGGCCGCCAGCATTTCATCGGACCAGTACATGTTTTTGACACCGCGTTTTTCGACATTCTCTCTGATGACCGCGCCCTGGATGGCCTCCGTGTGGGCCAATGTATTGGTGAGGTTGGCCATGCAGGCCATCTTAATCAACGCCCGCTGGCTGTCCGACATGCCGCGCCAGACTTCGCCGTTGATCATCAGGTTCAGAAAGGTGGCCTGCTGGTGCCAGCCGGGAAAGTAATTATACTTGACCACTTTGTAGAAGCCGAGTCTCTGGTCAATGGCCGGCATCGAAAACTCGGTGCCGTCAAGGGCTTTTTTCTCCAACGCCGGGAAAATTTCACCGCCGGGCAGCAGGCTGACCGAAACGCCGAGCTTTTCCATGGCCTTGCCGCCCAGGCCGAAAAAGCGCATCCGCAAGCCCTTGAGGTCTGCGACGGAATTGATCGGTTTGTGAAACCAACCGGCGGTTTCCGGTGAAAGAACACAGGCCGGCATCGCCCATACGTCATAACCGCTTTTTTTGTAATAGTCCTGGTAGAGTTTCAAGCCATTTCCGCGAAACATCCAGGCCAAAAATTCAGGGGCCTCGGGGCCGAAGGGAACCGCTGTAAACAGCGAAATACCCGGCATCTTGCCTTCCCAGTAGCCGGACGCGTAATACCCCGCGTTAACTTTGCCGCTCGATACGGCATCGAGGATCTCGAAGGGCGCCACCAATTTGCCCGGTTCGTAGACTTTCATGACGACATCACCGCCGCTGGCGGCTTTGAGTTGATCAGCGAGTTCCACGATAGAGGTACCCAGGCCCGGCAGAGCGGTTGAAAAGCATATGGGAACCTTCAGCAGAACCCTCTTGGCCATGGCCGGTTCGCTGGCAAAACCCAACATGACGGTGAACAAAAACACACAGATAATTACCATGCTGATTTTTTTCATCGTAGTTTCTCCTTTCGTTATTTTACTCAAAAAACAATTGGGTTGAAATGAACGCGAATTTTAGCTGGTGTTGATCACCTCCTTTTTTTGTGCATAGGTTCTGACCATCCCTCCATCAAAGAGCAAATCTCCGCCAACCAGATATCTGGCAAAGCGCGAAAAACCGAAAATGAAGAGATTACCGACCTCGATGGGCGACATCATTTCCTTGACCCGGGAAAAGCCCATCATCACATCGCGCACGACCGCTTCAGGGGTGATCCCGCGCTGCTCGGCTTGGGCCGGTATCTGATTCAAGGTCAGCGCTGTTTTGACAAAGCCGGTGCTGACCGTAAAGGAACGGATCATGCCATCCCCTTCGGCCGCAATCGACTGGGTCAGGGCGCGCAGACCGAACTTGGTAATGTTGTAAACAGGTTTGTTGATGGTGCTGATATGTGCATGTACCGAAGCCATATTGCCGATGGCTCCGGTTGAGTCGGAGCTCTTTCGCATGTGGGGAATTGTCAGTTGGGAAAGATAAAAAGGGGCCCGCAGCATGAGGTTGAGCATGTAATCATATTTTTCCATGGGAAAGCTCTCGACAGGGTCGATGTGCTGAATACCGGCGATGTTGGCAACATATTTTATGGTGCCCAGTTTGGCGGCTTCGGCGACGGCGTGTTCGAGTTCTTCATCGCTGGAGAGGTCGGTTTTAACAAAAATCATCTGGCCGCCCATCTCGCGGGCCATTTTTTGGGTCCGCATACCCTCTTCTTCGTTGATGTCCAGTCCCACCGTCATCAGATTATTGGCCGCCGCGGCAATGGCCGTCGCCCGGCCGATGCCGGTTCCCGCACCAGTAATAATGCAGACATTGTCAGTATTAAAATTTTGATCCTCAAGATGCAAAATATCTGCTGGCTTGATCTCCGGTTCTCTGATCTCCATTGCTCCTCCTGCAAATTGCACCGAAAATAGATATTGGCATGACTGCAAAAAAACGTCCTGCAATTTCCAGACCACGCGATTTTGCTTCTGAATTCAGCTATTTTGACCCAGTCACATTTGTCTTAATCAGATTTTTATTCAGTAACAACCAGTATTTAGTGATTTAGATTCATTTTTTGCTCGACAGAACCGGGGACAATGTGTATATCCAAATGTGTATCAAGCAGTCTACATGTTGCCTCATTGATACCGGAGGGGATATCATGGCAAGCGATCAACGCCCGAGCCGGGTGTCGCCTGCAACCGCGTCGGTTCAGCGTAAATATGACACCGATACCGTGCAACAGCTGTCCGAACAGCTGGAATCCTACGAGCTGATTTTTGACAGCATACACAACGGCATCATGGTGACCGACGCCCAGGGGTATATCACCCATTTCAACAAGCCTTATGGACAGTTTCTAGGGATTGACCCCGCAGCCCCGATTGGCAGGCACTGCACCGAAGTCGTCGAAAATACGCGCATGCACATCGTGGCCCAAACCGGGAAGCCGGAGATCAATCAGAGCCATCTGATCAACGGGCAAAAAATGGTGGTCCAGCGCATCCCGATCTGGAAAGACGACAGGGTCATCGGCGTCTTCGGCCAGGTCATGTTCAAAGATGTCAAGGATGTAACCAAACTGGCCAACAGACTTTCCCTGTTGGAAACCAAAGTAAAACACTATGAGCAGGAACTGATCAATCTGCGTTCCACGCGCTACACTTTAGACAGCATCGTGGGCAGAAGCCGGGTGATTCGGGAATTGAAAAAAGAAGCGCTCAACGCCTCGGCCAATCAATTTCCGATATTAATCACCGGCGACAGCGGCACCGGCAAGGAACTCTTTGCCCAAGCCATCCATCACGCCAGCCCGCGCAAATTATACCCTTTCGTACGCATAAACTGCGCGGCCATTCCCAGAGACCTGCTTGAATCCGAATTGTTCGGCTATGAAAAAGGTGCCTTTACCGGTGCCAAAACCGAAGGCAAACCCGGCAAATTTGAAATCGCCCATCAGGGGTCTGTTTTTTTAGATGAGATCGGGGATCTGCCGCTGGAAATGCAGCCGAAGCTTTTACGGGTTGTGGAAGAAAAGGAATTCGAACGCATCGGAGGCACCAAAATCATCCGCTCCGATTTTCGGGTGATTGCGGCCACCAATCAGAATCTTGAGAACATGCTGGCCGACAGGCGTTTTCGTAAAGATCTTTTTTATCGCCTGAATGTCATCCCATTGCATATTCCGCCGCTTCAGGAGCGCAAAAGCGATATTGTCCCACTGGCAGAGCATTTTTTGAAGCAGATGGCAAAGGAGGCCAATCTCTCAGAGATTTTCCTCGGTGAAGATGCCGCCCGGGCTTTAAAGCAATATGCCTGGCCCGGAAACATTCGGGAACTTTCAAATGTCCTTGAAAGAACCATGTCCGTAATCGAAGGCGACACGATTCATCTCTGCGACCTTCCCTTCCATATCAGCCGAACCCCCAACCAGTCGCCCCAACAGAATCAATCCGCGCTGGACATAAAAGCGGTCCAGGCCAGAGCAGAAAAGGAGGCCATCCGCTTTGCCCTGAAAGAAACCAATCACAACAAAGCCCAGGCAGCCAAAATGCTGGGAATCCATCGTACCCTGCTGTACAAAAAAATGAAAAAATACAACATTGACCTGAAACCGGCGCCACAGGGATAGTCGTTGAAATCCTGGGCGCTTAGCGACATCACATATACAGTTTATTGTCGATTTTGCCGCGTGCGTTGATATGTCAGAGGTTTCAGGTGTTCCGCCGGAGGCGGATTCAGGTTTCAGGATTTCGTACCTCGGCTGCCTGACACCTGAAACCTCGTATGAAAATTCATTGAGTTAAAAAGCAACCGCAGAACCGCAGAATGTCGAATAACGAATTTCGAAGGATGGAATCGCTTCGCTCAAGCTTTTTATTAAAATAGACAGAATACATTATTCGATGTTCGATGTTCATTAGTTTCTTTCGCGATCAGCCTGGACACTTGCGGCCAGCGGCAAAACTGACACCTGAAACCAAAATCCCATGAACTTCGCATTGGCTGCCCCGCAGGGGCCATTTTTCCCGTGCGTCGTCTTGGAAAAAACATAGTGTCCTACGTGTAATTTATTGGTGCTTGGGATTTATTTGATTCAAGGACGTCGCTTGACTTAAATCCTCATTTCGAATTTTTAGTAAATTTGTGGGACAAGACCCTAGCGCGTTTACTCCGGCCTTAACGCCTGCCGGGCCTCATCACTGCTTTCATAAATATGAGGGGCTACCGCCCGTTTTTCGAGGGCATTTCCGAGTTTCATTCTCAAAAAGGCACTCGTGGTATAGCGGGTCACGCCCGAATAATAATGATCAACGAGATATTTTACCATGTCGGTATATTGATCCACGATATCAGGCGATATGGTGAAGTTATCATAGTTGACAATGGTATAGACCTTCCGGCCCAAAGAGGAAACGATCCGTTCCACAGCCTCTTTTACGTCCTGAACCTCCTGGGACGAGGTAATCGCATAACCTTCAAAATTGACGAAGAAAAGGTTTTCCTTAGGATCATAAATCAGGCGCTCCTCCAAAGTTAGGGCCAGTAGGTCCGCTTTGAGATCCATGGGTGCGATCCGAAAAATGCGTTCATCCATCAGCCGGGGTTCATCACCTACGACCGGCTGAAATTCCATTTGGGATAAAATATCTTTTTCCAGATCCACACCGGGAGCGATTTCAATCAGCGCCATGCCCTCATGACTCAAAGCAAACACACAGCGCTCGGTGATGTAAAGGACGGGCTGCTTTTTTTCCAGGGCATATTTCCCGCTGAAAGTGACATGTTCCACCTGATCGATAAATTTTTTGACCCGGCCCTCATTGGTGATTTTGAGCGCCCCGTCGACGATGGCAACCTTTAAACCGGCGGCGGTGAATGTCCCCAGAAAAATTACCTTTTTGGCATTCTGACTGATATTGATAAATCCGCCGGCGCCGGCTAATTTGGGACCGAATTTGCTGACATTCAAGTTACCGGCTTTGTCGGCCTGGGCCAATCCTAAAAAGGCCATATCCAGGCCGCCTCCGTCATAAAAATCGAATTGATTCGGCTGATCGATAACCGCCTCGGTATTGAGGGCCGCACCAAAATTCAGTCCTCCGGCCGGAATTCCGCCAATCACACCCGGTTCAGCGGTCAGGGTTATGTAGTCTAAAATCTTTTCTTCATTGGCGATGCTGGCGACGCCCTCCGGCATACCGATTCCCAAATTGACCACGCTATTGGCCTTCAATTCAAAGGCCGCCCGACGGGCAATAATTTTGCGGGAATCCATCTCCATCGGCTCAATTGACTGCATGGGAATTTTTATCTCGCTGCTAAAAGACGGGTTATACACTTCCGCAAATGTCTGCCAATGGTGCTCGGGGCGTGATACCACCACACAGTCGACCATGATGCCGGGAATTTTGATCTGCCTGGCATTCAATGTGCCGCGTTCGGCAATTCGTTCAACCTGGACAATTACAAATCCGTTGGAATTTTTGGCCGCCGTGGCGATGGCCAGAGATTCCAGGGTCAGGGCCTCCTTCTCCATGGTGATATTGCCGTCCGTGTCGGCGGTGGTGCCGCGCAGGATGGCGACATTGATGGGCAATGTTTTGTAGGCGAGGTATTCCTTCCCGTCGAACTCGATCAGTTCCACGATGTCTTCAGTGGTCATCGCATTGATCTTGCCGCCGCCATTTCTGGGATCGACAAAAGTGCCCAATCCAACCGTTGTAATGGTTCTGGGCTTATGGGCCGCAATATCGCGGTACATGTGAGAAATGACGCCCTGGGGCAGGTTGTAGGCCGCAATCTTGTTTTCGATCGCCAATTTTTGAAGCTTGGGCACCAGACCCCAGTGCCCCCCGATAACCCGCCTAATCAGGCCCTCGTGACCGAAGTGGTTCAAACCCCTATCAACCCCGTCTCCCTGACCTGCGGCGTAGATCAGGGTTAGATCGCGCGGTTTATGGTTGCTCAGAAAATACTTCTCAAGGGCAATGGCCAGTTCCTCGGCAAAGCCGATACCGACAAACCCGCCCGTGGCGACGGTATCTCCGTCTCGTATCACCCGCACGGCCTCTTCGGCTGAAACGGCCTTGCCTTTTTTGGCCCGCGCCGCCGGCAGGTCGGAGAGCAGTGGGTGCGTATGTGAACTTCCAACGTTGATTGGCTTGTCTTTCATGGGCGACCTCCTTTGAATGAGTGCAAGTCTGCCGTCTTGATTGCAAGATTAGTGCCCTGGAAGTTTGGAGATATTTTTTGGGGATGATTGACGTAGAGATGTTGCGAGGTGCGCCGGTAAATCAGGGACCGCTCCTTTGCCAAAGCCAAAATAAGATCCCCGAAATTTAGCCGCTCGGTATAACATGTCAGCGGATGGTATCAATTATGATACACTTTGTGTCAACACCATTCTTTTTTCGCTCGGATTCAGCCACCAGCGGTGGAAACCTAATTTCTAAACAGATATTTTTCACGGATTTCGCTGGAAAGTTCATGCATTGGGCTCTCATGGCAAATACGGCCCTGCTGAACAATATAGGCCCGCTGGCAGACGGCCTCTGCGAAGCTCAAATTCTGCTCGGCCAGCAGCACTGAGACCCCGGCCATTTTAAGCTTGCCAATAATTTCGGACAGCTGCTCTACAATCACTGGCGCCAGACCTTCCGAGGGTTCATCCAGGATAATCATTTGGGGATTGCCCATCAACGAGCGGGCAATGCTCAGCATCTGCTGCTCTCCGCCGCTCAGGTTGCCGCCCTGGTGGCCGGATTTCTCACCCAAATTGGGAAAAAGCTCAAAAAGGTCTTCGGGCGTCCATGGTTTCAAGCCTTTACGGGCAGGTTGTCTGGCCACCTCCAGATTCTCCAAGACGGTAAGTCTGGAAAAAATCCGCCGATCTTCAGGAACATATCCCAGGCCCAATTGGCAGATCTTATGAGGCGGCCAGCCGAGAATACTATCGGTGTTGAAAGTGATAGTTCCGCGGGTGACCGGCACCAATCCCATAATACTTTTAAATGTCGTTGTTTTACCGGCACCGTTGCGACCCAGCAAAACAACGGCTTCACCGGCGTTGATCTCAAGGCTCAAATCAAAAATGATCTGAGCCTTGCCATAAAAGGAATTCATGGAACCCACTCGAAGCATCGCTTCACGTCTCCGGGTATGTGGTCTCACTGCCCAAATAAACCGATCGGACACCATCGTTTTGTCGAACCTGATCGGGAGTACCTTCAGCAATTTTCTCACCCCGATCCAGGACGATAATACGATCCGCGTGGGTGAAGACGACATCCATGTCATGCTCAACAAACAGAGCGCCTATATTGCGTTTACGAACAGTTTGCGATATCAACTCCATCAGGCGCTGGCGTTCTGCCGGCGCCATTCCGGCCGTGGGTTCATCCATCAACAGCAATCCGGGCTGATTTGTCAGAGCCAGCGCAAGTTCCACCCGCTTTAAATCCCCGTATGAAAGCAAACCGCAAACCAGATCAGCCTTTTCGGATATCCCCACCAAATCGAGCAAATTCCGGGCTTCTTCGCGGAACAGATTTTTGAGTACGCGCAGCGGCGACCGCGCTTTCTTATGAAAGGAGGCCAGGGCAACCTGCAAATTTTCCAGAACCGTCATGGAACCAAAAGTTGCGGTTACCTGAAACGTCCGGCCGACACCCATGCGCCAGATGTTTCGCGGTTTTAACCCGACGATGTCACGGTCATAAATTCTAATACTGCCGTCATCCGGCCGTAATTGACCGTTGATTAAGTTAAAGCAGGTGGATTTACCAGCCCCGTTAGGACCGATCATGGCGAGGATTTGTCCTTTCTGCAAACTAAAACTAACGCCGCTTACGGCTTTGAGCCCGCCAAAGGACTTCGATATATTTGTGACCTCCAATAATTTAACCATAATCTAGTGTTGTGTCCGATATGTAATTCACAAAACGCGAATTGATGTTAATGGTGTTCAAACTCAAGAATACAACATTTTAAATCCCAACTTACAAATTACAAATCCCAAATAAATTTCAATTTTCAATATTCAAATCCCAAACAGAACTTCGAAACCAGTAGATCAGATGGATCGGATGCATTGAAAATATTCGGTGCAGCCTTGATAAGAGCTGTATTATGCCAGGATCTTGGTCCGACAATTGTGGTTGTTTGGGTCATTGAGAATTGGAATTTGGTCCGCCGGAGGCGGATTTGTTATTTGGTGCTTGGGATTTTTCGGCTTCAAGGACGCTACCTGACGAATACATACTGCCGAATTTTATAAAATATTTTTGGGACACGACACCAGGGCACCTGCTTAATGCTGGTCATCGTCAAAATACCGGCCCAGCCGGCTGGAAAAAGCGCCGACGATCCCCTGCGGGAACGCCACGACCAGCAAAATGAACACACATCCCAGAATAAACTGCCAATATTCAATACGCGCGATCGTATCGTGCAGCCAGATAAAGGCTCCCGAACCGACAACCGGGCCGAAAACAGTGTCAACACCGCCCAGCAAGACCATTAACAAAAAATCAAAAGAGCGTGCAATTGCCATTTCGTCCGGGAATACGCTGCCCTTGGAAAAAACATAAATTCCGCCGGCCAGTCCGGCAAAGCCGCCGGCGACGGTAAAAGCAAGCCACTGATGCTTGGGCCGGTGAATTCCAACGACCGCTGCTCGCAGGGCGGAATCGCGGCAGGCTCTGATGGTGTACCCAAAGGGCGTAAAAATCAAATAGCGCAGAGTCACAATACCACCGATGCATATCACCATGGTCAGATAATAAAACACAATCTTGTTGCCGGCCCAGTGCGAGGGCCAGATACTTAAAATACCATCGTCGCCCCCGGTAAACCCTCCCCACTGAAAAACAATCGACCAACAAATCTGGGCAAATGCCAGGGTGAGCATGGCGAGATAGACGCCGGACAAACGCACGCAGAAAGATCCGATGATCATTGCCAACAGACCGGTCAACAAAGGCGCCAGTATCAGGGCCAGCTCCATGGGCGTCTGCAGATAGTGAACCAACAGGGCGGCGGCATAAGCACCACCGCCAAAAAAAGCCGCGTGCCCAAAAGACATCATACCCCCGGGCCCCATAATAAAGTATAAACTCATCGAGGCCAGCGCAAATATCGCAATTTCGGTCGCTAATATGATTTGAAAGCTGCCTGCAAACAAAGGCAGCAATGCAATCACCGCCAGCAGAATCAGGCCCAGTATTCGTATTTTTCTTGAAGCAGGCTGAAGCAGAGCCGGGGTCACATCCATGGAACCGGTCTCCCGGCTTTCCGGTTTGCCGAAAAACCCATAGGGCCGAATTACCAGCACCACCGCCATCACCAAAAACATCATAACAAGCGTGCTTTGCGGTATAACCATTATGCCAAATGCACTGAGTTCGCCTATAAGCACCGCTGCCAGGTAGGCTCCCAATATGCTGCCCATGCCGCCAACGACGACGACAACAAAGGCGGCCGCAACCACATTCATATCCATTAAAAGATCGGCACCGCCTTTTGGTAATTGAATGGCGCCACCCAGACCGGCCAGAAATGAGCCCAGAAAAAATACGCCGGTGTATAGTCCGGCTTGATTCACACCCAGAGCACCGGCCATCTCACGATCCTCAGTAGCCGCCCGCACCAGTACACCCCAGCGGGTGCGGTGCAGCAAAAGCCAGATTCCCCCGAGCACCAGCGGTGCCATGACGATTAACACCAGATCATACTGGGGCATCAGGCTGCCCATAATGTTGACGCTGCCCTCCAGTCCCGGCGCCCTTGATCCAAGTAGATCTTCAGCTCCGAATATCCAGCGGGTTCCGTCCTGCAGGATCAAAACAATTCCAAAAGTTGCCACCAGCAGAAAGAGCTCGGGAACATGGTACAAGCGCCTCAAAATGGATATTTCCACCAAGGCGCCGATTATCCCGACAACGAGGGCAGCACCCAGGACGCCGATCCAGAAGAAGTATGAAGTCTGCGGAAAAAAAGATATGAAGGTGTAGGCCAAATAGGCGCCAACCATGTAAAAGGAGCCGTGGGCAAAGTTGACGATGCGGGTAACGCCGAAAATAAGAGACAATCCGGAGGCGATAAGAAACAGGGCCGAAGCATCGGATAAACCGGTCAGGAATTGTACGATATAAAAACCCAAAATTATTACCCCGAGTTAGGGGATAGATCCCGTTAGCGCTGAGTAATTTTGCAAATGTTCACAGGTTGAATTTACGCCATACGGGGTTGGTTTTAGAGATGAACATCCGATGTTCATCCTTTATGTGTCCGAACTGCCCAAATTAGAGTGAATCATTCCTGCGGTCTCATCTTCTTTACTTCATCGTCACCGGGCAGATAATCCTGTCCGGCGGCATATTTCCAATCCACCATGACGCCTTTGCCATCTGTCAGGGCGGTGCGGCCAACATAGGCACCCATGGTTGACTGATGATCAATTTTACGAAAAGTAATCGGACCGATCGGTGACTCAAACGCCAGCCCTTCCATGGCTTGCACCATAGCTTCCGTTTGGGTCGAGTTGGCTTTTTGCAGCATGGCGGCAACCGCCAACATCGCATTATAACCGACGAGAGATCCCATTCGAGGGTAATCGCCAAATTTCTGGTTATAGTTTTTTACAAACCGCTGATGCTGCGGATTCACAATATCATACCAGGGGTATCCGGTGACCACCCAGCCTTCGGGCGCTTCATTTTTTAAAGGGTCCAGGTATTCGGGCTCACCGGTCAGCAAGCTGGCAACAAAGATATTCCTAAAAAAGCCCCTCAGCTTGCCCTCTCTGACAAATTTAGCTAGGTCACCGGCGAAGGTTACATTAAAGACGGCTTCGGGCCGGGCTGCCGCAAGGGCCTGAATCTCAGCACCGGCGTTAATTTTGGACAAGGCCGGCCACTGTTCGGCAACAAATTGAACATCCGGGCGTTTGGCTAACAATACTTTTTTGAAGGCCTTAACTGCATCCTTGCCATAGGCATAGTTGGGTGCGATGGTTGCCCAACGCTTGGCCGGATGATTCGCGGCTTCTTCCGCCAGCATGGCTGCCTGCATATAGGTTGAGGGCCGCAGACGAAATGTATATCGATTTCCCTTGGACCAAACCAGGGCATCGGACAAGGGCTCGGCGGCAACATACAGTACCTGATTGTGCTTGGCGAAATCGGTCAAGGCAAGCCCGACGTGTGAGAAGAAAGATCCAAATATTAATATAACTTTATTTTTACGGACGAGCTCCTCGGCAATTGTTACCGCATTTCCGGGCTTGCCCGCATCGTCACGGGAGATCACATTTAGCTTTCTGCCCATAACGCCGCCGGAATCGTTGATTTCCTCGAGCGCCAGCTGCCAGCCATTTCGGTAGGGAATGGTAAAGCTGGTGAGTTTGCTGTAGGTATTTATTTCACCGATGGTTATCGTATCAGCAGCCCCAACTTCATCAAAATTGATGCTGGCAACACCCATCATCACCAATAGTATCATGAGGAGAATCCTGATAATTCTCATGCTGATATCCTCCTTTCGAGAAAAGAATTAAACGACTGTTCCGATAAGATTAATAAACCGACTTGGCTATGGCTGTAATTTTTCTTGAAATGTCTACGATTCCAGGTCAAGATTGACATCGAATTTCATTTTAGGTAGCATTTAACCCTAATTGTTAGCACCCCGATCCGGATAAATCAATGATCATAGGATTAGATGTAGGCGGCACGCATACCGATGTCGTCGTGCTCGATAAGAATGGACTTTTAAACGAGGTCAAAGTCCCCACAGACGCCTCCGACCTGTTCACCTCAGTATTGGAAGGTTTAACGGCCATCACTGCGGGCATCGATCCGGCCGCGGTCGACCGCATCGTTTTAAGCACCACTCTGACCACCAATGCCATCGTTCAACGCAAAACGCCGCCTGTGGGCATGATCGTCACCAGCGGCCCGGGCATTGACCCTGGATTTTATCGCACCAATCCCCATTATTTTGCGGTAGCCGGCGCCATCGATCACCGGGGACGGGAAGTTCAACCGATCGATGCCCGCGAAATCCAGAGGATTGTCACCGAACTGCGAGAAAAAAACATCCGCTATGTCGGGGTCGTCGGCAAATTTTCCGTCCGCAACCCCTGCCACGAATTGGAAATCAGCCGGATTATCGGCGATTCTTTTGAAAAAATTTTCATGGGTCACCGCATTTCCGGCAATTTGAATTTTGGCCGTCGAATTGCCACCGCTTTTTTGAACGCATCCGTCTACCCGCTGCACAAGGAATTTTTCGAGGCTGTTCAAAAATCGCTCGAAGCCAAAGGTCTGAATTTGTCCTTGCGTCTTCTCAAGGCCGACGGCGGCAACATGAATTTCAATACGTCGATCGAATATCCGGCCCAAACCATACTATCCGGTCCCGCCGCCAGCGTCATGGGTGCGACAGCCTTCGGCGACACAGCCGAAGACACCCTGGTGATGGATATCGGTGGAACGACAACCGATATGGCCGTCCTGATCAAAAAGGCTCCCGTGCTGGATCCCCGGGGAATCAAGCTGGGCGAATACAAAACCTTGATCAGATCCCTTGAAACCCTTTCCATCGGCCTGGGCGGCGACAGCGTCGTCAGGATAGTCGATGGAAAACTCAGCGTCGGGCCCGAGCGACTGGGACCGGCAATGGCCTATGGCGGGCCCGCACCAACGCCGACCGATGCGCTCTGCCTGCTGGAACATATGCCCGACGGCAATCGCGAGAAAGCCAAAGCCGGCCTCGAGCGTCTGGCTGCCGAGCTGGGATTCTCGGTCAAGACCCTGGCAGGCGAAATCATGGATGTCACCTGCAAAAAAATACTAACCGCTGCACGGCAATTGATCTATCGAATCAACAGCAAACCCGTGTATACCGTTCATGAACTCCTGCACGGATACGTGGTGCGCCCCCAGACAGCTTGTGTTCTGGGCGGTCCGGCCCCCTTTTTTGCGCGCTACCTGGAGGGTCTGTCGGATTTGCGCATCCGGGTGGTGCCCAAATGGAAGGTGGCCAATGCCATCGGAGCGGCGCTGGCCCGGACTACCTGCCAGGTTACCTTTTTTGCGGATACCGAAAGACGGATGGCGGAAGCGCCGGAAGAAAAGTTCAGTCAAATGATCGGTCGTGATTTTAGTCCGGATGATGCCGTCCAACAAGCCTTTGAACTATTGAAATCCAAAGCGATCCAAAGGGGTGCCAACACCGATTTCCTGGAAATGGAAGTGCTTGAAACGCTGACTTTCAACATGGTACGCGGATTCAACACCACCGGCAAAAACGTCCGGGTCAAAGTGCAGGTAAAACCCGGTTTAATCCATGGGTATGATGAGGCGATTCGAAAGTTATCCGCACAATGAGTGCTTTAACCTGGAAGTCAGAAGGTAATTAGTCGATTCTGTGGCCTAGGTTTCAGGTGTCGGGTGTCAGGTGTCAGGAATTAGATCGCATCTTCAGCATGATTCGCCCCTGATAAAATCGATGAAGCGAGGCGTCATCCAAATTCGATGTTCGATGTTGGGCGTTCGATGTTCGATGTTCAATCTCTTCACCATTGTGGATAGGTAGAGCCGAAACGAGGTATCATAAAAGAACTTTCGCTCACAGTTGCCGACACCTGAACACTGACACCTGAAACCTGTTTACTCAGGGACCTATTCGGGACTGAGACTTGGAGGTTTTTTACCGACATATGGAAATAGGAACTCGAAATGTTACGGGCTAAACACAAAACCGGACTGGTCTTCTTCCCCGCCTTCGACTGGGCGATTAGCCCGACCCACCCGGAAAGGGAAGAACGCCTGCTGTATACCCAGGACCAGGTGTTCGAAGAGGGGGTTTTCGACATTCAGGGTGTGGTCGAACTCAAACCGGATCCTGTCAGGATAAAAGATATCCAGCGCACCCATTTCTGTGTGCCGGACGTCGCCCGGGTGACAACCGAATCACATCTCATCAGCGCCGGCGGCGCCAAGGCCATCGGCATGGCCGTCCTCGACGGACAAATCGATCGCGGCTTTGCTCTGGTCCGGCCCCCCGGGCATCATGCCATGCGCGTGGTGCACGGCGCCAGGGGCTTTTGCAACATCAACATCGAAGCCGTTATGATCGAATACCTGCGGCAGGCCTACGCCATCGATCGGGTGGCCGTCGTTGACACCGATTGCCACCATGGTGACGGCACCCAGGACATCTACTGGCACGACCCGGACACGCTCTTCATTTCGATTCATCAGGATGGGCGGACGCTGTATCCCGGATCGGGCTTTCCAGTTGAATTCGGCGGCATCAATGCCGTCGGAAAAACGCTGAACATCCCCCTGCCGCCACATACATCCGAAGAGGGATTTTTGTATGCCATGGAACATATCGTCATGCCGATCCTGGATGAATTCAAGCCGGAAATCATTGTCAATTCCGCCGGGCAGGACAACCACTATACCGACCCCATCACCAACATGAACTTTTCCGCCCGGGGCTACGCCGACCTTACAGCCATGTTAAAGCCGGACATTGCAGTCCTGGAAGGCGGCTATTCCATCGAAGGCGCGCTGCCCTATGTCAACCTGGGAATCGTGCTTGCCATGGCCGGCGTGGACTACAGCCGGATCAAGGAGCCGGACTATGATCCGGAAGGCATCCGCCAGACAGCGGAGGTCACAGCGGCCATTGAAAAAGTCGGCGAGGTCGTCTCGTCCGTCTGGCACAACCGCCAAACCCTTAAGGATCAACTTCTGGAAAAAGCGGATTCTAGCAAACGCACGCGCACCATCTTCTACGACACCGACGGCATCCGCGAATCGCAGACGGAACAGATCCAGATTTGCCCCGACTGCGCCGGCGCCCTTCGCATCGACTCATCATCGGATCGCGGTGCCCGCATCCTGGCGATCCACATTCCCCGCAAAGCATGCAGCAGGTGCAAGGATGCCGCTTACCAATGGTACGACAGAGCGGATCAGAGACAGTTCGACGGGATCTTTCTTCAGGACCGCCCCGAGGACCTCTATCTAAGCGGCGGCGATTAATGCAGGGCGACGGCGGATCGGATCAGAAACCATGAGCAACAAGCGCAACGAAGACAAGCAGATTCCAAGCCCGGCTGATTACACCGGCCCGGCGGCAGGAGATTCCAATCGGACGATCCCCGATCGGACCGCTTCCGGGCAAAGCGATGCAGAACGGAGGCGCCTGGCGGATCTTAAAGAGATCGAGAAGCGCTACCAAACGGTGTTCGAAGCTGCTCCCATCGGCATCGCCATTGCCGATCCGGCAGGATACTTTCTGGAAATCAACGATGCCTTTACCAAAATGCTCGGTTACGATCGCCGCGACATCAGCTACCTCACCTTTGTTGACATCACCCATCCGGATGATCGCGAGCAAACCCTGAAGCTGAGCCAGGCAGTCAGGGACGGCAAAATCGATGACTACCGCAGTGAAAAGCGCTATTTAAAGAAAAACGGCGATGTGGTGTGGGCGGTTGTCCGCGCAACCGTCATCCGCAGCGACAATGGGTCCATTAAATACTGGCTGAGATTGGTGGTGGATATCACCGAAAACATAAAAGCGAAAGCGGCCCTGGCCGAGTCCGAAAAAAAATACCGTATGCTTTTCGAAAGCAGCGCGGAAGGCATCCTGGTCGCCCGGATAGAAGATCGAAAATTCAAATACGCCAATCGCGCCATATGCAAAATGCTGGGCTACACCTCCGACGAAATGGTCCGCATGGGAGTTGCCGACATCCACCCGCCGGAAGATCTGGAATTTGTGCTGGAAGAATTCAACGCGCTGGCACGGGGCGAGAAGGGGTTGGCGGAAAACATTCCCTGTCGATGCAAAGACGGAACGATCATATATGTCAACATAAACTCCACCAAAATGAAAATCGACGGTGTGGACTGTAATGTCGGTTTTTTCCATAACATTTCCGAGCGCCTGGAATCCGAAGAAGCCCTCCGGCAAAGCGAAGAGAAATACCGCAGCATCCTCGAGGGCATCGAAGAGGGTTTTTTTGAGGTCGATCTCGCCGGCAATTTCACGTTTTTTAACGACGCCCTGTGCAAAATATTCGGCTATTCCCGTGATGAGCTGTTGGGGACCAACAACCGCGATTATACCAGTGCGGAAACCGCTCAAAAAATGTACCATGTTTTCAACCGGGTCTACCGCACAGGACGTTCGGCCCGGGTTCTGAACTATGAAATCCATGCCAAAGACGGCAGCAAAAAGATATTGGCCATTTCAGCCTCCCTGCTGCGAAATTCCGACCGGGAACCGATCGGGTTTCGGGGTTTTGCGCGCGACGTCACCGAGAGCTGGCTCGCCGAAAAGGAAAAAGAACGGATGGCGGCCCAAATCCGTCAATCCCAGAAAATGGAGGCAATCGGAACCCTTGCCGGTGGTATTGCCCATGATTTTAATAACTTGCTGATGGGCTTTCAGGGCAATCTTTCGTTGATGCTGATGGAAACCGGTGCCGACAGTCCCGATTATGAATACCTGATCAATATGGAGGACTATGTCAAAAGAGGCACCGAACTGACCCAGCAGATATTGGGATTTGCCAGGGGCGGTAAATATGAGGTCAAGCCCACCAATCTGAACGAACTGCTGGAGAGTAGTTCACGCATGTTCAGCCGCACCAGGAAGGAAATTTTCATTCACCAAAAATTCCAAAAACATCCCTGGCCGGTCGAGGTGGATCGCGGCCAGATCGAACAGGTGCTGTTGAACCTGTTCGTCAATGCCTGGCAGGCCATGCCTTCCGGCGGCGACATTTTTATCTCGACCAAAAACGTGATGTTCGAAGATGAGGACCCGGAAAGACCCTACGCCCTGAAACCGGGGAAATATGTCAGAGTATCCGTGGCGGACACGGGGGTAGGCATGGAAAAAGATACCCTCGAAAGAATATTCGAGCCGTTTTACACCACCAAGGAAGTCAGCCGGGGCACCGGCCTGGGACTGGCCTCCGCCTATGGCATCATCAAGAACCACAACGGTTTGATCGATGTCAGCAGCAGCAAGGGCCGCGGGGCCACGTTTACCATTTATCTGCCGAGATCCCTTAAAGAATTCATCGAGGAAAAGCCGCCGGTCGAAAGCACCATCGAGGGCCGTGAAACCATCCTGCTGGTTGACGATGAGGAAATGATCACCGACATCGGTGGAAAAATGCTCGAAAAACTGGGTTATCGGGTGATTTTGGCGGAATCCGGCAAAAAGGCACTGCAGCTTTTTAATGAGATGCAGGGCCAAATCGACCTTGTCATTCTGGACATGATTATGCCGGGGATGGGGGGTAGCGAGACCTTCGACCGCTTAAAAGCATTATCGCCCGACATCAAAGTTCTGCTGTCCAGCGGATACAGCCTTGACGGGCAGGCGTCACAAATACTGGGACGCGGCTGCAACGGGTTTATCCAGAAACCCTTCAACCTGAAACGCTTTTCTAAAAAGATCAGGGAAGTACTGGACGGCTGATGGCTGCCTACAGACAATCTGAATTAAGCCGGAACCTGCACCTGCGCGCCCAAATAATTCAAGCGGTACGCGGCTTTTTCATCAAGCGAGACTATCTGGAGATCGACACACCCATACGCATACCGGCGCCGGCCCCCGAAGCCCATATTGATGCGGTCGCTTCGGAGGACAGCTACCTGCAGACCTCACCGGAATTGTGTATGAAGCAGCTGCTGTGCGCCGGGTATCCGCGCATATTCCAAATCTGCAAATGCTTCCGAAGTAACGAGCGGGGCCGCCGGCATCTTCCGGAGCTCTCCATGCTGGAGTGGTACCGGGCGGGCGGAAACTACTCCGATCTAATGGATGAATGTTGTGATCTGATCGGATTTGTTGCCGGCCGGACATCCGGCGCCGACTGCCTGAGCTTTCAGGGGCAAACCATCCCACTCGATCCGCCCTGGGCGAGAATGTCGGTTGATGAAGCATTTAGCCGCTACGCTGCTATGGAGGTGGAAGCAGCCCTGGCCGAGGACTGTTTTGATGAGATCATGGTCAATGATATCGAACCGAACCTTGGTTGGACCGGACCGCTTTTTTTGTATGACTACCCGGCGCCGCTCGGTGCCCTTGCCAGGCTGAAGCCGGAGAATCGGCGTGTAGCGGAACGTTTTGAGCTCTATATCGCCGGCATCGAATTGTGCAACGGATTCAGCGAGTTGACCGATCCGGTTGAACAGCGCCGCCGTTTTGAATCGGAGCAGGAAGTTCGCAGGGCTTTAAACAAACCGGTGTACCCGATGCCGCACAATTTCCTGGCGGCTCTGGGCGACATGCCTGCGGCTTGCGGCAATGCCCTGGGAATCGACCGGCTCGTGATGCTGTTTGCCGACTGCATCGCCATTGACGACGTCGTCGCCTTTACGCCGGAGGATCTATAGACGGTCTGCCTCCGGCGCCTCTCGATTTCTGCCTCTCAGGGTTGCAGGGTGGCAGGGGCGATTCAGAATCCAGCGCAAACGAACCATAACTGTGACAACCGCTATAAATCCCAAATCACAAAGCTCAAATCACAAACAAATTCCAAATCACAATATCCAAATTCGAAACCTATCTTCGAATACCATGACTCAGTTGACACAGATGAATTAGATGCATTGGATCCGCCCGGTCAGTTTTCGACAGGAGCGTTATCATTCCGGAACCCGGGTCAAGGCGGTAACATGTTTGGGTCATTGAAAATTGGAATTTGAATATTTTTTGTTATTTGCTATTTGGTGCTTGGGATTTTTCAGCTTCAAGAGTACTACCTGACCAATACCTACTGCCGAATTCTAAAAGATATTTTTTTGGATCCAACCCTAACCACTGTTTCCAAGGAGAATCAGGGTTATTATCTTGATGGGGGTGGTGTCGTGTCTACTGGCAAGATCTTTGAGTTTGTCGTCGTCGCTGGCCCCGATGCCGGCCTTTTTCAACCGCTGGCGGACCACCTTGTCGTCGAGATCCAGCTCAGCGACTATCTGCCTGACCGTCTTTCTTCCCAGTCCGGTACCCGCGAATGTCTCCTCGATTTTCTCGGCGGTCCAGCCCGTGCCGGGCTTCATGGCCGCCGGTTTGGTCTCCAACTTTTTGATAACCGCATAAACCCCCATGCCCGAAGTGCCCTTGGTCTCGGCAACTTCTGCCAGGGTCTCCCTGGGACTATTCACCTTGAAGCCGGCCTTGCGCAGCTCCGCCATCGCCTGATCCAGGGGGATACGCTGCTTCTTGCAAAAGGTCTGGAGACTGACCAGCTCTGCATGACCGAAAGGGGGCTCGAGATCGGGAGAGATAACCCAGGATCGCTTGATGGCTTCACCCATGTCGCTCACATAAGCCAGCGGCGGCAAAGACCAGATGCCGCTGACAATAATCCAGCAGAGAATCAGGCTGCTGACCACCAGCTCGCGTTTGTAACGCAGGGATGATGCCGCCTTGCTGCTCAGGTATTGAATCAGCGGCTTCCAGTTATAATAAAGGTGGAAGCCGCCTGCCACCAGGAACAGAAGACCTGAAAAAATATGGATATTGCCCCACTGATCCTTCTCCAAACCGGCGAGGCTCCATTTGGTCCAGTAGGCCACTCGGCCGTGCGGCTCGACATACAAGATGATGCCGGTGATGCACAGCAAAATGAAACTCGCCAGCGAGCACAACGAAGTAAATGTCCGACCGCTCCAGCCTTTCACTTTCATTTTTTTGTCGTTCCTTTCCATTTCGACGCTCCTAATCTTGCTTTGACAGCTCCCGTCATTCAACCTGAGCAATCCCCGTGCCAGGGTGAGCGCGCGGCCGGCACAAATATCTATAACAATCTGAATTAACGAATAATATTCTTATTCTGTTTTTATCAGAGCCAGTGGAATGGGGAGAAATCTTCTACTTTCAAGTCGAAATGGATACAAATTACTCACCTTGAGCCATTCGCGGCCATAAAGTGTATAGAAAGTATCCAGAAACGGTTGGTTGAAAGGTTATGATAGCTGAGCCCTAATTTCGAAGCCCGCCATGCACATTCCAAATTCAGTCCTTGCAGATCTCCATCGTCTGTCCTCTGCTTGCCCTGCGTAGCCTGAAAGGCGAAGCAGGGTCCTCCGTCATCTGTCCTCTGCTTGCCCTGCGTAGCCTGAAAGGCGAAGCAGGGTCCTCCGTCATCTGTCCTCTGCTTGCCCTGCGTAGCCTGAAAGGCGAAGCAGGGTCATCCGTCATCTGTCCTCTGCTTGCCCTGCGTAGCCTGAAAGGCGAAGCAGGGTCATCCGTCCTCCGTCCTCTGTCGCCCACAACTATCAAAAAACCTTGACTCTTTGCGGCTAAGTGCTTAAACTTTTTACTTATACCGGGTACAGATCCTATCTTTCCCGAGAACTCCCTCGCGATTGACGTTTGCGTAAGTTTGCCGTAGAGCACCGCAGATCCTATCAGGAGGTCCTTTCTTATGGCAACTGGCAATGACAGCTTCAACTCCGGGCCACATGACCCACAGCTATCTAAATTCATCGACAATTTGTCCATCGATGACCAGCGCCTCCTGTCGAGGCTATTAAATTCATGGGATAGAAGAGACCAGCGCGGACATCCCCGCATGCCGTGCACCATTATTACCGATTACGTCGTCGACGACCAGGAACACAAGGGCATCATGCGTAACATCAGTCTTGGCGGTGCCTTTATCGAAACCCGGCATGAGCTCGCGGTGCACCGCCGGATCGCACAGAGCTTCTTCTTCCCCAATTTTGAGATTCCGATCCGATCCAACAGCACAATCATTTGGTTGGCATCGGAGGGATTCGGGGTGCAGTTTGAATTCGTTCGAAGTGAAGAAGACTCTATTTAGCGATGACCACCCGTTGGGGGTTATTTGTTATTGGTTAATCGTTATTAGAAACGGCCTTTCCGATGGTTTATCCGCTTCTTTCATCAGTTACTCATAAAAACAGATTTCACTCCTTGACAACGAATAGCCAATAACAACTAACGGATAACTAAGGGCTGAATTGTTAACTCGATTGAAGGTTTGGCGGGGGTAGAATTGAGCAAGCAGGATCTTCCAATCCCGCATTGTCAGGAGGCTTGATCGGTTTCCTGGGATACCTCTTCGGTTTTTTTAACGATATACTCTTTTATGCGGGTGCCGTCCATCTCGTTGACCGTTACGACAAACTTGTCCAAAAGTATATCTTCCTTTTCCTGGGGAATCCGACCGATCTGATCCAGGACATAGCCCGAGAAGGTATCGTATTCTTTCGTGTCAGGAATTTCCATCTTCAATTTATCATTGACATCCTCGATTTCGGATTTCCCCAACACCCGCCATTCATTTCTTCTCAGCTTGACGATGTGAGGTTCGACCTTATCGGTTTCATCGATGATCTCACCCACGATCTCCTCGAGGGCGTCTTCTAAAGAGATCAATCCCGAGACGCCTCCGTGTTCGTCCACGACAATGGCAAGGTGCTGTTTTCTTCTTTTGAACTCCTGAAGCAAATGATCCAGCTTTTTGTTTTCCGGAACGAAATAAGGTTCGCTCATGATGGCACGCGCATCTGTCTGTTTGGCCGAGGTGACCTGATGCATGAAGAGGTCCTTGATATTTAATATGCCGATGACATGATCGATATCTTCTTCGATAACCGGAATACGGCTGAATCCGGAGCGAATGATCTCCTCGAGGTTTAACTCTTCGTCGACATTGATAACGAACATATCGGCTCTGGGGGTCATGATCTCCGAGGCGCTGGTGTCGTCAAATTCGAAGATATTGTGAATCAGTTCTTTTTCTTCTTCCTCGATGCCCCCTTCTTCTTCAACCACCTCGACAAAGGTCATCAGCTCTTCTTCGGTCACCCGCGATTTTCTCTGAACCTTGCGGGCCAGCCGGGGGATAAAATTCAATAGGTAGATCAAGGGACTGAACAATATCGACAACCAGTACAATGGCAGAATGACCAGTCTGGCAATCAAGACGTTGTTGCGGGTTGCAATTGACTTGGGGATGATTTCGCCGAAGATCAAGATGAGGGCCGTCATGAGTCCGGTGGCAATGCCGACGGCATTGTTGGCTGCCAGTTTTATTGTGATGGCGGTTGCCAGAGCGGCTGCCGCGACATTTACCAGGTTATTGCCGATCAGGATGGTCGTAAGCAACCGGTGGGGGTCGTCTTTCATTTTCTTGATGAGTGTGCTGAATAATCCCTTCTCCTTGGCAATGTGTATGGCCTTGGCTCTGCTGATGGAAAATAGTGCCGTTTCGGCAGAGGAGAAAAACCCGGAGAGCAAAAGAAGGACGCCTAAAACCACTATTTGATCAAATAGCATTTGTGTTCCCACTACTGTCAACTATCTTGTTCGTAGTTGTCCTCTTTTCCTTATGTGATAATGGATTCGCTTGGCGCAACTGCCGGCATGGGTCACCGCATTCCGGCCGTGTCGTTACGGCATGACTGGAAAACAATAGTTGAATATAATAATATTCAATGGTTATGTCAATGTAAAGCCTTTACTGCAACGGACGACATCGTTATGGCGGCCCCGAAGGGCTTTGCCCGCGGCACAAGCGGAATTGACGGGTGTCGATATTTTGCGACCAATCCGGCAGCCCTGCGATTTTCACTTTGGCCTGTGTTAAAGCAGAGATGGACGCCGGCGCTGTCTGCGGGCTGAAAACCCGACGACAAATCCCACCAGGAGCACCCCGGAGCCGGCTAAAAACCATTTGATATATTGGTTTACTTCGATGCCCTTTAACTCTTCGTCCAGTTCATCCGCTCTTTTTGTCTGTGCGGTGAGCTGTCCGCTGAGCGTCTTGTATTTTTTTCTGAGCTCCAGATATTCGCCTGAACCGGTTTTGAGCTGGTCGTATTCGCTGCGCAGTTGTTTTAGGGCTTTTTCGTTGCCATCGAAACCGGATTTAAACTGTTTGTTTTCCTTTCTAAGGCGCGTGTTCTCCTCAAGCAAGGTAGCCGCCTGCTGGGTCAGGGCCTTGTGCTTGGATTGCAATTGTTCCAATCGCACATTGTGGGTCGGCTCGGATATCAAATACCTTGTCAGCACATAGCCTTCCTTGCCATTGGCAATTCTAACCATGGTCCAATCCGCTCCCGACTCCAGAATCTCCACCTGTTGCCCGGATTCCACAACCGAGAGAATTTTGTGTTCCGTAGTGGGACCGCTTCGCAGGGTTAATTTGAGCACATCGGTCACATACTTGGTCTCTGCATATCCATTGGCGCAAAAAAGGGTTAGAACAAGCCCCAGAAACACAATTTGTTTGAACTGCGCTTTCATATAAGCATACTCCCGATCTGTAGAAGCTATCTGCAATATGAAACAGCTTCTGGTGTCAGAATTCATTATTTTTTATATTACATCATTTTGGGAAAATAGCAAAGAATGATAACTAGTTCTTTTAAAAAGTCCCCACCTATGGTAATCTAAGTCTTAATTTATGTATTTAATTAATTTAATTATAAATATGGATACGCTCGTATGATCGCATACGATTTACAATGCACCGATGGTCACACTTTCGAAGGCTGGTTTGAAGACCGCCAGGCATATATTGACCAGAAAAAGAAAGGTCTGATCACCTGCCCGGTCTGCAACGATACCTCAGTGGACATCGTTCCGTCAACATTCGGCATTAAATCAGGTCCACCCGCCATCCCGAAGGACCTGGCCGCAGAGAAAGCTACCCTGGAAAAACTGGGCAAAGAAGCCGTTGAATTCGTTAAGAAAAATTTCGACGATGTCGGGGCTGATTTTGCCAAGGAAGCCCTCAAAATCCATTCTGGCGCCGCCGAACCCCGCAACATTCGGGGCGTAAGCACCAAAGAGGAAGAGAAAACCCTCAAAGACGAGGGAATCGATTTTATTAAGATCCCGATACCGACGACGCCGGATTCGGATTCATAATGTACCCGATGACTTGTCGATATCAACGATTTTCTCACCCTCGACGTAATCTCGTGTTTCATAACGGGTGATGTGCATGAGTTTGCGCGACATGTCCCTTAGCGCATTCAGCGGTTGCCTGATTCTGGCGACCTTTTCCTCGACCTCGCGCTGGCCGTATGTCTCCATTACCAGGAACTCTGCCAATTCCACAAGGGTCAGCTGCATGGGTTGATTCATTTCATGGCAAACCGCCCCCGCCATCTCGATAGCGGCACGCAACTTCTCGTTCTGCAGCAGCCTGGCCTCGGCAGATTTACGCCATGAGATGTCCGAAATGGTGAACGTGGCCCTTTGCATCGGGTCAGCCGGGTAAAGCGTATTTACCATTAAATGACCCCAAAAGGTCGTACCGTCCCGGCGTTGAAAAACGGAGTCCAGCGAAGCCTCTTTGCCGGCTTTCAAATAGCTGTAAATAAAGTCGCCAACCTTCAGAAAATCCTCCTCGGACGGATAAATGATGCGGGCGCTCTTGCCGAGATAGTCGGCCTCGGATTCGAAACGGAACATCCTTATCATGGCCTCGTTCACGCGTTTGATGATGCGGTTCTCGACCAGCCCGATGCCGATCGGGGATGCGGACAAGATGCTGTTGACAATCTCATTGCTCCTGCGCAGCGAAGCCTCTGCAGATTTGCAGTCGGCTGCCTCTCTTTCCAAATCGGCGACTCTATTTTTCAATTCTTGGTATGTCGGTGTTGGTTCCATCGGTATGATATCTTTCACACTGTCATTTTTTGAGGCATCACAAAGTTCAGGCGTTCAAAAAAAATCTGTTTATAGGTTTCAGGTGTCGGGTGTCAGGTTCTGAATGCGGAAGTCGGAATGCGGAATGTGGAAAATCTGAAAATCAGACATCCAATCATTTTACTTTGCGCCTTCCGAATTCCAGCATCCCCATTCATTTTTCCTTTTTAATCCATCCGCTGTCTACTGTCCTCTGAAACCTGAAACCAAATCAGTAGGGCAGGCCACCGGATCCGCCACTTTAAGTCGGCACCCGTCTCCGCATAAGCTTCGCCGCGCCAAGCGGTGACCGACCCTGCCCTGCTTCTGCTATCCGTCATCTGCCTGCCGCGGTGAAGTCCCGCCCCGGCGGGAAGACGACGGGTCATCCGTCATCTGTCTTCTTGCATCTGTCATCTGTCTTCTGTCCTCTGTCCTCTGAATCCTGAAACCTGAAACCACTTGTGATTTGTCCCCATATCCTATTGTCCACAGAAACCGCAGCATCCACAACATTCCCCCATCCATGGATATTAAATGGTGGAGCGAAGCCGGGCCGCTAAACTCGTAAGGCGCCGGTCGGACTTGTCGTTTTTCAAGGCGATGTTGAGCGCCTTGCGGGTCCCGATCAGGATGACCAGTTTTTTGCCCCTGGTCATGGCGGTATAAAGCAGGTTTCGCTGCAGCAACAGATAGTGCTGGGTCATCAGCGGCACGATAACGGCCGGATATTCGGAACCCTGGGATTTATGGATTGAAATGGCATAGGCCATGGCCAATTCATCCAGCTCGTCGAAATCATAACTGACGATTCTGCCGTAGTAATTTACCGTCAATTCCGCTTTCTGACCGTCAATGCCGTCAATTATTCCGATATCGCCGTTGTAGACATCTTTCTGGTAGTTGTTTTTCAGGTGCATCACTTTGTCGGCAGATCTGAACGGGATAGCGGTGATTTTCATGTCCAAAGCACGGCGGTTCAATACTTTCTGTAGGATGCTATTCAGGTTGATCGTACCAACCGCACCCTTGTGCATCGGCGTCAACACCTGGATGTCATGGACAGGATCGAAACCGAATTTGGCAGGCAGTTCTTCGCAGCACAGCTGCGCAATCCTGGCGGCGGCCCGTTCCGGATCCGGTTGCTCCAGGAAAAAGAAATCGGAAAGACCGTCTATTTCAGCTTCGTCCGAAAGGTCAGGGGCTTTACCCGAGCGTACCCTGTGGGCATTGACAACAATTTCACTTCGGTGATCCTGACGAAAGATTTTATGCAAGAAGAACACCGGTATACCGCCGGATTCGATCATGTCCGCCAGGACATTGCCGGGGCCGACCGATGGCAGCTGGGATATATCCCCCACCAGAACCAGCCGCGCGGACAGCGGCACGGCCGACAGAAGATCAAACATCAGGATAGTATCGACCATCGAGGCTTCATCGATGATGACGGCATCGGCATCCAGTGGGTTGTCCCGGTTGTGTCTAAAACCGTTATCGGCGAAATTGTATCCCAGAAGGCGGTGGATCGTGCTGGCTTTCCTCCGGGCGACTTCGGCCAAACGCCGGGCCGCCCGGCCGGTGGGTGCCGCCAGCAACAGTCGGGAACCCAAGATCTGATAAACGGCGCTGATCGATCGCAAAAGAGTGGTTTTGCCGGTTCCGGGCCCACCGGTGATAATCGCAATGCGGTGCGAAAATACTTTTTCGAGGACCTGCAGCTGCTCGACGGAAAGGTTGATAGCCAGCTTTTTGTGAACCTCGCGCGCTATGCTTTCCGACTCAATCTCAGCGGGCTCCACCGGCACGGACATCATCGCCTGCAGGCGCTCGGCCAATCCGCTTTCGGCCAGGTAAAGCGCTTTTAAATACACAGCCGCGGCCCATGGATCGTCCGTCAGGGGCTCGCAAACGACAATTTCGGCATCCTTCAATTCATCCAGTGCAGCTTCTATGGCCAGTCGGCTGATCTGAAACTGGTTCTCGCAACGTGCAAAAAGGTTCTCCTTTTCGGCAAAGGTATGCCCGCTCTCGGCATTTTGCTGGATCAGATGCAGGAGGCAGGCCCGCACGCGCTCCGGATCTTCGATTTGAACGCCCTGCTGGCGGGCAATGGTATCGGCGATCAAAAACCCGGCACCCGGAAAATCGTTCGCCAAGACATAGGGATCCTCCTGAATCAGCTCGACGGCATCCGAACCGTATTCTTTGAATATCCTGGCACAGTAGGACGTCTGGACTCCCATTTTCTGCAGGAACTGCATCAGGTCCCGCAAGGCATGATGCTCACTCCAGGCGCTTTGTATCTGGGCCGCCTTGGCTTCGCCGATGCCGTCCACTTCAACGAGTCTTTCCGGGTGGTCGGTGATGATCTCCAGTGTTTCGGCACCGAAGGCCATGACTATCTTCGCAGCCAGCGACGGGCCGATGCCCTTGATGACACCCGATCCCAGGTAGCTGCGGATCCCGTCTATACCGGCAGGAAGCGTCACCTCGAATGAATCGATTTTCAACTGCTGGCCGTATTTGCGATGGGTCTCCCATCTGCCGGTGACTTTCAGGGTTTCGCCCAGGGCGACCCCGGCCAGATATCCGACCACGGTAACCGCAGAGGTCAAACCGGCGGGTTTCAAACGACCTATGGTGTAGTGGGTGTCCTCGTTGAAGTAGGTAATGCGCTCCAGATGCCCCTGGATCGTTGCAGCGGAACCGGATCGGGCCCTGGATTTGGTCGTCTTCATTTCGAGTCCCGGATTCGTGCGGCTGCCGCCGGACGCCAGTGTTCGACGATCCAATCTGCCGCCGCCTGCAGGTCCGGTGCGACATAATCCACCCGGATCTGCCGCGCCGCCAACTCATCTTCAACGCCGTCATCCAAACCGCTTTGTACCAGCACCGCCTGGCCGCATCCGGCCCGACGGGCACACTCGATGTCCTTAACGCTGTCGCCCACCATCACAGCGGCGGTCAGGTCGATTGCGTATTTCTCTCTGGCCTGAACAATCAATCCCGGCTCGGGTTTGCGGCAGTCACACCCGTCAGCCGGCATGTGCGGGCAGTAAAAAACATCCATTATCTCTCCGCCGTGTTCTAAGGCTGCGCGGGCCATCAATTCGTGGATCGACTCGAGTTCGTCTATAGATATCAACTGACGCGGCAGGGCGGACTGATTCGTAATCACAATATTGACAAATCCAGCCCGGGACAAAATACTGATGGCCTCCAGGCTGCCGGGCAGAAATTCAAACTCCGCCCGGCTTTTGATGTAGGTGTGGGAATCACGGTTGATCGTACCGTCCCGGTCCAGGAAAACCACTTTTTTCAGCAAGCTGAATCACTCCTTGAAAGATTTATCTTTCTCAATTCTGGAGGCTCGATACTGGATACTGGAGGCTCGATACTCGATCCTGAATTTTGCTGTATCGGACGTTAAGGATCGAAGATCGGGAACCGAGTATCTATAATTGTAATAGCAAGGCCTCCGGCCAAAAAACAGTCGGTCTGATCGGAAAAGAAACGGCTTATTTTCACGCAAAGACGCCAAGGCGCCAAGATAATTTATAATATCAGTTATTTCCTTTGCGTCTTTGCGCCTTGGCGTGAGATAAATAATACTGAAGTTTCATATAAGCCATAATCATGTATCTATCGACAAAGCATGCCTGCGACCCCTACTCTGCAACTAAAATCACATTCGTGTAGCCATCCTCGATCAAGGTCAGCTCGTGCCTGACGGCCTCGTCGAGGCTGGTAAATTTTCCGACCCGCACCCGGTAAAAGATTTGATCACCACGGTCAAATACCGTAATATGGGCATTTTTGTACTTTTTATCGAGTTCGCGTTTCTGCCTTTCGGCGTTTTCGCGATTTACGAATGCCCCGACCTGAAAGGTAAAGCTGCCCGAGAAATAATCCCCCGCCACATAGGAGCGGCCGGACCCGCCGTCGGTTGTGACCGGTGTCCCCAGGGCCACCACTTCGACCCTCGCGGTTCCCGGCCCGACGATGCCGATTTCCTGGGCCGCTGCATAGGAGAGGTCAATAATGCGGCCCCGCACAAACGGTCCGCGATCGTTGATGCGCACTTCCAATTCGCGGTTGTTTTCAAGATTGTGAACCCTTACGTAAGTTCCCAGCGGCAGGGTTTTGTGCGCCGCTGATATGGCGTACATATTATAGATCTCGCCATTGGCGGTTTTTTTGCCGTGAAAGTCCTTCCCATACCAAGAGGCAATTCCGCGCTGGCGGAAGCCTTTGGCGTCGCGCAGGGGTTGATACCACTTGCCCATCACCTTGTACGGTTTCGGATAGCCCGCCGGCTTGGGGGGAGGAGGAGGATCGCTGGTGGTCGCACAGCCGCCGATTAGATACAAAAACGCGCTCATCAATATGAGCGGCACGACCTTGACTCTTCGGAAAAATGAGGGCTTGGTGATGAGGAAATTTTTAATAGATAGAAACAAAGGTCTGCTATTCCATAAAGACACTGTTTAAACGACATGCCGCGGGGATCACTTTTTTTTACGACGCTTCACACCAGGTCGACTTTTTTTGGCGTCCAGCGCAATTTCCAACACATCCATCATGTTGCCGACACAGTGGAAGCGAATGTCTTTCTGAACCTTTTTGGGGAGTTCTTCGAGGTCTTTGCCGTTGAGCTCCGGCAAAATGATGGTTTTGATCCCGGCCCGGTGGGCGGCGAGGACCTTTTCTTTGATGCCGCCGACCGGCAATACCTGCCCTCTTAAGGTAATCTCGCCGGTCATGGCCAGGTCCTTTCTGATGCGGGTGTCGGTCAGCAGGGATGTCAGTGCCGTCAACATGGTCACACCGGCGGAGGGGCCGTCTTTGGGGATAGCGCCGGCGGGCACGTGGATGTGGATGTCGTGCTTGGTAAAAAAGTCCTCATCGATGCCGATTTCATTGGCGTTCGATCGCGCAAAGCTCAGTGCTGCGGTTGCCGATTCTTTCATCACATCACCCAGCTGCCCGGTCAGGGTCAGTCCCTTGCTGCCCTTCATGGCGGTGGCCTCGATAAACAGCAGCTCACCGCCGGTGGGTGTCCAGGCCAAACCCGTGGCCACGCCCGGCGTTGTGATTCTGGTTTTGGTTTCGGACGTCAATCGGATCGGCCCCAGGTACTCTTGGAGGTCGTCGACCGTAATGGTAACCGATTTTACCTTGTTCTGTGCAATCTTGGCCGCCACCCCGCGGCAGACATTGGCAATTTCACGTTCCAGATTGCGCAGCCCGGCTTCCCGGGTGTAGCCCATTATGATCTGTTTAACCGCTCCGGCGGTGAATTTAATCTGTTTGGCCTTGATGCCGTGCTCGTCCCGCTGGCGCGGAATTAGATAGCGGTTGGCGATTTTGACCTTTTCATCCAGGGTATAGCCATGGAGCATCAGCACCTCCATCCGGTCGCGCAATGCCGGCGGGATGGTGTCCAGAATATTGGCCGTGGTGATGAACATCACCTTGGAAAGATCGAAAGGCACATCCAGGTAGTGGTCGGAAAATGAAAAATTCTGCTCCGGATCCAGCACTTCCAGCAAGGCCGAGGAAGGATCTCCGCGAAAATCACTGCCGACTTTATCGATCTCATCCAGCATGAAAATGGGGTTGTTGGTTTCCGCACGCCGCAAGCCCTGAACGATCCGACCCGGCAGGGCGCCCACATAGGTTCGCCGGTGTCCCCGAATCTCAGCCTCATCGCGCACCCCGCCCAGCGAGATACGGTGGAACTTGCGACCCAGGGCCCGCGCTATGGATTGCCCCAAAGAGGTCTTGCCGGTGCCCGGAGGCCCGGCAAAGCACAAAATAGGCCCCTTTGACTCCGGTTTCAGTTTGCGCACCGCCAGATATTCGATGATACGCCGTTTGGGCTTCTCCAGGCCGAAGTGGTCTTCATCCAGAATTTTCTGGGCTTTTTTTATGTCCAGATTGTCGGGACTGCTGTCATGCCAGGGCAGAGATGTGATCCAATCCAGATAGGTCGATGCCACGGTATATTCAGCCGAAGACGGATGCATACGCGACAGTCGGTCCAATTCCCGCTCGGCTTCCTTGCGGGCTTCTTCGGGGAGGTTTTTTTCTTCGATTTTGGCCCTGTATTCATCGATCTCGACCGAGGCCTCGTCCTTCTCGCCGAGTTCCTCTTTAATGGCTTTTAATTGCTGGCGCAGATAATACTCGCGCTGGCTTTTGTCCATGTCACCCTTGACCTGGCTTTGAATTTTGTTGCCCAGTTCCAGGATGTCGAGCTGGTGGTTCAGCAGGCGCGTGACTTCCTTCAGCCGCAGTTTGACATCCTGTATTTCCAGAACCCCTTGTTTTTCTTCGGGAGTTGAATTTATGGTCGAGGCGATCATGTCCGCCAGGGTACCGGCTTCCTGGATGGTCTTGGCCATCTGAGCGATTTCGGGCGGCAGGCCCGGTGACAGCTCGACGACTCTTTCAAACTGCCCGATGATGTTTGACATCAAAGCTTCGGTTTCATTGTCTTTTTTCTCGACATCCTTGAGCGGTTCAACCCGCGCCAGAAGATAGGGCTTACCATCTTCAAAGCTTTTGATCTTGAATCGGCTCAGTCCCTGGACCAGAAGCTGGGTCCGATCATCCTGGGTTTTGGCCATTTTGAGGATCAGCGCGCTGGTGCCTACCTTGGACAGATCCGACCGGTCGGGTTTGTCTTTGTCCTCGGGCTTCTTGGAGACCATCAGACCGATAATACGATCCTTGGCCATGGCTTCATCCACCAGCACAACGGATTCCCCCTGCAAGACCACCAGCGGCAGGACCATTTTGGGGAACAGCGCTGCATCATAGAGTGGCAGAATTGGAAGAACTTCCGGTACCTTTTCAACATCGACTTCCAAGGGTGACTGCTGATCAGCCATATATTCCTCCCAACCGTATATAAGGTTATGCTAATTTGCGTGAAGAAAAACTGGAATTGATCCCGGCCGTCCCCTACGGCCGATAGAATTTTTATCCGAATACAAGATGTTAGAAACTTAAAGAAGCCGCGAATGCACACGAACCTGCACGAAAACCGTTCATAGCTTTGGATGGCCCTGGTTTCGACGGCCACGGCAATTCGTGGTCGAAATCTAGTTTAAGAGGCTGAAATCATACTTACCCGATATTCGCACTTTGCTCACCTTAACCATCCTGAATCACTATTTTATGGGTTTTCTCGGGCGGTTGTTTGGCCAATCGTATCTCCAACAGACCGTTTTGATAGGCCGCCGATACAACCTCCGGATCGATGGGTGCCGGTAGAAAAAGGATCCGTTCAAAGTGGCCGTACTGGAGTTCGGCAAGTCGATAAGTCGCATTGCCCGAACAGTGCTTGGCGTAGCGGTTTCCCTTGATTCTGACGGCCTTGCTGGAAATTTCAACTTCCAGATCATCCTTGTCCACGCCGGGGATTTCGGCCACGATGATGACTTCTTCCGGTGTTTCATTCATGTCCATGGGCGGTTTCCACGTTCGTTCGGAAAGTGTGAACGCCGGGCTTACCGATCGAAACATATCGTCGATGGTCTTCTCGAACTTGGAACCAATATGACCGAAATCCTCTAATAGTCGTATTTTTATAAACTCCATTTCCGGCTCCTAAGGTTGGTATGAATTCCTTCCACTTCCCCATTTCGGATTGAAACGAAAATAACACCTAAACATATGTTTGTAAAGGGAAGGCGGATGTCAGAAAACAGAGGACAGAGGACAGAAACCAGAGGACGGACGACAGAGGACGGACGACAGAAAACAGAAGACAGAGGTCGGATGACAGACGGCTGATGACAGAAAACAGATGACAGAGGACGGAGGACAGAGGTCGGATGACTGAGGACAGATAACAGAACTCGGAGCACAGATATCAGCACCGCGCGCCGACAGCCGAATGTCGAAAGCCATTCCGGTCTTGCCCCACAGCCTCCAACCTCGAACCTCATACCTTATACCCTACACCCCTAGCCCGTGTGCCGAAAGCCGAAGGCCGAACGCCATTCCGGTCTTGCCCCCACAGCCTCCAACCTCAAACCTCATACCTTATACCCTACACCCCTAGCCCGTGTGCCGAAAGCCGAAGGCCGAACGCCATTCCGGTCTTGCCCCCACAGCCTCCAACCTCAAACCTCATACCTTATACCCTACACCCCTAGCCCGTGTGCCGAAAGCCGAAGGCCGAACGCCATTCCGGTCTTGCCCCCACAGCCTCCAACCTCAAACCTCATACCTTATACCCTACACCCTGTACCCTATACCCCTAGCCCGTGTGCCGAAAGCCGAAGGCCGAACGCCATTCCGGTCTTGCCCCCACAACCTCCAACCACCAACCTCATAGCTCAAACCTTACACCCTAATTCTCTTTGTTTCCCGCAACACGCACCCCGCAACTCGCAACCCGCAACTCGCAACCCGCAACTCGCAACCCGCAACTCGCAACCCTCTACCCGCAACCCGTATGCGTCTTGACAGATTTTCTGACGTGCTTAAGTTTGAGAAAAAAAAGGACTCAAGATTAGGAGGTTGGCGCATGGCACTTGTAAAATGGGACCCGTTCAGAGATGTTGCCGAGCTTCAGACTCGGATCAACCGGATGTTCGACGACTCCTTCGGCCCTTCCCGGAATCGGGAGGCAGAGTTGGAAAGGTGTGCCTGGCGACCGCCGGTGGACATCTATGAAACCGAAACCGGAGTTGTGGTGGCGGTCGAACTGCCAGGTATTGGAAAGGAAAACGTTGCGGTTGAAGTCAAAGACAACATTCTGACGCTCAAAGGTGAACGCCCGGCCAAACCTGATATCAAGAAAGAGAATTACTACCGGCAGGAACGCTGCTACGGCACCTTCCAGCGCTCCTTTACCCTGCACCACAACATTCAGCCCAACTTGATCAAAGCCACTTTTAAAGACGGTATGCTGGAAATAGAGATCCCCCGGCCGAAAGAAGAACAGCCCAAACAGGTCACCGTCAACGTTGAATAGTATTCGTCAGGCTCCGGGCCCGGTAAGAACCGGGTCCGCGCACATCACCGGGTTGCTGCCGCCCCAATCCCAGGTGCGGACCACCGGAATAGCCCTACCCATCCCTTAACAAGATAGATTTTGGAAAACTACCGGGAATGGACGATATTCTCATTTGGGTGAGAGGCAATCGCGCGTTGATAGCTAACCGAGCGCTGGTTGCCGGATCAGGTAATCGTAAACTTGGCAACGCTATCGGGATCTCCCCGCTGCAGCAAACCGCCCCTCCCGGTGCTGCCCCAAAGGTGTCGGCGGCATCTAACCGTGAGAGGGGGCTGTACGCAATCCCCCTACAAAATGGTGGATATGGACAACCTGCGGTCGCTTAAATTTGCCATCAGTTCCCAGTACTTTATCTATTTCGGGGTATTGGGGATTTTTTTACCCTATTTCAACCTGTACTGCTACCACATAGGATTCTCGGGTCTTCAGATCGGCGTTCTGTCCGCTTTAAGATCCGTCGCCATGGTTCTTTTCCCTTTGATCTGGGGTATTCTGGCCGATCGCCGCAACATCCGTCGTCCCATATACATTCTCTGCAATTTCGTCAGCACCGCCGTTTGGGCCATATTCCTGTTCACCGCCGATTTCTGGCCCATGCTGGTGATTACCGCCTTTTACGGAATGTTTTATGCCCCCATCATCTCTTTTTTAGAAGCCGTGACCATGGATGTGCTAGGCGCCGCCAAAAAAAGCTATGGCCGCATCAGGGCCTGGGGTTCCATCAGTTTCATCCTCATGGTCCTGGTTCTGGGGAAAATCATCGATGCGTATTCGGTTGACATCATCCTGGTTCTGATTCTGGCAGGATCATCGATGCTGGCCGCCATATCTCTCGGCATACCCGCCATACAGTCGACCAAAAAGGATATTTTGACACCGGGAGCAGGCTCGCTGCTCAACAAACGGGTTGTCCTCTTTTTATTCTGCGCCTTTTTGATGCTCGTCAGCCACGGCGCCTATTACGGATTTTTTTCGATCCACCTGGCCGACATGGGGTACGGCAGCATTTTTATCGGCATCACCTGGGCCCTGGCATCAACCGCCGAGATCCTGGTCATGATCAAGTCGGATAAAATATTCAGCCGCTTCTCCCTGGAAAACGTCCTCTTTTTTTCCTTTATGGTGGCGGCCTTGAGGTGGCTCATCCTTTTTTGGGCCCAATCCGCCGCGCTGATTCTGCTGTCGCAGATTCTGCACGCGGTCACTTACGGGACCTTTCATATGGCCAGCATTCTCTATATCGACCGGCTGGCCCCGGAGAAAGCCAAAACCCTCGGGCAGGCGGTCAACAACGCCCTGACCTACGGACTCGGCTTGATGGTGGGCTTTTTCGTCAATGGCTATGTTTACGAGATCACCGGCTCTTTCACCCTGTTTCTGATGAGCAGCCTGATCGCCCTGTCCGGCGGGCTGTTGCTAAAAAACCATCAGCTGGCGACCCGCAACGGATAAGAAGGAAGCCATTGAATCTCTGAATGCTCATGGTACCCGGGGGCAGGTGGGGCCCCAAACATCATGTCAACTCCCGCCACGCTTACTGGTGCTGACGCCATGACGCCCACCCCGTCCATCGATCACCGCTGCGGCCCGTTTTGAAAAACCGCCTGAGCACCGAACCGCCGCGCTAGAGCGTCGAGGTCCAGGTTGTCCCGCCAGCCAAGCGGGCTCTCGGCCAAAGGAGAGGTGCTATAGATATCGTTACCGGCGTCTCCGTAATTGAAGACGAGCTCGCAGTACTGGTAGCCGCGCGAACCGGAGAGTGTCTGCATCGTGAGCGTCATCACCTTTCCCTGG
>Ga0209052_1000079_pt1 | contig 50566 bp, 35 predicted proteins | sample WorMetHEROISLAND_2_FD_187409 | JGI IMG/M metagenome (GOLD analysis project Ga0209052, IMG submission 187409) | Marine gutless worms symbiont microbial communities from Max Planck institute for Marine Microbiology, Germany - Olavius sp. 4 HERON... | ecosystem: Host-associated > Annelida >...
GCGATGAGGCTGGGAAGCTAATCTATGTTCAGGCTCGAGGCCTCAGGATGCGACGGCTTCCCAGGTGCTCTTCATCAACTCTCTTGCATAACCTTCCTTGGCGTTCCCTTAAGAAACAGAACATACTATTAAAGATGCGGTGAGGAACGAACCGCATTGATCACGGCGTTTCCACGCAACGGTCACCGGCGGGCTGAGCGGTGGCTTTCCAGACGACATCACCGAAAAACAGGAACCAACATAGATACGATGGTAGTGGCTAGTTATTAAATTGTGGTCTAGATAACTTTAGCACCGCAACTGCATTCTAAGGTTTTGTTATACAAGGAAAAAATAGATATTTCAGGCGTTCACACCTTTCGGAAGCTAAATTCAGACGGATTGAACCCTAACTTTACGCACGGATTTACCGGCCTCGAAAATCGCCGAGCCGAGTGACGTAAGCGTCGTCCGACGAATCAGTTGTTACTCAAACTACGAACCCGAATCGCTCAGCTTTGTGACGCCTCATCGCCCTTTTCCGGCGAGGTTGGGGCCGGGGGTAAAACGATTGTCTTCGGGATTCTGGAACGCCACAGGATAGAGCTACGCGGAAATTGTCCCGAACGCCGCCAAGAAGCCGCCACAGGCCACAATCCGGGGCCAGGTGGCCCTTGACAGCATCATCCACTCGGACGGTTGGAGATGCTACGATGGGCTGGTGGATAGGGGGTACAAAAAGCTTTTCCGTGTGAATCTATGGTCAGCATGAATTTGCCCGTGGTAGTTGCCCTATCAATGACATTGAATCATTCTGGTCATATGCCAAACGAAGGCTTGTAAAACTCAATGGTGTTCCACGAAAAACTTTTCATCTACATCTGTAAAGAAAGGATGTGAATTTAGGTTTAATCATCGAGAGGAAAACTTATTATGAGAGAATACTTACTCTGCTGAGAGGAAATCCTCTCTAAAGTTATCTAGACCCATGTATTATTGAAGCTCGTCGGGGAAAGGCCCATAAACCTCCCTGTGACCCTACTATGCCTTGGCAATTTTAGCTTTTTCGATCCTGACACCGATGAACAAAGCGCTGAGCCTGTAAAAACGGAAATTCCCATGCGCGTATCCTCCATGCAACTCCTGCTGCTCGCCGGCGCCCTGGTCATGGTGGTCGGAGTCGCCGTCACCCTCGCCGCAGAGCCGATAAGCTCTAAGTCATCTCCCCCCGCCGCACCGAAACCCCTGACGTCGGCCACGTCCAGCCGTCCCCATGGCGGCGCCTACGATCCCCACGCCCGGCTCGACCCGGAGACCCGGATCCGCATCGCGCTCAGACACAAGGCGGAGGAGCGTCCGCGGGAGGCGCTGGACGTCCTATCCGCAGCCATCGCCGGACACGGGGACGAGGCGCGACTCTATGCCGTGCGCGGCAGTCTGCTGCTAGAGGCCGGTCGTGTCGCCCCGGCACTGGCGGACCTGGAGCAAGCGGTCAGGCTCGATCCGGACGATGTGGAGGCGCTTACCAACCGGGCCCAGGCCTACCGCCGGTTCGGCCGCATCGAGCAGGCGCTGGCGGATCTCGACCGCGCCCTGGAAATCAACCCCGACCTTCCGGCGGCCCTTTTCAACCGGGGCACCATGCGCTACGGCACCGGTGATTACCAGGGAGCCCTGGAGGATTTCCACCGCTGTATCGCCCTCGACCCCCATCTGCCCGGACCCTATTTCAACCGGGCGTCGGTCAGGGACGTCCTGGGGGACAAGGAGGCCGCCATCGCCGACCTGGATCGATTCCTCCGCATCTCCCGGAACGAGGCGTGGAACCACCAGGCCCGACAGCTGCGGCGGGTACTCGAAAATCCGGCAAACGCGCCGGCCGCGCCTGGGCCGAATCCGCATCGCTAATACAGCGGCGCCGAAATACCGATAACATGGGATCGTTTTGGCTCATGGGGCTAGGTGTATGAGCGATACCCATGGATTGAGAGGTTCACGGGGCTAATTGTGCGGCATCACACAGTTGGCCCCATGAACCATCTTTAATTTTGCCGCAAAGGCAAACGCAATAAACACGAATCGACACGAATATTTCCATCGGCACAAGAAAGCCCCGCTTCCTCCGAGGGAGTCGTAACAGGAGATGCCCGCTCCGTGTTCAGGAGGGGAGTACCATTTCCGGACGCAGCAGGTAATTGAAAATCAAGGAAACGGAATACCACGGTACCCCGTAGGGGGCGACGCACCATGTCCCTCCTTGAGCGCAGCGAAAGGGCCTGGGGAGCTAGCAAACGCGGATTTGTTCCCCTAGCCGGGAGCGCGCCTTTCCGCTGCTCCTGCCGAGGATTCGGAGACGGGCTTTTCAGACCGGCTCCGGGTGTTGAACACGGAGAACGATTGACAACGACATCCTTAAATATCCGCGGACTATGAGGATTTTCCGTGGATGAAAAACAAAGCAATCTGTGACAATCTGCGCAAACCGCGATAAAGCAGGTGCCCCCAGCATGTCTGACGAGAAGACTACCCATTTCGGCTACCGGCAGGTGGCGGTCGAGGAGAAGGCCGCCCAGGTGCGGGAGGTCTTCGACTCCGTGGCCCCCCGCTACGACCTCATGAACGATCTGATGTCCCTGGGAGCCCACCGGCTCTGGAAGCGCCGGGCGGTGGCACTCGCGGGGGTGCGCCGCGGCCAACGGGTGCTGGATCTGGCCGCCGGGACCGGGGACCTGTCCGAGCGCTTTGCCGGCCTGGTGGGCAGGGAAGGCGCGGTGGTGTCCACCGACATCAACGCCGCCATGCTCGGCCGAGGCCGAAACCGGTTGATGGACCTGGGCATTGCGGGCAACATCCACTACGCCCAAGCCAACGCAGAGGCCCTGCCCTTCCCCGCCAACCGGTTCGACTGCATCAGTATCGGCTTCGGTCTGCGCAACGTCACCCACAAGCAAAGCGCCCTGGAGGAGATGTTTCGGGTCCTGCGACCAGGCGGCCGGGCCCTGATACTGGAGTTCTCCCATCCCGCGAGCCTCCCCCTGCGCAAGGCCTACGACCTCTACTCCTTCTCGATCCTGCCCGCCTTGGGGCGGCTGGTCGCCGGCGACGCGGATAGCTACCGCTATCTCGCCGAGTCCATCCGTATGCATCCGAACCAGGAGACCCTGCGGGCCATGATGGAAGAGGCCGGCTTCGAGCGTTGTGAGTTCTTCGACCTCAGCGGCGGCATCGTCGCCATTCACCGGGGCTACAAGCTGTGAACGCGGGCATGCCGATCCCGGACGCGGCCCTGGCGGCCCTGGAGGCGACCATCAATCGCTACCTGGCCCTCGATCCCGAGGGGGCAGCGCGGCTCGCCGACGTGGCGGGCAAGGTAATCCTGATCGAGGTTGCCGGCTTCGATGCCCGACTCTACCTGATACCAGGTCCCGCCGGGATGCAGCTCTACGGCGACTATGCGGACACGCCGGACTGTGTGCTGCGCGCCGCACCCCTGGCCCTGGCCCGGCTCAGCGTCTCGCGCCGGAAGGAAGATCGGCTTTTCTCCGGGGAGGTGCAGATCGAAGGCGATACCCACCTGGCTCAGGCCTTCGGTGATGCTCTGAATGACCTGGAGGTGGATTGGGAGGAGCAGCTCGCACGGCTGGTGGGTGATGTCGCCGCGCACCGGATCGGCTCCCAGGCGCGCGCCGCGGGACACTGGGTACGACGCACCGCCGATACCCTGACCGAGGACGTCAAGGAGTACCTGCAGGAAGAGGCGCGCCTGCTTCCCGGCCGCTATGAGATCCAGGCATTTCTGGATGAGGTCGACCTGGTACGGGACAGCGTAGAACGACTGGCCGCCCGGATCGAGCGGCTGACCAGGCCGCGGGACGCCTCCACCGGCGCGTAGGACGTGGTGAGCCGCATCGGTAGCGTGGTGAGCACCTGCCCGTCCACCCCAGGGGCGAGGCAGGTAAGCAGCGAACCGCATCTTTTTCATCGTTGTCAGGCGCCGCGGATTTCTGCCGGCCCTATAAGGTACGGAATATTGCGTGAAATACGTCGATCTCACCCCGCCAACTCCGGTACAGGCGAATTCTTTCCCAGTCCCCGGAGCGTGGGAGCCGGAGGACGGTCCCTCGAATGATCCGTCCCTCCCAGGCGATTCGCTGGCTCCACATCAATCTGGTGCTGCTGCGCCGGGGGCTGGATGAAGTCATCCTCTCCACCCATCTGTTGCGGCCGCTTCGATTCCTGCTCTATCTGTCGCCCTGGTTCTGGTTCCGCGGCAAGCTACCGCCCTATCCGGTGCGTATCCGTCTGGCCCTGGAAGATCTGGGGCCTATCTTCGTCAAGTTCGGACAGATCCTCTCCACCCGCCGCGACTTGCTGCCCGACGACCTGGCCGTGGAGCTCGCCAAGCTGCAGGATCGGGTCCCCCCCTTTTCCGGGATCCAGGCCCGCGCCCTGATAGAGCAGGCCTGGGGCAAACCCCTCGAGACGATGCTCGACGACTTCAACGAGACCCCCTTGGCCTCGGCCTCCATCGCCCAGGTCCACGCCGCGCGCCTCAAGGACGGTCGTGAGGTAGTGGTCAAGGTGTTGCGGCCGCGTATCGAGAAGACCATTCGACGCGACATCGGTCTCCTCTACGTGGTCGCGGACCTGGTTCAGCGCTACTGGAAGGATGGCCGCCGGCTGCGCCCGGTGGCCTTGGTCGCCGAGTACGAAAAAACCATCTTCGACGAGCTGGACCTACAGCGCGAGGCCGCCAACGCCTCCGTTCTGCGGCGCAACTTCCTCGGCAGCGAGGCGATCTATATCCCCGAGGTCCACTGGGACCTGACCAGGCCCAACGTCATGGTCACGGAGCGCATTTACGGCACCCCGGTGGGCGAGGTCGAGACCCTCAAGGCCCAGGGCATCGACATGCGCATGCTCGGCGAACGGGGGGTCGAGATCTTCTTCACCCAGCTGTTCCGGGATAATTTCTTCCACGCCGACATGCACCCGGGCAACATCTTCGTAGATCCCGACGGACGCTACATTGCCGTGGATTTCGGAATCGTCGGTAGCCTGACGGTAGAAGACCAACGCTACCTGGCCGAAAACCTCCTGGCCTTCTTCGACCGGGACTACCGCCGGGTGGCCGAGCTGCACGTGAAGTCCGGCTGGGTGCCGCCCGGGACCCGGATCGTCGACTTCGAGGCAGCCATCCGCACCGTGAGCGAGCCGATCTTCGGAAAACCCCTGGCCGAAATCTCCTTCGGCAACTTCCTGCTGCGCCTGTTCCAGACCGCGCGCCGCTTCAACATGGAAGTCCAGCCTCAGCTGGTACTGCTGCAGAAGACCCTGCTCAACATCGAAGGTCTGGGCCGCCAGCTCTACCCGAAGCTCGATCTCTGGACCACCGCCAAGCCATTCATGAAACGCTGGATGAAGGACCAGATAGGGCCCAGGGCGTTTCTAGCGCGGGTGGGGAAGAACCTGGGTCCGACCTCCGAGCAGCTCCCGGAGCTGCCGCTCCTCGCCTACCGAGTGCTCACCGCCCTGGATCGGCACCAGCTTAGCCTCCACTGGCGCTCGGAGGAGCTGGCAAGGCTGAGCACGGAGCTCCGCGGCCAGCGGACGGCCTTGCCGACGGCGCTGGGCGCCGCCGCCCTAACCCTAAGCGCCACCGGGCTGCTGCTGTTCGGACCCGGCCAGATACTCAACCTTACCCTCACAAAGATACTGGCGGTAGGGCTTTATATCGCCGTTGGTCTGCTACTGATCCCGCGTTGGCGTTCCTGAACAGCTGCTGGCAATCCTGAATGATTCGGCGCTTTCGGGCCGCGGCCTCCCTTTGAACTGCTCGCTAATCGGACAGGATGAACAAGATTTACCGGATTAACAGGATTGGTAGTGGTAAATTTTTAACTGATAGCGTAGTTGATAGTCCAGGTCTACCGGACCGCACAGTGGTCCAATCTACCTTCTACCAGTTAAAGCCACCACCACAGGATTTTTTATCTGGTTTTGGCCAGCTCCCGCGCGCAAGAAAAATCCCATCAATCCTGAGCATCCGGTTAATCCTGTACCATGAGCAATTGGCACAAGCCCCTCTCCCTGCGGGAGCGGGTGGGGGTAAACCATGAAGTCGGTTATGAATGTCAACAGCCCCTAGCTCGCCGTGGTCTCGGCGGTTATCCGAACGGCCTGCTCCAGGACGCTGTGCGGGGTATAGAAATGGGGAGAGAATCTGAGCCCCCCACCGCGCTGGGCGCAGATGACACCCCTGCCCATCAGCGCCTGGTAGAGGGCCTGGTGGTCGGCACCGGGGACGCGGAAGGTCAGGATCCCGGCCCGCCGCTCGGGGTTCCTGGGACTTAGCAGCTCGAAGCCATGGCCGTCGATCAGCTCGACGAGGCGATGCGTGCATTCGGCCACGGCAGCCCGGATGCGGTCGATCCCGGTCTCCAACAGCAAAGACAGGCTGGCATCCAAGGCATGGACCCCGAGCATATTCGGGCTACCGCACTCGAATCGCCCGGCGTCCGCGGCGGGGCTCCATTCCAGGCACTCATAGTCGCCACGATGTTCCACCATATGCCAGCCGTACTGATGCAGGCGCAATTCCGGGCGCAGGCGCGGATTCACATACAGCAGGGCGACCCCCTCGGGGCCCAGCATCCACTTGTGCCCGCCCGCCACCACGAAATCCGCCTTGGCGTGCTCCAGGTCGAAGGGCACGACACCTAGGCCCTGAATCGCGTCCACACAGAACAGGATACCCCGACTCCGGCAGAAATCCCCCAACCGCCCCAGGTCCAACCGCAGCCCCCTAGCGTACTGGACCGAGCTCAGGGCGATCAGGCGGGTGTGCTCATCGCATAGAGTCATGAGCTCTGCCTCCGGCTGTGACGATGCATAGAGGTCGAGCCGACGGTACGCGACGCCCTGGGTACTCAGAGACTCCCAAACGATACGGTTGGATGGAAATTCCTGGGCGATACCAACCACATTGTCGCCCGGTTTCCAGTCGATTCCGTAGGCGATGATCGACAGGCCTTCGGAGGTATTTTTCACCAGGGCCACGTCCGTCGGCGACGGGGCCTTGATCAGCTCCGCCAGGCGCCCGCGTAGCCGCGTCTCGGTCCTGATCCAGCTCGAGTAGTCAGCGGCGCCACGCGTCCCGTTCTCTTGCGCGAAATGGGCCACCGCGGCAACGGTGCGCCTGGGCCAGGGGGCAACGGCGGCGTGATTCAGATAGAGGATATTGGGGAAGAGGGGAAATTCGGGGTGCATCAGGTTCTCTCCTTAAGGCCGGAACCACGAATTCACACGAATGTACACGAATCGGATTTGTGCCAATTCGTGTTCATGAGTATTCGGTCATACTCTTCATGATCGCCAATCCATACCCATGATGATTGAATCTAAATTCACATCCTTTCTTTCAGATGTAGATGAAAAGTTTTTCGTGGAATACCCCTTCGTTTGGCATATGACCAGAATGATTCAATGCCATTGATAGGCAATTACCACGGGCGAGTTCATGCTGACCATGATCCACACGGAAATGCTTTTTGTACCCCCTATCTACCAGCCCATCGTAGCCCCTCCATCCGCCCGAATGGATGATGCAGTCAGGAGGGCTACCTGGCCCCGGATTGCGGCCTGTAGAAGCTTCTTGGCGGCGTTCGGGACAATTTCCGTGTAGACCTTCCCGTGGCGTTCCAGAATCCCGAAGACAATCGTTTGGTAGTAGTGATCTTTAACTGGCAGAGGGTAGATTGGGCTGCTGTGCAACCCGGTAGACCTAGACTATCAACTACACTATCATTTAAAAACTTACCACCACCTCATTCAGTTATGTGTAGAAATATGACAGTCCCTTAACTTAATGGCATTGACCGCTAGGGGCTCTGTTGACATTTATCTGAGCGCGGGCGACTGTGAGGAATTTTTCGTGCTGACCAGGCGCGGCGAGGAGGAATAGCAGGCCTATTTTGATGAGCCGCAACGCAGTCAACATGGAAAAATGCCACAATCGGACCGTGAACGATGAATTCAAAGCCCCTAAGGGCCACGATCATCCCACGGAGATTTCCTAGCCGCGACGGCCTGGAAGGATGCGTGTAGCGCAGCGCGCCCATCAACCCCGGACTTGATGGGCACGCTTCGCCCTGTTCGTCTCCCTGCAAGAGGCTGGGCCTTCGGAAGGCCCTGCGCAAGCGCAATGACCAGTGTGCGAGGTCATCGGGATAGACAGGCTTCGTTGTGTCCATCCTACGAGTTGAATAGCAACGCTACCTACACCCAACGCGAGGTCCGCGCGTATAGGCTACGCGGGGGTCATGCGGGTGAACAGGTTGCGTTAAGGCGTCGACACTGATCGGCAGACGATCAGTGGACGTAGGATGCGGTTCGCGCCTCCTCTGTAGTGCCATCCACCGCGCTTACCTCATCCTACGAGTCACTACGAAAGTGGTAAAGGCAGGTTGGGCCGCTACGCGGCCCGGTAGACCTGGACTCTCAACCACGCTATCAGTTAACAACTCATCACTACCGATATTTTTAATATCAAAGGATTATCGTAAGGAGCAACCCTGATGTTAACAGCCCCTGGTGAAGCGGCACTCAAGCCTTCCAACTTCGCGTGGCGTCTGATGCGCGACCGGCTTCTCTCGGAAGAGCAGGCGCGGAACGCGCACCGGGAGGGACTCGAACGCCGACAACCGTTCGTCCGCTATTTGGTCGAAGAAGCGCAGCTGGACAGCGGGCATGCCGCCCTTGCCGCTGCCGATGAGTTCGGGGGGCCCTTGACTGAACCTGGATGCCGTCGATCTTGCCGACCTCCCTCTGAACCTGGTCGATGAGAAGATGGTGAACAAGCACCGCGCCTTACCCATCTTCCAGCGCGGCAATCGGCTCCTTCTCGGCGTCTCGGATCCTACCGACCACCGTGCCCTGGACGAGATCGGATTCGCCACGGGCCTGGCCACGCACATGGTCCTGGTCGAAGAGGCAAAGCTCGCCGCCGCGCTCGAGCAGGTGCCTGCACTCCGCGACTGGGCTATGTTGGATATCCTGAATACCGACCTAGACGGCCTGGACACCACCGCCGAGGGAGGGGCGCAGCGACACGACCCGGAGCCGAACGTCGACGACGCCCCCATTATCCGCTATATTATAAGGTCCTTTTCAACGCTTGAGAATCTGCAGGATCTCTTCGAGATCCAGCCGCAGCTGGTGGATGATCTGGTGGCTCTGCGAGGCGTCCTGTTGGGCGGTCTGACCCGATAGTTGTTGGCGGGCGCCGCCGATGGTAAATCCCTGCCCGTAGAGCAAACTCCGAATCTGGCGCACCATGAGTACGTCATGATGTTGGTAGTAGCGGCGATTGCCCCGTCGCTTCACCGGCTTGAGATGGGGAAATTCCTGCTCCCAGTAGCGCAGAACATGCGGTTTGACCGCGCACAACTTGCTGACCTCACCGATGGTGAAGTAACGCTTGCCTGGTATGGGCGGTAACTCGTTGCTGCTATTGTTCGTTTCTAGCATAGGCTTCCACCCGTAATTTCAGTTTCTGTCCCGGACGAAAAGTGACGACACGCCGGGCGGAGATGGGGGTCTCTTCACCTGTTTTAGGGTTTCTTCCGGGACGCTGCCGCTTCTCCCTGAGCTCGAAATTTCCGAACCCGGACAGCTTTACCTGCTCACCCTGTTCGAGGGCGGCGCGGATATGTTCGAAGAACCTCTCGACGATGTCTTTGGCCTCCCGCTTGTTCAGGCCCAGCTGCGTGAAGAGGTGCTCTGCCATGTTGGCCTTGGTCAGTGCCATCGTGTCAGTCTCTCAGTTTCGCCCCTAGCTCGCTTTTGATGCGCGCCAACACGCGGGAAATCGTCGCGTCGACTTCCTGATCCGTAAGTGTCCGAGAAGATGTCTGCAGAATCAATCCAAAGGCAAGGCTTTTTTTTCCGGAATCTATTTCCGGGCCCTGATAGACATCGAACAGAACGAGGTCTTGGAGCAGATCGGAGGCGGCACCCGCCGCACACGAGCGCACCTGGCCGTAGGTTACGTCCGCATCGACGACGATCGCCAGATCGCGCCGGATAGCCGGAAACCTGGACGGCGGCTCGAATACCGGCAGCCGGCCCGCCTGCAGTCCGGCGAGCGCGACCTCGAACAGGAAGGCATTGCCCTTGATGTCGAGCTCCGCCGCCAGGGCTGGGTGCAGCATGCCGAGCATACCGACTTTGCGGCTTTCGTGCTCGATGCAAGCGGTCTGGCCCGGATGCAGGGCCGGATGCTCGGCGGGTGAAAAGCGAAATCGCTCCAGATTACCGGTCAAGCCCAGCACAGCCTCCAGATCCGCTTTGGCGCTGTAAAAATCGACGGGGCGGACCTGCATACCCCATTGCACGGGGGCCGAGAAACCGACGACCAGACCGGCCAGCATCGCATTCTGCTCCAGCTTGTCTCCGGTACGGAGGAAGCACAAGCCACGCTCGAAGATACGCACCCGCTCTTGCCGACGGGCCTGGTTGTGTCGCGCCGTCTGCACCAACCCCGGCCAAAGACTGGTGCGCATGACGGACATGTCTGCCGAGAGCGGATTGGACAGGGTCAGGACTTCGGGGCGCGGATCCATGCGATGCTGCAGTTCCGGGCTCACGAAGCTGTAGGTAATCACTTCATGATAACCCCGGGCCACCAGGGCCACTCCGGCACGGTCCGGATCGAAGGCCGCCTCGGGGAACGCCCTGATGGTGGCCGCTACGCCGGCATGGGTCACGGGGATCTTCTCATAACCGTGAATACGGCCGATTTCGGCGATCAGGTCCACCTCGCGTTGCAGATCGAAGCGGCTGCCGGGCGGGACCAGGTCCCAACCGTCAGGGGTCGGGGTGATCTCCAGGCCCAGCCGGGTGAAGATGTCCTTGACGGCCGCATCCGCCGGCGTCACCCCGAGCAGCTTGCCGATCCGCTCGCGGCGTAGATGCAGCCTCTTCCGCCGGGGCAAATGTTCCTCCGCGTTCAGGGTCGCGACCGGCCCCGGCTCGCCGCCCACGATGTCCAGCAGCAGCACCGTCGCCCGCTCTATGGCCCGCACCTGGAGCCGTGGATCGACCCCGCGTTCGAACCGGCGGGAGGAATCGGTATGCAGCCCGTAGCTACGGGCCTTACCGCTGATGGCCAGGGGGGCAAAGAAGGCGCTCTCGAGCAGAATATTGCGGGTACGGGACGTCACCCCCGTCTCGGCCCCGCCCATGATGCCCGCCAGGGCAATGGGCCGGTCCCGGTCGGCGATCACCAGGGTATCGTCCCGGAGCGCGATCTCGTCGCCGTTGAGTAGGAGAAGGCGTTCGCCGGTCGTCGCCAAGCGCACGCGGATCTCCCCCTCCAGCTGGTCGAGGTCGAAGCCGTGCAGTGGCTGACCGAGCTCCAGGAGTACATAGTTGGTGACGTCCACCACGGGGCCGATGCTGCGCAGGCCGCTGCGGCGCAGACGTTCCTGCATCCACAGAGGTGTCACGGCGGCGGGGTCGATGGCGCGGATGACCCGGCAGACATAGCCGGGGCAGGCCTCGTGGGCCTCCAGGCGGACCGGGAAGCGGTCGTTGTTGCGGGCAGGGATGGGCTCGATGACCAGTCCCCGGACGGGGCAGCGATTGATGGCTCCCACCTCCCGGGACACCCCGGCCAGGCTCAGGCAATCGGCCCGGTCAGGGGTCAGATCGAGCGCGATGCACCAGTCGTCGAGATCCAGGTAGGCCCGCAGGTCCATCCCCACCGGGGCATCTTCGGGTAAGGGTAAGATACCCTCTGAAGACTCGGCGAGTCCGAGCTCGTTCGCGGCGCAGATTATCCCCAGGGATTCGAGGCCGCGCAACTTGGCCCGCTTGATCTCGAAGCCCCCCGGCAGGCGCGCTCCCAGCGTGGCGACCGGGACCTTCATATCCGCGGCCACGTTGGCCGCGCCGCAAATGATCGGCAGGGGTTCACTGGACCCCACCTCGACCTGGCACAGGCGCAGCTTTTCGGCGTTGGGATGGGCCTCCACGACCCGGACCCGACCCACCAAAACGCCGGTGAACCCGGGGGCCGCGGGCTCCACCGCGTCCACCTCGAGCCCTGCCATCGTCAACTGGTCGGCCAGGGTACAGGTATCCACATCGGGATTTACACACTCACGTAGCCATGATTCGCTGAATCGCATTTCACCCTTTCCCGCAACGCTTTGTGAGGCTACTTAATCAATGGGATATGCGAAGCCATACTTAGGTCTAGATAATTTTATAACTTTGAAAGAGGATCTCTCAGCAAAGTAAATATTTTATCATACTCGAGGATTGAATCTAAATTCATATTCTTTACAGGTGTAGATGAAAGGTTTTTCGTGGAACACCATTGGCATATAACCAGAATGATTCAATGCCATTGATAGGGCAATTACCGCGGGCAAATTCATGCTGACCATGATTTACACGAAAATGCTTTGGGTTTAAAATAACTTAAACTGCATGCTAAGATTATGTATGCAAGGGAAAATAGGTATTTTAGACATTCACACATCTCCGAAGCCAAAATGCCAGTATGGATTATACACTGAAAATCGCTGAGTTGAGTGATGTGAGCCGTCCGACGATCAATCAGTTATTATTCAAACTACGGACCCGAATCGCCCAGCCTTGTGACACCTCATCGCCCTTCTCCGGCGAGTTTGAAGCCGATGACTCCTATTCCGGCGCACGCCATGTTCGTGGGAAGAAAGGGCGCGGGGCCGGGGGTAAAGCGATTGTCTTCGGGATTCTGGAACGCCACGGGAAAATCCACACGGAAATCGTCCCGAACGCCGCCAGGAAGCCGCTACAGGCCGCAATCCTGGGCTGTGAGGCCATCAATAGCATCATCCACTCGGGCGGCTAGAGGGGCTACGATGGGCTGGTGGATAGGGGGTACAAAAAGCATTTCCATGTGAATCATGGTCAGCATGAATTTGCCCGTGGTAATTGCCCTATCAATGGCATTGAATCATTCCGGTCATATGCCAAACAAGGCTTGCAAAATCCAATGGTGTTCCACGAAAAACTTTTCACCTACACCTAAAAAGAATGTGAATTTAGATTCAATCCTCGAGAGGAAAACTATCTATGATAGAATACTTACTCTGCTGAGAGAGAACCCTCTCTAAAATCATCTAGACCCTTCCACTTTCAAACCTCCCGATAGATTTCTCCCCCCGCTTCCAGGAACTCGGCGGATTTCGCTTTCATTCCCTCCTCTACGGCGGTCTTTATGTCTCCGATCCGGTTGGATTCGGCGAAGTCACGTACGTCCCGGGTGATCTTCATAGAGCAGAAGTGAGGGCCGCACATGGAGCAGAAATGGGCGACCTTGTGCGACTGGTGGGGCATGGTCTGGTCGTGGTACTCGCGGGCGCGTTCCGGGTCGAGGGACAGGTTGAACTGGTCCTCCCAGCGGAACTCGAAACGTGCCTTCGAGAGAGCATTGTCCCGTATCTGGGCGCCGGGGAAACCCTTGGCCAGGTCGGCGCTGTGGGCGGCGATCTTGTAGGTGATGATGCCGTCACGTACATCGTCGCGGTCGGGTAGGCCCAGGTGTTCCTTGGGGGTGACGTAGCAGAGCATGGCGGTGCCGTACCAGCCGATGTTGGTCGCTCCAATGCCGGAGGTAATGTGGTCGTAGGCGGGGGCGATATCGGTAACGAGCGGACCCAGGGTATAGAAGGGGGCCTCGAAGCAGACCTCAAGCTCCTTGTCCATGTTCTCCCGGATCATGTGCAGGGGGACGTGACCTGGGCCCTCGATCATGACCTGCACCTCGTGCCCCCAGGCGAGCCTGGTCAACTCGCCGAGGGTCTCCAGCTCCGCGAACTGGGCCCGGTCATTGGCGTCCGCGATAGAGCCGGGACGCAGGCCGTCGCCCAGACTGAAGGCGGCGTCATAGGTTCGCATGATCTCGCAGATGTCCTCGAAGTGAGTGTAGAGGAAACTCTCCTGGTGGTGGGCGAGACACCACTTGGCCATGATGGATCCGCCGCGGGAGACGATGCCGGTGACCCGCTCCGCGGTCAGGGGCACATGGCGCAGCAGCATGCCGGCATGGATGGTGAAATAATCCACGCCTTGTTCTGCCTGCTCGACGAGAGTGTCGCGGAACACTTCCCAAGTCAGCTCTTCGGGCCTGCCCTCAACCTTCTCCAAGGCCTGATAGAGCGGCACGGTGCCGATGGGCACCGGGGCGTTGCGCAGGATCCACTCCCGGGTCTCGTGGATGTTCCGGCCGGTGGACAGGTCCATCAGGGTGTCGCCGCCCCAGCGGGCGGACCAGACCATCTTTTCCACCTCTTCGGCGATGGACGAGGTGATGGCTGAGTTGCCGATGTTAGTGTTGATCTTCACCCGGAAGTTACGCCCGATGATCATGGGCTCCAGCTCCGGGTGGTTGATGTTCGCGGGGATGATGGCGCGGCCGGCGGCTACTTCCGAACGAACGAATTCGGGGGTAATCTGCCCGGGCAAGTCGGCCCCGCGGGGTTGACCGCGGTGTTGACGCAGGAGCTTCTCGTAGCGCGGATCGGAACGCAGCCGGTCGAGCTGCATGTTCTCGCGGATAGCGACGTACTCCATCTCCGGGGTAATCAAGCCCTGCCGCGCATAGTGCAGCTGGGAGACATTGGCGCCAGCTTTGGCCCGGCGCGGGACGCGGATATGCTCGAAGCACAGGTGGGCGAGGCCGGGATCTTCCCGGCGCCGGCGGACGAACTCGGAGCTGGAGCCTGCCAGCGGTTCGGTATCCCCCCGTTCGTCGATCCAGGCGGTGCGTACCTCCGGCAGGCCGGCAAACAGGTCGATGCAGGCGCCGGAGTCTGTGTATGGGCCGGAGGTATCGTAGATGTAAATCGGCGGATTTTCCTCGAGCCCCTGGTTGGTGCGGGTAGGGGTCAGGGTCACCTCGCGCATGGGTACGCGGATGTCGGGGCGCGAGCCCTCCACGTAGAGCTTGCGCGAGGCGGGAAAGGGCTTGGCAACCTGGTTCGAGAGGTAGGCGGTCTTAGTGATGAATTCTTCGGGGATGGCGTTCATGTTGTTGGTCTCTCCGGGACCGAAGAAAACCCGCGGGCGCAAGCGGGAACTCGCTCGTCGGGGCCTTGGCTCGTCGGCATCGGATTCGGGTTCTTAAGGTTGGGCCCCTGCACGGTGGTGTTATGATTCTGTTGTTTCGAGCACACAAGGCATTGATTTAGAATTTCGGGTAGTGGTAAATATCCAACTGATACCGTAGTTGATAGTCCAGGTCTACCGGGCCGCACAACAGCCCAATCTACCTTCTACCAGTTAAAAATTACCACTACCCGAAATCTTTAGTAGGTCACTTTAAATTTATAAACTATGGGAACCGAACGGCACTGGCTGACGGGCCATCCAGTTTGCCAGCTCTTCAGCGCGCTGAATATGTCTCGGTTCATGTTTCAGGCCCGGATAACACCACAGGTCCTTAGAATGACTTCAGATTGACGCACGCACGCCGGAGTGCCTCACCCATTCTCACCGCACATTGGTCTCTGAACAGTTTGGTATCGGAGGGTCGATTAGGATAAGGGAGTGATAGTATTTAACTGGTAAAAGGCAGGCTTGGGTCGCTACGCAGCCCGGTAGACCTGGACGATCAACCACGCTATCAGTTAGTTTACCACTATCACAGCACCATCCCTACGCTCATCAAGCACCGCGTCATATGAAGGGAACGGACCAATGACCCAAGGTATTCAAGATAACCGTGCGGCACGGCAGTATACCCTATGCCATCGGTTAGGCAGCCTAATTCCGTATGGGTCTAGATAATTTTAGCACTGCAACGGCATGCTAAGGTTATGTTATGTAAGGAAAAATAGATATTTCAGGCGTTCACACCTTTCGGAAGCTAAATTCAGACGGATTGTACCTAATTTTGCGCACGATTTACTGGCATCGAAAATCGCCGAGCCGAGTGATGTGAGCCGTCCGACGATCAATCAGTTGTTATTCAAACTACGGATCCGAATCGCCCAGCTTTATGACGCTTTATCGCCCTGCTCCGGCAAGGTTGAAGTCGATGAATCCTATTTTGGCGCGCGCTGTGTTCGTGGAAAAAAAGGGCGCGGGGCCCAGGGGGTAAAACTATTGTCTTCGGGATTCTGGAACGCCACGGGAAAGTCCACACGGAAATCGTCCCGAACGCCGCCAAGAAGACGCTACAGGCCGCGATCTGGGGCCAGGTAGCTCTTGAAGCATCATCCACTCCGACGGCTGGAGGGGCTACGATGGGCTGGTGGATAGGAGGTACAAAAAGCATTTCCATGTGAATTATGGTCAGCATGAATTTGCCCGTGGTAATTGCCCTATCAATGGCATTGAATCATTCTAGTTATATACCAAATGAAGGCTTACGAAATTCAATGGTGTTCCACGAAGAACCTTTCATCTACACCTGAAAGAATGCGAATTTAGATTCAATCATCGAGAGGAAAACTTTTATGATGAATATTTACTCTGCTGAGAGAAAATCCTCTCTTAAAGTTATCTAGACCCTGTCTGTATCCCTAACTCCAGGAATACGGCGGCCTGGGTATAGAACTCAAGACAAAACCTAATTTAAGGGCAGATCGACATCGACGTTTTTTTTCAGGATTAGGTCAGGAAAACGGCACTGAAACTCGATTACGGGACAAACCCCAGGACCCATACCCTGGACTTTCACTGGAACCACGAGAGAACCTACGCGAAATTCGGGGTCGAGGACCACACCCCCACGGGCCGGGCTGGTGAGGTCGCTTACAAGAGCGCCCGGTATTTTCGCTGGGGAGGGTGGGTATTGCTGGTCGCCGGCATAACCACCGATACCGTCTCCATCGTCAGGGCCAGCAATCCCCTGAAGTGGGCCTCTCAGGTAGTTTCCACCTGGGCGTTGGCCTGGGCGGGATGTAAGGCCGGGGGCGCCGGCGGTGCAGCCTTGGGCTCCCCGGCCTCCCCGCTCGGCATAGCAGCAAGCGGAATCGGCGGCTGTATCATCGGCGGTTTCGGCGGCTCCGTGCTCGGCGGCATCATGTACGCCTGAGCCAGGAACACTGTTTTCATCCCATTGCAGAAGGCAGTGGCCCCCATGGATAAATCGACGATCTGCGTCTGCCCCGAGCCACGCGGCGATTTCTGGGACTTGGGTTCGCTCACTACCGATCTGGGGAAGTGTCGTTCTGCTCGGTTGGCAGATGATACCTAAACCTACACGGTAGTATACCGGAGGAAATCGGCATTGTTCTCACGCGCGCCATGACCTCCCTGGCGGGAATCACCTATTTGCGTTGTGCCAAACTGGAATCGCTCCTGGGCGACTTAGAGTGAGGTTGAGCGAGGAAAACATGGTACGCAGATTATTGGGCAGTTGGCATGTAGGAAACAAGAGGTTTTTGGCAGCGCTTCAAGGGAGCCCCACATCCCCGTAATCCGGTCACCACCGAGTGCCTGAAAACGGCGATGGAGCTATTCGAGGCTGCTGGTTATGCGTGGTGGATGCAGGGCCAGATCATCTTTCGGTAGTGGTAAGATTTTAACTGATAGCGTGATTGATCGTCTAGGTCTACCGGGCCGCACAGTGGTCCAACCTACCTTCTACCAGTTAAAGATCACCACTACCCAATTGAAACCGGCGCTGGTTGCGGTGTCCTCTAGCGCCTTCGGCAACTGTTGTTGGAAAGAAGCAGTCGTCGAGAAGATGCCGGCAAGGACACCATCGCCCCCCGGACGCATCATGGCAAAGAAACCGGTCCTCTCGGCCAGCTCCGCGGTATGTCTGATCTAGTCGTCATCGATGCTGCCGAAGAGAAGCCGGGGTTCACGCTGCTCGATAGCGAGAGGAGGACTGCCAGGTGCGGATAGAAAGACGGGTAGTGGTGGCCTTTAACTGATAGAAAGTGGGTTGAACCGCTGTGCGGCCCGGTAGACCTGGACGATCAATCACGCTATCAGTGAGATGTTTATCACCACCTTCAATCGGATGTCGCTTGGTGAAGGAGGCTTTCGGTGATTGCCTGGCGGGTAGAGATTGCAGAGTAGGTCAGGGTGAGACCGGAACCCCGACATCCGATGTCGCGGTTCATTTCCCACCCCCAACCGACTGAGACGGCTACCTGATTACTCCAAATTTATGGACCGGTGCCACCAAGATACAGGGACTGGGCATACCCCCCCGCTGGTCATCGCCCTCATGGGTCCTACGGCCTCGGGCAAGACGGACCTGGCGGTGGCGCTAGCCGCCCACCTGCCCTGTGACATCATCAGCGTGGATTCGGCACAGGTCTACAGGGGCATGGATATAGGTACCGCAAAGCCCAGCCCCGAACTCTTAAGAAGGGTCCCCCACCGGCTGCTGGACATCTGCGACCCGAGCGGGTCCTACTCGGCCGCCCGCTTTTGCGCGGACGCTGAGCGCGAGCTGGCGGAGATCCTGGGCGCGGGCAGGATTCCCCTCCTGGTAGGTGGCACCATGCTCTATTTCCGCGCCCTGCTGCAGGGCCTGTCACGTCTTCCGGATGCGAACGGCGCGGTACGCGCCCGGCTCGCCGCCGAGGCCGGCGCGGAGGGTTGGGCGGCGCTTCACCGACGCCTCGCGGTGGTCGATCCGGCGGCGGCGCGGTGTATTCACCCCAATGACCCCCAGCGCATCCAGCGCGCGCTCGAAGTCTATGAGCTGACCGGCTACCCCTTGAGTCGGTTGACGGCGGGCTATCGCCGCCGGGTGCTACCCTATCGCGTTCTGAAGCTGGCCCATGCGCCCGCGGAACAGGTTACCCTGCACCAGCGTATCGAGCGACGATTCCTGAACATGCTCGAGCTTGGGTTCGAAGCGGAAGTGCGCGCCCTATGGGCGCGCGGGGACTTGACTCCGGAGCTGCCGTCCATGCGCTGCGTGGGTTATCGGCAAATGTTGAAATACTTATTTACTGAGTATACCTTTGAGGATATGCTGCAGCGCAGCATTATCTCTACGCGGCAGCTTGCGAAACGACAGCTCACCTGGTTGCGGTCCGAGCGCGATGTCCATTGGCTCCGCGATCGCTCCGATCAAGGCGCACCGATCGATCAGGCATTGCGCCTGATTAAAGGGTGGAAATCAGGTAGCTACTTCGGATCGGCCGTCCGGATACCGTTAAAAGCATCTGAGAACTAAGCTATTGATTTTAAAATAACCGTTCATCTTGCTCCCACGCTCCGGCGTGGGAGCAAGTCTTAACGCTCCAGCGTCACTGAGTCTGGCCGCTGGGGCGACTAAGGTAGCGTTCCCGCGCTGGAGCGTGGGAATTAGAAAAATCAATAAGTTAGTTCTTAGACATTCTCTTTTTAGGTAGTTAAGGAGAAGAAGTCATGTCGAAGGGGCAGAATCTGCAGGACCCGTTCCTCAACGCCTTGCGCAAGGAGCGCGTCCCTGTGTCTGTCTTTCTGGTGAATGGAATCAAGCTCCAGGGACAGATCGAGTCGTTTGATCAGTTTGCCATCTTGCTGAGAAACAACGTAACCCAGATGATCTACAAGCACGCCGTCTCCACTGTCGTTCCTTCGCGCAACGTCAAGCTGCCGTCAGCTTCGCTCGATGGTCAACCGGGGCCCAACAAGGACCAGCCGTCCCAGCTGCATTCTTAATGCAGGTACCCCCGTATCGTCTGGGTGATCCCCTGTCTTACCGTGGACGAACTTCCTGGACTTGAGGCGGTTTCCGTCACATGAAATACAGCCCTGCTGGTCTTCTGGCCCGTCTCCCGTGCTGCGGCAACCGTTACCTAGGGGCCATTGACATTTAGAAAGTCCGCGCAGTGGACCTTGCGCTATACCACGTTGCACGTGGATATTTCGGTGGGGTCTAAATAACTTTAGCACTGCTAAAGCAGTGCATAAAGTTGTGTTATGCAAGGAAAAATATGTATTTCAGTCGTTCACACCTTTCGGAAGCTAAATTCAGACAGATTGAACCTTATTTTGCGCACAATTTACCGGCCTCGAAAATCGCCGAGCCGAGTGGTGTTAAGCCGTCCGACGATCCCGTTGTTATTCAAACTACGGACCCGAATCGCCCAGCTTTGTGACGCCTCATCGTCTTTCTCCGGCGAGGTTGAAGTCGATGAATCCTATTTCGGCGGGCGCCGTGTTCGTGGGTAAGAAAGGGCGCGGGGCTGAGGGTAAAACGATTGTCTTCGGGATTCTGGAACGCCACAGGAAAATCTACACGGGAATCGTCCTGAACGCCGCCAAGAAGCCGCTATAGGCTTCGATCCGGGGCCAGGTGGTTCCTTGATAGCATCATCTACTCGGACGGTTGGAGGGGTTGCGATGGGCTGGTGGAGAGGGGGTGCAAAAAGCATTTCCGTGTGAATCATGGCCAGCATGAATTTGCCCGTGGTGATTGCCCTATCAATGGCATTGGATCATCCTGGTCATATGCCAAACGGAGGCCTGCAAAATTCAATAGTGTTCCACGAAAGCTTTTCATCTACACCTGAAATAATGTAAATTTAGATTCAATCATCGAGAGGAAAACTACCTATGGTAGAATGCTTACTCTGGCCGAGAGGAAATACCTCGCTAAAGTTATCTAGACCCTTATGGTTAGTGAGGTGCGTCGATCGCACCCGAGAGCAAGGCGCGACGAGGAGGAATAGCCAGGCCCTACTGCGACGGTGGAGCCGACAGGCCTCATGAGCATACCAAGGATGTATGGCCCCGCACCGGAAGGCGAAGCAAGGACAGCGCAGCCTTTTAGGTAGTAGTGGTCTTTAACTGGTAGAAGGTAGGTTGGGCCGCCGGGCGGCCCGGGGGTAGGCCTGGACTATCAACCACGCCATCAGTTATACCACTACCAACAGTTGGTTGGAGTTAACTGTCAACAGACCCTAAGTACCCGCGAGTAGAATAACTTAGGCCCTTTAGCCCCCGAGAACACAAAGGTTTCGCCTGGTTAGGTCCGGCGAAAGGGTATAAATATCTTCGCTCAGGTGTACGAGTAAAGCTGCGCAAAACCGGAAACAAGCACCACGAATCGACGCGCATGTTGCCATCGGCACGAAAAGCCCCGCTCCCTCCGGGAGCGGGTCGCAACAACCCCTCTCCTTCCGGGAAAGAGCTTACCTTGAGCGTAGCGAAAGGGCTTGGGGAAAGGGGATCAAAGGGTGAAGAGCGGTGCCTTTTGCGACACCCTACTAGAGCCGGCAGTGTCGTTGAGGCAAGCGCCAATTCGGCGTTATCGGTACTTCAGCGCCACTGTGCCGGTCCACTCCGCGCCGGGTGCCGCGCCTTGAATACGAGCCAGAATCCGGCACGATTCGGTACACCATTTCCTGTCAATCGCCTTATCTCCTTAAACGACGATGTTTGAGCGCCTCGCTACTGGTGAGCGGGCCTTGCTCGTGCATGTGGACATAGGCACGGCCGGTGACCCCGAGGAACGCGCCGAGTTTCGCCTGCTCGCGGAAGCAGCAGGTGCAGAGGTCACGGGTTTTCTGGGTGGTTTTCGCCAGGCGCCCAATCCACGTCTGTTCATCGGTCCCGGCAAGGCGGACGAGCTCAAGGTGCTGATTGGAACCCACGGGGCGGAGTTGGTGATCCTCGATCACGGGCTCTCCCCCGCGCAGGAGCGCAACCTGGAGCGTCACCTACAGTGCCGGGTAGTGGATCGGACCGGCCTCATCCTGGATATCTTCGCGCAGCGTGCGCGTTCCTTCGAGGGCAAGCTGCAGGTGGAATTGGCGCAGCTACGTCATCTCTCGACGCGCCTGGTGCGTGGGTGGACCCACCTGGAGCGCCAGAAAGGCGGTATCGGTCTGCGCGGACCGGGCGAGACCCAGCTGGAGTCGGATCGCCGCTTGATCGACAAACGCATCGCCCAGCTCAACAAGCAACTGGAGCGTATTGTCTCCCGGCGTGCCCAGGGCCGCCGGGCGCGGGATCGGGCCGCCCTGGCGACGGTCTCGCTGGTCGGTTACACAAACGCTGGAAAATCGACCCTCTTCAACCGGCTGACCCGATCCGCCGTTCATGAGGCCGACCAGCTGTTCGCGACCCTGGATCCGACGCTGCGCCGACTGCCCCTGCCGCATGGGGTGACACTGATCCTCGCCGATACGGTCGGTTTCATCAAGCGTCTCCCGCACGAACTGGTGGCGGCCTTTCGTTCCACCCTGGAAGAGACGCGGACCGCGGATCTGTTGCTCCAGGTCGTGGATGCGTCCAATGCGCGCCGCGTTGGCTGCATCACGGACGTACAGGAGGTGCTGGCGGAGATCGGCGCGGGTGACATACCGCAAATCCGGGTCTTCAATAAGATCGACCGGCTACCCGACGCCGAATCATGCCTGGAGCGGGATGCCCAGGGGCGGGTAAGTCGGGTCTGGATCTCGGCCCGCAGCGGGGCCGGGATTGATCTACTGCTCGCCGCCTTGCGCGAGCACTTCCATGCGGGTCACCTCAACCGATGGATCCTCCTCGGTCCCGAGGAAGGGGCGTTGCGGGCCTGGTTCTTCACCCACGCCCAGGTACTCTCAGACCGGGCAACGGACCAGGGTGGCTGGGAGATGGCGGTGATGGTACCCAGGATGGCGCTCGACCGTCTGCTGAGCAAAGACAGGTCGCTGTCGGAGCGGCTGGCAGACGAACGCGCGGGGCTTGCGGTTACCAGCAGGGGATGAGGCGATTTCCACCGTGTCAGTACCGGGACGCCGTGCTCGGCCAAGCTCGGTTGTCAGGCTAGGGTGCAATCCGACCAGGCGGCACACCGCGACTGCCGAGAACGCGCCTAACCCGACCTACTGAAGGGTGTGTTCCCGGATAAGAATTGGCATCGAATCACAGAACGCGGGGTCGGGCGTTCCCCGGCTAACCTGAAAATCAAGATGCAATCTGGTGCCCGGCTGTGCCGTATGGCGGAGGTTTTTTATGTTCGTATCGATAATCTTCATCCGACTGGGCCGACCCTGAGCGATGGTCGATTGGAACGCCGTCGACACTGTCTTCCTGGATATGGATGGCACCCTGCTCGACCTGCACTTCGACAACTATATTCTGGCGCGAGCATATACCCCGGTGCTACGCTGCAGCATGGAGGGTATCCCCGACCGGGGAGCGCGCCGAGCTCCGGGCGCACTACCAGGGTTGCGAGGGTACATTGGCCTGGTACTCCGTGGAGCATTGGAGCCGCGAGCTGGCCCTGGACATCGCGTCCCTCAAATGGGAGCTCGGTCACCTCATCGCCATGCATCCCCGGGTGATCGATTTTCTGGAAGCGCTGACCTCACTGGGCAAGCGGTGGGTATTGGTCACCAACGCCTTCCGGAAGCGCTTACCCTCAAGCTGGAGAAGACGCCTCTGGCGGTCCACTTCGAGCGCATCATCTGCTCCCACGATCTGGGAACTCCCAAAGAGGCGGATGACTTCTGGCCCCGGGGGGTACAAACCATCGAGCCATTCGACCGCCAACGCACCCTCTTGATCGACGACAGCCCGAAGGTGCTGGAGGCGGCATGGAACTATGGTTTTCGCCAGCTGTTGGCAGTGCTCGCACCAGACTCCCACCAGGCACCCGTCCGGAAGCCGTACGGGTTCCCCGCCGTCAGGTACTGCGGGACTTGTTGCCCAACATGGGGGCCTGACGCATCGCAGCCTTTGGCTATCTGAGCAGATATACAGCTGCGCATGGAACATGGAACGTCAGGTCAACGCCGCATCGATGGCCTCGTACAGACTTTTCACCCGTATGATGTCCAGCCCCTGGATACCCGATTTGGGGACATTGGCCGCGGGGGCGATGACGCGGCGGATACCGTGCTTGGCCGCTTCACGCAACCGGTCGGGGCCGTTGGGAACCGGTCGGATCTCGCCGGAAAGGCCCACCTCGCCGAAGACCGCGAGCACCATGTCCAGGGGGTGGTCACGGTAGCTGGAGAGTACCGCCAGCAAGACCGCCAGGTCGGCGGCGGTCTCCGTGATACGTACGCCCCCGACGACGTTTACGAACACGTCCCGGTCGAACATGGCGACCCCGCCGTGACGGTGTAGCACCGCCAGCAGCATGGAGAGCCGGTTCTGATCCAGGCCCAAGGTTACCCGCCGCGGGTTGGCGAGGGGACTCTCGTCCACCAGGGCCTGCACTTCGACCATAAGGGGCCGCGTGCCCTCCCGGGTCACCATCACCAGGCTGCCCGACACGGGTGACCCATGGCGCGACAGGAAGATGGCCGAGGGGTTGGATACCTCCCGCAGCCCTCGGTCCGTCATGGCGAAGACGCCGAGCTCGTTGACGGCGCCGAAGCGGTTCTTGATAGATCGGATCAGGCGCAAGGGACCCGCGCCTTCGCCCTCGAAATAGAGCACCGTGTCCACCATATGCTCCAATACCCGAGGACCAGCCAATGCGCCTTCCTTGGTCACGTGTCCCACCAGGAAGATCGCGGTATCCGTCTGCTTAGCATAGCGCACCAGCTGCGCCGCCGTCTCCCGCACCTGGGACACGGACCCCGGCGCCGATTGCAGCAGCTCCGTATGCAGGGTCTGGATGGAGTCCAGGATCATGATCCGCGGCCGTTCCGCCGTGGCCGTGGCTAGGACGCGTTCGACGCAGGTCTCCGGCAGCAGGCGCACCCCCTCGCCCGTTAGCCCGAGCCGCCGCGCCCGCAGACTCACCTGCTGAGGCGATTCCTCGCCCGAGACATAGAGCACCGGATGCCCCTCTCCCAGGGAGGCGCAGGCCTGGAGCAACAGGGTGGACTTGCCGATCCCCGGGTCGCCGCCTATAAGCACCACCGAACCCTGGACGAGCCCACCTCCGAGCACCCGGTCGAGCTCGGCGATACCGCTCCCCAGACGGGTGTGCTCCTGTGGATCCACGGCGGTGAGCAGGACCGCTTCACCCCCGCCGGCGACGCTTCCGGCATACCCGGAGCGTCCGGTGGCCGGCGGCGGCGCGGGGAGCTCTTCGATCAGATTCCAGGCCCCGCAATCCGGGCATTGGCCGCTCCACTTGGGTAACCTTACGCCGCAGGCGTTACAGATATAGGCGTCGCGGATTTTGTTGGTGCGTTTGGTCACTGGTATCTCAGAGGCTGTTTGGTTAAAAGCAATCCTGAATAATTCGGCGCTGGGTAGTGATTGACTTTAACTGGCAGGAGGTAGATTGGGCTGCTGTGCGGCCCAGTAGACCTGGACTATCAACTAGACTATCAGTTAATTTAACATCACCCCCCCACGCTGTGCCTTGCCTTGATGGGTTTGGGGAACTCTGAGAGCACAAAATAAGGTGAAAGGGGATACTTAGATTTCAACACCACCTAGCGCGGGATTCGGAAGATCCGCATGACCGGAGGAATCGCCCGTAGGCGGCGAATAATCCGGGCCAGGTGCTGTCGGCTACGCACCGTGAGCAGGAACTCCAGGGCGGCGCTCATACCGTCTTTTTCGGAGGATTGGACGTTCTCGATGTTGGAGCCCATCTCGGCGATGGCGGCGGCAACCGTGGCCAGGGTGCCACGGCGGTTGCCCACTTCGACCCGGATCCCGGTGGAGAAGTCGACGTCGGGCTCGGCTGCCCACTCCACATCCAGCCATTTATCCCCCTGGCTTTGGAAATTCCCCAGGTTGCCACACTCCTGACGGTGGACCACGATTCCCTTGCCAGGACTGAACAACCCCACGATGCCGTCACCCGGGATGGGCCGACAGCAACGGGCGAAATTGACCACGATCCCTTCCGTGCCCTTGATGGGAAACCGGTGCGCCCGTTCGGGTTCCTGCCCCGGTTGCGCTTTCGCGGCGATCTCATCGCCGCCGTCCGCGGCGAGACGGCGTGCCACTAAGGCCGGCATCCGGTTGCCGAGCCCGATATCGACCAGTAGCTGGGCGGCGGAAGTCAGGTTGGAAGCTTTCAGATAGGTCTGTAGACGCTCCCCAGGCAGGTGTGGCCAATCCAGGCTGAAGCCCTTCAGCTCGCCGTCGAGCAGGCGTTGTCCCAGCGCCTCGGCCTCCCGGCGCTGCAGGTTCCTGAGGTAGGCGCGCACGTTCGCGCGTGCCTTGCCGGTAACCACAAACTTGAGCCAAGCCGGGTTCGGCGTCGCCTCGGGGGAATTGATAATCTCCACCGTCTGGCCGTTGTGCAGCACGGTACGTAAGGGCACGAGGTGCCGCTCGATGCGTGCCGCTACGCAGGTGTTGCCTACGTCGGAATGGATGGCGTAGGCGAAGTCCACCACCGTGGCCCCCTTCGGCAATACCAGGATGCGCCCGCGGGGCGTGAAGACATGGACCTCATCCGGAAACAGGTCGATCTTGACGTGTTCGAGAAACTCCACCGAATCCCCGTATCCGCGTTGTATCTCCAGCAGGTTCTGCAGCCAATCCGCCGCCAGGGTCTGGGGATTGTCGCCGTCGTCCTGGTCCGACTTGTACATCCAGTGGGCGGCGATACCGCTGTGGGCGATACGCTGCATGTCCTCGGTACGGATCTGGACCTCGAGCGGCAACCCCTGGGGTCCCACCAGCACCGTATGCAGGGACTGGTAGCCGTTCGACTTGGGGATGGCGATGTAGTCTTTGAACCTTCCCGGTACCGGTTTGTACAGATTGTGTACCAAACCCAAGACCCGATAACAGATATCCGCCTTGTCGACGACCACCCGAAAGGCAAAGATATCCGCCACCTGGGAGAAAGGGCACTTTTTATCCCGCATCTTACGGTAGATGCTGTAGATGTGCTTGCAGCGACCGGTCACGGTGCCCGCGATGCCTTCCTGCGCCAGTCGTTCCCGCAGCGCCGTTTCCACGTTTTGCATCAGCTCAGTGCGAGCACTGCGCACCCGGCGCACGGCCCGCTCCAGGATACGGTGGCGCCATGGCCAGTAGTGGGCAAAGCTCAGCTCCTCGAGCTCCACGCGGATGCCGTAGAGTCCCAGGCGGTTAGCGATGGGGGCGTAGATATCCAGGGTCTCCCGGGACACGCGGCGACAGGTGGCGGGCACCATGACCCCCAGGGTGCGCATGTTGTGCAGGCGGTCCGTGAGCTTGATCAGGATGACCCGGATGTCCCTGGTCATGGCCAGCATCATCTTGCGAAAGCTGGCCGCCTGCGCTTCCTCCCGCGACCTGAAATCGATCTGGGTGAGCTTGCTGACGCCGTCGACCAGATCCGCAATCTCCTCGTCGAAAGCCGCGGCGAGCTGGTCCCGCGCCGTGGCCGTATCCTCAATCACATCGTGGAGTAGGGCGGCCATGATGCACTTGTGATCCATGCGCATCTCCGCCAGTAGGCGGGCCACCGCGAGGGGGTGATAGATGTAGGGTTCGCCGGACTTACGCCGCTGCCCCTCGTGGGCCTCGGCACCGAACAGATAGGTACGGTAGACCTCCCGAATCTGCCCCGCGGAAAGATAGGAACCAAGAAAGGTGCACAGATCGCTGATCAGAAAACGGGGCTTATCCACCGTCACGGCAGTCTTGCCCGGACATGCAAGCAGCCGCAAGCGGGTCGGGATCGACCCGGAACGATCCCGCGCGGCAACACCCGGCAGCGACCGGGAGGTAAGGGTTTTTCGGTGCAAACGGCATTTGCGGGGGCTGTTGACATTTGGGCGATTGCGAGGAGTTTTTCGTGCTGACCAGGCGCGGAGGGAAAGAATCACCGGCCTGTTTTCGCCGTCGGCGCGGAACAGGACCGCACAGGACCTGAAGCGATTTCCATCGCATGAAATACCATCCTGCCGGTCTTTTCATCCGTCTTCCGGGTTGCAGCAATTGTTACAGCGTCCACTCCGCGCCAGTTGCCGCGCTTTGAATACGAACCAAAATCCGGTCTGATCCGGTATACCATTTTCCGTCAATCGCCTGAGTAAGGATGAAAACCGACGGCCCCGAATGCCTATTCGGACATCCCTCCGCGCACATCCACGGTTAGCAGCTCCTCGGCAAACGCCCGCTCCGGGGATTTGATGGCGTCCTCTTCCTGCGGTTCCGTAGCGGCGATGGACTCGGCGCTCAACGTACCCGCGGCAATCTCACGCAGGGCCATGACCGTAGGCCTGTCGTTCTCCCAGGGCAGCAGCGGCTCGACGCCATGGGTCAATTGCCGGGCGCGCTTCGTCGCCAGCAGGACGAGATCGAATCGGTTGTCCACGTATTCGAGACAATCCTCTACCGTAATGCGTGCCATTTGATTGGTGCTCCGATCGGAAATTGGGGGTTCGGGGACGACGGCACCTACTTCACGCAATGCCGGGTAATGGTTCAAATCCCCACTGTTTTTGCCATCCATGCCCCGGATTCCGGCATTCCCTGTCGGAAGAGGGTGTCGCAAAAAGGGCACGGTGCGCCGTACCCCTACGATTTACGGCTCAGAAACGGGGTTTCGCGGTATTCTGTATCCTTGATTTTCAATTACCTGCAGCGTCCGAAATTGGGTGGTGGTGATCTTTAACTGGTAGTAAGGTAGGTTGGACCGCTGTGCGGCCCGGTAGACCTGGACGATCAACCACGCTATCAGTTAAAAATTGATCACTACCCGGAAATGGTGGTCCTTAAACCTAAACACGGGTCGGGCATCACCTGTTACGACACCCTCCCACCGGGAGAGGGGTTGCCTGCCGCCCCATGAAGGCCTGCCTGTCGGCAGACGGGGGAGAGGGGGTCTTAAAGAGCGAAGGCCGATGCCTTTTGCGACACCCTCCGGAATGACGAAGCGGGGCTGAACGATCACGATACCGATGACATGGAGCGAGCGGGATATTCACGAAAACGCTAACCGCAAATCAAGACCACGGCTGGGTCGAAGAGCGTCGATGATGGCGAGCCGATTGCGACCGATAATTGATTCGCGTTCGTTTGCAGCAAACAAGAATTCCCGCTGGGAGAACCAAGCTGGTGTTATCGGTGTCTGGATGCTAGGCCACCAAAAACTCGTACCGGCGACGACTCCCGCCAGCGCCATCCGGCGCAATATACCCCCCCCTAGGGCGCGATCTGACCAGGCGGCATACCGTAACTGCGGGGACGCGCCTGACCCGACCGACAAGACCCGTAGGATACGGTGAGCGCGGTAGGTCTTACCGGACGGCACTACGAGGAAGCGCGAACCGCATCATATGGATGCCTGCAACGGGTAAACGGGTAGTGATGGTCTCTAACTGGTAGAAAGTAGGTTGGGCCGCACTGCGGCCCAACCTACTTTCTACCAGTTAGAGACCATCACTACAACTTTTATCTACACCCGAAAGAATGTGAATTTAAATTCAATCCTCAATGAGGAAAATTTCTATGATAGAATATTTTTCTAGTGAGAGAAAATCCTCTCTAAAAATTATCTAAATACTTTTCAAGGTGCCCGGTAATTGGCTCATCCAAGTCGTGGATTAGGCCCTGACCGATGACAGAGCAAACTTCGCTGAACGTTCAGAAAGATTCAGGCATAGCGATTCTGACTTTCAATCGGCCGCAGGTCTACAATGCGCTCAACACCGAAACCGTTGCCGCTGCTTTAGCTGCAATGCGGGAGTTGCAGAATGACACCGAAGTCAGGGCCCTTGTCATCACCGGCGGCGGGAAGGCCTTTATAGCGGGCGCCGATATTGCTGAAATGAGTCAGAAAACACCGACGCAGGCTAGAATCTATTCCGAGCTCGGCCGCACACTGATGCATACCATCGAGCAACTAGGCAAACCGGTTATCGCTGCAATCAATGGTTTCTGCCTTGGCGGCGGGATGGAAGTAGCGCTCGCTTCGGATATCCGTATCGCATCGGAAAAGGCGCGCTTTGGCTTGCCTGAAATGATTCTCGGTATTACTACGGGTTGGGGTGCGCTCCCTCGATCCACACGCCTGGCAGGTGCGGCCGTTACCAAAGAACTCATTTTTACCGGCGACATTATCGATGCCCGGCGCGCGTTGGAAATCGGGGTGATCAATCAAATGGTCGCCCATGACGAGCTTATGAGTCTTACGTTGGATATGGCGCGCAAGATATGCCGGCGGAGCCGATTCGCGGTTGCACGAGCCAAGGAGGTCATCAACGCCAGTACCGACCGCGCATTATCGGATGCCTGTGCCATGGAGACAGATGCATTTGTCGCCTGCTTTGAAGCCGGGGATCATAAAGAAGGTATGCAGGCATTCTTAGAGAAACGGGAGCCGCAGTTCGATCGCGATCCGGGTCACCGTTTTCTGAGCTGATAGCGCCGCACCGCCCGGTTGTGTTCGGCCAGCGTGGCCGAGAAGTGGTGGCTGCCATCCCCCTTGGCGACGAAAAAGATGCTATCTCCCGCTTGAGGGTGCAGGACCCCGTAGATGGTGGCCTGGCCTGGCAGGGCGATGGGCGTAGGTGGTAGGCCTTTGTGGACATAGGTATTGTAGGGCGTATCCTCGCGGAGGTGGGCACGGGTAATGTTGCCGTCGAAGCGTTTACCCAACCCGTAGATCACGGTCGGGTCCGCCTGCAGCTTCATCCCTCGGTTCAGGCGGCGTATGAAAACGCCAGCGATGATCGGTCGCTCAGTGGCGAGGCCCGCCTCCTTCTCTACGATCGAGGCCAGAATCAGGGCCTCATAAGGGCTTTCCAGGGGCAATTCCTCATCGCGCTGCGCCCATTCCTGCTGCAAGACCTCCTCCATCGCCTCATAAGCCCGACGGAGGATATCCAAGTCGCTGGCGCCTTTCGAGAAGTGATAGGTCTCCGGTAAAAAGCGCCCCTCGGGGTGCTCTCCGGGGTGGCCGAGATGAGTCATGACCGTCTTTGCGGACGGGTCATCGCCGAGCAGGTTTTCGAGGCGTTTGTCCTTCGCCACTGCTGTGAAGAGTCGGCGGTAGCCCCATCCCTCCACCAGGGTAAAGGCGTGTTGCACCACCTTGTCGGAGGTCACCAGCTCGAGCAGCTCCGGTGGCTTGATGTCGGATGGAAGCTCGTATTCTCCAGCCTTGATGCTAGCGGCTTTACCCGCGTGACAAGCCATACCCATGAACAGGTAGGGGTGTTCGAGCAGACCCAGCCTGGAGAGCTTCTCGCTCAGCCCGGTCAGGGAGGTTCCCTTCTTTATGTCCAAAACCAGGGACTCCTGATCCAGGGCCAGGGGTTCGCATAGGAAGTCCCGGTACTCCATCCAGGCACCACCGGCAACCAGGCCCGCGGCAAGGACGCAAATCAGCAACAGTGCCCGCATCATTCACTCCTTCCCCACTACGGCGGTACCGAAATATCGGTAACATCGGTTCCGTTCAACCATCGGGAATTCTTGTTTGCCACGCACCACCGCAACTCGGTCGCAATCGGCCCCCGTCATCGACAGCCTTAAGCCGGTAATGCTTCGTGGTTCGTGCGTTCGTCCAATGGTACAGGACCGACAGGATGAACAGGATGAATTTGCGGATAGGATAGTAGAAGAGGCAGTTGAAGGCCCTGGATGAATACCCCGCGCGGCGGAGATACCCTTAAGGTCGACGACTTGGTCACAATGGGAACCGACACCGGACGACTGAGCAACTTCGGCAAGCCTATAACCCTGTGGCGGAAGCTCGGAACACACCAAAAATAATCCGGTTAATCTTGAAAATTCTGTTGATCCTGTCCGATTGGAACATTGCGACGAGCGTCTGGATGAGATCTCAACCGGATGATAAATTTCAATTCTTAATTCGCATAGTTCTGGGGTATCAGGGTCGCTCGCCGCACGGCCGCCAGCAGCTCCGAGGGTAAGTACTCGAGGCGGATTTCCCGGCTTCCCAGGTACCGCACCGGCCATACCCCGATCAAGGCGTTGGTGAGGAAGAGCCCGTCGGCGGCAGCCAGGTCGGCGCGCATGATGTCCTTCTCCAGGACCCGGATACCGAAAGTACCACCCATACGCAGCACCAGATCCCGCACCGTACCGGCGATGCCACAGGTGTCCAGCTGCGGCGTGAGGAGACGGCCAGCACGAACCAGGAACAGGTTGGACATGGTACCGCCGATGATTCGGCCCCTGCCATCCTGCATGAGTCCTTCGGCGACCCCCCGATCCCGCCACTCGGAACGCGCCAGGATCTGCTCCAGCCGACTCAGGTGTTTGAGGCCCGCGAGCACCGGGTTTTCACCAAGCGGGGTGCGACAGAAGATCACCTTGACCCCCTGCTCTCCCCAGTCCGCGGGGTAATCCGGCCAGGGATAGAGCGTGAGAATACGGATGGGTTGCGGGGTCTCGGGAGGACCATAGCCCCGGCCGCCGCTGCCGCGGGTGAGGATGATCTTCAACACCCCCGTGGATTCGCCTCCGGTGAGCCAACGACATTCATGCAGAAGCAGTTCCCGTGGCGGACAGGGAATCCCCAGGCGATCAGCCCCCCGGGAGAGGCGATCGAAGTGCTCGCGCCACAGGCAGGGCGCGCCGTCACGCACGGCAAGGGTCTCGAACAGCCCGTCTCCATACTGCAGACCGCGGTCGGCGACGGTCAGGCAGCCGGCCTCCGCCCCATCGATCAGGACTCTTGGGACCAACACCGCAAACCTCCAGGGTTGGAACCCCTATCCGGGTGACAAGGACCTGGCGACCAATTGCGCGATACCCCGACCTGTAGTGCCCAGGGATGATGTGAAGGGTCGTGCGCCGGTGCCCGGCGCGTTACCGTGCCTGCGACGACATTCAGCTGGAATGCGCGACGATGTAATCGATCGCTTCCTTAACGGTGGTGATCTTTTCGGCGTCTTCATCCGGGATTTCCGTCTCGAACTCCTCTTCCAGGGCCATCACTAACTCGACGGTGTCCAGAGAGTCCGCGCCCAGATCGTCCACGAAGGAGGCATCGGGAACGACCTCATCTTCTTTGACCCCCAACTGCTCGACCACGATCTTCTTCACTCGTTCTTCGACGCTGCTCATTGTGCTTTTTTCCTCTCGGATTTAGATAGACGGCCCTGATTCCAAGGCACGCGGTATTCTATTCACAATTGGTCCGGGATGAAAGGCGTGCATCTACCCTCGACGCGCCTTGACTTTCCGGGTTTCGGTTTATTCTCCAGTCTCACGCAGCCGCCTGCACAGCGGTCAGCTCATGTAAATACCACCGTTGGCATGAATGGTCTCGCCGGTGATGTAACCGGCCTGCTCGGAGGCGAGAAAGGCCACGACGGCGGCGATTTCCTCCGGATTGCCGAAGCGCCCCAAGGGTATACTGGCCTGTAGGTGCTCGCGTTGGGATGCGTCCAGCTCCTGCGTCATATCCGTATCGATAAACCCCGGAGCCACGCAGTTGACGGTGATGCCCCGGGATCCGACCTCGCGTGCCAGGGACTTGGTAAAGCCCATCATACCGGCCTTGGCAGCGGCATAGTTGGTCTGTCCGCTGTTCCCCATCACGCCGACCCCGGAGGTGATATTTATGATCCGCCCTTTGCGGGCCTTCATCATGCCGCGTAGACAGGCCTTGCTCAAACGATAGACTGAGTTCAGGTTAGTGTCGATCACCTCATCCCACTCCGCATCCTTCATCCGCACGAGCAGATTATCGCGGACGATCCCTGCGTTGTTGACCAGGATCGTCGGGGTACCCAGGTTGTCACTCAAATGCTTCAGGGCGGTATCGATCGAGGCCTGATCTGTGACGTTCAACTCCATACCCAGGCCCTGGTATCCCTGCTCCCGCAGGGTCTGATCGATCCGGGCCGCACTCTCTGCGGTGGTGGCGGTACCGGCCACGCTTGCTCCCGCCTCACCCAGGGCCCGCGCGATCGCCCGTCCGATCCCCCGGGATACGCCTGTTACCAGTGCAATCTCACCATTAAGCACCTTGCGTTACCTCCCAAGCTGTCGATAGGCCCACGGGATTCAAGCCCCGCAGGCCCAGGTTTGGTTTACCGATTGCGAATCACCTCAGCCTGCCATAAGTACGGTCTCGCCGCGACGGATTCGGTCATCCCGCACCACGGCGTCGAATGCCAGGGGGATGGACGCGGCCGAGGTGTTGGCATGCTCGTCGATCGTGACGATAACCCGATCCGGGGGCAGCGCCAACTTGCGCGCGGCGGTCTTGGATGATACGGGTGTTGGCCTGATGTGGAATCAGCCAGTCGATATCCAACTTTTGCATACCGTTCGCCGTGAGCATCTCATTCGACGAAGTCGGAAAGGGTGGTGACCGCTATACTTCAAGGTGGTGGTAGTTTTTAACTGGTAATAAGGTAGGTTGGGTCGCTACGCGGCCCGGTAGACTTGGACTATCAACTACGCTACCAGTTAGATATTTACCATCACCCAGATCGGGTACACCTAATAATGATGGGTTACGGCTTACTACATCAGTCGCGTTGCTGGTCTTGTCTACGATAATTTCATCTCCCCGCTACCAAGATCAGCGTGGGAGCGAGTCGAAATGAACCATATAGAGTATGAGGGAGAAAGCACGAAGATTCCTTGGCTAATGCTTCTTCCTGCCCTTTGTGTACTCTGCAGTTCGGCCATTCACGGTCTTCGGTTCAGGCGACCGGCAGTCTGCTCCGCAGACACCGTCAACGCCTTCTCTGGGCGTCTTTTCCCTCTCGTTTGATGGCGTCGAGCCTGACCTGAATCCTAGATGCGTCGTGGTAACTCAGTCCTGGCCGTCGCAGGGCGATCTCGAGCTGACGGATCGCTGGTTCCAGGTCGCCCTCGGCATAGAACTTTTCCGCCCGGTAGCGATGGGTTGCCGTCTTCCGCCCCGCCTTGAGGGCGGCATCCGACATCTGCTGATAAATCAGGGCCCTGCCAGGCCTCCTGCGCCCCACGTCTTCCAGGGTTTTGAGCGCCCGCGCGGGATGTCCCGAGGCCATGAGGATATCAGCGTAGGCGATGCGCAGCGGAATATTCGAGGGTCGCAGCCCGACGGCGGTTTGCAAGGTCTTGACGGCGCGATCCCCGGCGCCACGCCTGGCATCGATCCGGGCCTCCAGAATGATGAACTCGGCCTGGTTCGGATGCCGGGCGATCAGCTTCTCCGTCTGCGCACGCGCCGTACGGATTCGGTTGCCGCGGACCAACCCCAGGGCATAGCCGTAGCGCGCGGCGGTCTCGTTGCGGTAGCGTTTGCTCTCAAGCTGGGACCGGAAATGGGCGATCGCCTCCCGCGCGTTGCTAAACGAACGCGCGCGCAGACGGGCGTGTACCAGGTGAAAGCGCAGATCGTCCGGTCGCTGCTTGTGTCCGTAGCGGTCGGCGCGGCCGAGGGCATCAGCGATGCGGTTGCTGGTAACCGGGTGGGTCTGCAGATACTCGGGGACGCTGATCTCGTGGGTGCGGCTTGCCCTGGCCAGGCGCTCGAAAAAGCCGGGCATGGCATAGGGATCGAACCCGGCGGCGGCCAAATTAGTGATGCCGATGCGGTCTGCTTCCTTCTCATTCTCGCGGGTGAAGCTGATCTGCCGCTGCACCGCGGCGGCCCGGACGCTGGCGGCGGCGGCCGCGCCGAGGTCCGCATCGACCTGGGTTCCGAGGACAGCGGCGGCGATGATCGCGGCGGTCACGGGAACACTCAGGCGCTTCCGGTCCTCGAAGAAACGTATCAGGTGACGCTGGGTCACGTGGGCGATTTCGTGGGCCAGCACCGCCGCCAACTCACTCTCGTTCTCGCTGGCGAGCACCAGTCCGGAAAAGACGCCGATGTGGCCGTCGGGTCCGGCGAAGGCGTTGATCGTCGGATTTTCGACCCAGAAGAAATTATATCTGCCCGCCCCCGCGGTGCTCGCAGCGACCAACCGGTTGCCGAGGCTCTCCAGGTAATCGGTGAGTATGGGGTCTTCGATGACTGATAAGGTCCTACGCACGCTTTTCATAAACGCCTTCCCTAGCCGGCGTTCCTGAGTCGAGGACAACACCAGGTCCGCGGAACTCCCGAAGTCGGGGAGGTGGGGCTGCTGGGCCGAACTCCGGGTTGCGGGAAAGAACACAGCAAGCGTGATCGCCACGGTGAGTGTCAGACCGCGCAGCGACCGTGAGAGCGAGGAATTTTTCATGCCTTTTGCGACACCCTCCCCAGCTCACAGTCCCGCGCCGCCCCGAGCAGGGCTTGGCGCAGCTCATCACAACAGGGTCGGGTGAAATCGATACGCAGAACTTCGCCTTGGTCCCCGTCGGAGAAGCCATGGGCCCACCCGTAGGTATATACCCAATGCACGCCTCTCGCACCCGATAGCGGCGCCGCGCCTCTACGGTTGGTGGATTGAGACCAGGAAGTGTTTGTGGCGATTTTTACGGTAACAGTCCGGAAGCCATAAAGAACCAAAATATTCAGTATTCAGGTTAAGCATACCTTCGTACTGCCGCGGATGATGCTTCAAGGGCCACCTGGCCTCGGATCGCGGCCTGTAGCGGCTTCTTGGCGGCGTTCGGGACGATTTCCGTGTAGACCTTCCCGTGGCGTTCCAAGATCCCGAAGGCAATCGTTTTATCCCCGGCCCCGGCCCTTTCTTCCCCCGAACACGGCGCCCGCCGAAAGAAGATTCATCGACTTCAATTTCGCCGGAGAAGGGCGATGAGGCGTCACAAAGCTGAGCGATTCAGGTCCGTAGTTTGAATAACAACTGATTGATCGTCGGACGGCTTACATCACTCAGCTCGACGATTTTCGAGGCCGGTAAATCGTGCGCAAAATAGGGTACAATTCGTCTGAAGTTAGCTTCCGAAAAGTGTAACCGACTGAAATACCTGTTTTTTCCTTGCATAAAATGACGTTAGCATGCAGCTGCAGTGCTAAAGTTATCTAGACCCTAGTATTTTTTGGCCATGAGACCGAAGAAGCACGCGGCACATGCGGTTTACGATCTGAAGGTTCATCCGGTATGGATCACGAAGTATCGCTATTAAGGTGCTGGCCAAGGATGTGGGGGAAAAGAGTACGGACATTGGTTCGACAGACCCGAGCTGCTAACGATATAGAAACCATCCAGGAAATAGTGAGCAAGGACCATGTACCTCTCTACATCTCCTATCCGCCCAGGTTGTCTGGTTAGTGAAATCATGAAGTTACTTAAAGGGAGGACATCGCGCAAGCTACAACAAGAATTCCCGCATTTGAGGAAGCAGTATTGGGGACGTCATTTTTAGGCCATTGGGTATGATGCTTTCAGCTCAGGGTATATTACAGACGGGTAGTGGTGGAATCTAACTGGTAGAAGGTAGATTGGGCTGCTGTTCAGCCCGTTAGGCCTAGACCATCAACTACGCTATCAGTTAAAAATTTGCCACCACCTACAGACGATAGGATCAGAGAGTATATAAAGGGGCATCGAGAACATCAGGGTCATAATGATGATGATTCTCCGGTCGAGTAAGCCCCGACTTTCAGTCATTTCGAGCTGGCCTCAGTCGGAGGCTTTCAGTATTTCGTGTATACATTTTCCATGACGCCGATGTCCGTGAAAAACGCCTTGCAGTTCATCGTCTGACTACGTGCCGATGAAGCGCTGAGAAAGCGGTTTGTTTTCCCCAATGAGGTTCCTGAGCTGGAAGGCTTTATCAGACTTGGCGATGAAATCGGTCTTTCCTTTACCGTCGAAGAGCTGCGGACGGCGCACAAGTACGATTGGGGGGTGCGGTTACCTAAGGGACACATGAAAAATAGGCGGTAGTGATAAGTTTTTAAGTGGTGTCCTGGAGGAGGCCCATCGACTACTTCAGATCCTTATCCCCGGCCCTCTCCCGGAGAGGGTTGGGGTGAAGGGGGACCGATGGCTTTGAAGGCGAGCTTGTGGAATTATCGGACAGGATTAACAGGATTAACAGGATTAACAGGATAGTAGTGGTAAATTTTTAACTGATAGCGTAGTTGATCGTCCAGGCCTACCAGTTCGCACAGCAGTCAAACTCACCCTCTACCAGTTATCACCACTACCACAGGATTTTTTATCGGGTTTTGACCGGCTCCCACGCGCAAGAAAAATCCTGTCAATCCTGAGCATCCGGTTAATCCCGTACCATGAGCAATTGGCGCAAGCCCCTCTCCCTGCAGGAGCGATCCTGTTTGTCTAAACTGCTTCTTACCGATCAGTTGTCGGCCAGAGCGCGACTGTGGAGGACGCACCTAACCCGACCTACAAGACTGCCGAGTCGGTGCTGGCATCTTAATGCAACACGACATCTCAACCCCCGGCGATGCGCGGGAAATCGCTCTTCTTGAAGACTGAGCGCACGTTACAGTCGTACCTCCGCTGCAAGTCCTCGGCACCGCCGGCCTCGCGGTCCACCAGGGCGACGATTCCGACGATCTCGCAGCCATCCTCGAGAAACTGTTCGCACGCCTTCGCCGTCGATCCGCCGGTCGTTATGACATCATCGACCACGACGACCCTGGTGCCCCGCGGCATTTCGTTCTCGATGTGGCTGCGGGTACCGTGCTGCTTGGGCTCCTTCCGCACGATCGAGCCGTTGATGGTCGGATGGCCCGTCTGGTGGGCGCGCATGACGACAGCCGCCACGATGAAATCGGCTCCGAGGGTGAGGCCGCCGATTGCCGACGGACGCTCGGGGAATTTGTCAATTTCCTCCAGGAGGACATCCGCGAGCAGTACCAATCCCTCCCCGTTCAGCGTGGTTTTCTTGCAATCGAAGTAGAAGGAAGAAGAACGCCCTGTACTCAGCGTCATCCCCTTTCCGACAATCAGGGATTGCTCATCGAGAATCTGCCGCAGCCGGTCCCGCTTTGCCTGCATCACGTCCTCCAACTGTATCCCCTAATTGAGGAATCAAGGTCTAGGTAACTTAAAAGAATACTACAATCGCATGCTAATGTTATGTTATATGAGGGAAAATAGGTATTTAGATATTTCAGGTGTTCACACATCTCCTAAAGCCAAGCATCGGATGGATTATACACTATTTTGCGCACAATTAACCAGAATGGTTCAATGCCATCGATAGGGCAATTACCACGGGCAAATTCATGCTGATCATGATTCATGCGGAAATGCTTTTTGTACCCCCTATCCACCAGACCATCGTAGCCCCTCCAGCCGTCCGAGCGGATGATGCTATCGATGGCCACGCGGCCATCAGCTTTGCGGCCTGTAGCGGCTTCTTGGCGGCGTTCAGGACGATTCCCGTGTGGACTCTCCCGTGGCGTTTCAGAATCCCGAAGACAATCATTTTACCCCCGGCCACGCGCCATTTTTTCCCACGAACACGGCGCGCGCCGAAACATAGGGTTCATCGACTTCAACCTCGCCGGAGAAGGGCGATGAGGCGTCACAAAGCTGAGCGATTCGGGTTCGTAGTTTGAATAACAACTGATTGATCGTCGGACGGCTTACATCATTCGGCTCGGCGATTTTCGAGGCCGGTAAATCGTGCGCAAAATAGTGTATAATCCATACTTGGCTTCGGAGATGTGTGAACGCCTGAAATACCTGAACCGGGAAACCGAAAGGTCCGGTGACTTCGGTCACTGGGCCTTTTCTCTTCAGGAACTGTGCAAAACAGCTTATGTTAAAGTGGAGGCATTGCCTTGATGCCTAAGCTACCCAATAAGGATCAAGCGCTAACGCTGTGAGATGGTGCCCGGTGGCCGGATGGCGATCACCGGGGTCGCGAAACGGTTGGTTAGGGGTGTCGCGGAGCGAATGGTCAAGCATTTCGATTGGCATCCGGCATCACATGAGGACTCATCATGAACAATGACAATGATACGGATTAGATGACCGAAGAAAAAGCTTTGACCTTCTTTGAAGATTCAGCATCGATTTTCATGCTTGTTTATTGATTTCTTTAATTCTTGCTCTTATTCGGATTCTTCATAGTTGATTCTCTATGGATTACGATAGAGGTAGCAATTTTTGCATGGGCTAAAAAATGCAAGAACTTTCAAAGATATGTTCGAAGGTTATGATGATCTCTCGCTTTATATTCCTGGTTTTTGATTATTATTGATCTATTCCAATATCCCGACAAGCAAACATTGCTTACGTGGTCTTATTAACGATTGCGATATGGATTTTGATCCTCTTGTTTCTAAACTCAAGGAGAATTCGACGCTAAGCCCGCGCTCGACACCGCCAGGGATTAGGAACAAAGCAGGCACGAGAAATCGTTTCCCCACACTTCCTTCCTTTTTCCTCTCCCTCCCCTTCCTCGACAAGAGGGTTCCCCGCTTCTGTGATCTCCGAGACATAGATTTAGCCCTTGGCGCGTGCTCGTCCTCTATCTCCGAATAACGGATCACCCTATTCCCTACTCGAAAGGAGATGGAAAGGAATCGTATTTTTATGATGTGCCATCTCAGCTTTCATTACACTGTCCGGCAGGCTCATCCACCCGGAAATCCCATCGCCCGCGAGAACATATCTGCGAGCACACCGTACCACGAAATACCACAGCAACGTGGCACCAAATATATCAGAAAATAACCGGGCGCTAACCGGAGATAAATAACTTCCAGTAAGTTAGATCCTAATAGATCCTCTAGCTTCAACACTTCCTGACGCGTGTCCTGGCAATCATCATCAGCATCAGCCAATCGGTGAAGATAGTCTTCACGGTCATAAGCTGCGGCCTGCGGCCCTACCTGCCCGCCTGCGAGTGACCCCCGATGGCAGTGATAGCCATCAGCCTTTCGGTTGTGATGGAACCCGAAACTGTCCATCCCGCTTCATGGGCCAGGGCTACACCAGCGGGGAGGATTAGGACAAAAACGGGGGAGATGAACTTCATGATGATTCGCCAGTAAGCCTAACCTCATTCTCCCCTCCGCCTGCCTTCCGCCCATATCCAAACACATGGTCTTTATCCCGCAGATTAGCGATTAAGAATCGTTATTAGCAAGAAGAATAAGGAGCGAAGGTGGTAATCTCACTGGAAAGCACCCAGTTCCACCGGAGCGCATCAGGGGCAACTCGCCGATGCCATAGCCACGCTGTCCCCAAGCGCGCGCCAAACGGCCAATAAGCATCACCGGAACCCCGGAGTATTTTGGGAGCTTTTTACCAATGTCAGGTGGTAAATCTCCCAGATGGACACTCATCTGGTAAAGCTTGTAGTAACCGATGACCACGAGGCTTAGGGGCTTGATCAGAACGAAAGGCGCTACCACCCGCCGTTTTGCATCCTGGCTGTCCTGTGATATGCGGCCTTGAGGCGCACCCCGGTTCCGGAGACTCCAGGAGATCTGCGACGAATGCTTTGCGGTCGCGGGTACTTAGAGTCATAATCCCGTGTTCATGGATTGTCCGTGTGGCGGACTCCTGAAGGCTGCTAATCACGAAATCGGTCAGCAAGCACCCCTGAAGGACGCCGCGCGAAGATCACAGAAAAAGCTGATCGCGTGCTGACCCAGCGCGGCCGCGTTGCCCCAGTGAATATCGCTCAGCGGGTCACCTATGCTAAAACCGGTGCAACCGGGCAAGAGGTAACTGAGACAACCGACGATAAGGCGGGGGCAGAGATTGCCCGTCGTTTGATTGATCGAAAATAATTCGCAGCACATTCCTTCAAATATCGTTATGGGCTCTATGGCTTCAAAAGTGGCTAAAACGGCATAGTCAGAGATATTACTCCCAAGCATCCTGTCGCGGATAAAGCCTTTGGACTCATCCCTAGACTTAATGCGAATGTTATCTATATACTATTGATTTTAATCAGATTATTTGTCGTTTTCCGCCAAATCCCGGGGGTTACCGTTCAGGTTCTGGTAACCCATTGGAATGGAAGTGAAATTCGTGTTGCTCGTTTTCAGTTTCTGGGTCGGTTGATATCTTTCCATCGACTCGATCAAAGATGGATTTGACCATCTCCCGATCACTTTATTAATGCGAGTGTGGCCACCTTACGGGCAAGCACTCCGCTGCACTTGGCGGTGCCTTGGCGATAGGGACTATCCAATTCTTCCCTGAGCATACGTGCCAGCATTCGCTCCCGGCGGGTCTTCTTATCCATTTCCACTTTAAATCTTCTAAGCCACCGAAAATCTTAATCGTTTGCCTCTTAGGGTTATTCTTCTTCTATATAGGATAGAGAGCGGTCGCTAACTATGCCAACACCTTTTCAGTCTCTCTTTTCACTCCCGCTCAGCCGTTTTAGTTTGCGGGTAATGTTCTCTGTGGGGGCATGTCCGGTTGCACCTCGAGGCGCCCGGTCGTGGAGAAAAAACATCTGAAATAGCTAAGACCTGATTATAAGGAATGACACTTATCCATTTTTCACAGGACGGTTATTCTCCACAGGGAGCGCAGCAGAGTCCTAAAAGGCAGCTTGATTTCAGTATATTCTGCTAATCAGGTGTGGAAGTTGGAAAGGTCCTTTTAGCCAAATTGAGATCAAATTGCGCCCGTGGGGAGGGGGGGGGTAGCTCCCCGACGCCTGGCCGAAGGTGACCAAGCGGTTAGACAGTAGGTAAGCAATGATTTGGGGCTTCGGTAAACCCCAGGAAGCAACCGCTTGGTTTCCTCGTAGATTCTCTCCCTGCTCCAATCCCGATGTCTCATTTTAAGGCCGAGTAATAGTTTCGCGACAGTTCACGGGCTTCGGGGTCAAGTCTATCCAGGTACTTGCTCGCCTGGTCATTGTCCGTGCGTACTGGTCATGGCGTCTGTTGGTCTGGCCATCTAGATAGTTTTTGGTCATGATTCTTGAAAAGAAAGTACATGCTTGTAGCAAATATCATAGTAAAGCGGTGATCAAAAATGGCAAGAATGCGTGTGGGAACCAGAAATATCATTGTAAAACCTGTGGTGCCTATGGCGTACTTGAACCCCATAATCGCTACACGGGGGAAGAGTAAAGAGCGTATTATAAAAGCTTATTCAAGAACGATACGAGCATGCGTGGGATCAAACGGAGTCATGGAATCTGTCGCCAAACAGTAAGCGCCTGGTTAAAAGAAAAAGAAGATCAGCTTCCATCCCTTGAGGTGACGCTTTCACCTACCGATCCCGAGCAAACACCGATGTTGGAGCTCGATGAACTCTGTTCCTTGTGTCTTCAACAAAGACAACAAAGTATGGGTCTGGATCGCTTTGAACAGAGAGATCCGGGGAGTCGTTGCTTATACTTATGGTAATCGCAGTAAAGAAACGCGCCAAATCCTCTGGGATCGCATACCGTCCACTTATAAAAAAGCCGTGCTTTTCACCGATTATTGGAAAGCGTATCAAGCTGTTATTCCGAATGAGCAGTATTTTCCTGTCAGCTAAGAAATAGGAGAAACGCCCCATGTTAGGCGCTGGAATAATACCTTGGGGCAGCACTTGGCGCGCTTCGTCCGTAAGAGATTCTCTTTTTCCAGATGTATCATTTGGCATGAGATCTGTTTGAAGCTCTTCACTGTATCTCTATAATACGGAGTTATTGCTAACTATTGATTGCGTTACAATTAAAAATTTACCACTACCCGTGTTTATTCGTGGTTCTTATTTCCGGTTTTTGTGTGCATCTGCACTAGGGGACGTTCTCAATTAAGTCCAATCATCGCAGAAGCCAAATACAACATAGCTATATAATCCCTGGCGAGTCGCCCGTAAGGGGTAGCCACCCTTCGGAAAGGTCTTATCATATGCACGCTGCTCTTTCTGGTTCCGCCGAGGTGGAATAACCGGTTCTGCATTCTGCGCCTGGATCACGGAAATGAATTAATCGCTATCATAGCCTTCATCAGCCAACACATATTCCGCCGCCAACCCTGCAATCAAGGCATTGGCCTGTCCGAATTCCGACGCTTGGCCCCCAGTAATCAGGAGTCTTACTGGATTCCCTAAGGCATCGACAGCCACATGAATCTTGGTGCTTAAGCCGCCGCGCGAGATGCCAACTGCCTCACAGGCCTGCTGTTTTTTTAGGCGCACCATGCTGATGAACCCACGTAATGCTGCCGTCAACCTTCAAATATTCCAAATCCGGATCGTCAGAGAGAGCGGTGAAAATCGCCTCCCAGCGGCCGTTGTGAGACCAATGGTTGTAGTGCACATAAACGCGATGCCAAAGGCCAAATTCCGGCGGTAAATCACGCCACGGAGAACCAGTCCGCAGAATCCAGAGTACCGCTTCTTAAGAAGAAGCGATTGTCAAGCGCCGTGCCCCCAGGATCGTCGGCTTTACTCAAGAGCAACGACGCGATCCTCTCCCATTGGTCGTCAAGAAAGATCTTACAAGGCATTGTGAATTAACACTAACCACTTGATAATACCTAATATTATGTTCAACAATTTTTCGATTGAGAACGCCCCCTAGCGCCGCAGATTACCAAACGCCTCCAACAACCGGTCAACGTCCTCCGCCGTATGCGCAGCGGAGAAGCTGACCCGCAGCCGGGCCGAGCCTTCGGGCACCGTCGGGGGTCGGATGGCGCTGACCAGGATGCCGAAGGCTTCGAGCCACTTGCTCCAGGCCAGGGCCTGCCGGGCCGTACCGGCGATGAGGGGTTGAATCGGGGTCGCGGAATCTATAAGCGGCAGGTCCAGCTCAGCGGCACCCGCCCGGAAACGCCGGATCAACGCCTGCAACCGCTCTCGACGCCAGGACTCGCGCCGAGCGATACGCAGGCTTTCCCGGGTCGCCGCGGCGAGCGCCGGCGGCACTGCCGTGGTGTAGATATAGGTGCGCGCCCGTTGGATCAGAGTCTCGATCAGCTCCCAGCTGCCCGCGACGAAGGCCCCGGCGGTGCCCAGGGCCTTGCCCAGGGTACCCACCAGAATGGGGACCTGCTCCGGCCCCAGACCTAGGTGGGCCAAGCTGCCGCGCCCCTCTTCGCCTAAGACCCCCAGGCCGTGGGCATCATCCACCAGCAGCCAGGCGCCCGCCCGCCGGGCCATGGGGACCAGCTCCAGCACAGGCGCCAGGTCTCCGTCCATGCTGAAGACCCCGTCGGTGGCGATGAGCCGGGCACCGTCCCCCTCCAGCATCCGGGACAAGGCCCGCGGGTCCGCATGGGCGTAACGCCGCAGCCGCGCCCGGCTGAGCCGGGCGCCGTCCAGAAGGGAGGCGTGGTTCAAACAGTCCTCGAAGACCTGATCCGCCCGTCCCGACAAGGCCGAGATGACCCCCAGGTTAGCCAGGTAACCGCTGGAGAAGAGCAGCGCCCGGGCGCGACCGGTGAAGTCCGCCAGCTCCTCCTCCAGGGCCTGATGCGCGACGCTGTGACCCATGATCAAGTGGGCCGCCCCGCTGCCGACGCCGTAGGTATCCGCCCCCTGCTTGAAGGCGGCGATCACGGACGGGTGATTGGCCAGCCCCAGATAGTCATTGCTGCAGAAGGCGAGCATTCGCCGCCCGTCGACCAGGGGCCGCGGCCCCTGGGGACCGGCGAGCGTTCGCGGCGCCCGGTAGAGATGCGCCCCCCGCAAACGGTCCAGCTCGCCGGCGAGGTCCGCCCGAGAGAGGCTCAAACCGCTTGCCGCGCGCAGGGTCCGGGCTCAGTGCGTTCTGCGGCATCCAGGATCTCGAATGCCAGGCCCAAACGCTCGAACAGACGCTCGTCGCTTGCCGACGCGGCATTCGGGATGGTGAGCAGACGCTCGCCGTAGAACATGGAATTGGCACCGGCCAGAAAGCACAGGGCCTGGAGCTCGTCGCTCATGTCCGAGCGACCCGCCGACAGCCGCACATAGGACCTGGGCATGAGGATGCGGGCCACCGCGATGGTGCGGACGAACTCGAAGGGATCCAGGTCATCGGCACCGAACAACGGGGTCCCCTCCACCTGCACCAGCAGATTGATGGGCACCGACTCCGGGTGCTGGGGCAGGTTCGCGAGCTGTTGGAGCATGGACGCCCGGTCGCGCCGCGACTCGCCGAGCCCCAGGATACCGCCGCTGCATACCAGGATCCCCGCCCGCCGGATATGGGCCAGGGTCTCCAGGCGGTCCCGGTAGGTGTGGGAGGTGACGACCTGGCCGTAGAACTCCGGCGAGGTATCCAGGTTGTGGTTATAGTAGTCGAGTCCCGCGTCCGCCAACCGCCGGGCCTGGCGCTCGGTCAACATGCCCAGGGTGACGCAGGTCTCCAGACCCAGGCCACTCACCCCCTCGATCATTGCGATGACCCGGTCCAGGTTCTTATCGGTGGGATTGCGCCAGGCCGCGCCCATGCAGAAGCGGGTTGCGCCCTGGTCCCTGGCCGCCTGGGCGGCCGCCAGTACCTCCTCCACCGGGAGCAGACGCTCCTGCTCCAGGCCCGTATCGTACTTTGAGCTTTGGGAGCAATAGCCGCAGTCCTCCGGGCAGACCCCGGTCTTGATGCTGAGTAAGGTGCTCACCTGCACCCGATTGGGCTCGAAGTAGGCCCGGTGCATGGACTGGGCGCGAAACAGCAGATCATTGAAAGGCTGGTCCAGGAGCGCGGCAATCTCCTCGAGCGACCAGTCGTGGCGGGTCTCGTTGATGGTCATAGGCAGATAATGTGCGGATGCATGAAGGAGCGGCGGGTCTGTTGCGCCGCGGCAGACCGCAGATTAGCGATTTCTGATCGGCTGTCAACTCTATCCGGATAGTAAAGTTTACCGAGATTCCGATCCGACTAAGGTAAGGTTGCGTTTGGTCAGACAGGTGAAGTATAGGTGCTTCCAGCTACCAGCCGCCGGCCACCAGACATCCGCAGTATAGCGTCAGGCGTCGGGTCTTTAGAGATCCCCAAGATTCCTGACATTGAGCCAGTGGTGCGAAAGTGAAAAAACATAGCCCGCCGGATATCCACCGGCGCTGACCTTGCTCAGACCGCAAGGAGAATCGCTGGGGCATGCCACGACTCATCAAGGTTGCGAATTGGGCGGGTACGCCACGGGGACATGTGATCTTCGTGCACGGCCTGGGCGGACACCCTTACGACACCTGGCGCCTGAAGGTAGCTTCTGGCCTACTGGCTCGCCCTTGACATCCCGGGCTTATGTCTCTGAATGCTGGACTATGCCGCCCCGCCTACCAACTAGTTCGGCAACACCTTGGCGTTACAGGATCAGGCCGTTTCTGTTCTGGAGCGATTGCTCGGCAAGCCGGCGCTGACCACCGCACCGATGGCCTTTGTGTGCCAAAGCCGCGGTGGCCTGGTAGTCAAGCAGGTCCTACGCGAAGCAAACGACCAAACAAAAACACCGACCACAGGCGGATGCCCTGCTGGATCGGGTCAAGACCGTAGTATTCATCGCCACCCTGCATATCGGCTTGATCTACGCGAGCTGGCTGGATTATCTGCGCCTTGTGGTCTGGCCGTCACCGGCGGCCCAAGACCTGATACAAGAACGCGCCTGCACTGCACAAACTGAATGTTCGGTACCGCAACTGGCCCTCTGGCATCGCCAACAAGATCTTCTACGAGGCTCACGCCACCGGCGCGGGCAAGATCGTGGACCCCGGCAGTGCGGACGCCGGGCAGATCGAACGATTCATCCGTTCGTTGCAAAAATTGCGTGGTGATCCGAGCTTCGAGAAAGCGGCCGAACAGGCGAAAAAGGACAACCTACGTGTGGCCCAGGGCATCTGGCACCAAAATCTATGAGGATCGCAAACGTCGATGGGACGAGGCGCGCGAAGAACAGGCTGAGGCCGTCCGCAACCTCGTCGCCACCGCATTTGTGGAAAATGCCGCGGAGGACCCGCGCTGGTACCGCGAGGCGACCCGGCTTGAACCGGACAACCAGGAAAGCTGGTCGGGGCTGGGTGAAACAGCTCAGGCAACCGGCACCCTGAAAGAGACGGAAGACGCCTATCGCCAGTATATCGAACTCGCCCGCAAGGCTGATGAAGAGCGCGGAGTAGCTGTGGGTCTCGATAGCCTCGGTGAAGTGCTGGCGGCGGAGGGGAATCTGCCCGCGGCGCGTCGGGCTTAATGGGGAGAGCTTGGTCATTGCCAAACGGCTGGCCGAGGCCGACCCCAGCTATGCCGGGCGCCAGGTCGATCTGGCGGTGAGCCATGAGCGAATAGGTGACATGGCCGTCAGTCCTGGATAGACGGAAGCGGCCTTAGAGGCATTCCAGGCGGCGCGGGACATCTACAGGGAGCTATTGGCTCATTTTCCCCGGTATACCCAGTTTCTTATCGGGTCGGTGGTACCTGAATATACGCTTGGCCGAACTCAAGGGCGCCGAGGGTAGGGTCTACCTCGAGCGTGCCCGCCGGGCTGCTGCCGGGCGCCTTGTGCGGCGAGTGCCAACGCCGCCTGCCGCCCTACACTGTCTGTCACACCGCCTTTCGTTACGAGGGGCCCCTTTGCCCATCTTGGTGGGTGGGGTCGAATTCTGGGCCCGTCTGAATCTGGCCCGGTTGCTCGCGCAATGCCTGGCGAATGCCCTGCGTGAGTGCACCGCCGAGCTATCGGAGTGGATTGTGCCGGTGCCTCTACACCCGCGGCGGCTGCGCGAGCGCGGCTATGCGCGTAGACGTCTGGGCGGTGGCGCGCACGCCCTAATCGTTGCCGGGTGGTTGCGGTTTGAAATCACCCGCGAGCCGGTACATGCTTGGGGAAAATGCAGGCGCCTTTCCTCCAAGGGGAGAACAACCATGTCGGCCGATGCCCGAGCCGCCCTGAAACGTCACTTCGGCTTCGAGACATTTCGTCCCGGACAGGAAGCTGTGGTCGAACACCTCATGGCCGGCCATTCCGCCGCGGCTGTGTTTCCCACCGGCGGCGGCAAATCCCTGTGCTATCAGCTCCCGGCCCTGCTGCTGCCGGGCCTGACCCTGGTCGTCTCGCCCCTGATTGCCTTGATGAAAGATCAGATCGACGCCCTTACCCGCCGTGGTATCGCCGCCGCCCGTCTGGACTCCACCCTGGACGCCGCGGCCCATCGGACGGTGATGGGGCAGGTGCGCAAGGGTACTTTGCGATTGCTCTATGTGGCGCCGGAACGGTTCAACAATGAGCGTTTTCGGGGGGCCATCACCCCCGTACGGATCTCCCTGTTCGCCGTGGACGAGGCCCACTGCATCTCCGAGTGGGGTCACAACTTCCGTCCCGACTACCTGAAGCTCGCGGGATTCGCGCGTGCGTGCGGCGCCGAGCGGGTCCTCGCCCTGACCGCCACCGCCACGGAGCGCGTGCTCGCCGACATCTGTGACGGCCTGGCGATCGCTGTTGAGCGGGCTGTACGCACCGGTTTCTACCGGCCCAATCTCGCTCTGACCATGACCCCCGTATCCGCCGCGGAGCGGGAAGGCAGGTTGCTCGCCGCCCTGGAGGCCAATCCGCCGGGGCCCGCCATCGTCTATGTCACCCTGCAGCACACCGCCGAGGAGCTGGCGCAACGCCTCGCCGTGGCAGGCTTCGAGGCCTGCGCCTACCACGCAGGGATGCAGGACGAGCTGCGGGCCGGGATTCAGGACTGGTTCATGGCCTCGGAGCGGGCCATCGTGGTCGCCACCATCGCCTTCGGTATGGGCATCGACAAGGCGGATATCCGCTACGTCTATCACTACAACCTGCCCAAGAGCCTAGAGAACTATTCCCAGGAGATCGGACGCGCCGGCCGCGACGGCGAGCCGGCAATCTGCCACATGCTGGTATGCCCGAACGACCTGAACGTGCTTGAAAATTTCATCTATGGTGACACCCCGGACCTGAACGCCGTCCGGGGCCTGATCGGGGATATCTTCGCGCGCGGGAGCGAATTCGACGTCAGCCTCTACAACCTCTCGTTCGAGCACGATATCCGGCCGCTGGTGTTGCGCACCCTGCTCACTTATCTGGAGCTCAAGGGGTTTCTCGCGGGGGGCACGCCCTTATATCGGCAATACCGATTCAAGCCCTTGCTGACCTTGCGGGAGATACTGGCGCGCTTCGAGGGGTCACGCCGCACCTTCCTCGCCGATCTGTTCCGCCAAGCACGTCAAGTCCGATCCTGGTTCCATATCGATCCCAGCGCTGCCGCAATGGTGCTGGGGACCGGGCGGGAACGGATCATCCGGGCCCTGGATTGGCTGGGGGAGCATCAAATGCTGCGGGTCGAGGTCTCGGGGGTGCGTCACCGCTACCGGCGATTCCGGTCTCCCGCGGCCCCCGCCGCGCTGGCGGATGAGCTGCATCACTACAGCCTGAAACGGGAGGCAGCGGAGCTCGGACGACTCCGGCAGGTACTGGAGCTGGCAGGCCGTGACGGTTGCCGAACCGCCGCCCTCGCCGCCCACTTCGGCGAGCACCTGGAAGAACCATGCGGCCACTGCAGCTGGTGCCGATCAGGCGGGGTCGAGCTCTCGGAACGCGGCTCGCCGGAGATACCACTGGGCCTCCGGGATCAGGTGAACCGACTGGTCTCCACCACCGGCGGCGCGCTCGACGAGCCCAGAGCCCTCGCCTGCTTCCTATGCGGTATCCCCTCCCCCCGTCTCAGCCGGGCCAAGCTGGGTAAACAACCACTGGGTAGGCATCCGCTCGCGGGGACCCTGATCCGAGTCCCCTTCCGCACGGTCCTGGACTGGGCGCGTGCCGGTCAACCGGGCAACGGCGGATGATTACCGATCGCCGGCAAGCCCCGCGGACAAAAGCCATGGGTAGCGATTAATATAGGCAATTAGTAGTTACGGGCTTAACGACTATAAAACTCTATCCTAGAGTTTCAATCAAGGAGGGTAATCTGATGAATTTGTTCCCAATCTTCACACTGTTCCCAGAACATGAGGCGTACCTTGAGCA
>Ga0209052_1000080_pt1 | contig 50128 bp, 32 predicted proteins | sample WorMetHEROISLAND_2_FD_187409 | JGI IMG/M metagenome (GOLD analysis project Ga0209052, IMG submission 187409) | Marine gutless worms symbiont microbial communities from Max Planck institute for Marine Microbiology, Germany - Olavius sp. 4 HERON... | ecosystem: Host-associated > Annelida >...
CATTATGAAAGTAAAGAACCGGCCAGCTTTTCGTTTTAAATATGCGTTACAATGGGTTTTTCCTGTACACAATTTTCGATATGAAACAAAAACAAGTAGTTCTCATCAATTTCGTGCAACATCCGGGTTAGTTGTTAAGTATAATTGAGGGGTCGGGGAGTTTCTCCCCAATTGTCTGCAGTAGCAATTAATCGCCGTGCGCCATCTGACGCGGTGTCCGTTCGGGGTATGCGCTCGCCCCAGCCGTAACAAATTCGCACCGGACTCCGTACACGCCCCCTATCCCCTGCGGCGGATCCAGACAGGCAGAGACGATTATCACAACCGTGAAAACTGTCTGCTGGGGCTGGTTCGGATCCATTCGACGCGGGATAGCTGCCGTACCCAAGTTGCGCGGTCATATTGTTACGGCTGGGGCGAGCGCATACCCCGGACGGACATAGCAGGGATTGAAAAACTCCCCGATCCCTCAACTATAATTGAACCTGGAGATTTGCTTTGGATGACTTCTTCAGCGCCTTCTACCCTAATTGGGCAAAAAGCGCTCAATCAGGCGTTATTTGTAATTGGTTAATCGTTATTCGAAATAGCCATTGACAAATTCTATTATTCTATCATCAATGACAAATAAAAGCAGATCTTATTACTTCTAAACCATTTACAATTAGCGGATAACTAACAACCCTCAATTGGCTTTTGCTCAAATGAGGTTTAGCTAACGCGAAAAAGGGAGATGTCGACATTTGTTTTCAGCAACAGAGATTATCGATCTGGCTATCAAGCTGGAAAAAAACGGTGAAGCCGTCTACCGTGACGCCATTGATAAAGTGTCTAGTCCCAGACTCGTGCCGTTGCTGCAGTGGATGGCCGAAGAGGAAGTAAAGCACGCCGAGTGGTTTGCGCAGCTGAAGCTCGATCTTCAGACCCAGAATCAAAACCCCTTTGTGGCAGAAATGACCCGAGAGCTTTTCAACGAGATGCTGGGGGAGAAAAATTTCTCTCTCAAGGATGTTGATTTTACATCCATCGGGGAAGTCGAAGAACTGATCGACGTCTTTATTGAATTTGAAAAGGATTCGATTATTTTTTACGAGGTGTTGAAACCTTTTCTGGAAGATCCGACTGCCCGGGAATATCTGCAGAAAATAATCGAGGAAGAGAAACGGCATATCGAGCGGTTAAAGGAATTCGACAGCCGCCAGGAGACGTTTCCCACGATCAGCGACTATCACTGACGCCACCCGCCCGGGGGCGCCGCCACCGGCCGGGAAAACGGTCGATCTGATCGGAAAAGAAACTGCTTATTTTCACGCAAAGACGCCAAGGCGCCAAGATAAATCATTATATTAGTTATTTCTTTTGCGTCTTTGCGGCTTTGCGTGAGATAGATTTTTCCGTAATTTCACCCGAGCGGCGACCGCTGGCCGCAAGCGTCCAGTCTGATCAAGGGAAGAAACCAATGAACATCGAACATCGAATAATGTATTCTGTCTATTTTATTATAAAGACTGAGCAAAGCGATTCCACCCTTCGACATTCTGCGGTTCGATAGTCGATATTCTGCGGTTCGCCTTTAACGTAGTTTCATATAAGGTCCCCCACTTGAGGTCCCCCACCCCTCTAGGTAAAATAAAAACATCCGCAAGATGCTAGTGTCGTGTCCTATGATTGACTACCAAAATTCGATTGACGGAACATATTTATGACAACCGGTATAAATCCTGTTGAAATTTATGCATCAATGATTACGTTTTCTGACAAATACAGCCCGGTCAAGTGTGTCGTTGCTGTCTGATAATGTTTGCCGCACCACGGGGATCCCGGGGTTAGGCGGCAGCTTCCAGCCAGGCGCAACCGCGGGGATCGCCGCCGTTTCATGCCATCCGGGGCGGGCAGGATCTTGAAGAGACGGGGAGGCAAATACCATGCATTTGAGAAGCGTTAATCATACTCACGGCTGCCGGTCCTGTTTTTGGTTGGCTGTCAGCGTGCTGCTGATTTCAGCCCTAGGCCTTGGTGGAAATTGTTTTGGCGCCGACGCAGAAGAAATAGACGCCAGTGCCAATGTAACCATGAGACGGTTCATAAAGCAGGTAGAGGGCGCCAAGACATTCGTCCGCAGCGCCGAGGGGCTGCTGATTATGCCCAACGTCAAGAAAGCAGCCTTTATCATCGGGGGCGAGTACGGTGAAGGCGCCTTGAGAATCGACGGGAAAACCGTAGATTATTACAACATCGTCTCAGGTTCCATCGGGCTTCAGATCGGTGCCCAAGCCAAGGATATCATCATCGCATTTATGACCAAAGATTCGCTGAACGGTTTCCGGGCAAGCAGCGGCTGGGAGGCCGGTGTCGATGGAAATGTCGCCCTGATCAGCATCGGTGCCGGTGAGCGGGTGGACACACGAACCCTCAAGGATCCTATTGTAGGGTTTGTCTTTGATGTCAAAGGGCTCATCGCGGACGTCTCCTTGAAAGGGGCGAAATTCACCAAATTGAACAAGTCGGACTAGAAAATGAAAGGAGCATAAACATGATCTCAGAAAGATTAAACGCGGCCATCAACGACCAGATCAAAAACGAGCTGGAATCCTACTACATTTATTTGTCGATGGCGGCTTACTTTCACAGCATGAGTCTGGACGGTATGGGGCACTGGATGCGCTGCCAGGCCCACGAGGAGATGATTCATGCCATGAAGTTCTACGAGCACCTGATCGATCGCGACGGCAACGTCGTGCTGCAGAACCTGAAGCAATTAAAGACCGAGTGGAGCTCACCACTCGAAGCCTTTCAGGATGCCCTTGAGCATGAAAAATTTATCAGCGGCAAAATCAATGACCTGACCACCATCGTTAGAGAGGAGCGGGAGTATCCGTCCGAACCTTTGCTGGCGTGGTTCTCGGAAGAGCAGATTGAAGAAGAGGCGTCAGCCGGGAAAATCGCCGACGAGCTGACCATGATCGGTGAGGACAAATCGGCGCTGCTGATGCTGGACCGCGAGCTGGGCACCAGGGCCTATCCGGCGGGTTCCCCGTTTGATCCGGCAGCGGCAGCGGAGGAGTAGCCCGGAGGTCTATTCGGGTTCGATATAGCCCGGGCCGAAAACCTTGCGACCGATCGCAATCCTAAGATCCTGCTCGGGCCATTCCTGCTGAGAACCGGGCCAGTAAATTCCCTCCCAGACCACACGGTCCAGGCCGCGGTCTTTTCTGCATTTCAGACATATGGGGGCTCTGGCCCCTTTCTTTATGGGCTGGCCGGAAATATGCTGCAGGGCGCCGAGCGGGTCGCCCCCGGCCGACATGCCGCACAGCAGGGCGCAGCCGCAATCCAGCACTTTGTAGGCCACGCCGATTGCAGCCGGATGCTCGGCCAGGATATTCAGGCAAGCATTACTGAAAGGCGTGTCCGTGTTGTCTTTTTGTGATGCCAATGATACCGACCTTCAAGTTAATAATCCAAACCGGGGCGGGTTGTTGCTGCCGGTCGCAAATGAGATATTGCAGGCGTCCAACCTTTCTATCCACAACCGCCGTAACCTTTGTCTTTCTCAGACAGGGTGTGCCGTTGTTAGCATACCTTCTTTTTCGAAGTCAACGATATTACCCTGATTGAGCTGTGAAACGCTCAATTGGATGTTAATTGTTATACGTTAATCGTAATTAGATTTCGATGCTAACCTGATACTATAAACGCAGAATTGGTGATAAATAAGAATCGGTCTAATTGCGCTTAAACGATTGACCAATAATCCGTCTTCGGCGGAACAGCGCCCCACCTGCTTAAATGCAATTGAGGCAATTTATCAGCGTTTCCAATCTTTGGTGGTGTTGCCCCGTTTGACCGCCGAGTTGACTTTTTGAGCCCAATTCAATAAATTTTAAGGATGAATCAAAGGAGGCTCTGGCATGAATGCGTACAATGACTATTTGAAAGACAACGGTTCCCGCTATCTGGATGAGCTCTGCGAGTTTCTTCGCATTGCCAGCATCTCCAGCCTTGCCGAGCATGCCGGTGATGTCCGGCAGGCCGCCGACTGGGTGGCCGGACGTCTTAATACCGCCGGTATCGAAGCGGTCCAGGTATTGCCCACCGGTGGTCATCCGGTCGTCTACGGCCAGTGGCTGCATGCTCCGGAAGCTGCGACAGTTCTGATATACGGCCATTTCGACACCCAGCCGGTTGATCCGGTCGAACTCTGGAGCCGGCCGCCGTTCGAACCGCTGATCAAAGGCGACCGGATTTACGCGCGGGGAGCATCGGATGATAAAGGCAACATGCTGGCCCCGATTGTGGCCGTCGAAGCCATGCTCGAGACCAAGGGCAGGCTGCCGGTCAATGTAAAATTCTTTTTTGAAGGTCAGGAGGAGATCGGCAGCCCCCAGTTAAACGATTTTGTGGCATCCCATCGCGAATTGCTGGCCTGTGATATGATCCTCAGCGCCAACGGCGGCCAGTGGGACCCGGCTCAACCGGTCCTGGTGGTCGGGCGCCGGGGAATTTGTGCCGTTCAAATCGATTTAAAAAGTGCGGTTCACGATGTGCATTCCGGCACCTATGGCGGAACCTTTCTAAATCCGATCCATGCGCTGGCAGGATTGGTAGATTCGATGCGCAGCCCCGACGGTCGGATCAGCGTTGAAGGCTTCTATAAAGACGTGCTGGATCTGTCAGCTGCCGAGCGGGATCAGATTGCCCGGATTCCCTATGATGAAAGCGCCTACAGGGATAATCTGGGTGTCCAACAGCTTTGGGGTGAACCGGGATACTCCACCTATGAGCGCGCCTGGATAAGGCCCACACTGGATGTGAACGGAATCTGGGGCGGCTTTCAAGGCGAAGGTGTCAAGACCGTGATTCCCAGCGAGGCCCATGCCAAAATCACCTGTCGCCTGGTACCGAATCAGGATCCGGCCAAAATAGTTGACCTGCTTGCCGAACATGTGGACAAGCACCTTCCGGCTGCTGCAACGGCCGTGGTGACAAAACTGGATGCCGCGGCCGATCCTTTTGTGATACCCTTGGAGCATCCCGGCAATCAGGCGGCCAGCGAAATCCTCAAGGAGTTGTACGGTAAAGAACCTTATGTCACCCGCATGGGGGGCACCATACCGGTGAGCGGGATTTTCTTGAAATATCTAGGGGCCCATATGGTCAATTTTGCTTTTGGCCTGAAGGATGAAAACATACATGCTCCGGACGAATTCTTCCGGATCAGCAGTTTTGAGCGCGCTTCAAAGGCCTACTGCATGATGCTGGAACGGCTGGGGGTTAAAAGCTAAGCGTTGTGTTAGTTTACCATCGAGGTGTAAAACATATACCAACCTATGAACGATAACCCAGTTGAGGTTTCAGGTTTCGGGTGTCAGGTGTCAGGTGTCAGGGCCGACGCTGGCCGCGAGGGTCCGGTCTGATCGGGAAAAAAACTTTGAAAAGCGAATATCGAATGTCGAATAATGAATGTCGAATGTCGAAGTAAGGAATTCTATCGATTTTAATTGGTTATAGACAGAGCGGAGCGATTCCATCCTTCGAAATTCGTTATTCGACACTTGTCCGCCGGAGGAGGATTCTGCGGTTCTGCGGTTTGCTTTTTATGAAGTTTCATACAACTGCACCGGGCTATCGCAAAAAACTTTAGGGATAGAGTGAATATGGTCGAAAAGTCGAATAGTGTAGACCTGCAAAAAAAAATCGAATCTTTACAGCGGGCGGTCATCCGACACCAAAAGCGTGAGGAGGCCTTCTGGCGGATCCAGGAGCGGCTGGGTCAGATTATCGAGAGTATCCCCATTCCCATCTTTGTTATCGACAACGATCACATCGTTACCCATTACAACCAGGCCATGGAGAATTTAAGTGGTGTTGCGGCCGATGAGATGATCGGCACCCTCGATGCATGGAAAGCGTTTTACTCCGCCGCGCGCCCCACCATGGCGGACCTCATCCTCGATCGGGCGCCGGAAGAGGAGCTCGTCAGGTATTATCAGGGCAAATTCCGCAGATCGTTAGTTAAAGCAGGCGCTTACGAGGCGGAGGATTTTTTCCCGGATCTGGGTAATGAAGGCAAGTGGCTTTTTTTTACGGCCGCTCCCCTGACGGATTCGGAGGGCAATGTGTTCGGCGCCCTGGAAACCCTTCAGGATACAACCGAACGCAGACAGGCCGTTCAGGCCCGGCTGAAAACCGAACGGCAGTATCGTACTTTGCTCGATTTTGCGCCCTACTCGATTCTGGTCTACACCATCGACGGGCTGGTCACCTACGTTAACCCTGCCTTTACGGACACCTTCGGCTGGACCCTGAAGGAGTTAAGGGGCAAAGAGGTTCCTTATGTGCCGCCGGAACTCGAAGCCGAGACCCGTAAACAGCGCCGCAAATTGGTCGAGGGCAAGGCCATTCGACGCTATGAAACCCGGCGGCTGACCAAAGACGGTTCGATTCTGGACGTTGCCTGGCGGGCCTCGGTTTTCTTAGATGACCAGGGCAAACAGGCCGGCGTGCTCGTGATCCTGCGCGACATTACCCGCGTCAAACAGATTGCCAGAAGCAACCAGGCTATGCTGCGCATCAGCATGGCACTGCCGGAGTACACCGAACTGTACGAATTGCTGGACTATGTCAGCAGTGTGATCAAGGAGCTGATGGCCACCGAAGGCGGGGTGGTCATCCTGCACGACGAAGAGCACCAGGAGCTTATTCTGCGCGGTGCGGCCTACGATGACTCCGCCACCCAGCGGCGCGCCAAAGAGGTTCGCTTCTCCGTGGATGAACTGGTGGCCGGGGAGGTCATCAAGACCGGTAAACCGATCGTCCTGAATGATATTTCGGGGGATTCGGAAATTCATGTCGAGCGCGACAAAAAGCTTGGCTACAAAACCTACAACCTTCTGCTCGTCCCGTTGAGAAGTCATGAGCGGGTCTTTGGCGCACTGAGCGCCATCAACAAAAAAGCGGGCGGTTTTGACCACGCGGATGTCGAGCTTCTGAGCATGCTGGCCGGAACCGTCGCCCTGTCCATCGAAAACGCCAGGTTTTCAGCCGAGCTCAAAAAGGCCTACCTGGAAGTCTCAAACCTGAACCGGGCCAAAGACAAGGTAATCAACCACCTGTCCCATGAGCTGAAAACCCCGATCGCCGTCCTGCGCACCTCCCTGGTGACGCTGGAAAAACGCTTGGCAGACCTGGATCCCGCAAGCTGGCAGCCCACCGTCGAAAGGGCCCGCCGCAACATCGACCGCCTGCTGGAGATGCAGTATCAGATCGACGACATCATGCAGGGCAAACGGTACCGAACCCCTCAGGTGGTGTCCCGGATTGTTGATCATTGCATCGATGAAATCGAGGCGCTGGCGGCCGAAACATTTGGAGAAGGTCCGATTATTGAAAAATTCAAACGGCGGGTAGAGGATGCTTATGGTGCGCAGGCGCCGGCGGCGGAAGAGATATTGCTGCATGTCTTTGTTGCAAAAAGGATCGAGTTGCTGAAGCCTGCCTTCGCCCATCGGCAGGTGAACCTGGAGACCCGCTTGGATGCCGCGGCACCGGTATACCTGCCGCCCGATGCGCTCAAAAAAACCTTTGACGGCCTTTTCAAGAATGCCATCGAAAACACCCCGGACGAGGGCAAAGTGCAGGTTGTCGTCAAACCCAGAGGGGAGGGGACCCTGCTGGAAGTGCGTGACTTTGGCGTCGGGATTACCCGGGAGAATCAGACCAGAATATTTGAAGGATTTTTTACTACCCAGGAGACCATGGATTATTCCAGTAAAAATCCGTTTGATTTCAATGCCGGGGGCAAGGGAGCAGACTTGCTGCGGATGAAGATATTTTCCGAACGCTATGGTTTCGAAATCGAGCTGAACTCAACGCGCTGCCCGCTGATCCCCAATGACGCCGACACCTGTCCAGGCAGAATCAGCCGCTGCCCGCACTGTCAATCAGGCCGCGGCTGCCACCAGCAGGCGGCCACGGTGTTTTCCTTGTATTTCCCGCCACCTTCCTGACACTGTTTTCCGCAATTGCATTAATAAATAGAACCGGAAAAATGAGTCAAGCAGAGTCTTGAAGGAATAAAATTCCAAGCACCAAATGACAAAAATAAATCCGCCTGCGGCGGATTTATGATTTGGGATTTAAACAATTTCTTTCAGGAATAGGAAGATCTAAGATTCAAGGCGACCTCTAGACCTGCGTTCAGCTGATAGGAGTAATCTCAAATTGTTCGACTTTCGGCGGGGTGCCGTAAATCCTCAACAGCCGGCCGGCAGAGACCGGTTCCCACCTCTCGGCCCTTATTTGCGGCAGGTCGACCGGTTGGGAACTGACGACCAGACTGCCGGGCAAAGCGCAGGTGTACAGGGTGTAATAATCCTCCCATTGGCGATAATGCCGCAGGGCATACATTTCTCTGCCGTTGCTCAAAATGCAGTTCAAGGCGCTGTATTCCACGTTTATGGCGGCGACGGCTTCTCCTATGGCTTTGGCAACGCCCCGACCCGGCGGCCGGCCGCCGATCCTGCTCAGCAGGTAGTGAAAGTAATGTTCGCTGTCCGATCCATCCGAGGTTGTCACCAGGTCCGGATCGCGGGGAAGGGTGTGGGCATCGAAAACGGTGCCGTTGTGGATGATGGCCCAGCCGTTGTGAACAAAGGGATGGGCGTTGGCAAGGGTAATGGGGATGATATCGCTGGCCTTGCGCAAATGGCACAGCAAAACACCAGGCATGTCGGGGGTCGCATAGATCACCTCCCGATAGCCGGGTGCGGCGTGGGCCGCGCCCAGTTGACGGATGACCGGGATCATCGCCGTATGGTCCGAATTGGCCATAGCGATCCCCCAGCCGTCTTGGTGGCCGGGATCTTGGGTCTCTTCAGGCGGTATGTTGCCGTATTGCGCCTGTCGGCCGAACGCCACGGCGATCTCGCGCCAGATGTCGGTGCGGCCATAAATTCCCAGCAGTCTGCACATCGCCGATACCCTTCGCTATGATTGGGGGGGGGAACACCCCCATGTCGTATATTTCAAATTGGACCGGGGTTCGCTGCAGGCCCTCAAGTTTGACCTCATGGGCCGCCCGCTGATCGCTTTCCTCCCACTGGATCCAGTCCTCCACGGTTTGCCAGGTAGAGACCACCACCAGACGGCAGGGATCGTAATGGTTGACCCAGGTTTCCCCTGAAATGTATCCTGGCCGTCCCATGGCCTCCCGACGGAAATTACTGAGGAGTTCAAAGGCCTTGGGGGCGGCTTCTTCCTTAAAATGCCGTTTGATAACAATTTTAACCGCCATGTTCATCTCCCTTGCAGGCACGGGTTGAGTTGCCGACTGCCAGAATATAATCACTTTACTGAAAATATCTATCAACAAAATACAATAATTGAACTACCCTGCAATACCTGTTAAACTAAGACTACAGCGGGGGGGAAAAATGAGAAACATTTCAGAGTTGAACATTGTGCGGATCGGCAGCGACATCACCTTCAGCAGCCTGAAAAAAATCGGAGCCGGGATTTTGGAGTCATTTCGGGATGTCGTCAGAGATGTAAAATTTTCACATCATGACTCTCCCGTTGTCGAAAGCGTCGATGCCCAACTGCTGACGATGATTCTCGACGAAGAATATTCCGGCCACACATTGGGAATCACCGACGCCGATTTAAAGACGGAAGACGATGATGAATTTTATAACTCCATCCTGGGCGGCAAAAACCCTAAAAACGATGTCGCCGTGGTCTCCACCAACAAACTGACGCCGGAGAAAATAGATTCCGACCAGGAGTATGATCTTTTTATCGATCGGACCCTGAAGGTATCCCTGCATGAAGTCGGTCATAATTTCGGTTTAACCGACCACGCTTCCTACCGGCCGGGCCAGGGCGGATTGTTATGCCCGATGAGCCGCGGGGAGTTCAACAAATTCGGCTACCGGGGCTATGTCAAGGTCATCGTTGACGGCCGCGGGCGAAAGTTTTGTGATGAGTGCCTTCATTTTATGAGAAGTGTCTATGATTCCGGAAAGGCATCGACTACCTTTTTGAAAGACATGCTGGTACCTTCGGCCCATTAAGGGTCAATTGTTATTTGTTATTGGTTAATCGGGGTGCCGGCGCCGGCTTTTTCTGCTGATTGGGTCTTCCTGCCTGTTGCCTTGATTCGAAATGCTATTAAAATCCAATCTGACGCCCAAGTAGTTCTTTATCACTCAAAGCCTGAATAGACATCGGTTTAAATCACAAATTCCAAATTCCAAATTCGAAACCGACCCGCAAATAGTGAATCTGATGAATTGGATCCATTTAGGCTGGCTTCGATAGGCGCGGGTATCATTCCGGAGTCCGGGTCTGAGGCTAAAACCACCTGTTTTGGTCATTGAATTTTGGAATTTGGATATTGTTTGATATTTGATATTTGGTGCTTGGGATTTATCGGTTTCAAAGATGCTGCGTAAGGGATATCCGCCGCCTGAATTTCGTAATTTGTTTCTATAACACCCCCCACCGATAAGATCGACCCCTCGATCTGGACCAATCCCGAAACTTGTGTTAGAACCCATTTTATTGAAAGGCGGTCCATACCGCCAGAAAGGAGCCATTCCCAAAAAAATGATTACCTTACTGGATTACGGCGCAGGCAATGTCAGAAGCGTCATCAATGCCATAGAAAGCCTGGGCCAAAGCGTCAAGGTGGTCGCCGAAGCCGAGGATATCTTGTCGGCCGAAAAGCTTGTTTTTCCCGGCGTGGGGGCATTCGGCAATATGATGCGCCGGCTGCATCGGAAAAAATATATCGAGCCGTTGCTGGCCTACCTGGCGTCGGACCGGCCGTTTCTGGGGATCTGTCTGGGATTGCAGGCCCTCTTCGATTACAGCGATGAGGCGCCGGAGGTCAAGGGACTGGGATTCATCCCGGGGGCGGTCAAGCGCTTTGATATCGATCTTGCGGTACCCCACATCGGATGGAACGGTTTGAAACACCAACAGCCGTCGCAGCTTTTCGCCGGACTGCAGGGAGATGAAAAATTTTATTTTGTTCATTCCTATCATGTGGCGGCAGCCGAGTCCGAAGCGGTTTTGACCACCACCGATTATGGCTATGAATTTGTCAGCAGCGTTCAGACAGGCAACATCGCAGCCACCCAGTTTCACCCGGAAAAAAGCGGACGTGCCGGGCTGCAGCTGCTGAAAAATTTTCTTGAAATCCCGGCGGAGCCGGTCAGACCGGTCCAATCTGTGCGGCCGACAAGGTTGGCCAAGCGTATCATAGCCTGTCTCGATGTGCGCTCCAACGATCAGGGGGACCTGGTGGTCACCAAGGGAAATCAATATGATGTCAGGCAGGACGGCCAGGTCAGAAATCTGGGCGAACCGGTTGAGCTGGCCCGGTGGTACTATCAGGAAGGCGCCGATGAAATCACCTTTCTGAACATTACGGGCTTCAGAGATTTTCCCCTCGAAGACATGCCGATGCTCGAGATATTGCGGCAGACTTCCCGCAGCGTGTTCGTGCCGCTGACCATCGGCGGAGGGATCCGCAACTACTCCGACAAGAACGGGCGTCAATACAGCGCCTTGGAGGTCGCCGCCGGCTATTTCAGATCGGGGGCCGACAAGGTTTCCATCGGCAGCGATGCCGTGTTGATTGCCGAAGCCTACCTCGCTTCAGGCGGTCCTACCGGCCGCAGCGCCATCGAGGAAATTGCCCGTGTTTACGGCAACCAGGCCGTGGTCGTGTCCATCGATCCCCGCCGAGTCTACGTAGAGAAGCCCTCTGCCGTCAAGCATACCGTTATTGAAACGAAACTCCCGGGACCCGGCGGCGAGCGGTTCTGCTGGTACCAGTGCACTATCAACGGGGGGCGGCAGGGAAGGGACCTGGACGCCATCACCCTGGCGCAGGTCTGTGAAAGACTGGGCGCCGGGGAAATTTTACTCAATTGTATCGATCGTGACGGCACTCATCGGGGCTTTGATCTCGAATTGATCAATGCCGTCAAGGCCGCCGTGACCATCCCGGTAATAGCCTCCAGCGGGGCCGGCAGCGCCGACCACTTTTTGGAAGTCTTCACGGAGACCGCGGCGGAATCCGCTCTGGCCGCCGGCATCTTTCACCGCCGTGAAATCGCCATCGCCGAGGTCAAAAATTTTCTGGCGGATAATGTCGAAGTTCGACGCTGACGGGGACGATCCGGCAGCCTGGTGTAGTATCCGGGATGCAACTTGCCAGACCCGCGTTGAAGGGCCTGAATCCGCCAACACAATTCTCGATTCCGAGTGTGGTGCTGAAATCGATTCGAGTGACGGCAGTGCCGACGCACACCGCTGATCCAATCGAACGCGTCATGCAGGCTTGCCGCCAAACGGGCCAAGCAATAGGATGATTTGAAAGGTGAATCCCTGGGCAATTCAATCTTTGGTAGCAGGTATTTTTAATCTCTCCTTGGGAGGATATATCCTGCTCAAAGGCCCGAAGCGTTCGCTGAACCGAATCTTTTCACTTTTTGCTTTCTCGCTGGCAATTTGGGGCGTCTCCGAGGTCGGACACAGGGTTGCCGGCAGTACCGCCATCGCTTACTTGTGGATGCGGGGTGGAGGTGTCGGTTGGTGTTTTATGCCAAGCCTCTACTTTCATTTTGTCCTAATATTCACCAAACGAGAGGCCTGCCTGAAATACAAGTCTACTTACGTTCTCCTGTACCTGCCGCCTCTGATTTTTTTGTACCTGTTTCTCACCACCGACTTGATCTACGGACAGCACCTCGTCAAAAGGAGCTGGGGATACACCAGCCTGCCCGGCAACTTCGCCTGGACGTTCGTTCTCTACTATTTTTTACTCTATCTCCGCGGCAACTATCTTATTGGCGAATTGAAAAAAAAAGGCTCAACCCTGGAGAAAAAACAGGCCAAACCGTTGCTGATCGGCATATCCGTTTTTATAGTGGTTGCCACCTCAACCAACATCGCCTTCCCTGTTTTTGACATCCAACTGCCGGAGATCGGGTCTGCGGTGAGCCTCATATTGACCCTATGCACCCTCTATGCTATTTTGAAGCACAAATTGTTCATCCTCGAACTCACCCCGGAGGAGACCAAAAACAGTAAACAGAAATACAATTTAGATAGAAGCATAAGCTACTGCATCGGTGAGGAAAAATTAGACAAAAGCTATGAAATCTTCACGGATCAGCTTTTGCACGGCAACCACGGGTTGTGCTTGAGCAAGTTTCCGCCTGAGAAGGTAAGGGATGCCTACGGCTTGGAACGTACGCCCATCGTATGGGTGGCTTTCAAAGATGATGAAAATACCGTCTCGCCCAAGGATCTCGACGCGATGGAATCCATCATTTTCGATTTCCTTACCAGGGCCGAGAAACCTGTGATATTGATCGATTGCTTCAACGAGATCAGGTTGACCAACGGCATGGTCAAAACCGTAAACTGGTTGCAGCGAATCGGCGCAACGTGCCAAGAAAAAAATTGCATTCTGTTGATGTCCGTCAATCCCGAATTGGTGGATAAAAACGAGTTGGCTGAGATCACCGCAATTGGAACCTGTCAATATCAATTAAAATAAAGCGGCGGCCGGCCCGAGCGCATACCCCAGCCGGACAGAGCAGCTATTGAGAAACTCCCCAACTCCGCAATTAATTCTCAGCAGAAAGCAGCCTCATTCCAACCTCACCGGGGAGACCATGCCAAGGGTGGCGGTACCAGATGAATATTACGGAATTCAGTCTAGGTTTTGCGGGTTTTGTCGACCTCACCTTTCTCCTGCTTTTCACCTTTTATGCCTGGAAGCTGGGGTATTTCTCCCGGGGGGCGCTGCACCTAAAGTTAATCACCTGGGGCGCCATCACCTTTATCTTCGTCATTCTCCTCGCGGCAGGCAACTTGTTCATAAAATCCCCAACCCTGCGCACGACATCCTTTATTTTGTCTCTGATTGCAGTCCTTTCAATGACAGCCGGTGTGGTTCTCCGTGGGGTGAATATCAAAAAGGTATATTTGATCTCATGGCTGAAGGTTTATTTTATGCAGACACCCGAGAAGTTTATGTTTCTCGGGATTGCCGCCCTTTTGTGTGTCGGCCTGCCCGTTGACCTGTGGGCCGCGCTGCGCAGCGAAACAACCTTTGGCTGGATCGACATTTCCCAGGCGATCGTACGAACCCTCAGCTTTGCGATCCTGGCCTTCGGCGGGTGGATATTTTATCGGAACTTAAAAAAAACCTACCGGCGTTGTAGAGGAAATGGTCGGACCGCTGCTGCGGGATGACATCGCGGCCGCCAGTATCTGCTCAACCCTGACCAATCTGCTTGTGGCCAACGTTCGATCTGCCATGGGTGATGACATGTTGCGAAAAGTTTTGGCCGACTATTTCGAATATAATCCCGTGCTATTTGAAAATTGTCGGATCCGTTCGGATGAGACGGTAGATTTTGCACCGCTGTTGGAAAATGTCTCCAGAATACCGAGAAACGAACGCTCGCTGATAATATGCAGAGTATTCTGCGTCCTTATTTCTAGAATTATTCTCCTTTACAGTCGCTTGACTTCCCCATTGCTGGCCGAGGAGGTGGTCCGTCGCAGCTATCTGTCGGTCAAAAAAAGATACGGACAGATCCCGATACTGTTCGAAATTATCAGACATTTGCCGGATGGGTGTTTAGAAGAGGAAAAACTGGCGCTGCTGAGCAAGGAAGAGTTGGAGGCCAAGGTCAGGAAAAGAACCCGGGAGCTGGAAGCCAAGGTCAAGGAAAGAACCCGGGAGCTGGAACATGCCAAGCGTCAGGCCGAGGCCGCCAATCAGGCCAAAAGTGAGTTTCTGGCCAGCATGAGCCATGAGATCCGCACCCCAATGACCGTTGTCATCGGAATGTCCGATCTGCTCTGGAACACCTCTCTGACCCCTGAGCAGAGGCAATTTCTTGGCGGCATCCGGTCCTCCAGTGAAAATCTGCTGCACGTCATCAATGACATCCTCGACTTGTCCAAGGTAGAAGCGGGCCAAGTCCAGCTTGAAAATACCCCTTTTAATCTCATCAAGGTTTTTAACAACGCCTGTGAAGCTCAGTCATTTCAGGCCCACCGCAAAAACCTTGAGCTGCTCAGATGGATCGGACCGGAGGTTGAGACCCGTCTGCGCGGGGACCCGGTCCGGCTGGGCCAGGTGCTGTCCAACTTGCTTGCCAACGCCATTAAATTTACCCAAAAAGGACAGATTTTTCTTCAGGTAAGAAACCAGGCGGTGCCCGAGCAGGCGACGGTCGAAAAATCGGTCGCCGCTCAGCATGATGCACCGGAGAAAAAAGTAGAACTGCTCTTTTCCGTGTCCGACACCGGCATTCCGGCCGAAAAGCGCGATCTGATTTTTGACCGGTTTACCCAAGCCGACTCCTCAACGACGCGAAAATACGGCGGCTCCGGACTCGGTCTGACCATCTCGAAGCTGCTGGTGGAACATATGGGTGGACGAATGTGGTTGGAAAGTAAAGTCGGCCGGGGAAGCACCTTTTATTTTACGGCCACCTTCGCTCTGCAACCCGGAGAGGCGGATGTTTCGGTTCCGGAGGCGAATCTGGCCGGTGTCAAGGTCTTGATTGTGGATGATAACGCGGCCAATCGTAAAATCCTTTCCGACATGGTCTCCAGATGGGGCGCTGTGGTCACCGCGAAGGAAGACGGCCTATCAGGTTTGTCTGAAATGATGCGCGCCCGGCAAGCGGGAAGTGCCTATGCGCTGGTCCTGCTCGATTCGCAAATGCCCGGACTCGACGGGTATCAGGTGACGGAATATATCGACGACCATCCCACGCTGTCCGGACCGGTTATTTTGATGCTCACCGCAGACGACCTCAAATCCGGCAGGGTGAAAAACAAAACCCCCGGGACGGCCCACTATCTGCTGAAACCGGTTAAATGGTCCGATCTTAAAAAGGAGGTTGTTGCCGCTCTGGAGCAAAAAGCGCCTGCGGCCGAAGGCCAGGGGCAGCCGAAACCGCCCGATGCAGTGGAGAAGCCAAGGGCCCTGCGTATCCTGCTGGTGGAGGACAATGAGAAAAGCCGCCTGGTGATCAGGACAATTTTAAAACAATCGCCGCACACGATCGATACGGCCGAGCACGGTGCTGTGGCCGTTGAGAAATTCAAGACCGATCAATACGATCTGGTGATCATGGATATTGAGATGCCAGTTATGGATGGATACGTGGCCACAGCAAAAATTCGGCAATGGGAAGCCGAAAACCGGCGCCAGGAGACGCCCATAATCGCTCTGACTGCCCACGCACTGATTGAACATGTGCATAAAAGTATGGCGGTTGGTTGTAATTCCCATTTGGCTAAACCGATCAAAAAGGAGGAACTCCTGGCAGCTATCCACAAGTATGGCCGGGCGAGACCGTCATCACCGCTGGAACTCTCCAGAAGACATTAGGCTGCCCGGACCTGACGAGTGTCCTGCCCTATTTGTAATTTCCAAAATCCGAAGGGATGATTAATTCGTTCCAACTCCCGAATTTAATGGTTTAAGTCCCACTTGCACATTGTTTACCTGAAGGATTTTTATATCATACTGATTTACTTCGGTTTTACGGCAAATGGAGTGGTTGACACAGGCCGCCGTTTCTGTAATAGTTCTTCCTTCAAGCCCCTGAGCGGGTATTTTTTGCTTCCGAATATCAGCTAGTGCGTGACCAATAACAAATAACCGATAACAAGCACTGCCTAAGCGCGCGGTTTGCACTCAATTGGGCAGTACTTGTCCCCTATTGATATGACACTGCCTGCTCCCCGGAAACCGGACTGGTTGTCAGGACTGCTCGACAAAACCATGCAGAGCCCCCTGCCGCTGTTTCTTTTGCTGGCTGCTTTCGTGGGCGGCATCGTCGCCCTGACGATTACCGCCCGGGAGGAAGAGCCCCAGATTGTCGTGCCCATGGCGGATGTGCTTGTGGCCGCGCCCGGTCTCAGCGCCCAGCAGGTCGAGCGCCAAATCGCCACCCCCCTGGAAAAACTGCTCTATCAAATTGACGGCGTCGAATATGTCTACTCGATGTCCCGTGCCGACCAGTGCGTGGTGACGGTGCGTTTTTATGTGGGGCAGGACCGGGAAGACTCACTGGTGAAAATCTACAACAAGGTGTTCTCCCAGATCGACCGGGTTCCGGCGGCGGTTCAATCCTGGGTGGTCAAACCGATAGAGGTCGATGATGTTCCCATCGTTGTGGCCCTTTTGTGGAGCGAGGACCCCGTTCTGACCGGCGACCACGAATTGCGGCGGCTGGCCGAAGAAATCGAGCACGACCTGCAGTCCATCAGGAACACCAACCGCATCGAGGTGACCGGCGGCCGTCCCCGGCAGATTCGGGTCGAACTGGATCCCGAAGCCCTGGCTGCCAGGCGCACGGCGCCCCTGGAGGTCGCCTGGGCCCTTGACGTCTCCAATAAACTGCTGCCGGCCGGCGATGTTCAAATTCAGGACCAGAACATCGCCGTCGAGGCCGGGGAGTTCATCCGATCGGCTGCCGATCTCGAGAAACTGGTGATCAATGTGGTCGACGGCGTTCCCGTCTATCTCGAGGATGTGGCCCGCATCAGCGACGGACCCGCCGAGCCGACCGCCTATACCTGGCTGGGATTCGGTCCGGCTTCCGGCTTGCTGACGCAGCATCCCGGCATCTATCCGGCAGTGGCCCTTGCCATTGCCAAGCAAAAGGGTGCCAATGCCGTACGGGTGTCCAACGAGGTGGAGGAATATTTTATCCGACTCAAGCAGGATATTTTCCCTCCCGAGGTCAACTATCGCATCATTCGCAATTACGGGCGGACCGCTGACGAGAAAATCAACAACCTGGTATCGAGCCTGCTGGTAGCGGTCCTGACCGTTACCATCTTCATCGGCATCTTTCTGGGCTGGCGGGCTGCGCTGGTGGTGGGCCTGGCCGTCCCCGTCTGTTACGGCATTACACTGGCCCTGGATATGTTCGCGGGCTACACCATCAACCGCGTCACCCTGTTTGCCCTCATCCTGTCTCTGGGGCTGCTGGTGGACGACCCCATCACGGGGGTGGACAACATCGAGCGCTACATGCAGACGGGCAGACATCCGCGCCGCCGCGGCATTGTTCTGGCCATGGGGGAGATCCGGGGCGCGTTGATCATGTCGACCATCGCCATTATCCTGGCCTTTGCGCCTTTGTATTTCATTACCGGCATGATGGGCCCTTACATGGCGCCGATGGCATTCAATGTCCCGGTGAGCGTATTGGCCAGCACCCTGGTGGCTTTTCTGATCACCCCCTGGCTGGCCTTCAAACTGCTCAAGCCCGCCCGGCAGCGCAGCGCAGTGTCCGTGACCGGCACGGGTCTGTACCGCGCCTACGCGTTTTTGTTGAAACCCCTGCTGGCCACCCGGCGGCGGTCGTGGCTGTTTCTGGCAGTTGTGGGACTGATTTTCTGCGGATCCATAGTGCTGCCGGCCCTCCGGTTGGTGCCCCTCAAACTGCTGCCTTACGACAACAAGGATGAATTCCAAGTGGTGGTCGACATGCCCGAAAACACCACCCTCGAGCGCACCCAGGGTGCCGTGAGCGCCATCAATGCCTATTTGCGGCAGGTGCCGGAAGTCAGAGACTACACGGCCTTTGTGGGCGTGCCGTCACCGATGGATTTCAACGGTATGGTGCGGCACTACTACCTGCGCCGCGGTCCGCATACGGCCGACATCCGGGTAACCCTGGCCGAGCGTCGGCGCCGTTCCCAGCAGTCCCATGCGATTTTGCTGCGCATCCGGCGGGATATGGAAGCCATCGCCCGCACCTACAATGCCAACATCAAGCTGGTGGAGGTGCCGCCCGGTCCGCCGGTGATCTCGACGGTGACCGTGGAACTTTACGGCTCCAAGGCCACGCCCTATTCGGTCCTGCAGCAGGCGGCCGGAATTCTGGAAGATCGTTTGAACCGGGAGCCGTTTGTGGTGGACGTCGACACTTCCGTCGAAGCTAAACAGCAGAAGATTATTTTTATCCCGGACAGGGAAAAAGCCGCCCTGTCCGGGGTCGGAACCCTGGACATTGCCCAAACCATCCATCTGGCCAACAACGGCCTGATCGCCGGCTATATGCAGATCCCCAGCGAAGTCAACCCGCTGCCGGTCGTGCTGCGACTGCCGTTTGAGAGCCGCAGCTCAGCCCGGGCGCTGGCGGCCCTGCGCATCAAAGGCCGGCCGGGCATTTTGAAGATCCGCGAGAAAGCCGGGCTGCGGGATGCCCCCCGACCGCTGGTCTCCCTGGCTGAACTCGGAGAGATTCGCTGGTCCCGGCAGGATAAGGCCATCTATCACAAGAATCTCAGGCCGGTGGTTTACGTATTTGCCGAGGGCGCCGGCCGGTCACCGGCCGAGATCGTGCTCGATGTCGCCGGCGATATGGAATCGGGCAGCACCCGCACCGATCCGCTGCCGTTGAAAGGGCGGACCTACCTCTTGCCGGGCAGCGGCATCTCCTGGAGCCTGCCCGAGGGCATCCGGGCGGTATGGAACGGGGAGGGCGAGTGGGAAATCACGCTGCGGGTATTTAGGGATCTGGGAATTGCCTTTGGGGTCGCCTTGTTGGGCATTTTTCTGGTGTTGCGCATCCAGACGGGTTTGTCCGCCATCACCGGCATCATTATGCTGGCCATACCGCTTTCCGTCATCGGCATTATGCCGGGATTCTGGCTGCTGAATCAATTCGGTGACCGGGTGGTGGACGGCTTCTCGAATCCGGTTTTGTTTACCGCCACCGCCATGATCGGGATGATCGCGCTGGCCGGGATTGTGGTGCGCAACTCCCTGATTCTAATCGAATTCATTCACCTGGCCCTGGGTGAAGGCAAAAACCTGTCCGAGGCCCTGCTGCAGGCCGGGGCGGTGCGCATGCGGCCGATATTCCTGACGGCCGGAACCACCCTGCTCGGCAACCTGGTTATCACCCTGGACCCGATCTTCAACGGCCTGGCATGGGCCATCATTTTCGGCATTGCCGCCTCCACTCTGTTTACCCTGTTGGTGATCCCGGTGATTTACAGTCTGGTATATGCCAACCAGCCGGGGCATGGGCTGCCTGTAAAAAAGGATGAGGAAACGTGAAAACTTCACTAAAAATACTGGGAATCGTCGTGGTCCTGGTACTGCTGGCAGGTGTCATGGCGTACCTGTCCGGTTTTTTTGAAGAAAAGATAGCGCTCGATTTCAGCGGCGTGGCACCGATGCCCGCTGACGGAAGGGTTGTTGACGTTCAGGCCGTATCCCGGCCCTTGATCGAACAGGCTCCCGGCACCCTGCGGGCCAAAGTCGAAACGGTCATCTCGCCCCTGATTGCGGCCACGATTTCATCGATTACCGTTTGGGCCGGTGACGAGGTTGAGGCCGGCGATGTGCTGGTGACCCTCGATGCGCGCGAACTGCAGGCCAGAGCCGATCAGGCCCATCAGGCGGTGGTTGCGGCCCGGGCCAGGCAGGCTCAGACTGAAAAAGACCTGGCACGCGTGCGGCGCATAATGAAGGCCGATCCCGGAGCGGTCTCAAAGGCCGAGCGCGACCGCCTGCAGACCGCCTTGAGCACCTCCCGGGCGGAACTGGTGCGCCTGCAGCACCGCAAAGACGAGGCCCGGACCGCCCTGAGCTACAGCAAGCTGACAGCACCTATTGCCGGGCGTATCGTCGCGCGCATGGCAGACCCGGGTGACACGGCCCGGCCGGGGGAGCCCCTGCTGCGCATGTATGATCCCAACACCCTCCGGCTGGAAGCCAGTGTCCGGGAGTCGGTGGCCTCAAAGTTGACCAAGGGTCAGAAGCTCTGGGCCGAAATAGATGCCCTCAAGAAGCGTTATGCGGTCGTGGTCGATGAACTGGTGCCCTCGGCGGACCCGGGCTCGCGCTCGTTTCTGGTCAAGGCCAGCCTGGGCGACGGCGAAAGTCTCTATCCGGGGATGTTCGGCCGCCTGATGATTGCCAGCGGGGAGACGCAAAAGACCTTCATACCCCTTGCGGCCGTCACGCGCGTGGGGCAACTCGATTACGTCGTTGTCAAAACCCGGCAGGGGGCTGTGCGCCGCTATGTCCGCCTGGGCCGTCGCAGCCCGGAGGATGGTGTCGAGGTTCTCAGCGGCCTGGCCGCCGGGGAGCAATTGGTCGTCGCTGACCGCTGAGTTCGTCGGAGGCGGGTCCAATGGTTAAAATCTGAAACGCGGTCCACCCACTTTGTGCTCTGGTTCGGAAACTGGTTTAGATCAGAGATGCTCAGCCCTACTCCAAGATCAAGCCTGATCATGGGTTTTCCGCCGGAGGCGGATCAGGTTTCAGGTGTCAGTAATTAACAGATCCGGAATCCTGATTTGATTGCAAATGAGGATCAAGACAGGCGACCGAAAAGCCCATTCATGAGCGACTCCGATACTGCCGGTTATAATCGATCGCTGACACCCGACACCTGACACCTGAAACCTCACCACTGCAAAAAAAGGCCACCACCCCTGCCACCGCTTGCAAATGGACGACAGCAGGGCTACCGGGATTGGCAATTCGACCTTAGTTTTGGATCGTCACCTTGCCGTTGATGCGCTCGATATTCAGCTCACCGGTTCCCGGTTCGAAGATTAAGACATTGCCGGTTATGTCATTTATGTCGATTCGGCCGGATTTGTCCGTCACGGTCAGATTGCCTTCAACGTACTGAATGGAGATAAGGCCGGAGCCGTCCGTCACTCTGACAGCGCCGCTGACCCGGCTGATTTCTATGCTTCCGGAGCCGTCGATCACCTCAACCCGACCTTTTATGTCCTCCATGATGATTTGTCCGGAACCATCCGCAACCCTGATGCTGCCGACGACCTTTTCAAGGGTGATCGGGCCGGAATCGTCTGTGATCTCGACCGGTCCCGAGATATGTTGAAGGTGGATCGGACCGGAGCTGTCATTCACATAGACGCCGATCTCTTGGGGGATATCGATGGTCAGGTTAATGCGCGCATCCTCCGGAGGACGCATAGATCGCTTCAGTTCGCTTTTTAAAATGGCCCGTCGGCCCGCGCGTTCAAGGCTCAATAGGGCATTTTTTTCGACGAATCCCTGTTGTTCACTTTGGCTTATATTTTCCCCTTCAACTTCGGCATATACCTTGATGGTGTCCTGCCACTCGGCGTTGGTTATATACAGCGAGCCGGCGCCGCACTCAACTATCAGCTGGTCTATACCCGCGGCCGGCAATGCAAGTTGACGGGTATGGGAGAATTTCCCGGTTTGCGCCGGGATCGGACCGGATGCTGCAAAGGTCAGAAGGAGGATGGTGCCAATTGCTGCTAATTTCATGTCAGCCTCCGAAATAGGGTGGGAGGTGGGTATGGCGGATATTATCAATTATGTCCAAGCGGCGTCAAGTCATTTTGAGGCATGGGGCGGGAGCGCAGCAGGCGGTTTCGGGAATTCATTTTGCTTTTCTGGTGCCCACGGTGGAGAAATAATAATCCACGATGGCGCGGGCCATTTCGGTGGAGCGCGTGCCCAGCAGCTTGCCATGAACTCCCAGGACACTGACGCAAATTGCGCCGGATCCGCTCGGCGGCACAGCAAATGCTGTTACCCAGTCGTATTTGAACCGGTCCGTGCGGTCGTTTATCGTGCCGGTTTTGGCGCCTAGATCGAAGTTTTTAAATCTTTTCTTGCGCCGCAGTTTGCGAAAAGCACCGCGGCTGGTTCCATATCGGACGGCATCCTGCATCAGAAGCTTCAGATCCCGGGCCGTTGTGCGACTCACAGCCGGCATCATCACCGGCCCGGGAGCCTGGTAGATGACCTTGTTCGATTCGTTTCCGATGGAATCCACCAGCCTCGGTGTCGGCATGTTGCCCCGGTTGACTGCCACCGCGGCGAGCAGGGCCGCATGCAGCGGTGAGATCAGCGTATCCTTGTTGAAGCCCGACGAGATTTCAGCCAGTCCGAAGTCGTCGGCCGGGACCGCCACCCGGCTGATCGCCAGGGGCAGATCAAAGGCGATCGGGCGGTTGAAAAAGAATTTTTCCGCATAGCGTGACAGATTGCCCTGGCCAAGATCGTAGATGCCGATTTTACCGAAAACGGCGTTATTCGATCGCGCAAAGGCTTTTCTGAAGCGGGTCTGGGTGGTCCAGCGGTCTTTTTTGGTTTTCAGCTGCGATTTGTAGAGGGTATGCCTGCGGCCCCTGAAATAGAGTTTTGTATCCGGCTTCAGTCCGGCGCTTTCGAGGGCGGCCGCGGCCGATACAATCTTGAAAAGACTGGCAGCCGGAAAATCCGCCTGGAGACACAGGTTGCCTGCATCGCCGTTGGCGTCGTAGTCAACCATTGACAGCAAACGTCCGCTGTGGGGATCCAGCACCACGACGGCCGACTGGCGGGTGCGGGAGCGCTTGAGCGTATTGTGGATATAGGTCTGAAGCTTGGGGAAAATAGCGGTGTGGATGAAATACCGCCGCCCGCCGGCACTCAGAATCATGGGGTCGGCGAGGCGGGCGGAGTCTTCGGCCCGTGTATTGACTGAGATTTTCAGATCGGCTACGGGAGATGGGGCCGGGCGAAACCTGGCCTGCCCTGCGGCCGCCGGCGGCTTTGCATGAGGCTGCCTAAAATAGTCCGGCAGGCGGATGCCCAAATAGACCAGCATAACCACCAGCGCCGCTGCCAGACCCGCGATTACGAAAAAGGCTGCAATTTTTTTTAGATATTGGCTGCGCCGGGCGGATTTTTTGACGGAGGCCTGGTATTTTTTCCATTTCGGAAGATGCGGCTGTTTGTAGATCATTACCCTCTGGCTGAATTTGCGATTTTTGTCGGGGCAATATAAAGATTTAGGCCGGGGGTGTCAAACAAAAAAGGGGGGTCGTGTTTTTGCCCCGCCGACCCTATCCGCGGCACAGGCGTTGGAATTGCGGCGGCGGATTTAGATTCGCCCATGTCCTGTTGCTATAAAGGATTGCAATTTCTGTTTATAGGTCTTATCATAGCCTTGCAGACCCAGAGTTGAAGGATATACTGCTTTTCAAAAAAAAACTCCGCAACACATAAAGGGTGGTATAAGCGGTTGTAGAAAAAAACGTTCGGATACGTGTGGGTACCGGAACGTTTTTTTACAAGCGCTAAACAACGAAAATGTATTCCTCCGATATCAAACAATGCGCCCGGCAAATTGTGAAAGAGTCCCTGAACCAGATCCTGGCAGGTACCTACGAAGTTCCCTCCCTCGAGGAAATGAAACATTTTCTAGAGGAAAATTTTGATCATTCCTTTGATGACTATCTGACCACTCAAAAAATTAAGCGATCCCACCCCACCTGGACCCGCGAGCAGGTGGAAGGCGAACTGGAAAAGCAAAAAAGGCACTACGAGAATGAATTGCGGGTGAATTTAAGGATCGCGGCCCTGAACACCATCGAGGAAATCGAAAACTTGATTATCAGTCTGAACAACGCCATACGGGAGTGGAAAGTGCTCTACCTCTAAAACCCGAATACCTGCCCGACGCTACCTCCCCGCTTATACCTGAAACTGCATTCCAATTTATTTAGATTTCGTGGTCATCTTTATCAGCACTTTGATAAGATCTTCTTTCATACCGAAGGGCATGGCCCTGAACACATCCCTGAGTCTTTCCTCCAGCCGGGTGATCATAATCTCGGGTGTCGGATTTGGCCACACTGACAGATAATGGATTTCATCCCGAATCTTCTTTCTCATCTTCATTTTCTGACGCCGGTCGATCTTCGTCAACTGGGTCAAGGTGTCCTCAAACCACTTGATGAGTTCTTCGAGATCCCTTCTTTTGAGTTTGGCCATGGCTGAATTATATCACGCTTCGAGTTTGAGATCAAAAACCGGACAACGTTGAAAACCTTTGAATTGCGCGCTAGATGTCCTCTGGTTGGATATGCGTGCGGTTCAGGACGCGGTGAGGATGCCCTGCAGGCAGGTAATTCGCTTAAGAAGAATTTCCGGGGTCGGCCTGGCGGCATTTTTGTTCGAGATTCTCCATGATGCAGTTTAGCATGGAATCCGACAAAGGCCTCGGCTTTATGTGTTCGAACAATGAGCCGAACTGCGCGGGGTTGACCACCGGAATACCGTCGGCGGATGTTCTCTTGACCACCCAGCCCGGCAGGGCAACGATCGCCCTGACCGCTATCGGCTCCCCGGTGGCAGCGCCAAGCCAGGCGGACAGCCAGTCCGCCTGACGTTCGGCCTGCTCAATGGTTTCAAAATCGGATTTATGCGCATAAATTAACATGCGCCCGTTATAGGTAACGGTGGCTTCCTGAGTGGTTATGCGGCCGGCACCGTTTGAGTTGGCCTTGGTTTCTACGGCAAACACCCCTTTGGGCCCCACCACAATGTGATCGATATTATAGTTTTCAGCCGGAAAATCATGATAGACCCGGTACCCCTGGAGCATAAGCTCGTTGAGCTGCTGACCGACAGCCAATTCGCCCTCATATTCCAGCCGTATGCTGCGGCGTTGGGACAACAACTTCAGCAGCGCCAGAACAAAATAGACGATGACACCGGTGCCGGCCAGGATTGCTATCCATAACACGGGCTGCGGCGGGGCAGTACCCGCAAAATAAGAATATGAAACAAGTGTGGAATACAAGATCAGCGGCAGAGTGATGACATAAAGCTGATATAAATTGACCTGTTCGTTCAGGATGTCCAGCTGCCTGAGCAGCGAATCGCTGGGAACACGGAAAAGATAATCTTTAAATGACGGGCTCAGGGACTTCAGGCGGATCCGCCGGCGAACAAGGTTCAGCACCGCCAGCATCGCAAATAGAATTCCGAATATTAAGATCACCGGGACATAATCGAGAAATCTATCCAAAATGATACCTCTGCGGGGTCATGGTTCGATAAAAACCGGTTAACATCACTTCCTAAAAATATCATGAACCTGCATCAAAATCAAAAATAGTTGAGTATGAAAAATGGAAAAATTACAAAAGTGCGGCGGTGCCGGGCGTTTGAGTCGGGACTGGCGCCTAGGTCATAAATGTCAGAAACAGGATGACGAACAGCCAGAACAAGCAGGAGATGACAAGTTCTCTAATAATTTCTTTTATCAGGATCAAACCTCCACCTTTATAGCGGTCGTCGGAAAAACGTTCCGTTTTTTAGAGGCTTTTTTTACAACCGCCTATCCCACCCGCGTGCAATTCGAAACATTTTTTTGATAAGCGCTATAAATGATCAGTCGGGAATAGCCTTCGAAAATTCGTCCAAATTATATATCGGCATCCAGTCCGGCTGACTTTAGTAATTTATCCGCCGACAGCGTCGCAGACGATCCACAAAATGCGCGGGCTTCCGTGTGCCGACCAAATCGGACGATCATTTCTGCGGCGGCAGCATCCGGCAGATCGATCTTGAGGCGGGCCGGTCGGAGGCCGCCGTCAGTCCGGCTTGTTGAATATGGTTTAGCGGGAAGAGGCGCCTTCCAGCAGGCGGCGTGCCGTCCAGAAATATTTAGCCCAGTAAGATGGGGTCATCTCCGAGATGATGACTCCTTTGGTTTTGGAAGCGTGGGCAAACTGCGAATCGCTCAAATATATTCCCACGTGACGCGGGTAGGAAGGCGGTTTGAAAAACACCAGATCACCGGCCTGCAAGTCGGTCTTTTTTACCGGGCGTCCTAGCCTCACCTGGGCCCTGGTTGTCCGCGGCAGATTCATGCTGAAAACATTTTTATAAACGGCTTTTACAAATCCGGAACAATCCACACCGCTGCGGCCCCTGCCGCCCAGACGGTGAGGCGTTCCCTGCCAGCGATCGTATTCGGCCTGCAGTTGTTTGAGGATTGCGGAAGGTTCGGAACCCCGGCCGGGTTCGGGAGCGCTATGGACGTCCCGCAACCTGGCTTCCGATTCCTGCCTGTGGTGCGAACAGGACGTTATCATAAACAGGGCTGCGGCCGCCAAGATGCCCGACCAGATCTTTGCCGGACGGTTGCCCCCGGTTTTTCTTTTAGGGACCATATCTATCAGCCTGCCGGCATGGGATTAAAATGACCGACTGCCTGCAGACTTTCATAATTAATTTCATAAAGGGATTCAATGATGCGCTCACAAAAATAGACGTCCGTCATAAACTTGCCGTCATATAGCAGATCCACCAAGCTATCGGAGGGGATGCTGTTAAAGCAGTCCTGGCAGATGAAATAGTCTTCAAATATATAGATCTGGCCGCCGCCGGCATAAACTTTCCTCAGTCCGTTCCGGGTGGACAGATGGGAACAGCTTACCCAAGTCGTGGGTGCGTTGGTGTCATTTCCGGGGCTGTCCGTTATGCGGGCGCAGTCCCCGTTGCTCTCGAGTATCGGGGTGATTAAATTCTCTGCAAATTGCCGGTCGGTCATCGGCCGGCCGGTTTCAATCAATTCGGCGAGATCACCCGTAATGAGGATGTTGTCATGACAGGTCTCGCAAAAGCATTTACCCAGTACGATGGTAATCAGACCTGAAGCCAGGCAGTAGTTGTAGACCAGCTCGACTTCAGACAGATGTTGGCAGACCAGCCAGGTGTAGGTCCTCGAATCTTTGGATTTGGCGCTGTGCGGAAATCCTACCCGCATGCAGTCGGTGTAGTTTGAAGTCCCCGATGGCACCGCGCCGATATGCAGTTCAGGCTTTTCGATGATGAAAAATGATTTTTCGAATTTATCTATTTCAGCGCCCATCTTGCTCCACTCCATTAAACTGTGCCCATCCGGAAACAGCATCTTTTAGCCCGGGGCGGCGTTTTCGCTTTTTCCCCACTATGCCTGTGGCTGCAAAAAACGCTCAAACCTTGCCCTGAACCAATCCGCCTGAGGCGGATCCGGGTGGGCACTAAATATGCATTTAATAAAATCCATCGCGTTTACAAAAGATAAAGCAAGATCCGGACCAAACTATAAATCTTTCATTTTTCCTTTAATTATCAGGTGATTACTGAAAATTGGCGAATGGTCAAACCGCGCGGGTGCCAATAAATTGAATCTAGAATGTCAAAATCCGGCTTCAAAATATTTCCTTTCCCGCATGGTTGCCTTTCGAGCGGAAATGATTCATAATTAATGATTTTCCGGCCGAAACGTCTGTGACATCAGCTTGATGTCAAGCGTTGGTTCAGGCAAAGCCTCATGGATCCGAAGCATTGCCCAGTCTGAACCTGTTGGAATGGGAGTCTGCCATGTTGAAAAAATCCTCTTTTTTAATTCTGTCCGTAATCCTGATTTCCTCTGGTTTCCTCGGTCAGACCAAAAGCCATGGTTTCGATTCGACCTCGGCGGAGGCCTATTACAAGCGGGGCAATGACCGGGCGAACAAGGGCGAATATGATCGTGCGATAACGGATTTTAGCAAGGCCATCGAATTAAACCCAAGATACGCGGATGCCTATAACAACCGGGGGCTGGCCTGGGAAAACAAAGGTAAATATGATCGTGCCATATCGGATTACAGCAACGCCATTGAATTAAATCCAAAGTACGTTAATGCCTATAACAATCGGGGGGTGGTCTGGAGAAAGAAAGGCGACTACGATCGGGCGATATCGGATTACAGCAAAGCCATTGAATTGAAGCCGGGAAACGATAAAGCCTACTACAACCGGGGGCTCGCCTGGAAGATGAAAGGCGAATATTATCGTGCGATGGCGGATTACAACAAAGCCATTGAACTCAACCCGACAGACGTGATGGCCTATAATAACCTGGCCTGGCTTTTAGCCACTTGTCCAAAGGCCGCCTACCGGGATGGTCAAACAGCGATTTTACTAGCCAAAAAAGCGCTGGAAATGAACCACAACCCTTCTATATTGGATACATTAGCGGCTGCCTATGCTGAAGCCGGCGATTTCGAAATGGCAGTAAAGACGGAACAAAAAGCCTATGCCATGAAGCAAACCCGATATTTTAAAAATATGATAGAAGTATACAAGAAGGAGTGGACCTATTCGGAGTATCAAAAAAGAAAGAATCAATAAAAGGATTCGCAAGCTATTTATCTCCCAACACTCCGATGTTGACATAGAGTCCACCATTTTATACTAACCTAAGAAGCTTCTGGAAAAGGAAGTTCTTTCTATCCGTAAACCGTTCTAAAAGGAGGTGCTAGCCGATGACAAAATTTAGATTTGCTTACAAACTGTTAATTGCCGGTATGATGCTGCTATCTATTTTAGTGACGATGCCATATGAAGCTAATGCACTGGAGGAAAAGCTTGTAATTGTGACATCATACCCGAAAGATCTGACCGGCCCCTTTAAGAAGGCCTTTGAAGCTAAGTATCCGGGTACCATGGTGGAGATATTGCAGAAGAAAACGTCTGCAGGCGTCAAATACATTCAAGAAACTGCCCAGGGCAACACCTCGGATCTTATGTGGGCCTCGGCTCCGGACGCTTTCGAAGTCCTGAAAGGCGATGGTCTTTTGAGCGGGTATAAACCCATGGCCAAAGGGATTCCAGAAAAGATCGGCTCTTATCCCATCAACGACCCGGATGGGTATTATATCGGTTTTGCCGGATCGGGGTACGGCATTATGTGGAACACGCGTTATTTGAAGGCCAAAAAGATACCGGTTCCGCGGGAATGGGCCGACCTGAAACAGGCTGTCTATCACAACCATGTGGGCATGTCCGCACCGTCGCGTTCGGGCACCACCCACCTAACCGTGGAAACCGTCATTCAGGGCGAAGGCTGGGACAAAGGCTGGGCAACCTGGAAGGAGATGGCCGGCAATTTTAAAATGGTCACCGAGCGCAGTTTCGGCGTTCCCGAAGGGGTCAACAGCGGTGATTTCGGCGTTGGCGTGGTGATCGACTTTTTCGGATTTTCATCCAAAGCCACCGGTTTTCCCGTTGATTTCGTCTATCCGACCGTGACAACCCTGGTGCCGGCCAATATCGCGATTGTTAAAGATGCGCCCCATCCCAAAGCGGCAGCTGCTTTCATCGAATATCTATTGTCCGTCGAAGGACAGGAACTGCTCCTGGATCCGGCCATTCGCCGTCTACCGGTTAACCCCCAAACCTACGCCAAAGCCCCCAAGGGTTTTCCGAATCCCTTCAAAGATAAGTCCATCGGGGCGGCAGTTAGGTTTGACGTGGTGCAGTCCAAATCCCGTTACAACATTGTCAATTCACTATTCGATGTCATGATCACTTACCGGCGCGAGGACCTGTCCGAGGCAACCCGGGCCATCCAGCAGGCTGAAGCCGCATTGGCCGGCAAATCCAACATGGAGGCCGAGGCCCTGATCAAAGAGGCGCGCGCCCTGGTAGCAGCCATGCCAATTGCCGAGTCCGATGCGGTTGACGCAAAGTACCCCGGAGTCTTCACCTCCGACGTTTTCAAAAAGCGTAAAAAAGCCGGCGTCAAGGTACCCCAGCGCCAGGCCGAGGTTGAAGAAAAATGGGATGCTTTCTGCAAGAAGAACTATGCCGACGCGGCAGCCAAAGCCAAAAAGGCCCTTGCAATGCTCAAGTAAATATAGTGGGTATAATGAATGATCGGATTGGACTGGAGAGCCCAAGGCGGCCCTCCGCCAATCCGATTTTCCTGTTGACCGAGGGCTGATAATCAGTTTTTTAAGAGGTCTGAATGGCGATTTCGGAGTTTAGAAAACATCCGGGGCAGACCGCCGTTATGCTGCTCATATTTTTGTTCCTGGCGACCTTTCTCGTCATTCCCGTAGTCCAGGTGGTGTTCGTGGCGTTTATGGATGCCACTACCGGCGGATTCACCCTGCTCAACTTCAAGGATTTTTTCAATACCGCCCTGTTCCGCGAATCTTTCTGGAATTCGTTGTATGTGGGGGGCATGTCGGTCCTGATCGCATCGCTTTTTGCGATGCCCCTGGCCTACTTTACTTCCCGGTTCGAATTCAGGGGTGCGGTCATCATCCAGAGCCTTGGTATCATTCCGCTGATCATGCCGCCCTTTGTCGGTGCGGTCTCCATGTTGATGCTTTTCGGCCGCAATGGCAGCTTCAACCTGCTGCTCGAGGAATGGTTCGGAATCAACATCCCGTTCATGGAAGGCTTAAACGGCGTTATATTCGTTCAGAGCATCCATTACTTTCCCTTTATCCTGATTAACCTGTCAGCGGCGCTGCAAAACATCGACCGCTCGATGGAAGAATCGGCCCAGAACCTGGGATGCTCAGGGCTACGGCTGTTTCGCCGCATTGTCCTGCCGCTGGCCATGCCGGGTTACCTGGCCGGCGCCTCGCTGGTCTTCTTGAAGGTTTTTGATGACTTGGGCACACCGCTGCTGCTCAATGTCAACAACATGCTGGCCCCCCAGGCCTATTTGCGGATCGCGTCCATCGGCATCAAGGACCCGATGGGCTATGTGATTTCCGTCATCCTGGTGGTGATCGCCCTGGGATCCATGTGGCTGGCCATGTTGGCGTTAAGGGGCAAGGATTATGCCACCGTCCAAAAGGGCGGCGGCGGCCTTGCCAAACGCCGGATGCGGCCCTGGGAGAAAGCTTTCGCCTGGATCATCGTTCTTATCATTATGTTCCTGGTATTGGCGCCCCATCTGGGTCTCACCCTGTTGTCCTTTGGCACCATCTGGTCTTACAGCGTGCTGCCGGATGCCTTCACGCTGAATCATTTCATCGCCATCTTCGCTGAGACCCCGGAGTACATGACCAACACCGTCCTATATTCCTGCCTGGCCGGAATTATCGATGTGATTCTGGGCACTGCCATTGCGTATATCGTGTTGCGCACCAGGTTATGGGGCAGGCAGTGGTTGGACTACATCGCCATGGCTGCCGTGGCGATCCCCGGTCTGGTCATCGGCATCGGCTACTTGCGCACCTTTTTCGGCTTTCAGGTGCCCTGGCTGGAGAATCAGTCGATTGCCACCTGGTGGGTGGCGATTGTGATTGCCCTGTCGATCCGGCGCCTGCCTTACGCGCTGCGCGCCTGCACGGCCGCCTTGCAGCAGGTAAGCGTATCACTGGAGGAGTCGGCCGAGAACCTGGGGGCCGGCAAGTTCAACACGGTTCGCAAAATCGTGGTCCCGCTGATGGCCGGCGGCATTTTAGCCGGATTCGTGACGAGTTTCGCCACCGCGGCCGTCGAACTGGGCATGACCCTGATGCTGGTCTCCAAGAATTCAGACGGACCGCTGTCATACGGCATTTACGTTTACATGCAAAGTGCCGCCGGACGCGGACCCGGAGCTGCTCTGGGAATCGTGGCAGTTCTCGTTGTCGGTCTGTGCACGCTGGTTTCACATGTCTTTATCGAGCGGCGTCAAAGAAAGTACGGTATGGGGCAAAATAACTGACTTCCCAATAGTGTGAAAACCTATTGGGAATTATATATTATTGGTTAATTGTTAATCGTTAACTCCTGACTCAGCGCTGCTAACTGAATTAGGATAGTTCTCAAGGTGGTTGAAGGATGAACAGCTCTCTAAGAGAAGCTTCAGGTGCTTCGGCTGTGGGCGTGAAGCTGGAAGGAATCAACCTTTCATTCGGCAAAACCCACGTTCTCAAGGGTGTCGATCTACAAATCGAGCCCGGCGAATTCTTCGCTTTCCTCGGTCCGTCCGGCTGCGGCAAGACAACGCTGCTTAGACTGATCGCGGGTTTCGAATCGGCCCAGGAAGGCCAGGTGATTATCGGGAATCAGGAAGTATCTCACCTGCCGCCCTGGCGGCGGGACCTGGGTATGGTGTTTCAGAGCTACGCCCTGTGGCCCCATATGACGGTACGCAAAAACGTGGCCTTTGGCCTCGAAGAAAGAAACGTGCCCCGCAATGAAATCAGAGAACGCGTCGACATGGCCCTGGAGCTTGTCGGTTTGCTTGATCTGGCCCGGCGGCGGCCGTCCCAACTTTCCGGCGGGCAGCAGCAACGGGTCGCCCTGGCCCGCACCATCGTCATCGAGCCCCAGGTACTATTGCTGGATGAGCCCCTTTCAAACCTGGATGCCAAGCTGCGGGTGCAAATGCGCCGTGAGCTTCGGCAGCTGCAGCGCAAATTGTCGTTGACCACCATTTTCGTCACCCACGACCAGGAGGAAGCCAATACCACCGCCGACCGCATTGCGGTTATCAGTGACGGCATCGTTCAGCAAATCGGCACCCCCATGGAGCTTTACAACCGTCCCGCCAATCTGTTTGTCGCCAATTTTTTGGGGGTTGCCAACGTGGTCGAGGGCGCCATGCAGGAGGAAAACGGCAGCCTCGTATTTCACTCCACCGACGGTGCCGTGAGTGTCCCGGTGGCAAAAGGAACCAAGGGACCTAGCAGCATTGTCTTCCGTCCACAGAATTTGACCATTCGGCCCCAGGACGCCGAGCCGGTATCCGGCACAACGCATCTGGACGGCACCATCGAGCACAAGGAATTTCTGGGTGGTGTGGTTCGCTACCGGGTAGCAGTCGGCGGTCATTTTATTCTCGTTGATGCCCCTTATCAGCGCGGGGAAGAGGCCATGCCTGAGGGAACACCCGTATCGCTTGGCCTAAACAATGATCAGGTCATTGGTCTTAGCAAATGATTTGAAGCTGTCTCAAATATGCATCCTTTTGTTATTTTTCTCGTACTGCTTTCAGCAGCGATGCACGCGCTGCGCAACTTTTTCAACAAAACAGCTTTGGACAAACAGGCTTTTGTATGGTGGTATGAATCCATCGGAGTCCTTTTATTCACTCCCGTCTTCGTTTATACCCTGCTGCATCCAGATACGAACACCCATATTTCAGTAATTTTAATCTTTCTTTCGGGTTTTGCGCACTTTGTTTACTGGTACTTTTTGTCCAAAGCCCTGGAAAAGGGAGATCTGTCCCTGGTCTACCCGATCATGAGATCTTCGCCCGTTCTGGTTCTCCTCTTTTCTATCATCACCCTTGGCGAAGACGTCAGCCTGATCGGTGCCAGCGGCATTATGCTTGTTACCATTGGGATTTACACCATCAATATGCAAAGCCTTGCATTCTCCGAGTTGATCCGGCCTATTAAAGCCATAACTCGAGACCGCGCCATCCAGTTTGCCTTTTTAACGCTGTTTTCCGTTGCTGCTTATTCCCTGGTGGATAAAATTGCCGTCAGCCGAATGAACCCGGTTCTCTTGGCCTATCTGTACCCCTGGGTAAGTCTCAGTCTGTATACCAGCTACATCTTGAAAGCAAAACCAGCAGGGGTATTGAAAAAGGAGTGGTCAGCCCGCAAAGGATCTATCCTCCTTTGTGGTATGCTGTCGATATTCGGATATTTTTTGATCCTTGTGGCATTCACCACAGAACGGGTAAGTTATGTTGCCGGGCTCAGGCAGCTCAGCATCGTATTCGCGGTGTTGCTGGGCGGGCACTTTCTGAAGGAAAAAAACAAAGGGATCCGAATCGCCTCATCCGTGATCATTTTTGCAGGCGCCTATCTTATAACTATCGGCTGATTCTGCATTGAATTTTGGCGGAGAAGTAAATACTACGTATCTGTATCTTGGCTAAATGACCCAGCTGTATGATCTTTGCATATAATGTCAATAGGATACTTGTCAAAACCATGCTTAGCGCCAAACGGAGGTACATGATGAAAAGAACGATTGGATGTCTTTTAGCCATTATGCTGCTGTTTGCTTTTTCAGACAGTCCTGCTTTTGCCAGAAAAAATAAGAAAGCCAAAGACATCGTCATTTCTGAAGTTATAGCGGAATTTGGTGATTTCAACGACGTGATAGTGACGCTAAAGGGCAGCAACTTTTTAAACAAGTACGGTGAACCGCCCTATATTTTCCTTGGCCATGACCGTGATTACACGCTGTATGAAAGTACGGATGACCAGATAGTCCTGTCTGCCGATTTGCCGGATGGTGACTATCTCCTGACCCTTGCAGCCCGCAAGGACGGAGACTCTGACGACGACAGTGATAAGAAGAAAAAGAAAAAAATACTCGCCACGTATTATTTGACGATTGGGGCTGTGGGCCCGCAGGGGCCCAAGGGCGATCCCGGAGAACCGGGAGGGCATGGTGAACAAGGGCCAGGAGGGCCGGCAGGCCCACAGGGGCCAGCGGGCATAGCAGGAATTAAGGGGCCGGAAGGATTACGCGGCCCGAAGGGTCCTGCCGGGCCGCGGGGACTTCCCGGTCCGGATGGAACCGCGGGAGCGCCTGGACCTGCCCCGGACTTCCGATGGGAGGAAGGCACGAAACTCCGTTTCAACAACATTCAAGTCGATAATTGGGGCATGGCGGTAGACCTCAAAGGGGAACAGACCAGCCTGGAAATGTCTCAGCTATGTCTAATGACCGCCTATCAGTACCTGCAGTCTGCCAAGAAAACTATTCCGGCGCACACTGAATTCAGCCTCAAGATGGCGCTTGATGAACTCAGGCGGACTTGCCGGCAAAGCTGTCCTGTCAAGTTTACTAATTTTATTTACAAAGCTAATTTTCAAACCAGGTATTGGCAGACAGTGGAAACCTCCAGTTCCTTTTATCAGGAAGCCGCCTCAACCCTGGCCAATCTGAACCAGAGCGATGCTCCGCTATATTGTAAAATCCTGATTAATGATTTCTGGACAACAAAACTCGATGAGTTAAATACGGTCGTCAGCCCTGACGTAAATGACAAGACAGGACATACCCAATACGCCATGTCCAGTCTCGAAAACCACATAGAAGGCAAGAACAACTCCAATAAACACCTGACCTATTTTGGGAATTATGAAATGGGATACTACGACCAGCCTTATCCGGATGCGCTGGAAGAGTTGCTGGAAGATATTCCGTGGACCCGGGTACATACTACCTGGGCGTATCCCTATCTGGGAACGGACCAACCGTTTTATGACGGCTGGGGCCAAAAGTTTACCTATCACTTCACCAGTTTGGATATGGCTTATTCTATTACCTCAAAAGGGCCTGACGGCCTGTTGGGCACAACTGATGATATCCGCTATGACAGTCTAAACGGTTACCAGCCGCCGCGGTCATATGATCAGGCAAATAATAAGATACGCGCTTATATTCTGGATTCCATGTTCTCTCTGGAAAGACTTCAGGATGCGATTGAAAGATATGCCAAAAATATCGGCAAAGGGAAATACCCCGAAACCCTCGAGGCCTTGACAACAAATGGTCTGCTGGACGAAATACCCACCGATGCCTGGATGCAGGCAATTGAGTATCTCTTCGATCCCGCAACCAACAGCTACACGCTTAACTCCAATAGTATAGATCAGATACCGTCATATTTTGACCTGCTAAGTGAAGTGCCGGATTACCTCGAGTGCAGTTCAATTGAAAACTGTATGAAATAGATTATATTTCAAAAAAGGAGAATACTATGAGACTGGCTAAATTGAACATAATGCTTTTAAGTGTTGTTCTGGCTGTTTCCTTTTGCAGTATCGCTTTTGCCAAAAAAAGCAAGAAGGGCAAAGATCTAGTCATTTCTGAAGTTACAGCGGAATTTGGTGATTTTAACAATGTGACGCTTACCATAACGGGCAGCAACTTTCTAAACAAGTACGGTGAACCGCCCTTTATTTCCCTTGGCCACGACCGTGATTACACGCTGTATGAATGTACGGATGACCAGATAGTCCTGTTTGCCGATTTGCCCGACGGTGATTACCTGCTGCTTCTCAGTCATAATTATAAATTTAAAAAAAGCAAAACAGTGTCTTACAATCTAACAGTCGGCGTGGTTGGCCCCCAGGGGCCGCAGGGAGATCCCGGGGAAACAGGAGTGCCAGGTGAAGACGGCCCGAGAGGGCCGGCAGGGCCGCAGGGACCTGTCGGACCGCAAGGACCTGTGGGGCCGCAGGGCCAAACAGGGCCGCAGGGCCCTCAGGGACCTGCAGGTATTCAGGGCCAACCCGGAGCAGCGGGCCCGCCCGGTTTCGTTGCCCAGCACAATTGGCAGGGGACCAAACTGCAGTTTTTGACCCCCGATGGCGACTGGGGAGAGGCGGTTGACTTGAAGGGTGATCCTTCTCCCGGTTTTACGATTCAGCAGGCCTGCACCCTCTTTGCGTCTATGTATCAGAGTGAACAGCATACTCACAATACCGATCCGGTTGCTTTTGCCGGGGCTTTTGCGGAAATAAATGAGCTGTGTTTTGAGACCTGCCCGGAAGACTTTAAAAATGAAGTAAACGAGATGATAGCCGGCTTTGACCCGGAAGCCAGCCCCGCTTCAAACGATATGGTTTTAGGAACCCTGGCTGTAAATTCCGATTCCACGCCGGGTTCGGGGTCAACTATAATTGAATATTCACTTCATGTCGCTATTATAAAAATACTTTCAGCTGTCGCCATTCCCAATTATTGTAAGTCCTGCGCGATTGATCGTGCTGAAGGTAAAAAGGCAAGGGGTGATTTAAAACAATTTGGTCTGGCACATTTATCGTATGCAGATGATAATAATGGTTTTTTTCCCCCATCATTGCAGGAACTGGTTGATGGAGGTTTTTTAAATGGTCCTATAGAGCCGGATCCTTGGGGAAGTGATTATATTTATATTCCCGGATATAGAGATGACAATATATACGCGACGACTACGTTTATGATGAGATCCTATGGCCCGGATAAGGAGTTAGGCGGTGGTGATGATTTTTTACTATATTTAGATGGACATGTTGATAGAGAAAAATGAGCACATAGAAAAGTGTGTTTAAGCGGCAGAAGTGTATATTAAAGACTCGAAACTAAAAGACAGTAATAAGATTATTACTTTAGGTAAAACCGCTATTTTCAGGCCACCTGTCCCACACTGTTGTTTAAAAATCGGTCTATGATTCTATATTCGATACCCTAAGCAGAGGCTCTACTTTTACAAAATATAATAGGATTGGGCCTATCGTCAAAGTACCACAAAAAAACAAGTAATACGCCAGAACAAAAAGTGATATTTTTATTGCACTTCTATCCTTAAAATAATGTTTATAGATAAGCCGCGGAACGAAGTAGATAACAACAAATAAGTAAAATAAGTTTGGCAAAATAAATGCTATCATGAAAAATGTTAGAGTAGTTTCAAATCTTACATCTGACTCCAAATGTGATCCGACAATGCAATAAGTGCAAAACAGAAAAAATGATATTCTCGTCATCCATTTGAATGTCGCTGTCTTAAATGGATATGTGTTCATTTCACTCAACCATCGATATAGATCGGGTGTGACAATCAATGGAGCGAAAACTAACGCTATGGGCTATTGCCGATATCTGACCACGTATTAATTAGTACCTGTTAAAGTGATAAGGAATCCAACAGTTTTGACAGCTTACTTTTTAGAGCGATATCTTTTTCCTTTTCCCTGAAGTGAAGATTACGTATAACTAACCTACCGACGCTTGATATGCCGGGCTCCGAAAAACTTTACCCAACCCGGCAGCAATCGCCCGGCCAGGTTAAGCGGCTGGCTCGGATATTCATTTATCCATTTTTATGAATTTGCCTTCTTTAAACACAAAAAAGCTCTTTGTTAATCTATATGCACCTTCTTCATAAGCCTCTTCTATAATCTTTTTTGCTTTTGATAGGCCTTCGTATTCTTGACTTCCGGTAATAATTAAAAGATCCCGACTTGGTATTGCCACAACAATATCACCTTGGACTTTTATTTGTCCGCTTTTCCATATGGAATCGAACAATAGAAGGCTCGCTTCGTAATCACCACCTGCAGTTATTAAGAACAGACCCTCGCCCCCCAATAATTCGATCTTTGGCAGAAGGGATTTAAGATTTTGAACAGCAAGGGCTTTTAATTCTTTTCTCTTAATATTTAGTTTTTTGAAGTCGTCATTTGTAATATATTTAATATTCTTCGGTGTATCTTCAGCATATATGATGATCAATTCCGAATTATAGTCATCAGTTACAAGATCAGGCAGTTTTTTGGCTCCCCGTTCGGCCATTGATTGTTTGATTTCGTATAGCCAGGGTCTGTCCTTTAAAATTGGGACTATCCGATTTTTATCGATGTTAGTTGCTTTGTAATTTAAAGTTTCAATCGTTGAATCAATATAGCGATCGATGACACCCTGTTTTTGAGCAGGATCCTGCTTGTAGCTGTCATAGGCATTGTCAAGAAAAACAGTATGATCGGATGACTCTTTATCTTTAACCTTTAATTCAAGATCTCCGGCCTGTAGAATTTTTGCACTCGGTAAAGCCTTTTTTAATTCGGCAATAAATTCAATTGTAAATTGCTTTGGGCTCAAAACAGCTTGCGCGAAAACAAGAGTACAAAATGCGATTGTAGCTAATAAAATTATCGATATTGTTCTCATTATCATATTCCGAAAATATGTATTTAACCGATGCTTGTTAGCAACCGACTCTCTAAAAAGTCGGCATCTCATCCTCAAGTACGATTCTATCGAAATCCTTTCTTAGAGTCAACAACCCTAAACATAAGCTCTTGTAATTAAACCAAAAATCACCTCTTCTGCCAGGCGAACGGAACTTCGATAGTCATCTCAGAAACAACGAGAAGCTACGATATAACGCTTTGCCTCTGATGACGCAAACGTTGGCTCTGGTCCTAAAAGGATGAAGGTCGAAGTTTAGCAGTGTAGCTTTCCCGAATTTTTCTATCCTCAAAAACATAAGGAAATCTTTTGGGTCACCGTGAACCACGCAAACTTCATGGAGAAACAACCATGTGTAAACTAAGTTCACATCATTTTGCTAATGGCGTAAATCAACTAGGCATCAATCTTGGCCCTGTCTTTGATTTGGGGTGCCTTCGGCGAGCCCACTAAAAACGATGTTTTATATTTAAATAAAACACTTATAGGTACTGACCTGCAGGTATCTCCTCTCATCCTGCCACCTGGCACAAAACTTGATGGAATATTAGACAGAAACAGCAACAACTACACTTTTTAACAGCCATTTTGTTCGGAATTGAGCCGGTATCTGCAAACGTCGCTTCTGCATCCTCCTTCGATTTCGTGATTATGCTAGCCTGCCGATAATAATATTATCGAATTATTTACGGTACTTTACAATCTTTCGTCGGGAAATACCTGAGATTCCTGGAGTGTATCTGTGCACGAATTTAGGTGTTCCTCAGAAGTTGCTAAAATGACTCCACGAAGACCTCGTTGAGCAAAAAAGAGGCACATCCCAATTCAAGGCTACAAAATCGCCTAAGATTGACAGTCATTTTGGCGAAAGGAGACAACCATTGTATAGCAAAAGTTATGCACGATTAGTGCTGTTGATTCTATATTCTCTTGTTTTCCTTGACATCTCCTCAACCCGGCATGCCATAGCTGCAACCCAGGCATCCATGCCCAAAGTAAAACAGGAAGACAGCACCGGAGACGGCAAAATTGACACGATAAAGATCAATGTAGATGGAGACGGCAATACTGACCTGGAGTTGAAGATCGAAGACGGTGATGAAATTCCTGACAAGGCCAAAAAGGACACAGACGGTGATGGAAAACTTGATATAGAGTATAAGCCGAAGAGTCGTGCAGAAAACGTAGATGGCGACGGGGAGCTGGAAAGGCTCCATGTCGATATCGACGACGATGGCAAGATCGATTTGGTCATATTCCTTAACGATATAAACGGGGAGCCGACGAGGGTGGAATTCGATCTCGATGGTGACGAAACCAGGGAATTCCATCTTGAAACAAAAAACGCGAAGGGCAGATATCTAAAATCGAGTTTGATTCAGGACCTGAATGGCGACGGCAGGGAAGACCACATCTTTATCGACTTGGACTTTGACGGTAATCCCGATGCGGGAAGTACGTTAGATTCAAGGTGGAGAGGAAAAGACACTAACGGAGACGGCAAGTGGAACTGGGTATGGGAAAAAGGCTGGTGGAAAGGAGACACTGACGGGGATGGCTATTTTGATGAGTGGCGCGATTCCCGCACCGGCGAAACTGGGAAAATCGAGGCGCCGGAAAAAGTCAATGGACCAAGACCACAAGAAATCAAATGGGCGCGAGAGCCAGGCGGAAGCGGCTTTTGGTTCAGTAGTTTCGGAGGGGCTGTGGTTCTCGGCGCGCTGGTTTTGGCCTTGTTGATCCGGCGAAGGGCGGACAAAAGCTCCAGTCCTGGTATCCACCCATACCGGCCGAAAGCAGCCGCTGACGCCAGGGACGGCAGCACCACAGGCGTTGACAGATAGACAGGTAGGTGGGCGCCGGCAGCATGGGGACAACGAAATAAAGAATAAAGGGACAGGTTCTTTATACTTGACAAAATAAAGGGACAGGTTCTCTATCCTTGACAAAGGAGCGATCATTTGTAATCCAAAGCAAAGAATGTGGCAAGAAAATAGTTAGGACAAAGGAGTCACCCATGCCAAGAACGCAGCGGATGATAGTTGATGATCAAAGCACGGTGTATCACGTGATGTCCCGCACCGCCCTGGACGGCTTTCCTTTGGGCGATATTGAAAAAGAGTTCATGTTGGATCTGATCCGGATTCAGGTTGACGGAAGTTTTCGTATTTTTCCCATAAAGTGCCAGTCCCTTTTTCTTTCTCGGCCACCCGCCCACATGTTCCCATCAGCAGGAGATAGTCCAGGTTCCACATACCCACATACTCAGTTGTCGGCTGTCTGCTCAACGCGCGAACGACCGGCCGACGTAGTCGAATTGTTCTCCGGAGATGGGCGTGAACTTCAGCTGTGAGAAGTCCGTCAACCCCATGCCGTCCATGTCAAAGGCGTGCAAGTACTTGTCTCTGATCTCATCCCGGCGCAACGCGACGCGGTACGCGAGGCGAAACCTGATCGCGTTGGGCGCGAATATCTCCAGTGGTCCGTTGACGCAGAGCTGAATCTGCCGGGCTATCTGGGCGGCATTTCCGGCGTTGTCGGAGATCTTGAAGATTCCGCCGGTGTCGAAAACTACGATGGTGAGCGATCCATCCGAGTTCTCGACGAAGCCGAAGTTGTCCCACTTGTTGTCGAGCCAGACGTAGCCTTGGCGGTTCAAATCGCGAAGGGCGCTCTCGAAGACCCCCTGCTGCGCCCGGGTCATCACGCCACCGGTGCTCCTGATGGATTCACTCAGCGGAACCACTCGCTCGACCACCGAGACTCGCGAAAAGCCTGCGGACGCGTCGGCGACGTCCCAGCGCTCGAACTCCTTGGCGGTGCGGATGTGGGGAGAGGAGATGTCTCTCTCCAGGGCGCGGCGGCCGAAGTCGTCGAGTCGGACCGCGGGGTGGCCCGGCTTCTCGGTGGTCACCCGCACTACGCGCTCGCGTGGGAAGTCGGGGTGTTCATAGGCGACGCTGGTAGCTCCTCTCCTCTTGCCCACCTGTGGTCCAATCCGAAGCTCTATGGTCTGCCCGTGGCCATCGGTGAACGACGTTCGCCGCGCGGCCGGAATCGGAACGGGCACTGTGGGAGCGTCGAATCCAGCGGTGGGAGCGTCGTATTCATAGGAAACGCGTGGCTGTGTTCTTGGCTGGAACTCGACCAGCCCCTTGGACCCGGGCATTGGGCCGATGCGGCCGTCCGGAAGCCGCTGTCCCCGGTGACCGTCGCGGATCTTTTGATCGATCGCACGGTCGCTCGGCTTGAACGGTTCCCAGTCCTTGTGAGGCCCGTGCTGGACGTTGGCCTTTCCGGCAGCGAGCTCGCGAAAGAGCTCCGCTTTGCGCTGCGCGGCGTCGGCGTCGAAGTGTGGGTGGTCCGGGTCCGTGATGATGCGAGCTCCGCTGGGATAGGTGATGTCCCACATGTCGTAGTCGCCGGTGAACCCCTTGCCGGTACCCCCGGGGGGGCCACGAATGGGGACCAGGCTCCCGGACTTCAGATCGAGACGCATGCTACCGAGGCCCCGGTCGATGACAACGCCGTGTTCCACCGACACGAGGCCCTTTTCCTTCAGGCGCTCGATGTCCTCGAAGTTGTCCAAGTATCCCTTCACCCGCTGGAGGTAGCGCTTCACGAGCTTCGACTTCGGCTTCAGCTCGCTGAGCTCTTCGTAGCTGAGCGCCTCGTAGTTCCGCGGACGCCTGGGGAGGAAATAGCCGACCATCCCCTGGCTCCCGGGACGGGCACCGAGCTCGACGTCGAGATCGTTGATGGTCTTCGACTTGAGCTTGACGTGCTTGGGCGGATGGCCCTGGCGCAGCCACCGCATCGACGAGGGGTTGGCGTCGCGTACACGCACCCTGAGCCCGCAGCGATTGACCACATCCTGAAAGTGGCGCATAGCCTCAGCGAGCATGCCGAAGGGTCGCGGGTCGGTGACGGGGGTGCCGGCGATGGCGGTGACGAGTGACGCGTCGAATTCGGGTCGCGACGCGTCGATGCGAAGCGGGGAAGCATCGGTTTGTGCCGCGGCGGGAGGAGCGCGAGCGTGCGGCCTCACAACGGGCCGTTTCAGCACTATCTGGTCGTCGCTGACCAGCCTCATTCCCCCCGGGTCAGGTTGTCGGCGCATCGGCACGACGTCGACTCCGACCGGAGTGTCGCCGGTTCGCGTACCCACGCCCGCCGCCTTGCGCTCCGCAGATATCGTCTCGACCACCGCCAAGGCGCGACGCTGTGCGCCGTCGAGAGCATCACCGCCCCGCGCCAGTGCTCGCGCCTTCGCGTCGATGAGGAAGATGAGGAAGTCGTCGCGGGCCCGCTGGCTTAGCGATCCCAGGCGAGCCGGGTCGATCTCCTCTGCAATCTGTCGTCCACGGGCAACTCGCCGCGCCAGACGCACCTTCGAAGCCTTGGCGACGACGTCCAGGACTCCACTTATGGCACCGAAGGCGCTTGTGCCGACCGCGAAGGTGGTGCTGACCCAACCCTTGGCGTCGGCGACCGCCGCTTTGTTGCGTTCGTAGCCGATGGTGATGGCGGCTCCGGCCGAGAACTGCTGCTCCCAGAGACTCTCGCGGTACTCCGAGATCTCCGTGGAGGTCGTCAACGCGAGATCTAGCGCATCGATGCTCAACGCGATCAACGCGACTACCACGCTCTCGGACAGCAACAGCGGCGCCGTCAACAAGGCGGCCGCCGCCACCAGCATGTGGTTGTCGACCCTTGCCGCCGCTTGCTGCTTCTTCACTCTTGCTGCCAGGAGAGCGACACGGCGGACCCAGTTGCGACCCTCGTGGTCGGGCACCCAAGATCGGTACCTGGCACCCGTCGCATCGGTGCTGTCCTGCAGGCGCATGAGTCGGATCGACAGGTGGTCGCGCACGGCATCGAACCCGATACCCGTCAGCTTCAACAGATCCTCGATCTCGTCGTCTTCGATATCGGCCGCCATCTCGATGCTTTCGGCTGCGGCTTCCTGCAGCTTGGCGAGCGCCTCCTTGGCGGCACGAACTCGCCAGCGGTCGATTTCCTCGGCCGTGAACGTGCGCTCGGCCGTGCTGAAATCCCGCGCCTCGGCAACGAGCACGAAATTGAAGCGAACATCCTTGCCATCGGGGCCTTCGACGACCAGCCGGTTCACCGGAAAGTCGTCGTTGAGCCAGAACCGCCTCATGTAGCTCAGAAACCCCCGCACCGCGCGATCATCCCCGCGGATCTCTCCCAGCGCCACGATTTCCCGGCGTGTCATGGCCTCAAATACATCGCGCATGAGCAGCATGGCAGCGTGATGTCCCAGTAACACGTTCTCCTCGAGGAAGTGATCTTCACGCGTCAGAACGATCGTGTTGGAGAGCTCCTCGACGACGACGCGGCCGTCCTCGCTCCAGTCCTGGATCTCGATGTCGTGAACCGCAGCAGCCCGCCTCAGCGCGTCCTTCCACAGGTGTGACCGATGCTGGCGGCGGCCGGAGGGTGCCGCAACCGCAACTCCGCCTGCGGCGAATACATCTCGATGACGAGGAGCTGCCTGGTGGCTGTTGTCACCGGTGGCCGGAGTTCTTCTCAGCCGCAGCTCTGCCTGCGACGGACTCATCTTGATGGAGAGGAACTGTCTGGCGAACGCATCGCTGACGCGAGCAAAGGCTATGGCCAGGTGCAACTCGCTCCGGTTGACGGCGAGCCCGAGCTCACCGGCCTCACCCGAGGGCGGCGCGGACAGGTTCTTACGTCGGTGGTCGAGCAGTCGAATCGGAGGTGTGAGGTAGACGTTGGGGCCGTAGTCGGGCGCGCGTGTAGCCGTCAGCGACTGCGTCTGTCTCTTCGTGAAACCCTCGCCGCTGGTCAGAAGATCGACCGCGATCTCCGTCAGGGGTAGCGCCTCGCTCGTCGTCACCGCGATGCGAACGCGCTCCGGGAAGTAGGCATGTTCGATCACCTCGATCCTCCCTGGAGCAGCCTCGCGCACGAATGCAATGGTGCCGGTGAGATCGCCGAAGCGAAGATCCCAGTGGCCGGCGCTGTCGTTCAGGCGCAGTACCTTCTCGCCCGGCAGAACGCCTTCCTGGAACGAGGCCGACACCAGCAACCCCTGCAGCGAGGTGGGGGCCGCCGACTTGCTCCGCCCCCCGCTGTAGCGACGCCAGGCAGATTCGTAGTGGTCGCGCCAGATCTGATGGTCGCGATCGGGAAACGCCAGGATTCTGTATTTCACGTGCGGATCGTCGGACGTCAGGACGTGCTCGTCGCCGACCTTCTGCGGCAGGTTGCGCCCCACGACGAAAAGGCCCCGCGTCGTGGGGCGGTGTTCCACGGTGCTGTCCAAATTGTCTCGCTCTGGCACGAACGGGTACGGGACAGAGTAGACGCCGTCCTCCATACTCAACTGCGGGTCCAGCACCAGCACATCCAGGATCGCCGCGGCGTGGCTCGGTGTGATCCGCCCGGAGGCCTGGCGCCTGCCGGCCGCCTCTCCGGCGCTGTGCCACTGAGCGACCCAGAGCAGGGTCTCGGCTTCGCCGGCGCTGCCCTGGAGCACGATCTCGAGGGCTTCGTTCGCCTCCAAGCCGTCGACGTAAGTGAAGAAGGAACTATGGTCGTCATTGACGACTCGGCCGGAAACCGGCTTCCAGCTCTCCAGCGGCAGCCCGGTTCGATGGTCATAGAGCTGCACCGACAGCGTGACTGCGGCGACGCCGGTCCGCCCGCGATTGGTCACCCGTACGCCGACATGCAGCGGGTCGCCAGGCCGGGCGCTGGCGGCCGTGCTGCCCATGGAGAGCTCTAAAGCCGGGGGCGCGGCATAGGGCGGCGGGCGAAGCGCGACTTTCGACACCAGATAGAGTCGGAACAAATCTTCGTCATAAGTCACGGTTGCATACGGTGTGATCACATTCTCTGGCCTGTGTGCATAGACGAGGATCGGCCTTGGATAATGGCGGTGCTCGGGCATAGGTTCTGGTAGAGGCAGGTTCCAGGGCCAGACGGTTTGAAAGATTAACGCGTAGAGCTCGTCACAGAATGGGATGTGAGCCCATTCCAAGGGAGTGGCGTCCACGAAATGATGGAACTCGACGGACATTCTGTCGTACGCGGTGTGTCGGATCCTTTCTCCTTCCATGAACCGGGCCACCTCCCTGTCCACCAGCTCCTTCTCGTATTGGGCATATCTTGGGTCGCGCAGCTCCCGGAGGATGAAGGGCTCCATACGCGCCGCTCTTTCCTCAAATGGGAGATCGTCATACCAACCTGGCTCTCGCGAGGCGGCCTCTCGAGCCGGACCCTCTGCAAGTCGGCGCCTGTTGTATTGAAACGCGCTCACCGACTCAGTCACGTCAACTGGCACCACGGCATACGCCAGGTATAGTGCGTACAGGCGACCACCAATGAGCCAATTTACCGCCTCGTGAATCGCCTTGGCCTCTCGGGTTTGCCTATTTAGGAGGGCTTCACGAGTTATCGAGTCATTCGCTAACTCCATCAGATGGCTGTAGCGACTGGCGATCTCGCTGACCTTCTCGCGCTGTCTCTGCATCTCCCTAAGGACCACCAACGTTGAGCTGATGCCACCTAGCCCATCGTCCGCATGGTCGCCGAAGAGAAGCTCATCCATGAAGTAGAAATTATTCAACGGGCCACCCAGATCCCTTCCCGAGTCCTGCGCCATTGCCAATAAATCATCAACGTGAGTCAGGGATCCGTCCGCGAGCTCCAACACCGCCGCCGTCATTTGTCGCATGACATGCGGCGGTATGGGTTCCAGCAATTCCTCGCCGGGCTTCCAGTCAGGGTACACCTTTGTAAGATCCGGCGGCCAGCCGGCAGCACTCGCCAACCCCGGCGCCAAGAACGCGAGGAGTGCAAGAAGGGGTAGAACTTTGATCATGGGGAAACTTCTTGTTGAGTTGATTTTGTGTAAGGAGCGCATAAAAAAGTAACCACATTGTGGTAGCTTGTCAAGCTTTTTCGTAAACGAAATGAACTTGTAACATGTTATTTTTATTAGTTTATTCATCTTGCATTATTGTAGAATGTGAGGCAATCCATAATTAAATGTACGCGGTCGCGAGACCGTTATCCAATAACCTGAAAGGAGGTCGGAGCGGTCGACAAGGCTGCAATCCAGCTGGTGAAGCTGCGACTGAGCTCAGCCGAAGTCAAGTCCCGCCGTATTAGTGGCTAGTGTCGGATACGCAGCGATGCCACATTCCGGGGCAGGTATTCCACCGGGCTATGGGTGGTGTAAACGGCACGGCCGCCCTGTGGCAGAAAGAACAAATAAAGGGACAGGTTCTTTATACTTGACAAATGAGCGATCATTTGTAATCCAAAGCAAAGAATGTGGAAAGGGAAAGAATTTAGTTAGGACAAAGGAGTCACCCATGCCAAGAACGCAGCGGATGATAGTTGATGATCAAAGCACGGTGTATCACGTAATGTCCCGTACCGCCTTGGACGGCTATCCTCTGGGCGATATTGAAAAAGATTTCATGCTCGATCTGATCCGGCGCTATGCGGCGTTGTATCTGGTTGACATCTTGGGATTTTGTCTGATGGGCAACCACTTCCACATTTTGGTGCGCGTGATTCCCGAACACCAGTTTTCCGACGAGGATATTTTAAAACGCTATATGGATTTTTACGATGATGAGCGCATCTTTGCAGATGGCCTGGTGCAATCGTTGCGATTAAAATTGTCCAGTTTGTCCGAGTTCATGCGGGAGATCAAGGTGAACTTTTCCCGGTTTTACAACCGGCGCCACAACCGGCGGGGGTATTTTTGGGGCGACCGGTTTAAAAGCGTGATTGTTGAAAACGGGGAAACCCTGATCAACTGCCTGGCCTATATCGATCTGAACCCCTTGCGGGCCGGTTTGGTTGAGCGCCCGGAGCAGTATCGCTGGAATTCTCTGGGATACCATGTCCAAACCAACAATCGGGATAACTTTCTGTGCACCGAATTCGGCTTAAACGAGTTCAGCGTCAAGAGCAGAAAAGAGCGAATCCGTAGATATCGCCGCTATGTCTATGAAGCCGGATCGTTAAACCGACCCGAAAAGGGCAGCGTCAAGGTCATCGAGGGAAAAGTTGTTGAAAAGGAGCGCAGCAAGGGTTTTGAACTCAGCAAAAGCGATCGTTTCAGATACCGGACCCGCTACTTTACGGATTCTGGAATCATCGGTTCAAAACAGTTTGTATCTAGCCATTACCAGCGGTTTAAGAATTTATTCGAATCAAAGCGCGAAAAGAAACCCAAACCAATTAAAGGTTTGGAAGGGATATATTCGCTTAAGCGTCTATCCGAATCAATTTGAGAAATAGAGTTTCCCCAGTAGTGCCATCTTTTCCGTTATCGGTTTACCAATAAGGGATTACCAACCGAGCCCAATTGGCTGCGATTTGCTCCGAGTTCAAGCTTTTTCTATCCATAAGACATACTAATCCTAATCAACTCTGATCAGTATTAATCTGATCCGGATTCAGGTTGACGGAAGTTTTCGTATTTTTCCCATAAAGTGCCTGTCCCTTTCTTTTATTATTGTAAGTCCTGCGCGATTGATCGTGCTGAAGGTAAAAAGGCAAGGGGTGATTTAAAACAATTTGGTCTGGCACATTTATCGTATGCAGATGATAATAATGGTTTTTTTCCCCCATCACTGCAAGATCTGGTTGATGGAGGTTTTTTAAATGGTCCTATAGAGCCGGATCCTTGGGGAAGTGATTATATTTATATTCCCGGATATAGAGATGACAATATATACGCGACGACTACGTTTATGATGAGATCCTATGGTCCTGATAAAGAGTTGGGCGGTGGTGATGATTTTTTACTATATTTAGATGGACATGTTGATAAAGAAAAATGACCTTTTAAATTCCTTTGTTAGTTTTCCGGTCAGGTGAAGCGACTTGATGAATTGATCTTCATTTTTCAAGTCTTTGTAATAGTGCTTTGACTCTGGAAGAATCACTTTTCTTCAGAGCCGAAAGATAGGCGGAAGATTGTCCTCTTGTTTCAATCCATATTGTATCCCAGATAATCCCATCTTTATGTTGGAAACCGGCGACCTTTTCCCATGGTATTTCTTCATCATTTTTTGTTAAGGCTAAAAAGCCATAAGTTCTTATAACTATTTTTGAACTTGAGAAAATCGCTTCCTGGGGGTGAAAGCTGAATTCCTTACGGCCATATATTAATATAAAATACTCCTGCAATAGCTGAAAATATGATCATGGCACCGGCAAGCCTGATAAACGGCGCTGAAATCTTGTTAATAACGAAAAACGGGGGGGAGGCCGGGTTTGTTTAGATATAGGGAAAAATCCAACGATCTTTTCTATAGTTTAGCCCATCACGCAGTATAGACCCTCCTTATCGATTACCGCGGCACTGATTAAAAAGTCCTCAGAAGGTATATTATCAGAAGTGTTGAGATATACTTATCATAAATTCAGGATGCTGATCCTGTTGTGGGGGTGAGCCTAGTTCTCATATATCAAGCAAAGAAACGCTTTAGACCGGTTTGCCTCCGCCAGATTTCAACGATAAATCCACATTTTGGTAGATTCAACCGATTAATATGGTTCAGCCGAGTAGGTTTCCCACTTCTATGCTTCTATGCTTTGAACATCCCAGAGGCGATTCCGCTGCCCCTAGAAGGGGGCTTATAAAATGTCCCGAGAGCGCCGGTTAAAACCGGCAAGGTGCAGTGGATGAAAGAGCCATACGGTGAAGGTTTAGCGAACCACACCGGCCCCGAGTCATGCGGCGGTGGCAGCAATGCCATGGCTGAAGCGTTGACAGGG